>Ga0209755_10003763_pt1 | contig 18620 bp, 14 predicted proteins | sample TergutCo191P1_FD_187301 | JGI IMG/M metagenome (GOLD analysis project Ga0209755, IMG submission 187301) | Cornitermes sp. P1 segment gut microbial communities from Petit-Saut dam, French Guiana - Co191P1 (SPAdes) (version 2) | ecosystem: Host-associated > Arthropoda: Insects > Digestive system...
GAAGTACATGTGTATATGACAACATGTTTTACTTGTAATGCTTAGTGTGGACCATAGGGGTATTTTAGTATAAAGAGGGTGTGCTCTTCATGTTTGTACCATGCATCAATGATGATTAAAACACTTTATTATCCAACAGATGCACAAATATATAATCCATAGATAAAATTAGGATTATTATAAGATATTTAAAATTGCTCCAACATGTTTCGGATCACAAGGGTTCCATCATCAGGGAGTTGTGTACAGTGCTTGGCAAAACTTACAGTAATGGTTCTATCTCGTCCATTGATATGGACGTAGTCAGTGTTGTGGCAGCATATGCTGCCATAACACCGACTACATGCATGTCAATAGACACAATAGAACCATTACTGTAATTTTAGCCAAGCACTGTATAAAGCTCCCTGATAATGGATCCCTTGTGATCTGAAACATGTTGGAGCAATTTTAAATATTTTTAAATACTTTATAATAATTCTAATTGTATCTATGAATTATATATTTGTGCATCTGTTGGATAATAGAGTTTTTTAAAAGAGGATTTGTTTCATTAACTCAGAGTATTCTGTATTTGCTTTTTGCACACAGTTTACTCCCGCCTATGCCCAAGCAATAAGACAGTTACAATTGCAGCAGGAGCAATTGTTACGGGCACAACAGCAAGAGCAACAGAGGATGCAGCAACAGAATGTCGTGTGGCCTGTGGCTAACAGCTACGCTAGTTCTGATCTGTCATTCAGGCAATATCTACAGGTAATATGCAAGAGCAGCATAACGTGTGTAATGTTTAACACATTTGCACATCCACTTAGATATTTCCATTGTTGGTTTTCTGAGCTCATGGCTATGTTTAGTCCCTGTTGCTATTAAATTTTTCTATGCAGTAGATCTTAGACAAATGGATTGTGAAGGTGTCAGCTGCTGTCAACTGTCCCAGGAGAGAGAGGATATTGTGAAAATAGTCATGAATTCCATATTAATAGGAATAAGATGTCCAGCTGAGTAACTGTGAAGTGTGCCATGTATTTAGTTTGTTTTTAAATAACAGCCCATGGCTGTACAAAGTCCATATACAGTGAAAGTCACTGGCTTCTCTTTAACAAGAAAGAGTTGCCAGTGAGAACTGAAAGCATTGAATTGAGAGTGGAAATGTAAGTGATTCCTGTGGGAAGTGTGAGATTTGTTTTTTGAAAATTTGTAAGATAAGAACCAACAAATTGGCAATATTATTTACATGGTATCATAAATTTCATTTTGTGGTTTCTCTTTTAGAGTCAGAATCAAACTGGCCTGAATCCAGGAATATACCCAACCAATTTGTATCGAAATGTTGCTGCGGAAAGGCCTGGTGTATTGAGGATGCAACCGAAATTTGTTCCTTTCAATCCACCTCCCTCATCATCCAGGACTGTGGTAAGACAAGAAGAACGTCTCCTGGTTTTTGTGATACTCATACCACTTTGTATGCACACACACACACACACACACACACATGCACACAAGGATGTCAAAATCAGGCATGACAAAAGTAAAATATTAATATTTGTCTCTTACCAGTTATATAGTTCCAGGAAAAGTTACTCCTTACCTTCCACTGTGGAGTTAGAACTACACAAACAGTATGCAACAAAAGATCCTGCTGTACTTAAGTGTAAGTGGTGATTTCATGAGGTCTGATGTGTACCATGTGCTGTCCTGTGCCTTGTATACATCAAAGTCAAAATACAGTTTTTGGTTTCAGGCTGTTTCATACCTTATTTTTTTGAAACTGCTGTCTATAACATGCCCTAATTGATGGTGCAGTATTCAGTTGTTACTTCAGCTGACTTGACGTAATACACCTTACTCATATTAACAGTCTCTTACAATACCATGAGAACACATACGTAGACGGAAGATAATGGATATTGAAGAAACTGGTGTGGAGTTTTGGACTGGTTTAGTTTTGATCAGGTTAGGTCCAGTGGGTTGGGTCCAGTGGGTTGGTGTTATGAACATAGTAATGAACCCTGTAAAGTGATGAAATCATTCAAACAGTGGGTGGATTGTAGGTGTAAAAGATAAAGTTTGCCGTAGAATAGGCCACAAAGGTCCAAAGGGGGAGTAGATGTATAGCTCTACTCTTTCCTTAACCTTGGCGCCAGAAGGGGGTGGTTGGTCAATGCCATGACCCAGCTGCTTAACCCCTTGGAAGGATCCAGTACCCATTGTATGGGAGGCTGGGTGGGCCCCAGGGCCAGTCTGGACGGCTGCGGAAAAACTTGCTGCCTCTGGGATTCGATCTCCGGACCGTCCAGCCCATAGTGAGTCGCCATACTGACTGAGTTATCCCGCCCATGGATTGTAGGTGTAGCTGTATGTATTGTGGGGCAGAACTTATGACTGAAGGGAATGGCCATTTTCGCAGCCTGACCACTTTATCTGTGGAGTAAGAGCCCAAAGTACCCAGTGAGTAGGAGGCTGGATGGGCCAAAGAACCAGTGTGGGCATTTTTTTCTGCCAGGAATTGGACCACAATTGTATGGTTGTCCAGCCTGCAGCTTAGTTGCTGTTCAGGCTTAGTGATGGGGTTCTGGAAAGTGTGGAGACTTTCTTTTACAGCTGAGTGACCATTAAGTTCTGAGAAAGAGCAAGTTGGCCTACTTGCAGTAGTACAGCCATGTAACATTTAATAAGAAAATCCATTTAACTTTTCTGAGGACCCATTCTTCTAATTTTAGACATTGTTGACGATGGCGCTTTTGTTACAAAACTTTATTTAAATAGTGAATGCCTTTCTCATTCATTTGACGTTCAGATGACCGTGCATCGTGATAAATACTTATTGTAAAACCAACTAGATTCACTAATTTCTCGAATTTATTTTTGGAATAAAAACTCTATATGTTTCGGACAGTTCCTCTGTCGATCATCAGGAGTTTTTCACTGTACACACAGCAATGGTGTATATCATACAGGTTATGCTGACAGCTTGCTAGCTGTTAGCATAACCTGTTTTACATATACCATTGCTGTGTGTACAGTGAAAAACTCCTGATGATGGACAGAGGAACTGTCCAAAACATGGAGGGTTTTATTCCAAAAATAAATTTGAGAAATTAGTGCATCTAGTTGGTTTTATTATAAGAATTTCTCCTTCATGTTTGCAGTACCACTTAGAATATGCTAACTTTTTGTGTGTAGTAAGGTGTACTTCCTTTTGACATATTTTCATTGTTATTCCACAGCTACAGAATGTAAGTGGTAATGTGGGAGGGCCTGACATGGGCAGAAACTTACCATTGATATTACCAAGACCACCTGTTATAACGACACAGTCTCCATTTGCACCTTCCAGCAGCAGAAGTGAGTTCTGTGTTCTTTCTTTGTGTTCTTGTAGAGGGTTGCGTTAAGTGTTACTTGAATTTTCACAGAGAAGAGAGAACTTCTTGTGTAAACTGCTGTTGAAATTGTTATACATATGTGTCAATCAAGCCTGTTGTTTTGCTTGGCATCTGTCTTTAGGGATGCACATAGGTTGAGGAATTAGACAAGAATATCTGAGGAGATAATTTGGATTGAAGAGGAAAGAAGTAATGTAAGAATGGGGAAAGTTATATAATGAGAAGCTTCACACAGCCACTATCAGGGATCTAAAATCAATAGGATATCCATTGTAATATGAGCACTATGCATTTTTACAATAAAATTTTTGTTTTTTTATAATGCTGTATCAACAGGCTTATTGTTTGTCATCAAATTATATGTTGCATGTGATTCACAAATGAAATATTATTAAGTCTTGTAAGTGTATTTGCTCAGGAGAACTTTGAGGGCTGTCATTCAGGATGTTAAATCTCTGTTCCAAAGTTTGAATTGAATATCCTAACAGTGACTGACAGGAAGAGTATGAATTGTCATAAGCAGAGAGTCAGACAGTGAAAAACTTTATCTAGGATAGCAAAAATTTGAATATGTGATCTCAGCATAAGAAGGAGAGCCATCTGCTAATGTGTGAACATTTACATTTGTTATCTGCAGTAAATCAGAGACCAGAAGTCTTGAATCAGTATGATGCACAACAGTTGAGGGGAAACACAACATCTGTACCTCAAGATGTGATTGAGACAATTGATTAAATGTGGTGAGTGATCATTACTATATATATATATATCCAGCTTATCTTGATGACAGTGGTGTAAAGAATAATGGAGCATTGCATTATGTTGGTATTTCAACATGTCTGATTGGGCAGAAAAGAAACATTAAGTGCAATTTTTAAAACACATTATGTGTGCACCATTTTTACCCAACATAAGATGACCCTGCTTCTTCAACTTTCAGTGCAATACACACATTCACACAGGCATGGTTTTTGTGTCTCCCAATATTTTCATGTTTAATATTCCGGAACTCAATAATCATGAGAACTGAAATATTAGCATTTTATTGTAGTAGAAAGTTACCAGCACATCACTGAGTTAAGTAGTCATTGCCAACACTTTCATCGGTGGAAGAAGAGTTTTCTTCATGACTTTCATCCTGCAGGACATTATCTTCTGTTACATCCATTTGGATCGACACACAGTACTTGCTGAACCGCCTGACAGTAGGTTCTGCTGACATGTCATACCAGACAGTCTTAATGCAGTGCCCAAGCATTGTTTCAGATGGTCCTGTGTTTTCCATTGGCAATAATGGGCAGTTTCTAGATTGCATTCATTCCATATGCAGGTGATGTCGATCTTTGGTTTGTTGAGATCACATTAAGAACCTGTCATTGAGAGGCAAAGCTTCCTGGTGTGAACACTAAATCTGTCTTTAGATTAGAGGTTAGAATTGTGACTCTTCAGAGCATCTAGAACCAGCATTTCTCTTTTCTTTAGAAGAGAACCTGGTCTTTTGTCCCTGAATTATCTCAGCCATGCGACTGCCAGTTCTGTCAATTACCCTTTCACATTACATTTACATGTAATTCCATAGGCAGTTTCTGTTCAAGGGATTCCTTCTCTTCAAAATAATGAATAGTGTCACTTTCTTCCCATCTGCCAGAACTGAAAGTATCACTGTTATTCTCCCTTCGTTTCCTGTTGTTTGTTATTAACGATTTGTATTCTTTTCAATTAATTGTGGTGTTGTGACCGTATAAAAAAGTGTGGGTTTTGTTCTGCTGTACCAAATTCACCTAACGGATTCTTGTGTTTTCACTGCAGATTAATTATGTGTTGCTGGTTTGCTGTTAATATTTTAAGGTAGTCTGTGGGATGTTTTTATGTCAGTGCATTTCTCAGAAGAAGATTTAACCCTTAATGACAAAGATCTTTCTGCCCAGTCATTACTGGCTTTGAAATCTTGCAGTGGAATCTTCAATGATGCTGTGACTTCTGATGCCTTCATTTGTACTGTCTCTCTTGTAACAATTAGGAAAATTTTATGATTTATTGTACAAACACCAGAACTTGTTTAATGTGAGCTTTCTTTAACATTCACAATATAATGGAACATGCTGGTAAGTCATGTGACTGGTTAGTAATGGATGACATGCCCATTTATTTGTGTAACTGTACTCCCTTTTCTTTCCAGGTGACAGACATATAATGTTGTTTAATTAGTTCTGTGATGTATAGACAAGGACAGAATACTTAAATTTTCATCCCAGTTCAGTTTGTATTTACATTGCAACTGGTCCAACCCATTTAAACATGCCAAAAAGAATTTGGCATTCAGAGGACTGTGCATAGTGATATATTATAATAAAACCAAAGAGATGCACTAATATCTCAAATTTATTTTTGGATTAGGACTCTACATGTTTCAGACAGTGTCTCTGTCCATCATCACGAGTCTAGCACTGTACACACAGCAATAGATATATGTCATACAGGTCAGCATAACCTGTATGACAAACATCTGTTGCTGTGTGTACAGTGCTAGACTCCTGATGATGACAGAGAAGCTGTCTGAAACATGTAGAATCCTAATCCAAAAATAAATTTGAGATATTAGTGCATCTCATTGGTTTTATTCTAAGAATGCCAAAAAGAAATTATCGGAATTAGAATTCTGGATTTTGTGTATGCTGAATAAGTGGGCATTTCAGTTTGTTTATAACTCACAATCTTTTTATTTGCTGCAGCGTACATTTAGGATGACCAGAGGAGAACATTTGTCAGCCAAAGACAAGACAGAAGTATCAGCAGCAGGAAACTGATAATTGGCTAGTCTGGCAAATACACAGAGATGCATATATTATTATCATCTGGCATTCATTTTGTTTTTGAATTGCAAATGTTGATAGTGTCAACACCATGTGTAAAGGAAGTCTGAGTGTTGGTTATTAGCATGCACTGCTTAATGTGTCCCATGGGCAACAGCATTTTTTATCTTTCCAGAAGAGTAGTGTTTGTGATCCACTAAGCAGTAGCCAAATTAAATGAGTGTTTGTGCTGACACAGTTTGAATATGTGGGTTGATCTTTTGCTGTGGAGCAAGAATTGTACAAAGTGTGGCATATTATATTAATTTATTTTAACTCAGATGCATGTAACTCCTACATGATATTAGATTAGTAATAATACAGATGGGATTTTTTTTTATCCAACAAAAATAAAATTCCCAAATTCTCCTGAATATAGGATGAGAATTTCTTTTGCAGTATATCATCAGAAAAATGGGGGTTGGCCTTACAACTGTACACCAATTTAAATACGTCATTCCTGAAAACTGAAAGATTGTGAAGGGAGGATAATCTTATATTTGAGTAAGCACAGTATTTATTCTGCGTTAGTGTATTAGTCTGCAGTAACCAAATAAAAGTGTGGCATATAACACATGCTACATACAAGATAATATATGTAGGATTGTATTCGAGGATGCTGTGGTTCTGTTCATAAGGCTTTTTTTTAAGTGAAGTTACTGTACTTTTTGTCATACGTGGTAGTTGTAGAGTAACATCAGATCCCTTTGTCCCTTTTGGAAGTAAGTACAAATGAAAACAGACCTGCTGCAAAATACTCTGTACCTTCCATTACTGTTGCAAATAGAAATATTGATATGGTTGGGAGTGCTTGATTTGACTTGAAGTATGTCTCTCTCTGTGATATAATGAGCAACACATTTTTGGCTTTTTCAGTAATTTTGTTCACATTACCTCTGCCTGTTTATATAATTGCAGCCTTGAATGGCAATCTAGTAGTGAAAATGGTTTTTGCTGTTTGTAATTTCAAAGAAACAAGAACAAAGTACGTGAGCAGAATGTACAGATTGTCATAAATAAACATGTATGATATTTTAGTCATTGAATAATGTGTATTGTGGAGAAAATGTACATAATGTATTGTTTGTATTGTGAATGATTAAAATGTTAGTGTCAGTTCCCAATACTGTTGGTGTCTGTCATATTACAGCTAGAAAGACTATGAAAGCCCTCATATAAATTGTAGTGCACATTGGCCAGGTTGGTTAAAAATTACACTTGACAATAAAATTTTGTTGAGTACTATAAAAGTGCTAAATTGCAAGCAACGTCACATGCTTATGTAGAGAGGACGTGGAGGAGCTGACTGCAACCCCTCACTCCTCTCACCCCACTCAATATTTTAAAAAATCACCTACTGTTATAGAAGGTTATCTTCCATTATGGCACCTGTAATTTGGAACAACAGTTTCATGGCAGTTAGGAAGGACATGCTGATAAGTGAGGTTATGTGACTGTAGAACATTATTATAAAATCAAGATAATACAGAATTCATTCCAATAAGTATTGTTTGTTGGTGTCCAAACACTTATCAAAGAAACTGGGCAAGGAAATTTTTCTTGTAATGTTTGAAAACTGTATGATGTATCAGTTTCTGCTGCGGATGGGTTGAACAGTGTGTGACGACGTAACATGATTTATATAGGGATATAGTATTCTAGTAACTTCTTTTTTGTGGTGGGGAGCATGGCACCTTTCTTGTTGTACAAAGTTCCAGATCTGTAAACAAATATTGTTACATTCAATACCATGCTTCTAAACTTAAGAGCCTGACTCTTGCAACTTGTAGATCTGTTTCACTGTAGATCTGTTTCACTGTGGATCTGCCACTAACAAGCCAACTCATACAGCACAACTGCTACTGAAAGAGGAAGACCTAATTTACTGGATCTTGTGTTCCCTTATCATTATTACAGAATACTACATACAGCCATGTGTATGTGTGTGTGTGTGTCTGTGTATATGCATGTGCACATGTTTAATGACAGAGACAGGCAGTTGACATGGCAATGGTGTGAACCAAACAACCACCATAAACCCTGTAATGTCTTAAAAATCCCTGTTAGAATGGCAGCATTTGTTTCAAGGGATGGTTTTTCAAATTATTACAGATGGTGATGATATCAAAACAGTTAAGTTTGTTTTGATGTCATCACCATTATAAATATCGTGCACTTAGATTTCGTGTCCTGCGGAAGTTAGATTGTTTGCAGAGCAAGGGACGTCGGCATTTTTTGATGATTTGGGGAGTAGTTTGGCATTACCAGAGAACAAGTAAGTAATGGGGAAATTTATGTGACAGCCAGTGAATGGAGTGCAAACAGAGTTTTAGATTTGTGAAATGGAGCTTGGCAACCAAAGAGCCATTATTTTGTTAACTTTGTAGAGATTTTGTAGCTGGACACAGAAGGACAGTTGATACTTTGGCATCTGAGTAACACATAGCTGTTAGTGGCACAAAGCTGATGGCGCTGTGTGAGTGGTTTTGCGTTGCCTGTTGATGATAGTTGCATAAAAGGGGGTTTTTACCATGAAATTTAAAGACTACTGTAATTGAAATTGGGGGGGGGACAGTGTTCAGAATTTAAACCGTTCAAAATTAGACTTACAGAAATTTGGAGACAGTAAGTAACCTATCAGGGCAGTAGTTCATTTTTACGAGGTTTTGATTTTGTGAGTTTTTTGAGATGGGTAGTTTATGGGATGCTAACATACTTGCCGTTGGACATCAGACTGTGGGATGTGAAACCATATCACTTCATTGTTTCAGGCATTCACTATTAAATTATAACTAGAAATTTGCTGTAACTTGCATCTGAAGCATTTTTGTTTAATGACTTTTTTTCCATATGTGAACAGTGTAATCTTCTATGTATTTTATGGACAAACATTGGTTAAGAAATATATACAGTGAATTTAGTGACAAACGTAGTGATTTCTTATTCAAGTGATAGTGATGTTGCACATTTTGGTCCTCTGACATGCTACGCATATTCCCAGTGAGATGTCTCATGAGTGACTGACCAAAGAGTGAGCGGTTACATCATCTTCTTCTGTTTCCTGCTTCTATTTGTATTTCATAATAATGGCCTTATGAATTGTGCATGTCATGGTCTGAAAGTGGTTACTGCATGCCTGCAGGCACACACACATTGATCAGGGTAAACCATTATAAGATAACATTCCCTTAATGCTAACACTTGGCATATCTCATGCAATCACCTTCTGTTCACCTCACTTATAATCTACTGTGTGTGTGTGTTCATTAAAAACAGGACACCCACTAATGTAACTGTGCATGTAGGAACAGAACAGTACTTCTTCCTCTTCACTGTAATAATCACATTTCAGGGAAGGTCAGGTTTTCAGAATGTAATGTGTTACTAATATATGTGCTGGTAAACACATGCTTGGAATCTTGAAACTGTGTACCATGCATTTTGCATATATTTACAACATATAACCATCAAATGCACAATATATTTAGTACATAATTGTATCCAAAAAAACTCCTACATGTTTTGATGCTTCTTATCAGAGTTCTAGACCCTTCAAGGTGAAGGCATTGTGTTGCTTGGAATGTCGCAAACTGGTTACCAATTTTGACGTTCATAGGGCCGTGCATCGTAATATATTCCTATAGTAAAACCAACCAGATGCACCATTGTCTGAAATTTATTTTATTTTGGAGTAGCACTCTACATGTTTATTGATGGTTTTTCCTTCCATCATCAGGAGTGCAAGACTGTACATACAGCAACAGGCATATGTCAAACAGATGTTTGACATATGTCTGTTGCTGTATGTACAGTCTTGAATTTCTGATGATGGACGGAAAGACCATGCGAAACATTATGTCAATCATATATTGCTGTCTGCTTGCTAGCAATCAGACAGCGATACTGCTGTTTGACATATGCCTGTTGCTGTATGTACAGTCTTGAACTCCTGATGATGGACGGAAAGACCATCCGAAACATTATGTCAATCATATATTGCTGTCTGCTTGCTAGCAATCAGACAGCAGTATCTGTTTGACATATGCCTGTTGCTGTATGTATAGTCTTGAACTCCTGATGATGGACGGAAAAACCATCCGAAACGTGTACAGTGTTACTCCAAAATAAAATAAATTTTAGACATTGGTGCATCTGGTTGGTTTTACTATAGAAGTATGGTTACCGGTTGTTGCAGCATTATACCTCTGAGGAACAGATTCATTGTCTTCAGTGGGCATTTATTCTAAATTCAGTAATATTCTTGTACTTTCTTAAATGAGACCAAAGAAAAGAAAGGTAAGAAGATTTGTGTAGGGACAATTAAAGTTAAAAATCTGACACACACACGCACATACACACACACACATTTTTACCTCAGTAGCTTTGTATATGTGTGACAGCTGTCCAGCCTGTATGTTACAGCAGTGCAGGCAAATGTTTGCATTGGAATGATCTTTCTCCTCCTGCTGCACTTTGGGTGAAGTAATGAAATCACTTAAGTAGGATTGAACACAATCATTCCAGACAGACATTATTTGTTCCTGTTTTATAAACTTCTATCGTACTAACCCTTGTCATCCTACATGACCATGTGCTGGTCTCTGTAATGTAGCCAGTGGCCTAGCATGCAATGTCCTGTTCACTGTACTTTGTAGCATCTTAAATGTCCAGAAAAATTCAGGCTGGCAGTGGATAAAATTGGCATTTAAATCCATCTCTCACAGGTTTTGTTTTGTTGACCTTTGTGTCTTATGCCAGTTATGGTTGTATATATGTTGATATTTAACCTTTAAATGACTGGGTCAGTATTTAAATTTTGCTCATGGATTATGAAAATTGTGAGCATTATTTGAACAGAAAAAGATATTATTGTGCAATAAACGGCACTTTGTGGAAAATACAACAGAGATTGTGCAGGGTATCTTAAAAATGCAGTAAATGTCCTTATTCCCTTAATATATAAAATGAATTTCTTGGGGTGTTTTTTCATGCATTTGCATATGCAAACGTAGGTTGTTTGAAGGTTAATCTTTACAGACTCATGTTCCTTTTGTGTACAGATTGCCGATTTGAGTTATTTATTATGAATATTCCAGAATGTATGTTTTATTGTTTCTTGCAGGTAAGTCATTTAAATATAGACAAATGAAGAAGGAAAATTTACTGAAATTTACAAATTGTTGTTTTGGTATGTATTTGTGAGAACTGAAAATGAACTCATTTTGTTGCTAAATATTTTTCATAAATATTTGTCCAAAGAGAAAATAAATGTTTATGTTAATAGTTACATTCATTCCACTACAGAATGCATTTCTTTCTCATAATATGCTGATATCAAGTGTGTTAGTTTAAATGTTACATGCATGTCATAACTTTGTATGAAAATGAAGACATTTATTGTATTTGATGCTCTTTAAATAGATGTAACAAATAGAACTTTATTAGAGCCAGAATACAGAATGATTCCTTTAGCTTTTAATTACATTGTGTCGGCCATAAAAGTTACACAAGTGATGGAGAATGTAGATGATGGTTGCATTATCCCTATTATCTGAGAGTAAGAAAGGACAGAGGAAATTGATTCAAATATGTGCAGAATACGAATTTTTCCCCCAAAATATGACTAAATACTAGTAATGTAATGAAAGACCCAGCTGTCTTAAGATATATGGAACTCCTGTTGAAGAGTGCCAAATCCATTTGTTCACAGCTGTCTGCATCTGGTATTATAAACTCTTGTGCAGCTTCCATTCATATCTAGAGGCAGTTCGCACCATTGGCAAACTAAGAATGCAGTGTGTAGCAAGTAGTTTGTGTAGGTGGGAGGAGGCTGGAAGTAGCTCATGATCATGGCAAGTGGCAAGCTTTAGTATTACTGGTGTTTAACCTTTAGATGTATGACAAGTTAAGCATCCACTACGTGCCATGCAGTTCTTAATTGGTGGTCTCTTCTTCAGTTTAATTGTACGAGACCTTACATTTACATAGGTACCGATGTCTGTGCTTGCAGTGGCAATTCTGGAGGCTTGCTGTGTGTTGAGTGACGTGTATATCCATACATGTCCTTGGGATTATATCATTTTATGCATGCTATGTATTATTGACACAGCATTTTTATTTGTATGTCAAGAAATGAACAGAAATTAAATCTGCTCAGTCTGTTTAGCAGGAGCTGGGATAATGCAGTCAGTGTAGTAGCTATGCTACGGGCTAGACAACCAGGGAACCAGAGTTTACTTCCTGGCAGGTACAAGAGATTTCTGTTCTGTACAGCATCCAGGAAAGCCTTCTGTCCAATGGGTTCTGGATGCTCTAATTGCAGGAATAGAACAGTCAGAGGATGAAGCTAAGCGTTTTCTGCCGTGCAGTTCTGAGGTGAAGATTGTGTGGAGTTATACGTCCACACCATCTTATATCTTTATGCTTAACTATTATTTATGCAGAGGGACAACTTTACTGTTACTTGTACCATCAGGCTTTTCAACAAGTCTTGGATCTTCCAGGATGATGCAGAATGAAAATTCTGGTCTCCAACGTGATAGTGCAGAGTCTCAGAAGAAAGAAGAGAAAATGCAAAAATTAAATGTTAAAAAAATGTGGATTGGCTGATTTTATGTATGAATTTGTACCTTCAAAACAATCAACCAACTTCCCAAAGTTTTGATTTGGAATTTCTACAGCAGCGTGTTCATCCAGAACACCATATGTGTCATGGGCCAAGTGCATTTTCCATCCTGACAGTGCACTTGCTCTCACAGCACTTGCGGTAAATACCAGGGACCAGTATCAAACCACTGTTATACTGGCCTATCTCAGGTCCCAATTAATGTTTTGTGTTCCCAGACCTATGTGAAAGGCTCTGAGGTCAGATCACATTGTGACACTGAGCACAGTGAGCTGAGGGTGCTTGAAGGCTTGTTGGAAAATCTTGTGAAAAGTTTTACTGTACTGTGTATGGCAGAGATGAAACTTGTGTATAAAGTAAAAACATGAGGACTTTGAAGGTAACTATTGTCACTAAATGTTACAGGCTGTTATGTGTACATAAGCACGTGCATGCAGAATACAGATTTAAAGTTTGTCATGAAAGGCTCCAAAATGAGAGTCACATCATGAAATTAAATTGCTTGCAATTATGTTCTCTCCATAGTGTTTGTCAAGAACTGACATAGGCAAGTATGAAGTAGGCAATCATGCTTTAAAACTTGCATATGCACTTTATGCCATTTTCATGTAATTTACATCACTACCAATTTATTCCCTTTCATTTTTGGTTTAATGCTCTTTGGCTGGTTTATTTCCATGTTTAAGTGTTCTTGTCTTATAGAAGTATCATTCTTGATTTACACCCACTTTTTCAGGAACATAGCTAGGGCATGAAACAAGGCCTTGGTTGGTGTATGCTTATAGAACTAGGGAAAAATTAGTATTACATATACATTATAAAACAGACCTGCCCAGCCTTGTTTGTTACTGTTGGCAAAATTTCGTCTGTACGTGGGCAGATTTATGTTCACTGCACAAAATGTGAAATGTGTAAGTGTACATGTAGAATTTTATATGTATGTATTTTTATGTGCATATTTTTCTCTGGATTGTGTACAATAAAAATATGCTTATAGTAATACGAAAAACTATTACCAAATATAATTCACAACCTCCACACACATATCTTATTTTTAACACATTTTTACAAAATGGTTTAGTCATATAATGTATGTCTTCATCAATAAAAAGCTTGTAAAGTTAATGAAATGTTATATGCATATAAACTGACAGATATGTTACTGTTGTGTTTGTCATAAAAATGTTAACAAGCGAACTAATACAGTAGTCACAAGGAATAGGATAGGTTAAAAGTTATCAGTGCATTTAATTTGCCACAAAGTTGTTTTGTTTTTTTAAGAAATGCAGTATGACTATACTTATCTGAACAAAGGTGTGGCATTCAATGTGATACTTGATTCTGCATCTCTTGAGTTAGCTTCTTGTAGTTATGAGTGTGTTTAGTATAGTGTCTTTCATATTATCATTTTATGTTTATCCATTCATGAGGGAATGTACTTTGTCTTCAGTATTTGTGTTGAAAACCCTGTTTCACTTAAGTAGAGCCAAAACATTCATTCACCTCTAGTGACACTTTCTTTTAGAATGTGGCACTGAATTTCCAAAAGCCTGTATCATTTACCTTTGTTTTAAACGATAAGTCTTTACAGATTAACATTCTAAAGTTCTCGTGCACCTTCAGTTTTCTTTAATATAAAAATAAATCGTTGAAGATCGTGTTTCGGCCATCGAAGGTAGGTTGTTTAGAGCATGTTTCGAGCTCATATGGATGTTTTTAAGGGTGTTCAGGGATCTGGGCCGTTGGGTCACATCCCTGAAGACAATGCACGATGTCACTTGTTTGCGAATTGGCCAAACATGTCCGCTAACAATTACCCTCTCTCAGGTAATCCACCGATCGTGTCTCCTATAGCTGTGTAATGCAATTTTGACCTCCTGATGATGAGCACATGTGCTCGAAACATGTAGAGGTATGAAATAACTTACTGTGAAACAAATTTTGTGCATCAAGTTGGTTAAATAGTGAGATAAATAGAAGACGAAGCTTTGACCTGTCATGCAACAAAAGAAGCAAAGTAATTTAACATTACTACACTGAGTAACTCAGAAAACAGTCAGTACATAAAGATACAAAAAAAAAAAAAAATGAAATTAGAATGTTGATAATAATACTCAATCTCAGACACTCAGTCCACTTACTGATTTGTCTATACATATCTGACCCTCATCCTGCACAGTCTCCAGCAAGGCTCTGTAATCAACAATCTGTACGTCTCTTTGTCTCTCTCCTACTACTTCCCGTTAGCTGCTGGTTGAAGGCTCTGTTGTTCCTGTAGGTATTTTTTTTAACACTATAGGAAAATCAAAATATCATGCGCTTTGTCAGAAATGTTATGTTTTTGTGACTTGGAAAATCCAGAACATTTGGGGTCTTGAACCTAGTTTTTCAGGACACTTAGACAGAGCTCTTTAAAACCACAAAATTGGGAATGCCCTGGGAAAACCGAGAAGACTGGGATTCTTAGTGCAGATATATGAAGAATTAGAGGCAGTAGCTGCATGTATTATTAATACCAATAGTAGGGGGATGTGATTGGTCTTCTGTATGCGTCATTTGCCTTGCTGGCAGAAAAAAGAATCTCCATTATTACTTGAATAACGACTGCATGGAATCTGCAGCTAGTGTAGTTGTGGTAGCAAAGAAAAAAAATCCCTTTTTGCCAATGCCCTCCACATAATTGAACCCTGGTTGACCAATCCATAACATATTCACTACAGGTACAGCTTGGAATTACAAAGCCCAACGTTCCATTGTTTTTACCATTCTCATGTTACATTCTCTTTTGTAGGATGTGGATCATTAGGTGACAGCAATTACAGGATGGTGTAAATAAAGTGCGTATTATTTGGACTGTATAATTGCTACATTCCAAAGACACGTGAAATCTGTTGCAACATTTAGACACTAAACATTAGCAATTCCCCTAACATAGTACTGGAAGGCTGATTTATGCCAGCCTATGGATGTTTCTTGAGAGATTCCGCCAACTCCTTCACTAGATGAACATGGCTTTTAGCTGTCTCGACCGATTTAATTTCTACTACAAAATAATCGGGGGTCAGTTCTACTACCTTTTCAGCCAGGACTTGGACACTGGATTCCAGGGCTGGATCGTTTTGATGAGCTGAAAGTAGCAGATCCCATCAGTAATACCTGAATGTATACACATGGCATTTTGTCACTACAAAACTGTAATCCCTGACTTTGCATGCATACACTGTTGATAATTACACAAAGTTCCATACCTGTATTTGCTTGTGGTAATGAACTGATGTTCTAATGAGCATTTATACAGAAATCACGTACCTCAAGTTGTGGAGGTACCTCTTGCATAATTGTCATTCAAAGTAAGACAGATATTTAATGTTACGTTTTCATCGTCATTATCATTCACTCTTATTACTTCACAGCAGTTTAGCTGATTCTCAAAACAGTACCGGTCTCACTGACCAAACACTTCTTATTTGTTATTCTGCCAAAAACTTTCTAACTATACACCGTGTTTTTGTTTTAAGTTCATGGTTCTGTGCATCATAAGTCTATATTAATAAAAAATCCCGCGAGAGGCAACAGTATGTAGTCTGATTTATTTTACTGCAAAACCACTCTACATGTTACGTGTGTCCAACGCACCCATCATCAGGAGTACTAAAAACTGTAATGGCAGCCTCCAGTCCCCGATCTGGCCACGTTGGAGGGAAGTAGCTGTACCAGTATCATGACCTGTACCAGAGGCTGTGGTTACAGTTTTTAATACTCCTGATGATGGGTGCTGTGACACCCAAAACATGTAGACTGACTTTGCAGTAAATAAATATCTGCATACTGTTGCATCTGGTTGGATTTGTATTAATCTACACAGCGTGTATTAAGTATTACTGCTTTCTTCGTTAGCATGTATAGACGAGGACGAAGATTAAGCAGTTTTAAACTTTCGTGTCATTTGCATGGGATAATACCCTTGTGGATAGTACTAGTGGTACTGTATAGACCGATTTCAGTTGACGTATTTTTATGAGCTGTTCTTTCAAGTCTGTATACTGTGCAGGTTGTGGCTGTTTGGAATTACTGTTATTATTATTATTATTATTATTATCATCATCATCTCCTTTATGCAGGGTATTTATACTTATATTCCTGAGACAAACTATACCCCTAGGGAATACAGTGTTGCAGCTATTCTGTTGTTAGTATTCATGGTGCTTATATCGTTAGTTTCAGTCTTGAATCTATTGTATTTTTACATTAGTACTTTCCGAAGTATGTGTGCAGTGCCTAATATGGCTGTTTTCTGGAGTTCCTCGACTTCATGTTTTCCTGGTATGTTGCTCATGTATTTTCTGAATGACTTTGAAGTAGTCCCAGTCGTTCCTATTATTACTGGTATCGCTTATTATTATTATTATTATTATTATTATTATTATTTGTAGCATGGAATGATACGTGGGTTGATAGAGCACGTCAAACCAGTGATAAAAATTTGATCTGCATTCCAAATCTACAATCTTCTAATTTTGAACGTCACGCCTGCTAAACCCAGGTTTTGTGTTATTGTCCTCAAGTTACTCCAAGTGGAACGAGCTGCGCATGCTGTATACTGAAAGAAGCAGATATTGGTCGGCAAATAATCGTGGAATAACACACGATCTGCCATTATATGTCGTCATAGTTTGATGGCGTGTTGTCAGTGCAGCTGACGCAACTGCTGTTCAGATACCATCAGTTTGGAAGGACAAAGTGGGCAAATTCTCGCACAGTTTTCTTTGTTGTATAGGTGATGAGGCTAATGAATACCGCTGCTGTCAGCAACACGGTTCAACCGCCCATACTGCCAACTCGATAGCCGTCTTACGAGACAGCTCTTGGGACCACATATTTAGTTTTCCTTTGTGGCCTGCTGTTTTGCTCGTTCCGACGCCATGTGACAATTGTCTGTGGGGATGTTCAGTCAGCGTTCTCAAAATCGAAACACAGAGAGATGACAACATTACATAAATTATCTGGCGCACAGTATCGGTAATTTCTACTTAAGAAATGCAAACCTTTCTTAATCATCTATTAACCAGGTATCAAGCATATCCTACTTTCTTACGAGGTTATTTCTAACACCTGCTTTAACCTACTGTAAGTTGCGTTATACCGACTGGTAGTGTACATTCTCTGAGCGGATTCTGAGCCAAGCTGGACCCTTGTTTATTCAGGAAACCTTCGCTTACGGTGAGGTATCAAACGAACAATGTACCAAAGAGCCAACTGGCTCTTTGGTACATTGTTACTTACTAGCCACTCAACTACGACTCCCCTCCTCGCCCATTGGCGAAACAGCCCTCAGTGGGCCGGGGCCTCCTCATTATCGAGGCTTCACGGTCACACTCAGACACACAACACTCGGTTGGGGTCCTCTGGACGAGTGATCAGCCCGACGCAGAGACCTCCTCATGACGACACCCAACACTCTAACAGTTTGTTCAGCATCGGTGAATAATTTATAAACAAAACTGTAAGCTTTTCGTATTTTTCTCTCCGTGCGTTGAGAATGACTGCAATCTGTTATTACCAAAAAATGCACGTATTATACAAATATATATTTTACCTCAACTGGCTCATACATTTGATGTTTGTGTGGCCGTGCATCACCGATAAAATAATATAAACAGCCAACTAGATGCAACAATAACAACTTTTTATTGATAATTACAATCAGCTCAACATGTTTCGGGCGATAATTTCGCCCATGCTCAGGAACACAGTCTA
>Ga0209755_10003764_pt1 | contig 18615 bp, 19 predicted proteins | sample TergutCo191P1_FD_187301 | JGI IMG/M metagenome (GOLD analysis project Ga0209755, IMG submission 187301) | Cornitermes sp. P1 segment gut microbial communities from Petit-Saut dam, French Guiana - Co191P1 (SPAdes) (version 2) | ecosystem: Host-associated > Arthropoda: Insects > Digestive system...
GTAGGCCGAAATTACGAAGAAATAAACCACTGGTGGCGAGTGCTAACCAAGGAAAAAGGCGTGGATATCGTAGTGATGGACATGCCTCTTTTGGATACCAGAAACGGACGCGACCTACTGGGAACGCTAATCGCGGATTTGGTACTTAACCTACTAAGCTATGTAGCCCACAGCGAACGCGATAATATCAAAAAACGCCAAGAGGAGGGCATAGCCGCCGCAAAAGCGCGAGGCGTACGATTTGGCAGACCCGCCAAAAAGCCACCGGAAGATTTTAAGCAATTAGCAAAGTGGTGGAAAAAGGGAAAGCTAAGAACAAAGGACTTTATGGCAGCCACAGGACTGACGGAGACGACGCTATACAGACGTTTGCGAGAAATAAATGTGACGAGAGACTAACAGATTTGTTTTTTTGGCCAAAAGCGTTACAGCCCTTGATTTATATGGCTTGGCGGGGATTTTAAAATGGGGCAAAATCCGTCAAAAAGTCCCTTTGAGGTTTTTTATGTATATATGAGAAAGCAGGAGCGTAGAAAGCCAGATATTACAGGCGTTTGCGCTTGATATATACTGGAAAAGCCAAGCAAAAATCCCCCAAAAGGTATAGGTTTTGACGGATTCTAAACCTTGGACATAATAGCATAAAAAATTGGAAAAATGCAACAAATTTTTATGTATTTTTTGCAACTATATGTCAAAAAAGCCCACAGGGATAACTCCAAAGGGGCTTCGTCAAAACCTATACCTTTTGGTGTATCTACACAAAAGAAGAAAACTGCACAGGTTGCAACAACTGTATCCGAAAATGCACCACGCCGGAATCCAACGTAGGCGTGAACAAATAAATAGGAGGCCACCAACATGATATGGAGTAAAAACTACCTGACAGGCAACAAAGCAATAGACGACGACCACATGCGTCTTTTTGAGGAAACTAAAAAAGTATTTGCACGAGAACATCCAACAAGAGAAGAAAAAGTAAACGCAGTAATCAGCTTTTTGACAACATACGCAAACAGCCATTTTGCCCGGGAAGAAGCATTAATGGACGAATGCAGCTACCCCTATAAAGCCGAGCATGTAAATGAGCATAAGGATTTGTACCAAGCATTATTAATCTTAAAAGAAAAAGCCCTTACCGAAGGCGCAACAACAGACGTAAGCATAGAATCAAACGACGTAATAGTAACCTGGTTGGTAGACCATATCATGGTCAGTGACAGAAAACTCGCAGAGCATTACCGAGCGTTTACAAATACCTAAGGCAGTGTAGCCATGCGCACCTAAAGAAAATCGACAAGCCCAAAAGGCAAAACCCCACGATTTCGTGATTGCTTGAATTGATATTTTGCTTTTCCAAATCGGTTGTACGCATCAATGAAAACACTCACTACGGCCTTTAATGTTTCGAGTTTACGCGCAAAGCATCGGCTTTTTCGGGCAAGGATTGGAATGTAATGCCGAAGGTCTGCATTTACGCCTTCTACAGTGAAGGTGTGGCTTTTATCGCGAATGTTTCGTTTGTGGTTTCCCGGATAAATGACATCCACATATCCCAAATAACCATCTGTGTAGTAATTTTTAGCAGTCGGGGCGGCATCAACCATGTTTTGAATACGTTGAGGCGACTTATCGTATGCCACATCAAATCCTACAATTTGTCGAGGCTCACGGCTCACCATGGTCATCAAATATACATTTTCGCGGGTTTTTGTGCGTGGCTTGTGGAAAACATACCAGTAAAGTTCGTCCATTTCTAAAATTTCGGGCGAGTTATCCACAGTATGTTCAGTTTTTTTTAATCCACTTATAGACATTCGATTTATCCATGCCCATTATCCTGCCTACTCCGCGCCCGCTAACCCCCGAATAGTAGATTTTCATGGCGGTTTTTCTTTCTTCTTCAGAGTACGCATGGCTTTTCGGGTTAAGCGTATAGGCAAAGCCGCATTCCTTACACATGCAGCGTTGTGTTCCCGAACGATTGCGCCCCTTGTTTATTTGGTTTTCGACTTTCCCGCATTTTGGGCATTTGCGGTTTTCGTCTATCTTTGGCTTTTTCATAGGCTTATTATATCATTGAGTGCGCTATAGCGACACTCCCATACCTAACCCCAACAGCCCTATCAATCGCGCTTATCGGCAGTACATCATCTGCCATGCATATTACGCAGCCTTCGCCGCGTATCCGACGTGTGCCAAAACGAAAACAGGCATTTGGACGCTGTCGGCAAATTAGAAATCCCGCAGTCGCATATTTTTGTGGACAAGATTAACGGACCCGCCAAAAAGTCACTGGAAGATTTTAAGCAATCAGCAAAGTGGTGGAAAAAGGGAAAGCTAAGAACAAAGGACTTTATGGCAGCCACAGGACTGACAGAGACTAACAGATTTGTTTTTTTGAAAAGCACTTAATTTTAGATAACAAATATGGTATCATTATTAAGCAGGGAGGAATACTATGTACGAAGTAGAATTTTATTACGACAAAAACGGCAAGTCTGAAATCGTTGAGTATCTTGACACACTTGTCGAACGCTCCCAAACGAGCAAAACAGACCGCATTAACCGCGACAAAATCCTTGCGTATATTATTGCCTTGAAAGAGTATGGAACACGCATAGGGCAACCGACTGTGAAGCACATTGACGGTAGCATATGGGAGCTTCGTCCTCTTGCCAACCGCATATTTTTCTTTTACTGGAAAGACAATAAATTTATATTGTTACACCATTTTATCAAAAAAACTCGGAAAACGCCATCGCGTGAAATTGAACAAGCACGCTCAAAAATGAGAGATTATTTAGAAAGGCATGGTGAATGACATGGTTAAAAGCAATCCAAAAACGATTGATGATTATATGAACGACGAAACAAGGATAACTCCTGCGGAGCGTGAACGCATAAATTTTGAAGTAGCCCTAATAGGCAAAATGATTGAAGCGCGGGAAGAAAAAGGCTTGTCTCAACGTGAACTTGCGGAAATTTCCGGCATAAAGCAACCCGCAATTGCGCGGCTTGAAAGCCTAAAAGCAACGCCGCAAATTGATACACTGTTTAAGGTGCTGTACCCACTCGGCTACACGATAGAGATTGTACCGGTAAAAAATAGGCACGCAGAAGTTACAAATACCTAACCCCAACAGCCCTATCAATCGCGCTTATCGGCAGTACGTCATCTGCCATGCATATTACGCAGCCTTCGCCGCGTTTTCTTTCATTGCTCCGTTTTGCATCACCTGCGGATTGTCCCGTCTCACCAGCTACGCGACAAGCCCCGTGCCTATTTAGTACATAAATCATAATTATGGCCAAATCTCAGACAAATGTACAATATTTGACGTATATATGCAAAGACTATAAAATCAACAGGTGTGTGCTATAACCTAAGAAAAGGAGCCTTTTGAATGAAAGAAATTTTAGATGTAAAAAACCTAAGTAAAACCTTCAAGCTATCAAAAAAGCAGCAAAAGCTAAAGCGGCTGGACAAGCCAATCCTTACGGCGGTGGACAATGTAAGCTTTAAATCCTACGAGGGTGAGGTTTTTGGCCTGCTTGGCCCAAACGGCGCGGGCAAAACCACTATTATGCGTATGATTGCCACGCTTATAAACCCGATTTCCGGCGACGCTATCGTGGACGGGTTTAGCATAAAAAAAGACCCGCGAGAAGTCCGCAGGCGTATTGGCTTTCTTACAAACGAGCTAAAGCTGGATGATTTTTTCACGCCTAACTATCTTTTCGAATATTTTGCCGATTTGCACGGGCTTTCCAAATCTACTATGGCGGTGCGCAAGGAGGAGCTTTTTGCCACCTTCGGAATCAACGATTTTGCCGAGGTAAAGGTAGCAAATCTTTCGCAGGGCATGAGGCAAAAAGCCTCGTTGGCGATTTCCATTGTCCACAATCCTAATATAATTATCTTCGACGAGCCAACCAATGGGTTGGACGTTATCACCTCCAAGGTTGTCGTTGATTTTCTTGTGCGGCTTAAAAAAGAAGGCAAAAACATCATCCTCTCAACACATATCTTTGGCCTCTTAGAAAATCTCTGCGACCGCGTCGGTATAATAATCGACGGCAAAATGGTAGCCTGCGACACCATAGCCGCCGTCATCGCAGAAAAAACCCTTGAAGAAATATTCTTCGACCTATACGCACAAACCACAAAGGAGGCAATCTAAATGAAAAACAACGTACTCACAGTAATGAAAAAAGAATGCCGCCGCATTTTTAACGACAGAAACTTATTTTTTACAACCGTGCTTTTGCCCGGTCTTATAATGTTTGTTATGTACTGGTTTATGGGCAATTTTATGGGCGACTTGTTTTCCGTAGACGAAGAATATATCTATCAGGTACATGCGGTAAACATGCCAAGCTCCGTGGCGGGCTTGCTTTCTGCCGACGAGCTTGGAATGGATATCCACAATATTTCTTACGACCAAATAGACGAAATAAAACAGCAAATATCCGACAGGGAAACGGATTTGCTCATCATCTTCCCTGCAAACTTTGACGAACTCGTCGCGACCTTCGACCCACACACAGCAACCTCGCCCGCACCAAATATCGAGCTATGGCACAACTTCACCCGTACAGAATCCAACGAGGCAAACGGCATTGTGATGGCGATTTTAAACAGCTACCATCATGCTCTTACGCACCGCTTTACAATAAACCTACCCACAGACGACTACGGCGGCAACTTTAACCTGGCCACCGACGCCGACATGTTTGGCATGATAATCGGAATCGTCGTCCCCATGCTATTCATCCTGATGATATTTACGGGAGCGCAAGCACTCGCCCCCGAGTCCATCGCAGGCGAAAAGGAACGAGGCACTCTCGGCAGTATCCTCGTAACACCCGCTCGGCGCAGAGACATCGCCCTGGGCAAAATCCTCGGTATATCCGTTTTTGCCTTAATGAGCGGCGCAGTAAGCATGTTTGGCGCGCTTTTCGGAATGCCCTCCATGATGGGAATGGAATCCGGCGGCGGCATTTTTGAATTCTATACCTTTACGGATATCGCGCTCCTTCTACTTGTTACTCTTTCCACTACACTCGTTTTTGTTTCTGTACTATCCCTGCTTTCTGCATACGCAAAATCTGTAAAACAAGCCACAGGCTACTCCATGCCCATTATGATTATCGTTATGATAGTCGCTCTTGGCGGAATGTTTTTCGGCGGCGTACCCGACGGAATCGCCCTTTTCTTTGTCCCCGTCCTAAACAGCTCACTCAGCATAACCGCCATTTTCAGCTTCGACGTAAACGTAATAAACATCCTCACCGCCGTAGCCACAAACCTCGCAATCGCTACACTGGTTACATTTTTAATGGCGCGGTTATTTAATAGCGAGAGGATTGTTTTTGATAAATAAGACCTTGGGACGCTGTCCCAATACCCTGCAAGCCTTTGAAAAGGCTTGACCCAAACTTTGACGGGCGCAACAAGTTAAGAGTGTGCGCTATTAAGGGGATTTAATTATGCGGATATCTTCTAAGGGGTGTTATGCGTTGGCGGCACTTACTGAGATGGCTTTGAATGAGGATACTACGCCTACTGCTGTGGCTACTTTGGCGCAGAGGTTGGATATTTCTAAGATTTATTTGGAGCAGGTTTTTGGGGTGCTTAAAAAAAGTGGGGTGCTGGTTGCCACTAAGGGTGCGCAGGGGGGGTATGCCTTGAGTCGGAAGCCTGCAAAAATATCGGCTTATGATATTTTGCACCCTATTGAGCTGGGGCTTTTTGAGACGCCGCCGCCGCAGCCTTTTTTGGCTGTAAACAATTTGGTTTTTGAGCCGATTAATGATAGTGTTACGGCATTTTTAAAAACTGTATCGCTGGAAGATATCGCCGCAGAGGCGCGTTCCGGCGAGGATGGAGGGATGTATTTTATATGAAACTTACTACAAAGTGTATCCATGGAAGTGAAAAAAAATACGATAATACGGGGGCAGTTAGCGTGCCGATTTTTCAGACGGCTACGTTTACGCACCCGGGTGTGGAGCAAAGCACGGGGTATGACTACAGCCGCTTGCAAAACCCTACTCGCGAGCATTTGGAAAATCTGATTGCCGCGCTGGAGGAAGGCACGGAGGCACTTGCTTTCTCCAGTGGGATGGCGGCTACGTCGGCGTTTATGGAAATGCTTTCGCCGGGCGACCATGTGATTGCGTCGGATGATTTATATGGTGGCAGCGTGCGGCTTTTTGAGCATATCTCACGAAAAAACGGCGTAGTTGTAACGCATGTAAACACAAGCGACCTCGCACAAATAGAAGCCGCCCTGCGCCCGACAACCAAAGCCATCTTTATAGAGACCCCCACAAATCCTATGCTGCAAGTGACGGACATCTTAGGTGTCGCCCAAATGACCCAAAAAAACGGGCTAATCCTTGCTGTGGATAATACCTTTTTAACGCCGTATTTTCAGCGGCCGCTTGCGCTTGGGGCGGATGTTGTTATTCACAGCGGTACAAAGTATCTTGGTGGGCATAATGATACGCTGGCGGGTTTTCTTGTGACTAATCGCGACGACATTGCGGAAAAGCTTCGTTTTATCCACAAGACTACGGGGGCTTGTCTTTCGCCGTTTGATAGCTGGCTGATGATACGTGGTATTAAGACGCTGGCCGTTCGTTTGCGGCAGCAAGAAAAAACCGCTCTCGCGCTTGCGGAGTGGTTGCAGTCGCAACCGTTGGTAAAGGCCGTACACTATATCGGGCTGCCCTCGCACCCTTCCTATGCGCTTAGCAAGGCACAGACGAGTGGCTTTGGCGGTATGATTTCCTTCGAAGTGGAAAGCGAGGCTATCGCAAAACAAATCCTAGAACGCGTTGCCCTGATAGGCTTTGCAGAAAGCCTCGGCGGCGTAGAAACGCTAATCACCTACCCCTATCTGCAAACCCACGCCGACATCCCGGAAGAACATCGCTGTGCAAAGGGCATAAACAAAACCCTACTGCGCTTGTCAGTAGGGCTTGAGGATGTTAATGATTTGATAGCGGACTTGACTAATTCATTGGCGTAATTTGTAAGGTTTGTCCCGCCTGTATTCTGTCGGGGTGAGCGATGTTGTTTACTGCCTGAATATGCGCGATGGTCGCGGGGTCTTGGTTGCCAAAATGACGCTGTGCTATCCTGTTTAGGCTTTCGCCGGATTGTACCACATGCGTGGTAGGCAGTGTTGGCTGCTCGGGCGGTGCAGGGGTTTCAGGTGCTTCTGTTAGGCCGCCGGGGCGGGTTCCGTCGTCGTAGGGTGGTGGGGCCGGCTGGCGTGGGTCGTGTCCAAGGTCGCGCAGCATATTCTCAAAATCGTCGCGGTCTGTTTCCGCGCTTTCCAAGCGGTCTTCCAGGTCCGCTATTCTTGCGTCTGCGGAGGACTGCGCACTGCTTAATTCTTGGTCGTGGGAGGCAATCCTTTCCTGTGCTTCATTATATCTGTTTCTGAACGATACCATTTGGAATGTGATAAACGCAAACATTACAACAATTAAAATTGCCGCGCCTGCGAGTATCATTCTTAGCGGGCTTATTACTTCGGTATCGCGATAGTCGTCGCGCATACGGTTTGTGCGTACGTCGTTGCGACCCGAGCGTGATGGCCGATTAGGGTTACGAGGCGGCGAAACAAGCTCCCCGGAAAATCTTCTGCGGAAGCTGTCCAAGTTATCATCGGAAGAATTCCCATCCATGTAAGGCTCGTCGCGTTCCGGCCTTGGGGGGCGGTCTATGCGAGGTCTTTTGCCTGTATTAGAATCTCGCACTTGTCTTTCTGTCGGCACGTTTACGCGCACGGCGGGTTTTGGTGCGGGGTTGCGGCGTCTTTCGCGACGCTCGCGTCTTTCGTCGTAGTTATCCTCCGGCGTGGAACTGTGCAACAACCGCGTGGTAGCAGTATCCCTTCTTCTGTGGCGGTCTACGGCGGGTTCTTCCCGCGGGTCGTCGTCGTCCGGATTTGGCGGCAACTCCACATCTTGTAAGTCCTCTGCGGGTGGTCTTTTAAATCGCTCGCGTTTTTTTGTAGGATTGCTGTCTGAAGGCGCACGGTCAAAGCCCGACACAAATGCACTTTTTATCGGCGGAGGGCCATCATCGTCCTCATCTTCGTCAAAAAGACGCCCTACCGCAGCGCGTGACAACTCCTCGCTGTAGTATGCGTCTGTTTTTTCTTCGTTATCGGTCGGCGTATTTCTGTAATTACTCATAAATAAAATCTCCCCCAACACCGCGCACCCTTTGCACGATAGTTGTATTACCTCCAATTGTAGCTTCTTTACAAAAATGTGTCAATATTTGTCGGGAATAAAAGATTGGAAAACCTTGGGGGGTTTGTCCAAAAACATCAAATCATTTAAACATTTCTGCGACGGCGTGTAGGTCCTTGCATATTGCGAAGGTCTTTGCGCGGATTTCCTGCGTTAGCGGGGCTATGTCGGGGACTGCTATTACTCGTATGCTTGCGGCGGTCGCGCCCAGTATGCCTGCTTCTGTGTCTTCTATTACTACGCAGTCGGCCGGGGGTATCCCGCAGTCGGCGGCTGCCTTTAGGAAAATATCCGGCGAGGGCTTTCCGTTTTCTACCTCGTCGCCTCCTATTATTACCTCAAAGCGGTTGCCTATTTTTGCGTTGCTTAGCTTCCATAAGGCGGCTTGCTTGCCTGTGGAGGTGGCTACGGCTTTTTTTATGCCCATGCCATCCAGCTTGTCCAGGAGTTCGTATATGCCTGCTTTTATCGGTACGCCGTTTTTTTCGTAGTGGGACATCACATAGTCCTTGTGGATGTTTAAGGCTCTGTCCAGGTCGAAGCCCTCGCCGTAGTTTTCTCGCAAAATTTGGCGGCAGCGTACCATGCTTTTTCCCATTAGGGACTCGGCTACCTCGCGTTTTATTTCTACTCCAAGCTCCGTGCCTGCGTGCAGCATCGCTTTCAGCGACACAGGCTCCGTGTCCAGCATTGTGCCGTCCATGTCGAAGATTACCAGCTTTGGTAGTTCAAAATTTTTCATTTTAATTCCCCTCATAAAATATTTTTTATAAAATTATACCGCTAATGTCACAAAAATGATATATAAAAGCGTTTACATAGTGAGAGGGTGATAACGTGATTACATTGGAAGAAGCCGTGGAGCGGCATAGCGGCGTACTTTTTAAATATTGCTATGGCATACTTTGCGACTACTACGAGGCGCAGGATGCGGTGCAGGAGACCTTCGCTCGCGCATTTACAAAGCAGGCGAGCTACCGCGAGGATACAAACTACGCGGGCTGGCTATATCGCATTGCCTACAATACATGCATAGGAATTTTACGAAAAAAGCGTTTTCATCTCTACGAAGAAATAGAAAAACCATACACAACCCCCGACAACTCCCTAAGCGAAGAAATGTTAAAAGCCCTCGCAGCCCTAAAGCCTCGCGACAGGGCGTTAGTATTCAGCCGAGCGATAGACGACATGGATTTCGCCCAACTGGAAAGCGTGTACAACGTAAGCGCGGCCACCCTGCGCAAACGCTACGAGCGGGCAAAAAAGAAGTTACAAAAACATCTGAACGGAGGCAGCCAAAATGGATAAATTAAACGAAGCAATAAAAAACATAACGCCCCCTGCCACAGAAATCATACTGCAAGGCGCGTACCAAAAAATGCAAAACCGCCCAAGTATGATAAAGACCATCGCCTGCAAATTTGCAAAGGCGTCGTTAATAACGGCGGCGGCGGCGTGTATGCTTTTGGTGGCGTTTTTTGTACCGCGGATGTTTGAGCATTATGATACCGACCCGCTTGGTGTGGCGGTGTGGCAGCTTATTCCTATTTCCGACGAGTATTTTACGCTGGACACTTCTCCGGAAAACCTACAGGGGATACTTGTGGTAAGCAACGGGATTTCTCGTACAGAGACCTCGCCTACCATTCGCGTTAGGGAAAACGGGCGTATCGTTACTCAAAACCCACGTAACCTGCGGCGTTACGGCGCGATTAATATGGATGGCGAGGTTGTGATTCCTATAGAATTTATGTCACTTTTCCCCATCTTCGGGGATGGGCTTACGATTGCAACCAAGGAAGAGGACGGCGTTTTTCAACAAATATATATAGACATGGAAGGCAACCCGTTTATTCTTGATTTTAACGGACTACCAAGTTTGTTTATGGATGGATACGCGACGGTACGTGTGAGCGACCATTACAACGGTATTTTTGAATCGTTTGTTATAAATCGCCAAGGCGAAATCGCCTTTAAAGAGGAAGGAATAATAATCGAAAACCTCGGTAACGGGTTGATTAGCAAAAGCTGTACGGCCTTCCATATGTGGGACGGCGAAAGTGAACGGCGCGCATGGGTAGAGGACATATACGGCAATGTTTTATTTGAAAAGGATTTGTTAATCATACCTACCTGGTTAGTGCCGCAACAGCGTACAACCACCACGTTTTACGCCATTACTCACGGACGCTGGGATGAGAGGTATTGGGGGCTTTTCTGTCTGGAAGCTAATGAAATTATCACGGATATGGATTTTTTATTCCCTACTGTATTTAGAGGAAATCGTGCAATAACATGGCGAGTAGACGGCGATATTTTTGTCATAGATAACAAGGGCAACGACATTAAAAACCTAACCCGATTTTTTTACCCAAAAGAAATCTGCCTTATGTCGTTTACGGGGTTTACCGGAGACGTAGTAGCCGTCCACTTTACAGACGACACAAGCCCCGTAATAATTAACCTTTATGGCGAAATTATTGCACAAACCGACTTCGATTTTGTTTCCATGTTTAACAATGAAGGTATCGCAGTATTCAGAAAAAACGGGCTTTACGGCTATGTTAACGCACAGGGCGAGGTGCTTCTGCCTGCGGAGTTCGAATTTGCCTCGATGATGTACGACGACGTCGGTTTTCTGCGCAGAAACGGGCAGCAATATAGGTTTGTAAAAAAATAGCTTGTGTGCTAAAATTGACAAAGCGTGCGAGCGGATTTTGCTCGCACACTTAGAATTTGTCAAAACGATTGGGAGATGATTGATTTGGTTACTACCAACATGCACGAGTTAATGCAAATCGTAAACGGCGAACACGCCGACCCACATCACGTACTGGGAATGCACGACGTTACATTCAAAAAGCAGGACTACACCGTAGTAAGGGCGTTTTGTCCCGGCGCAGTAAAAATCGAAGTCTTTAACCCCAAAAAACCAAAAGAGTGCTTTGAAATGAAACTAGAACATACCATGGGATTTTTTAACGCAAGCCTGCCAAAACAAAAGCATTTTAGATACAAACTGCGCTATACCGCGCACGACGGCCACACATGGGAGGCATGGGATTCCTACAGCTTTGCGCCGCTTATTTCCGAGATGGATTTGCACCTCTTTGGCCAGGGTACACATTATGAAATCTTTAACAAGCTGGGCGCGACAAAAATATCCGTAGACGGCGTAGACGGGGTTCTTTTTGGCGTGTGGGCTCCAAACGCAAAACGCATTAGCGTAGTAGGCGATTTTAACGCATGGAACGGCCTGCGTCACCCAATGCGCTCGCTCGGCAGCAGCGGCGTGTGGGAGCTTTTTATCCCCGACTTGGCTAACTATGACAAATATAAGTTCGAAATTTCTTCGCATACAGGTGGATTCTTCCATAAATCCGACCCGTATGCTTTTTTTGGCGAATTGCGCCCCAGCACCGCTTCCATGGTATACGACATCGAGGGCTACAAATGGAAGGACAAAAAATGGATAGATAACCGCACAAAAAAAGACCCGTTGGAAGGCCCCGTTAACATATACGAGCTGCACGCGGGAAGCTGGCGCAAAAAAGCCGACGACGACTGGCGTTTCCTAAGCTGGCCGGAGCTTACCGAAGAGCTAATCCCCTACGTAAAGGACATGGGCTACACACATATCGAGCTAATGCCCATCACGGAGTATCCTTTCGACGGCTCGTGGGGATATCAGGTTACGGGTTACTTCGCCACCACCAGTCGCTACGGTAATCCCCATGAGTTTATGGCATTTGTGGACGCCTGCCACCAAAATAATATCGGCGTTATTATGGACTGGGTTCCCGCCCACTTCCCAAAAGACGCCCACGGCCTAGCATGGTTTGATGGCACTCGTCTCTACGAACACGAAGACCCGCGCCAGGGCGAACACCCCGACTGGGGAACACTCATCTTTAACTACGGGCGCAACGAGGTTAAAAACTTCCTTATTGCAAACGCACTTTTTTGGATAGACAAATATCACCTCGACGGCCTGCGCGTAGACGCGGTTGCTTCTATGCTGTACCTCGACTACGGCAAGCAATTTGGCCAATGGGTTCCAAACGAATACGGCGGCCGCGAAAACCACGAAGCCGTAGAATTTATGAAGCACATGAACTCAGTCATAAACGGCAAGCACCCCAACATCCTAATGGTAGCGGAAGAATCCACCGCATGGACAGGTGTAACCCGCCCCACCGAACACGACGGCCTCGGCTTCTCCCTAAAATGGAACATGGGCTGGATGAACGACTTCCTCGAGTACATGTCCAAAGACAGCGTATACCGCCGCCATCACCATCACACACTCACCTTCAGCATGGTGTACGCCTACTCCGAAAAATACGTACTCGTACTCTCCCACGACGAGGTAGTACACGGCAAATGCTCTCTCGTTAACAAAATGCCCGGCGACACATGGCAAAAAATGGCCAACCTACGCTCTGCCTACGGCTTTATGATGGGACACCCGGGTAAAAAACTCCTATTCATGGGCGGCGAATTTGCGCAGTTTGACGAGTGGAGCGAGGCTCGCACGCTGGACTGGTTTCTTCTCGACCAATTCGAACATCACCGCCAAATGAAAGAATATGTCCGCGACCTCAACCATCTCTACCTCAAAGAACAGGCATTTTGGCAAAACGATTTCGACGGCAGCGGCTTCTCATGGATAAACTGCGATGACTACGAACGCAGCATTCTATCCTTCCAGCGCACCGCCGAAATCAAAAAAGGCTCGTCCTACGAGTTCCTCATCATCATATGTAACTTCACACCCTGCCCGCACATGGACTACCGCGTAGGCCTGCCCGTCCCCGGCAAATACGTAGAAATCATAAACTCCGACGAAACAAAATACGGCGGCAGCGGCATAACAAACCCCGGCGACCTGCACTCCCAAGAACATCTATGCGACGGCAGAGAACACAGCGTACCAATAAAACTGCCACCTCTTGGAGTTGTTATTCTTAAAGGTGAAATGAAATAGGAAAGATTAAAACCGTGGGGGAAAACTTTTTCTGAACGGGCGCAGTGAGTGTAGCGAACGCTTCCCGCGCCACAGAAAAAGTTTTCCCCCACGTCCCCTTTCAAAAAGACTTTGGCATTGAGGGATGGAGACATGGGCAAAAAATACATACTGTTTGATTTGGATGGCACACTTACCGACCCTAAGATTGGGATTACGCAGTCGGTACAGTATTCTTTGCGGGGGTTTGGGATTGAGGTGGAGGACGCTGATACTCTTACGCCATTTATTGGGCCGCCGCTTAGGGATTCTTACAAAGAATTTTATGGCTTTGATGATGAGCAGGCCGAGTTGGCTGTGGCAAAATATCGGGAGTATTTTTCGGAGACGGGCATATTTGAGAATGTTATGTATGATGGGATAGATACGCTGCTTGAAACCTTCATCAAAAACGACAAAGTTCTTATAGTTGCGACTTCTAAGCCCACTGTGTTTGCAAAAAAGATTCTTGACCATTTTAATTTGAGCAAATATTTTACGTTTGTTGCGGGGAGCGAGTTGGATGGGTCGCGTTCCAACAAGGGAGCGATAATACGATATGCCTTCGAGAATGTAGGGATTTCTTCTGCTGGGGAAGCCGTAATGATTGGCGACCGCGAGCATGATATCTTTGGCGCAAATGAAATGGGCGTGGATAGTATCGGCGTTTTGTATGGGTATGGCGATTTGCGGGAGTTAACCGCAGCAGGGGCAACTCACATCGTTGAAACAGTTGAGGAGTTGCTAAACCTGCTTTAGTTTATTCTCCTGTTTGTACATATTAAAGAGGGCTTTTACGTCGTCGAGGGTGACGTCCTTAAACATACTGCCGTGAGAAAGCTCCATTTTTACGTTGGCTTTGTCTGTGCCGTAGACTAAAAAATGTTGTTTAGCCAGCAGGTGTGGCTTACTTTTTTTGCCTTTTTCGTACCAGATATGGTCGTTTTGTATAAAGTCATATGTGTTATGCGCGTTGTAGGAGAAGCCGTATTTTGCTGTTTCGTTGTAGAGGTAGTGGTGGATTTCTCTAAGGTGGGCGGGCATTTTGTCTGTGAGGGCTAAAAATAAGGCGTCGTATTTTTGCACGGCGGGGTCTTCTGTAAAGCGGTACGAAAATACCGTGGAATCGCCGTTTTCTTTGAAATATGCGTACATTACTCGGATTAAATCGGGTGTGTCGGGGAAGGTTAAATTGTCCTCTTCCAGCAGAAAGCCCATGCTTAACAAACCCTCAAGCATTAGTTTACCCTTGTGTTTTTTTAGCATTTCGGATTTTTTTATGGCAGTTTTGTCAAGTATTAGGTTGTTTCCGTTTAGCTCGCCGCAGTTTACCAGCGTGGATAGCATTCTCATTACGCGGTTGTGGTGATGACCACCTACCGTTAGACCACCCCAATCCGGCCAGCCCCATTCTAAGGGGGCGCGGTGGATTTCTTGGTAGGTGGCGGATACCGTTTCTTGCAGGGTGCGGAAGGCGTCTGTGAATTCTTCGTTTGATAGGCCGCCCAGTAGGTATGGCCTTATTTTTGTGCCTTCGGGGATGGGAATGATGGCGCGGCAAAGGATTTCTACCGCTTGGCGTGCTTCTTCTTCGAAGGTGCGTGTGGTTAGCTCACGGATTGCATTGGCGATTTCGTCCTCGCCACAGAAATCGGCGTACTCGTTTAAAATTCGGTATCCCGTCGCCATGGCCGTTACGCCGTAGAAGGTTTTTGTCACTGTTTCCACATTGCCGTTTGAATTTTGTAATTGTAATAATAACGCCTTGCATTTTTCGATGTAGTCGGGTTTTCTGCCCTTATCGTGCAAGTGTTTTATGAATGTCATGTATTTCATATCGCACAACTCCTATAGCTTTGTTACGCTAAGCGATTTTATTGTTACCGTGCTTTGGTTTGCGGCGGAGATTCTTATGGGAGCAATTATTTTGCTTACCGTCGGGGATTTTTTTAGGATTCTGTGGTAGGGCATGTTGTCGCGGCGGTGGTATAGCTCGCCGTTTATGTGGACTTCCATGTATTCTTTTTCGATTATCCACACGATGTTTACAAATTTATCGGGCGGGATTGGCGGTTTGTCGTGGTATGCCATCCACTCACCCGTGATTATGTCGTGGTCGTGGAACTCCGCGTCGCCGTGGATGTTAAAAAGAATTTCACCCATCAGGTAGTACAAACGGATATCGCCGCTGCAAGTTTTTACGGTCGCGTCTATCCGCAGCGGCACTGAGAAGCCCGTGATGGTCTGCAAACACTCCATATCGTAGTCGGATGTCACAACCAAATCGCCGCCGTCAAACCAAAATTTTTGTGTGTCCTTGCCACGGTAATTGCCCTCGCTGTTTACGGGGCTTATTCCTTGCGTGTGGTTTACGGCGGGGATTAACGAGCGTAGGTTTATGTCGTGCTTTCTTTGAGAATTCGGCAAGCCCCATGTTTCGCCTGCGGCTTGGTATAGCTTGTTTACAATATCGGTGAGAACGGCACAGGCGGCTTTTTCTTGCTTTGCCGCTTGGTGGATTAGGGTGGTGATGTTCTTATTTTCTTCGCGTAGCTTTTGCATTTGTGGGGCGCAGTCCGCTGCGGATTTTAGTAGCTTTGCGCATTCTTTAAATTCGCGGGACAGGCTTGGGTGCTTTTCCGATAGCTGCGCCATGTAGTCCGCGGCGTAGCGGCGGTCTTGGCCGAGCATTCTTTCTGCGTCGTGCTGGCATTCTTCGTTGTAGTTATCTTCTACGGCTTCTGCCCAGGCCTCGTATGCTTTTTGGCCGCCGTAAAAGATTTCGTTGCCGCCGTAGGTTGGCATTTCTTCCGTGGTCATCAGCATTAGGGCGTTTGCAAGGACTTCGCGGTCGGTGGTGGGGTTTGTGATTTCTTCGCCTATGGACATGATGGCTTCGGTCTCCTCCCACCAGTTGGTTTTTACGAAATAACCGCACTCGTCAACTTCGCAACTGCCCCAAAAATCTTGAAACAAGCTCCAGCCAAGCAGCGTCTCGCCGTTGTTGCGGTAGCCCGTTACGATACACGCCTCGGGCGGGCCTACCACGCCCAGCGCAATCACCGGGCGTCCGCAGTCCAGCTCGGATTTTATCAGCGCGATTGCGTCGGCCTTTGTCACCGACTTTGGCATGTCGGGGTCTTCGGAAATCACGGCCTTTCGCCCCGCCCCCCGAAAGGCACGCTCGAAGGCCTCGAGGTGATTTTCGTAGGTAAAGCGGATGTCTATGGCGGCGACATTCCAGCCCGCGCTGTCAAAACGCTGGCGGAATGCCGCGCCGCTGTATGCCATTATTTCGGTATAGCTGATATTCTGCCCCATGTAATTCAAAACCGACTGCAAACATGCAGGAAACGGCGAATCCTGTCCCCGCCCAAAGCTCACCTTTGGCACACCGTACAAAACACAACTGTCGTTTGTTTTTTTCATTTCTCCCATTTCGTTTATCTCCTTTAAATGTTGGAGCGTAAATATTGGACTGTCATGGCCAAGAATAACAGGCGCGAAAACACCCGCACAAATTATCCTGCGCCCGCATAAATATTCCGTTTTCTTGAACTGAGAAGGCAAAACCCCCACCACACGCTTAAACGCCTTGGCAAAAGTGTCCACATTGGAAAACCCGTACTCCTCAGAAATCTCCGTAATGCTTTTGCCAAAATGCCTAATCTCGAAAGCGGCATTGGCAACCTTACGCGCAAGAATATAACGCGAAAGCGAAACCCCCGCCGCCCCACGAAAAAAAGCACGGATGTGGTGATAGGAGTACCCGACGGCTTTTTCCAAATCACCATGCGTGATTTCCTTTTTGATATTCTCCTCGATACAAGCGGCGAGCGAGCATATGTCCATTACATAGTCCAATAAAATACGCCCCTTTACTAAATCAAATTAATTCGCTATATCTTCCGGACGTAAAACCAGTATAGCAGGGGTTTATGTAAAATACTCGACGTTTTTGATGGAAGCGATTTTGTTATGACAAAGTCTCGGACAATGTCATAACATTTGTCGCGGAAATACATATATACTAATCGTGAGTTGACAGGCACAACCTTTGCAACTGCTGCATTAACAGGCTCTAAACGTCAAACGAAATGCAACGTCCCTGCGTATATCCCTGCTCTGTTGTCACATGTTGCCTCGGTTGTCACACCTAGACGCTCATCCGTTTCACCTTTGGGTAAGTTCACATTCACCGCAATATTTACACGCGTGGCGGTTTTACGCTTGTGGGCTTGCCCCAAAAAATATTCATATTATATGGGAAACCCCTTGGCGGCAACGCCAATCTGCGCAGAGTATTTTATGGATTAACATAGGAAAACCAACTCAAATGATTTTCCCCTTGACAACCGTCTACGCACCAAGACCCTTTTCAGCGGGGGTTGCAGTTTATAGCGAATTAATTCGAAATTCGTCCCGTCTGTCGCGGCAAAACCGCGAAAAACACGGTTTTTCGCCGCCGCTCCGTCGGGACGGTTTCTCATTGAATTCGCTCTACCTGCAACCCCTGCTCCCGGCGAGGGCGGGGGTATTGGGGGCAGAGCCCCCAAGATCTTAGGTTTTAGACTTTTCAGAATCACGGTGAGATTGCTTCATAAGTGCATCCTTCAAGCGTCTGGATTCGCGGTTTGTAAAGTCGAGCAGATGCGAGTGATGAATGATGCGGTCAAGCAAGGAGGCGGTGATTTTTGTATCGGCGAAGATGTCGTTCCAACGGGCAAACTCAAGGTTTGTGGTGATGATAAGGGATTTTCGCTCATAGCAATCCGAAATCACTTGGAACAGTAACTTTGACCCGTCTGAGTCAATGGGAACGTAACCCCATTCGTCGCATATGAGCAAGTCCAACTTCTCAAACTGTCGCATGAATTGTGAGATAACGCCTTGTTTCTTGGCTTCAGTGAGGGCGTTCACAAAGTAGCTGCTCGCCAAAAGCGTACACGAAACCCTGCATCGCAGGCCGCAACGCCGGTGGCGATTGCCAAGCACTTCGCCAAAGTCCACCTGCGCTTCGCACATGGCGTGCAGCGTGTACATCGCTGTGCTGTACGGTGTTACCGCAAGCTCCTTCTTTCTCTTGCTCACATAATTCGTTACCGTTTGTCTGCCCACTATCAGCAGTTGGCACAGTGTTTCATCTGCTGCGTGTCGTCGTAGATTTTTACTGCTGTTCTGCGGTGTTTTCGCTTCCGCTTTAAGTCTTCACGTATCCAACCATCAATGATTGGCTTCAATGGGTCTAATCCGCTTGTCCTCTGCTTTCTTGGGTGGTATTCCATGTTCCAGTCTTCCTTGTCGGCGTATTTCTTCACCGTGTTAAAGTGATA
>Ga0209755_10003765_pt1 | contig 18612 bp, 13 predicted proteins | sample TergutCo191P1_FD_187301 | JGI IMG/M metagenome (GOLD analysis project Ga0209755, IMG submission 187301) | Cornitermes sp. P1 segment gut microbial communities from Petit-Saut dam, French Guiana - Co191P1 (SPAdes) (version 2) | ecosystem: Host-associated > Arthropoda: Insects > Digestive system...
TCAGCGTGTCGTTGAACACGCTGTCTATCGCCGATGGGTCTATCACGTCCACGATGTTGCGTATCTGGTTGTCGCTCGGTATCCCCTTCACGTCGAACAGGCTTCGCGCGTTGTCCCGTTTTTCCTTGTCCCTCATCTCGCGCATGTATCTAAGCAGCGACGGGAACTGGAGGAAAAACGCCCCGAACGCGCCGTTCACCGCGTCGCGGTTCGTGTATCGGCTGGCCGAATGTTCGGGCCGTTCGGGCAGCCTGTCCACTGCGGCGCTCAGGCAATCCACCAGGGTTCCTACGTTGAGAGGCTGAAGTTTGACAACTTACCAAAAATCGCCTATAATGTGATTATCTGGAGGGGGGATGACTGTATGAGGTTTTTGATAGTTGAAGACTCGCGAACCACCCGCAACCTGATTAAGAACTACGTCGGCGAAATCGATATCGGTCGCGAGGTATGTTTTTTGGAGGCCGAAAACGGCGAAACCGCGCTGGAAATGCTGGAAACCAATCACGTCGATTTTGCGTTTCTGGACTGGAATCTGTCCAGCAAAATGACCGGCTTGGATGTCCTAAAGAACATTCGAAAGCAGGAAAAGTTCAAAAAGATGCCCGTCATAATGGTTACCAGCGAAAGCGACAAACCCAACGTCATTGAATCCCTGAAATGCGGCGCAAACGACTTCACCGTAAAGCCCATAGATAAAAACTCCTTCGCGGAGAAGGTGCTTAAACTGGCCATGGGGATCATGTTTTAGGGTATCGCCCCGGGCAGTCCGTTGAACGCTGAACACGGGTGTCAAACAACCAAGGCAACCGCCGCCCGGACGCGCCTACTTCGTTATAATATCCTTTGCCGATCCCCCCGGCGGAATCATCGGGAAAACCTTTTCGTCCCTGTCTATTCCGCAATCGATCAGACACGGGCCGTTGCCAGGCGCACCCTCGGCGAGCGTTTTTAGCACGGCGTTCAACTCGTCGAAGCTGTTTGCGGAAAAACCCTGCGCGCCGAAAGCGCGGGCCAGCGCCGGAAAGTCCGTTTTGCGTTCCAGCGTGGTCTGCGAATGGCGTTCCCCGAAAAACAGCGTTTGCCATTGGCGCACCATTCCCAGAACGCCGTTGTTTAAAAGCACCACCACGATGGGCAGGTTTTGCGTAACCGCCGTGGCAAGCTCGTTAAGGTTCATGCCAAAGCTGCCTTCGCTGGTAAAGTGGACGGTTTTCCTGCGGCCGTTCGCCATACACGCGCCAATCGCCGCGCCCAGGCCAAAGCCCATCGCCCCAAGGCCGCCGGAGGTAATAAGCCTTCGCGGTTTTTCGAATCTGTAGTGCTGGGCGACCCACATCTGGTGCTGTCCCACGTCGGTGGAAACCGCGGTGTCGTCGTCGAAATAGGAGTTCACGCATTTGATTACGTTCCACGGCGTAAAACCGTCGTCACAGTGGATGCCCCTCCCGGCGGAAATCAGTTCGCGCACCCTGGCCTGCCATTCGCCTTCCGGTTTGGGGTTTATCTTTTCCAGCAGCATGGGCAGCACTTCCCGCATATCCCCGCACAGGCTGATCTGCGGTTCCACGTTTTTCCCTATTTCCGCGGCGTCTATGTCGGCGTGTATCACGGTGCAGTTTTTCGAGTACTCCTTCGTGTTCCCGGTGGCGCGGTCGGAAAAGCGCACGCCCAGCGCTATTACCAGGTCGGCTTCGGACTGCGCCACGGTGGAAGCGTATCTGCCGTGCATTCCGCACATGCCCACGTTGAATTCGTAGCCGTGCGGTATCGCGCCGATTCCCATCATGCTAAGGCCAACTGGCGCACCCAGCTTTTTGGAAAGCTCCAGAACCAAGGCGCCGGTGCCGGACGCGCTTACGCCGCCGCCGCAGTAAACGTAGGGGCGCTCGCTTTTCTCGATTGCCTCCAGCGCCTTATCCAGCGCGTCCACGTTTCCGGTTTTTTTCCACACGTCCGAGATCGTCACCTTCAGTCCGGGATCGTACTCCATGGAATCGATCTGGACGTTCCGGGGTATATCGACAAGAACCGGGCCTTTTCTGCCGGATTGGGCGATTAGAAACGCCTCCTTGAGCGTGTACTGGAGGTCCTTGATGTCCCGGACAACGTAGTTGTGTTTAACTATGGGCTGGGTAACGCTGGCAATGTCGATTTCCTGGAACGCGTCCCTGCCGAGCATGTGCGCGGGGACGTTTCCGGTAATGAACACGACCGGCACGGAATCCAGATACGCGTTGGCGATTCCAGTAACCAGGTTCGTTGCCCCCGGGCCGCTCGTCGCGACGGCCACGCCGACGCGCCCGGAAACCCTGGCGTATCCGTCGGCGGCGTGCGCCGCGCCCTGCTCGTGGGCGGTTAGAACGTGGTTTATCCGGTGCGCGTTTTTATGCAGTTCGTCGTATATGTGTATAACAAAACCGCCGGGATACCCGAACACAGTTTCAACGCCCTGCGCCACCAGCTCCTCTATGACTATTCCCGCTCCAGTTAAATTCATGCCGGCACCTACTTCCCGCGCGTCAAACCGCGCCTGTTACGTTTTTCGTGGGATTTAAGCGTACCCCATGTTTCCCCGGGGTGTCAAGGCAGCTGCTCCCGCCCGGGCCTCCAGCTTTGCGGGAAAACCGGTGGCGCATTCCGGCGCGTTGACAATTCCTGGCGTCCTGTTGACAACTCCGTAAAGCGGGTCTAAAATAGAAGTTAGAGGCAAGTTCGGGTCAAGGTTTGATGCATCCCCTGGCCCGAATCAATCCAATTTGGTAAAAGAATGGAGGCAAAAATGAAACGGGTTCTTTTGGCGATTGTCGTTCTTCTTGCGGCCGGCGTTGCGGTGTACGCGCAGACACCCACTTCTGCGGAAACCAGGCAAAACGCGCAGGCACACCTGAATCAGAGTCGCTCGAATTCAGCGCAGTTCGAACAAACTCTGGCCGATCTTTACGCTCGAAATTCAGGAAATACAGATTCGGCGGTTTTTAACCAGCTGAGGATGGAAATCGACAGGCTGGAAGCTTCGATTACCACGGAACAAAACAGAATCAGGGTGGCCCTTGACAACGGCAACAGGGTAAACCCCGAAATGTTCAACCGGGTTCAACGCTTAATAGACCGGCACGGGGCCAGACTGGCGGAACTCGAGGCTTTTATCGCCCAACAGTAGCATTTAAGGTTGGCTGGTTGCAGACCTGCGGTTTGCAGCCGGCTAAACAGTGGAACTGTCGTTTTCAGACGCAAGCCGTTTGTTCTGGATAAAATCAACAAGATACGTTTCAAGTTTGTCAACGTCAATGGGCTTGGACACAAAGCCGGAAAAACCGTTTTCCATGAACGTCTTCTCCGTGTCCTTCAGCGCGTTGGCCGTCAGCGCCACGATTGGCTCGGCGTACCCCATGCCCCGTATGGTTTTTGTGGCCTCCAGGCCGTCCATTCCGGGCATCATGTGGTCCATAAAAATAATGTCGTACACTTCACCGTTTTTGATCTTCGCAATGGCCTCCGGTCCGCTCCCGGCCGTTTCCACGGCAATCTGGTACGAGTTCAGAATTCCCTCGACCACGTATAAGTTTATCTCAACGTCGTCAACAGCCAGCACCCGGCCGTAAGGCATAAGCTCCAGACTGCGTGTGGGCTTTTTACTTAGCGCCGCCTTGTAGGTTTCCATATTATGCAGCTTCGCCACAGTTTTCTCGCCCAAAACTTTGCCGCCAAAGGACTTCTGGGGAAGGCGCACGGTGAAGGTGCTGCCCTTTCCGGGTTCGCTTTCCACGGTTATATCGCCGTGCATTAACGTGATCAACGAATACGTAATGGGCATTCCAAGTCCGCTGCCCTCAATGTTGCGGTTGCGCTGCATGTTAAACCTGCTGAATTCGCCAAACAGACCGTCAATCTGCCCCGTCGTCATGCCCTGCCCCGTATCGCTTACGGTAATGATCAACATCACGTCGTCAGGCTCCCGGACGGTTTCCATTCTAAGGGACAGGGTTACCGTGCCTTGCAGGGTGTACTTGATGGCGTTGGACAGAATGTTGTTCAGAATCTGTTTGATGCGAAGCTCGTCGCCTATAAAATCTGTCGGCAACCGCGGATCCACGCTTAGCCTAAGCTCGATTTTCTTGTCGCCAATGTGCATATGGTTAAGCTGAACGGTATCCGCGAGCAGGCTTGCCACGCCATAGACGGCAGGGATTATTTCCATTTTGCCCGCCGCCACCCTTGAAAGATCAAGTATGTCGTTGACAATGTTAAGCAACAGTCTGGACGAGTTGTGGATGTGCAAAAAAGCCTCGTCGGTTTCGGGCGGGTGATCCTTTTTAAGCTGAACTTCGGCAATACCCAAAATGACGTTCATGGGCGTGCGAATCTCATGGCTCATGTGTGCAAGGAAACGGGTCTTCGCCAGATTTTCCTCTTCGGCCTGTTGTTCCTTTTTGACAGCGGCTTTCACCATGCGCAAATCTTGGCTGTAGACTATAATCATGGACTCGCCCTGATGCGTAATGTGCACCCAAGTCGCCTCGGCGGGAAACTCCTCACCGGAGGGCAGAACAAACATCCATTCGGTGCGGAACACGCCTTTTTCCACCGCGTAATTTATCAGGTCGTTGTTTTTTTTCCTTGACAACGTGCCACAGGGTTGGTACTCTGCCGAAAAATCGTAGAAACGTTTGGCAAATTCGGTTTTGCTGGCCACCCCGAAAACGCTCAGCATTTTCTGATTACAGTCCAGCATATTGCCGTTTGTGTCCCAGAATTCCATGAACATCGGGGAGTTGTCCAACAGTTTTCTGGTAAGTTCCTCTGCCGCCTTGATTGGACGCAAGTCGTAGTTGTACCCCACAATTATATCCTTGCCGGCACGTTTAAGCCTAACAAAGTTGGCATCGACGGGTATAAGCTTACCGTCCGCTCCTTTGTACATCCACTCAAGCCGGACAGCCCCCTCCTTCAGCGCCTTGGCCGCCATGGCCGCGGATTTTTCCGATGATCGTGTGCCGCACGGCTGGAACTCTGGGGAAAAGTCGCTGTACCGGGCGGGGAAATCGTTTTTGTCGGCCAGCTCAAAGAAATCACGGGTTTTCTCGTTGCATTCAACTACGTTTTGTTTGTCGTCCCATATCTCGATAAACATGGGACAGGCGTCAAGGTACATCCGGTTTAGCTCGCTGGCCTCTTGCTCTTTTTCAATCGCTTCCCGCTCTCTTCTCATGCTCGCCTTGACTTCGCGCAATATTACAATTGTCCCAAAGACGATTACCAGCCCGAGCAGAACGGTGGCGATAAATGTAAGCTTTCCAAAAACAAGGGCGTTCCGTTCGGCCTTTTCCACCATTTCCTGCGTGCGGGAAAACGTCGCGTCGTTAAGCTGATTTACCAAGTTTACAAAAGCGTATCCGTAGGCTGAATAGGTGGGGCTGTAGGATATATCCAGCGCTTTTTGGTACTCGCCTGCGACGCGGGCCCTGATTGCCAACGCGTCTAGGGCTCTCAGTTTTGTCTGGTAGTCTAACGCGCGATCAAGCAAATCCATTTCAACCGGGCAAGCGTCGTTGTCAATAAACATCTGCCGCACGGTTCCCAGACGGTCGTCAACCAGCAGTTCCTTTAAATAAAGTTCCAACTGCGGTTCCATCCCCATAACGATAAAGGCCCTTGCCATTCTGGTCAGTTCCAGCGAGGCCGTCCTAAGCTGATGGCCGGCCAGAATAAAGTCCTGCCTTATCCCATAGACCCGCGCCCTTTCGTCGTTGGCCTGGGCGGTAAGCAGGGAAAAATATATGTTTACTCCGGCCAAAACCGCAAAAACCGCAATCGATACCTTGACTAACCTGAGAAGCTTCACCCGTTGTTACCTCCCCCGAAATAAAAGCGGGGCAAAATTCGCAATATCGGCTATATTCTGCTCTGTCGAACCGCGATTTAAACGCCCGGTTTTACCGCCGCTTTGACAATCCGTCATGCGCATTGCAAAACCACTCCCGGGCGATTACTGATCGCTTACGGATAAGTTTGTCCCCCCTTTGAAGTTTTGTCAAGCGTCCGCACCAAAGCGGTAAGAGGGATTAACAATATTACGAAGTTTATTTGCGTTTTCAACTTCGGGCCGCAGAGCGGGTTGGGCCGGCTCGGCCTCCGGAACGTTCACGGGTATAATTCTTAGTCTACTGCGGACGCAAAGTGCAAGTGGGCTAAACCAAAAAAAACCGTGGATGTTACACGTTTTCGCCATGACAAAGGGCACCGCGCTATTCCTGGCTGCCGTCCCCGCTCACGTAAAGCAAAACCGTAACCGAAAAAACGTTTCCCTCATACGCGATTTCCATGTGCCCGTCGTATTTTTCCAGGGCGCGGCGAATGTTTCTAAACCCGTGCCCGTGGTCGCCGCCGGACTTGCGCGTAACCAGGCGCTTTTCCCTTGCGCCGTCTTCCTTCACGCATTCTAACATGCCGTCGAAAGTGTTTTCGATCAGGATGAAAAGGGCTTTGCGGCAGTACTCGATGTCCAGCTTTATCGCCTTTTCCTCGACCCGCGCCACCGCGTCAAGGGCGTTGTCCAAAAGGTTGCCCAGAATCGCCGCGACGGCGGACGTTTCAACGTTCAGCGTCGAGGGAATGCGAAGGCGAATGTTCGTCTTTATGTTTTCCTGCCTGGCGTTTCGCAGTTTGAAGTTAATAATGCTGTCAAAAGCTACGTTTCCCGTGCCGCTGTGCGCTTTCGCCTTGCCGGCGTCGGCAAGCAGCTTGTCCAGATGATCGATGATTTTATCCGCTTTGATTTCGTCGGCAAGTCCCTTTAGTACGGCAAAATGGCTAACCATGTCGTGCCTGGCGGACTTTGTTTGCTCCACCGACTCCTGCATCATCTGGCATTGCGCAAGGTAATATTTCCTTTCCTGCGCGTGAAGCTCCAACTGCAGTCTGGTTTCGTATGCCGAGGAAAGGGTGTCGTGCAGGTAAAAAACAAGAACGTTTATCCCAACCAAAATGAAAAGTACCGCAATTTGAGCGAACAGCGACAGGCCCGCCGCGGACACGATTATGAACAGCACGACAACCGACGACAGCGGGATTACAAAAACGGAAACCCAAAAAATCGGCAGGACGATTACGTTTTTCCTGATGCTTGTAAAGTTTTGCGAGAACAGAGCCATCGCCAGGAAAAGAACGGGGAAAAGAACCATCTCCATCAAAAAAAGGTCGTCGGTGGACCTGTACACGGTAAAAGGGGCAACGGCCGAGGTCAGCTCGATACCGAGCGCAATCACTATTGCGTAATATATTATCAACCCAATGGCGGTTATGGAAACAGACGCGACAATTCTTTTTGTCCACGGAGCTTCATAATTAATCGATATGATGAACGCCGAAAACAGAGCTATAAGCGCGCCAACTACGGGCGGCCCAGACAAAACAAACGATACGGTTAAGGCAACCGGATACACCCAATACGAAAGCGTTCTTATGCGGGAAGGCGTTCTTTTGTGGCCAAAAAATACCTGCATGTAAGTGTGAAGAGCCGGTATAACGAATACCGAGCCGATGAAGTATATTGCCGCGTAACCCATTCCGCTAGACCCTCCGCCGTCTCATAATCGCCGTGTACCGTTTTCGCACTTCGTTTCTCCTGCTTTGGCTTACGGGCAGGGAGGGTGGGCTACCGGCTATATGCAGGTCGCTGTAGTTTATCTCTGTCACATAGTCATAGTTGACGGCAAAGGAGGCGTGGATAAAAAGAAAGTCGCGCTCTTTTAGCTGCTCTTCGTATACGTCTTTCAGCGAGCCGTAAAAATCGTTTTTTGTGCCGTCGCAAAGGTGAATAACAATTTTGCGATCGTAGGCTTCCAGATAAACGATGTCTTTTGTCTGCACGCTGTGCGTGGTGTGCCCTTTTTTGTAAACGAACTTTTCCCCCCCGAACGGGGCGGCAATTTTCAAATACGTCTCAACGGTTTTTTCGATTTTTTCGCGTGTCAACGGTTTTATCAGGAAATCCATTGGGCGTATTTTAAACAGGTGCATGGCGTATCTTTCCACCCACGAAATGTAAACGATGGAAACGGTGTTGTCCTTAAGGACTTCCCGTATCAGCCACCCCATTTCCACGCCGTTGATTTCGTTTTCGGAAAACGCTATGTCGAGAAAAATCAAGTCGTAGCGCGTACCGGCTTTCAATGCGCCGCGCAAATCGCTCACGGAAAGAAAGCCGTCGATTTCGTGCCCCACGCACAGTCCGTCGAAAATGTCGGCCAGCGCAAGCTCCAGCTCGGCGGTTGTTTCTTTTTCGTCGTCGCATACGGCAACCTTGATCATGAAATGTATTTTACCACAAACTGCGGGCAGTTGAACAGGGACGGAGGGCGTTGGCGACCTATTAATTACTGCGAAAACTTGATTAACTACTGCAAGTTGTCCCGGTTCCCCGGCGTTTACCGCGCACCGGCCTGTTTCTCGAAATGTGAGAACTCCATGCTGAAGCCGGCGCGTCCCTGGCTTACGCTTCGCAGGGAAGTCATGAAGCCGAACATTTGCGCCATGGGTGCCTGGGCTTTTATTTCGTCGATGTCGGTTTTCGCGTTCATGTTTAGGACGTGACCGCCGCGCTGGGTAACAAGGCTCATTACCTCGCCGACGAACTCGTGGGGGCTTACCAGGTTTACCGCCATTATGGGTTCCAGCAGTACGGGGCCGGCCTTGCGGCAAACCTCGTCGAAGGCCATGCTGGCGCAGGCTTCAAAGGCGAACTCCGTTCCGGTCAGCTCGGAATAGCGTATGTCGCACAGGGTAACCGCAACGTCGATGCAGGGGTAGCCCATGACGATTCCGGAGGCAAAGGCTCCAGTTACGCCCCTTTCCACCGCGGCGAAAATAGCCTCCGGAACGTCGCGCCGGGTTTTGATCGCGTTCGAGTAGGCGTTTCCGGTGCCGCGTTCCGCCGGTTCCACTTTTAGGGTGATTCCGGCGGCGTTTTCCTTGCCGGCGATAACGCGGGAGAAGTCCTCCGCGTGTTCCGCCGGGGCGCTTACCGACTCCCGGTACGTAACCTGGGGCTTACCGACTTTTGCGCCAAGGTTGAACTCCTTGAGCATCCGCGTTACGAGCACGTCCAGATGAAGTTCGCCCATTCCGGAAATGATCAACTGTCCGGTTTCTTCGTTTTCCCTGGTGGCGAAAGTGGGGTCCTCCTTGGCCAGAATCGCCAGGATGTCTTTCAGTTTGTCCTGTTCGGAAATGGTTTTTGGTTCAATCGCAACGGACAACACCGGTTCCGGAAAGTGCATCTTTTCCAGCAGCACCGGCCAGCCTTCGCCGCCAATCGTGTCGCCGGTCTGCGCCAGCTTCATCCCGATAATTACCCCGATGTCGCCGGCGCTCAGTTCGTCCATCGCGTCGCTTTTGTTGGAGTGCATTCGCAGAATCCGGTTTGCCCGTTCGCGCTTTTTTTTCCCCACGTTGTACAGGGCGCAGCCGGATTTGAACGCGCCGGAATACATTCGAACGTAACACAGGCTTCCGGCCTCGCGGTCGTTTTGGATTTTGAAAACCAGCCCCAGGGGTTGGCCCTTGGGGTCGCAGGGTATGCTGACGTTTTCGTCCTTTTTCGAGTGATGCCCCAGCGCCGGGGCGATTTCGTCCGGAGCGGGCAGGTAATCGACAACGGCGTCAATCAGGGGCTGAACGCCGATGTTGCGGCGGGAGGCTCCGGCAAAAACCGGAAGTATGCCGCGCCGCAGAACCGCCTTGCGAAGTTCCGCGCGGATCAAGTCCGGCTCCAGTTCCTCGCCGGCAAGGTATTTTTCGGTTACGTCGTCGGAAACGCTGGAAAGCGCGTCTATGAGTTTTTCGCGCCATTCCCCGGCGACCGCCTCGCGTTCCGGCGCTATCGCGGCGGCCGCGACGGTTTCGCCTTCGTTTCCTTCCCAGCGCAGTTCCTTCATTTCAACAAGGTCGATTAGCCCTTCGAAAGCGCCGTCCCGGACGATGGGAATTTGCAGCGCGACGGTGTTGGCCCCCAGTTTTTTTCGCACTTCCTCCAGAACGTTGAAAAAATCCGCCCCGGCGCGATCCATTTTGTTGACGTAGCCCACGCATGGAACGTGGTAACGCTGCGCCTGCCGCCACACCGTTTCCGTCTGCGGTTCCACCCCGTGTACGGCGTCGAAAATGGCGATTGCCCCGTCCAGAACCCGCAGCGATCGTTCCACCTCCGCGGTAAAGTCAACGTGCCCCGGCGTGTCGATGATGTTGATTTGAAAATCCTTCCAGTAGGTGGTTGTCGCCGCGCTCTGGATTGTTATTCCGCGCTGCTGCTCCTGTTCCATCCAGTCCATAATCGCCTCGCCGTCGTCAACCTCCCCAATGCGGTGGCTTTTGCCGGTGTAGAAAAGGATACGCTCCGTGGTGGTTGTCTTGCCGGCGTCAATGTGCGCCATTATGCCTATGTTTCGCATTGTTTGCAGCATGGGTCATTTTACAGCAAACGGGCGCCGGATGCAAGAAGTTGACAATCCGGCTAAAGCAATATACAATAGATAGCGTGCGGAATTCGCCTGTGTTGCGGGCAATCGAAACCGGCGCGCGGGAGGTTGGTTTTAATGGAACATCCTGTTTCGGCAGACACTGAAATTGAGCGCGTCGCCGCTCTTCTCAAAAGCGGAATCCCCGTTCCCAAGTATCCGGTCAAGTCGGTGGTAATTCAAATTACCAATAAGCTGCAGCACGCGCTGTTCCCCGGATATTTTGAAGACAACCATGGCAAAAGCACCGAGGCGAAGTATCAGCTTTGTTCGCTGCTGGAAAAAATCCTGTCCGAACTTACCGAGCAGATAGGCTTTGCGCTGTGGCACAGCCCGCAGTACGAAAACGCGGTTCAGGCGGAAATTGAACGCGCCTCCACCGGTATTGCGCTGAAATTTTTGTCAAAGCTTCCCGTCGTAAAGGAGTTTCTGGAATCCGACATAGAGGCGGCATACGAGGGCGACCCCGCGGCCTTCAGCAAATCCGAAATTACAATTTCGTATCCGGGGATATACGCGTGCATGGTTTACCGGCTTGCCCACGAACTTTACGTGTTGTCGATTCCGCTGATTCCAAGGATTATGACGGAGTACGCGCACAGTGTTACCGGTATTGACATTCATCCCGGCGCGTCGATTGGCAAATACTTTTTTATGGATCACGGCACCGGTATTGTTATTGGCGAAACCACGGAAATTGGCGAACACGTAAAGATTTACCAGGGCGTTACACTGGGGGCGCTGTCCACTCGCGGCGGACAAAAACTGCGCAACAAAAAACGCCATCCCACTTTGGAGGATGAGGTAACGGTCTATTCCGGCGCGTCCATTCTGGGCGGCAAAACGGTTATCGGCAAGGGCAGCGTAATTGGCGGAAACATGTTTATCACGAAATCGTTGCCGCCAAACACCAGCGTAAGCCAGAAGTGCCACGGCCCGGAATACAGCGCACTGGGAACGGAGCGCGAGTGATTTTTCAACGCATTTTTTGACGTTTTCCACAAAAAACCGGAGGTATCATGAAACGCTATGTCATTGTCGGGAACGGAACGGCGGGCGCTTCCGCCGTCGGCGAAATTCGCGCCAGGGACAAGGACGGCAGTATTGTTGTTTTTACCGGCGAAAAACATCCCTACTACTACCGCCCCAGGCTCGCGGATTACATTGCCGGGGAAGCGGGCCCGGAAAAGTTTACCATGCACTCGCTTTCCCAGTACGAAAAGTGGAACGTGGATTTACGGCTTGGCGAAACCGTTACCGCCATAGACCCCGTTAAAAAGGAAGCGCATTCCGGCAGACTCGACAAGCCGGGCGAAAAACCGGAACCGGTACAGTATGACGAACTTTTACTGGCGACCGGCTCGCACTGTTTTCTCCCCCCGGTTAAAGGCAACGACAAACTGGGGGTTTTTACCCTTCGCACTCTGGAAGACGCGGACGCAATAATCGCCGCGGCAAAGAAAACCGGGACTGCGGTACTGGTGGGGGGGGGACTGCTGGGGCTGGAAGCCGGGCGGGCGCTTATTAGCCTGGGGCTTAAAGTGGAAATGGTGGAATACGCGCCCAGGCTGTTGCCAAACCAGCTTGACGGCGAAAGCGCAAAACTGTTGCAGAAGGAGCTTGAGGAAACGGGTTTTTCCTTTCACCTTGCGGCCGGTGCACGGGAGATAACCGGGGGGGATGCCGTTACGGGCCTAACCCTGGCCGATGGAACCACGATTGACTGCGGTCTTGCGCTTTTTTCCACCGGGGTGCGGCCCAACCTTGAACTTGCACTGTCGGCGGGGCTTGACGTTGGTAAAGCCGTAAAAGTGGACCGCCATATGAAAACCGGCGTGCCGGGAATCTGGGCGGCGGGGGACGTTGCGGAATTCAATGGGCAGCCCTGCGGCATATGGCCCACCGCAATGACCCAGGGGAAAATCGCCGGCGCTTCCATGGCCGGGGAACCGCGCGAGTACGTTCCCGTGGCACCGGGTTTTAGCCTAAAGGTTGCCGGCATAGAGCTGGTTTCCGCCGGGAACATCGATGCGGAAAACACCGGAACGTCAAAACGTTTCGCCTCCGGCAAGGTGTACCGCAAAGTTGTGCTGGAAGAAGATGTCATAAAAGGCATCATCTTTTTGGGTTCCACCGCCGGCGCGAAGGAATGCATCGCGGCAATGAACCGGGGCCGCCGCCTGGGGCCGCTTGCGGAAGAGCTGGACCGGGAAGCGTTTGACTGGACCCGAATCAAAGACTAGAAGCCGGCGTTGTCTGCCGTGGCCGGTCACCCTGGACGTGAAGGCGAGGACGACCGGAGGAAATTGAGATGCTGACGCGGGCCCCTGAGTACCGGTTTCACCCCACGGCTTTTTTCAGCGCTTCCGTTTTGTCCGTTTTTTCCCAGGGGAAATCGGCGCGACCGAAATGGCCGTAGGACGCTGTTTTGTTGTAGATGGGGCGACGCAGATCAAATGTGTCGATTATTCCGGACGGGGAAAGGTCGAAGACCTGTTTTATCGCTTCGCCGATGCGTTGTTCGCAGGCCTTTCCGGTTCCAAAGGTTTCCACCATTACGGAAACCGGGAACGGTACACCGATGGCGTAAGCCACCTGAACCTCGCAGCGGTCGGCGAGACCGGCGGCGACAACGTTTTTTGCAACATAACGCGCGGCGTAGGCGGCGGAACGGTCGACCTTTGTGGGGTCCTTTCCGGAAAAAGCGCCGCCGCCATGGCGGCCCATTCCGCCGTAAGTGTCAACAATAATTTTACGCCCGGTAAGCCCGGTGTCGCCGAAAGGCCCGCCCACCACAAACCGGCCGGTGGGGTTGATGTAGTAGCTGGTTTTTCCGTCAAGAAGGCCGGTGGGCTCAAGCACCGGTTTTACAACCTCTTCTATAATAGTGGCCTCGATTTGCTTATGGGTTACCCCGGGGTCGTGCTGGTGGGAAACCACAATCGCGTCTATGCGAACCGGTTTGTGGCCTTCGTATTCCACCGTTACCTGGCTTTTGGAATCCGGCCGGAGCCACTCCACCGTCTTGTTCTTGCGGAGCTTTGTCGCCTGCAGCAAAACGTCGTGCGCCAGCGTTATGGGCAGCGGCATAAGTTCCTTTGTCTCGTTGCAGGCGAACCCGAACATCATGCCCTGATCCCCGGCTCCCTGCCGGCCCTTGTATTTTTCCAGACCCGTGCCGGAAACTCCCTGGCTGATGTCCGGAGACTGGCTGTGAATCATGTTCAATACGGCCATCGAATTGCAGTCAAGGCCGTAGTCCGGATTGGTGTACCCGATTTCCCTAACCACGTCGCGGACAATCTTTTGAACGTCCACGAAAGTCTCGGTGGTAATTTCCCCGCCCACCAAAACCAGGGACGTGGAGGAAAAAGTTTCGCAGGCAACCCTGCTCGCCGGATCGTCCTTTAGGCAGGCATCCAGAACAGCGTCCGACACCTGATCGCACAGCTTGTCGGGATGACCTTCGCTGACGGACTCGGAAGTGAAAAAATAACGTCGGGATTCCATGTGTGTCTCCTTGAATGTGATTTTCGCATATCTGAACAAAGAACGCAAGCATCGGTTACGCCCCGGAAGCCGCGCCCCCCGGGAGTTTCGCCATTTTAATATTCAGGTTTACTTCGCCGGTTTTATCCCATTCGGACAAAATCTTTACCGCTTCCGATGCGGCAAGGCAGGCGCGGTCTTCGCCGCCGTCATCCCCCCACCGGTCCAGAACGCGGTTTGAAATTACCGAAAGCACCGAGCCCATCCTCATGCCGCGGAGCCGGCCCACCACGTACTGCGTCGAACATTCCATTTCAATGTTCGTAACTTTCGCGGCGGTAAGATCGCCGATAATGTTGTTTGCAAAAGACGGCCAGTACCCGGAACCGTCGTCGGCAAGCGGGCGGCCCTGCCCTATGTAGAACGAACCCACGCTGTGCGTAAGCCCCAGGCCGTAACGGAAACCAAGCCGCTCGCAGGCTGAAACCAGCGCGAGCGTTACGTAAAAGTCGGCATACGCCGGGTATTCGGCTTCCACGTAGGACTGCGACGTTCCGTCCTTGCGCACGCAGGCAACCGGAATGATAAGATCGTTCAAGTCAAATTCCGGAACTATGCATCCGGTGCTTCCAACCCGGATGCAGGTATGTACGCCCAGAACGCCAAGTTCGTGAACGCAGATTTCGGAACTGGGCCCGCCTATGCCGCTGGAGGTGCAGGCGATGGGTACGCCCTTGTAGGTTCCCGCAACGGTTTTAAACTCGCGGTACGACGCGACTTCCCTGGATTCGTCCCAGTGTTTGGCGATTACCGGACAGCGTTCCGGTGCGCCGGGGATTAGGACGTAGCCCGGTACGTCGCCCCGTTTTAGCCGCAAATGGTACACGCCGGAGTTTTCCGCTTTCGGCGCGGAAGCCTTGTTAATTTCGTTCACCGTCCGTCTCCCGTAAAATCTAAATTTCGCCGGCTATTTTTTCCGCCGTTCGCCGCACCTCGGAAATCAGGGTACGCACGTCGGCAGTCGTGAGAACGCCGTTTTTGACAAGCCTTTTGCCGTTTACGAACACGTCGGTAACGTCGCCGCCGGTTGCGGCGTAAACGATGGCCGAGGTAACGTTTTCGTTTTTCCCCAGCACCAGGGGCTGCAAATGCGGTTTGTCAACGTCTATAAGAATAATGTCGGCCTTCATCCCTTCCTTTACCATGCCTATTTCCGCTTCCAGTCCAAAAACCGCCGCACCGCCGCGCGTTGCCGTGTCCAGAATGTTTTTTTTGGACAAACTGCGAATGCCGCCGCTGACGGTGTGCAGAAGGGACATGCCTTTCATTTCCCTGAAAATATCGTTGCTGTTGTTCCAGAGCGCGCCGTCCGTGCCTATGCCCACGGTAAGTCCACGCCTAACCATTTCCGGAACGGGGGCTATGCCGTCGGCAATTTTCATTTCGCACAGCGGAGTGTTGGCGATTTTCACGTTGGCCTTTTTCAGAAGCCCCAGGTCGTTTTCGTCGGCGCACACGACGTGGGAACCAATAAGCCTGTCGTGCAAAAAGCCGTTCCAGGCAAGGTATTCGACCGGGCGCATGCCGTATTTTTTTTGGATTAACTCCAGTCGCCATTCGTTTTCCGCAAGGTGCATGGTTTGCAGCGCGTCGACGTTTTCCAGTTTTGTGAATATTTTTTGCAAAGATTCCGTTTCCCAGTCCTCCTCCGCCGGAAGGCCGACAACCGGAACAAGCCCGGATTCGCGACAGGCGGCGGAAAAATCCCTAATAACGCTGTCCGGAAGCAGGGAACCGGAATCGGCAAAATCCCGGCGAACGTCCTCCACCAGAGCGCCCTTTATGCCGATTTCCGTCATGGCGGAAACGGATTTGCCTTCCAGCCCCCAGTACATGTTTTCGCAAACAAAAGTGCAGCCGGCCAGAAGCGACTCGCAGTACGTCAACTGCCTTGCGTAAAATCTGTCCGCGTCGGTAATGTAGCGCCGGAACCAGTTGTGTGAATGGAAGGCTTCGTTCTGTTCGAGCAGCGTCATGTCGTCGCCGAGTCCGCGCGCCAGGGTCATGTCCCCGTGGCAGTGGCAGTTTACAAGCCCCGGCATAAGGATTTTGCCGCCGCCGTCAATCCATTCCGCGCACTCCCCCGGCGACACCCCCCCCTTGCGAACCTCGGCGATTAGCCCGCCCCGGACGCACAGAGATCCCCTAAAAGGCTCGTAGCCAAAGTTGCCTGAAACGACAATAACGTTGTCAATGCCAAGATCGCACATTCTGCCTCCCGGAATGCGTGGCTGGAAAGCGCCGGTTAACATCCGGTTAACCGGCGTTCGTCAACTTTTTTTGAACGCCCCAAAAATCCTGGAAAAGATTCCTTTTTTCGCGGGCGCGGGTGCGGGCACGGTTGCCGACGGTGCCTGTTCCGGATTCCGCGTTTGCTTCGCACGTTCCGCAGGCGCCGGTTTTTGCCTTGCGTCCCGTCCGGATTCCTTTCTGCGCTGCGGTTTTTTGCCTTTCCGACCGGAGGCGCTGCGCCGTTCGCCGTCCGCCGTCCTTTCGGCGTGTTTGCGATCGCCCCGGGGGGGGCGGCCTCCGGGTTTTTCGCCATGCGAGCTGTACTTTTTTTTGTACAGGGCCATGCGTTCCTCCGCGTTAAGGCGCGAAAGGTCCCGCTCCTCGGACAGCAGCACCCTGCTTCGCCTTGAGGTTCCTGCCTCCGGTTTACGGTCGTCGGTCCCGCGCCGGTCTTCCGGACGTTTGTCGTCACGCTCGCGCGAATGCCCGCGCCGGTTTTCGCGGGAGCGCGGCCCCCTGCCGTCACGGGACGCCGGGCCCGACCTCTCGCCGCCGCGTCCACCCCGGCCGCCGCGCGCCGGCCGCCGATCGTCGCCCCGGTCTTCGTAGAACTCGGTGCGGATATGCTTTCCTGCGCTGGTGTCTTCGGCGTAAAGTTCCGAACTTGCTATTTCGGACGGTATTTTCTTGCCTATGTAGCGTTCAATGGCCGGCAGTTCGTACACGTCCTGATCGCTGGCCAGGGTGATGGCCCTTCCGGTTTTGCCGGCCCGCGCCGTTCGCCCGATGCGGTGAACGTAGTTTTCGGATTCGTTCGGCAGGTCGTAGTTTACGACCAGCGCCAGGGCTTCCACGTCCAGACCCCTTGCCGCAACGTCGGTCGCGACCAGGAACCTGATTTTGCCGGCCTTTAGGTCGTCTATTACCTTGAGCCGCTTGGACTGGGGGAGATCGCCTATGATGAACTCGCAGTCGTAGCCGTTGAGCCTGAGGCGCTTCGCGACGATTTCCGTGTACCGTTTGGTGTTGCAGAAAATGATCGCGCTTTCCGGTTGCTCCCTTTTCAGAATCCCCAGCAGCATCCTCATTTTGTCGTCTGAGGGAACGTGGTAAAGAACCTGGTCGATTTCCTCCACGGTAACCACTTCCGGCTGAATCTCGATTTCGAAGGGCTCGCGGGTGTATTCCCAGGCCAGGTTTTTCACCCAGGAATTCAGCGTCGCGCTGAAAAGCATGGTCTGGCGGCGATCGGCGGGCGGCACCACCTTGATCAGTTTTCGCAAATCCGGGTAAAAACCCATGTCGAACATTCTGTCCGCCTCGTCCAGAACAAGAAAGGCCAGGTCCATAAGGTTCATGCGGCCGGAACCGTTAAGGTCCAGCACGCGCCCCGGTGTTCCCACCAGAATCTGCACGTTTTCCCGGAGCAGTTTTTCCTGCTGGACGTAACCCACGCCGCCGTAAAAACTGCCGATTTTGAACGGAAGGTATTTGGCCAGGAGTTTCGCCTCTTCCTCGATTTGGACGGCGAGTTCCCGGGTTGGGGTCATAATCAGGGCCTTTTTGCCCGCCAAAAATTCCTCGGAAAGCAGACGCTGAAAAATAACGACTAGAAAGGCAGCGGTTTTCCCCGTCCCGGTCTGGGACTGTACGTACAAATCCTGCCCACCGAAGGCGTGTGTCAATACCTGTTCCTGCACGGACATGCAGTTAACGTATTCGGCCTCGGCAATCCCACGCTGCAAATCGGGATGCAGATTAAAGTCTTTGAATTCCATAATTACCTACCCCATGGTAGTACATTTTCCACCAGCTTGAATAGCGGGAAGCGCCGGAAACGGCCGCTTTGACAAGGCGCGAAAAGTACAACCTCTGCGAAAAATGAAACGCCGCACTTTTTGAGTGAAACTTACGGGAAACCGGCCGCCTATGGGTAATCCGGTCGTACTATTGCCGCTCGTACAGCCCGTTTACTTTTTCAGGATCAAGCCCGGTGGCGGAAACAACGGTATCGAAGGGTATCCCCATGCCAAGCATGTTCCGCGCAATGTCGAGTGCCTTGGCTTCGGCTTTTGCTTCACCTATGGCCACACCTCGGGCTTCCCACTTGGCGATTAAGCCGAGTTCCTCAAGCACGCTTTCAAATGTTACGGCGGTTCCGCCCATTTTTACTGCCTCCCATATCGCTGCCGCGTTTGCCTGGAATATCGCTTCCAGGTACGCCCCTATTCCGGCTCCCTTGCCTTGCAGGTTTGCCTCGTGGACTATTTTCCTTGCCGCGGGAACGCCCAGTTTGTTGCTCAGGCCCTTTAGC
>Ga0209755_10003766_pt1 | contig 18612 bp, 13 predicted proteins | sample TergutCo191P1_FD_187301 | JGI IMG/M metagenome (GOLD analysis project Ga0209755, IMG submission 187301) | Cornitermes sp. P1 segment gut microbial communities from Petit-Saut dam, French Guiana - Co191P1 (SPAdes) (version 2) | ecosystem: Host-associated > Arthropoda: Insects > Digestive system...
TTTCGCTCATGTATACTCTATTATAAGCTATGGTATAATTTTTTGGGGTAGCTCCTCCCACGCCAAGAAGATATTTATACTCCAAAAGAAAATTATCAGAATTATAACTAACACTAGACCTTGAGATTCTTGCAGGGAAGGTTTCAAGAGTATGGAAATAATGACATTATATTCTCAGTACATATATTCATTAGTTTTATACACAATTAATAATAAAAACATATTTGATACAAATAATGAAATTCAAAAATATAAAACTAGGAATAACAATAATTTACACCTTCCAATAGCTAACTTATCAAAATTCAATAAAGGAGCTTATATATCAGGTATAAAAGTTTTTAACCACCTTCCTCATTATATTAAAGCTTTGACTAATTATCATAAATATTTTAAATCCACATTGAAGAGCTTCTCATATCATCATTCTTTTTACTCAATGAATGAATATTATGAATATAAGGAAAACAGAAGAATATAAATCTTAAGAGGTTGATTCACTGATACATTATTTTAAACCTGTTAATAATACACAATACTGATAACGACACACATCTTAATTGTAATTATTTCCGTCAGGTGTAAGCAAATTCGTCAATGTGCTAGCTGTGCTATGCCATTATTGAAATTACGGTTAAGTTTATTTGGCCAGCACATACTCTCAGCTTCAGTTATACCTTCCTCGACGCAATGTAAAATTTCCACAGAATACAGATCATTTAGTATACCAGTATACCGCACATCATGATATCTGCAAACCGTGACAATCCGTGTGTTGATCCACAGAATACAGATCATGTAGTATACCAGTATACCGCACATCATGATATCTGCAATCCGTGACAATCCGTGTTTTGATGTCTGTACGTACGCGCGAATTTGTTTCATCTGGAAAGAATGGAAGAACAGATGATCGAACCCAGAGTGCGAGTAAACGGGGGATTGTTAGTTCGTCATATGGGAAAACCCATAAGCATAATTGGAACTGTTTTAAGCGTGAGTTTTACGTAGTTTTAGTTGTTAGAAATATAAGTATGTGTGAATGAAGAATTAGGTTAAGTTGTTAAATGCAACTGACGAAGGTGTATAAAAGACCTGCTTTCCTCAGCACGTTCGCAGAAAGTTTACAAGGCTTCATAACAGACGTTTTACTAAGAAGAATTGGATGTGACATCGCGTAGCCAGTTATAAATTTGCCATTTCTTTTTAGAAGGAACGTACGATGGTTATTGGTTCCTCCCGAACTGCGGGAAATTTTCCACGACGTCACATTGGGAAGAAGTTTTTTAATACCCACGAGAACATCAAGTCCCGCATACCTTCTGACTTGGTGGAACTGTAAACTGTAATCTAATTTGTGTCTATTTATTATTATAGCGACAATAACTTTGAATTTATGAGCGGCCGAAATGACCGGAAATTTACCCTGTTGGGAAGAAGGGGTGCGCAGTTTGATGACAGTAACTGTAGTGAAGTTAATGTTATGTTCATTCAGTCGGTATGTTGTGATAATTGTTACCACTTTTGGTAGGTAAATTACATGGTTCAGGTTTGGGTAGTCCAGAACCGCTTGCATAACATCTGGTCTTGCTGTAGTGGCCGATTAGTGGTACATTTTTACAGTGTGTTGACAGTTTCCTTGCAATCATTGACATGTTGTAGGGCCTGGAAAATGTAGGACAGTTTTATGTTAGGTCTAATAACTGTACATAAACCTCAAATTCTGTACGAGGTTTATATTTCAGTTAGCAGTAAAATTGTTCCAGATTAAGAACTTTATTGCGTATGTGAGCTTGAAAGTAATGTTTGTAGTGTCTTCGTGATCTTCCTATACTTTCTGGCCCGTAGGTTTATATTCCATGCTTAATTCAGCCACCTGTTTTCGCTTATCAATATCCTGGTCTTGCATATTTAATAAACTTGAGCTTCAGTCACTGTATTGTAAAGGTTATTGTTGGTGCATAGCAGTAAGTACAAGGTTAAGTCAGATGACCTTGGACAAGTTCCAAAATAAAGTTCAGTACCTTATTTACCGGGCTCAGCTCCAGGGAGCCTGACCACATTGAAAAATTTTCTTTAGAAGTGTGGCAGCTGTGGTATTTTGTAGACCAGGTTGGACAGAGGAGAGAGTGGTAGATTGGACTGTTTCAGGCTTGCATGACAGGTGGAGGAGCGTCAACTTCCATCAGCAGCCACACACGTCTTTCAACAGGTCTGTTGAACACACCACACCTCATAAAAGGAGTGCTTACTGTAGTACAGAGATAGCCAAAACCCATACTTAAGTCAATCGTGATTGGCAGGATGACAGGCACACCACCTGTAATAGAAAGGTAGCCAAACCCTAACTTACATCAGTCGTGACAGACAGGATGACACATGGGGAGGGGGACAGGGCAACACCATTATGTGGTGAAGGGGGGTGAGAGTTTCTGACTTTGATAGTGACCACTATCTACTGGCTGAAGAAGATTTAATCTCAAGAAGCTAAATGGTGTGAAAGTTTAAAATCTCGGGTTTGCATAATTGATGTCAGGTAAGACAGTCTACCTAAGCCAGCAGCACACAAACAGATTTGTTTCTTAATGAAGCCAAGTTGATTTTCTCCTGTTTGCAACCAGGAGATGAGAGCATCACATGGTGACAAAATAACGATATCCCACCATGCTGAGAGATGGAAATTAAGTGACCAGAACGTGTTGATTTTGACAGATAAGTAGTACCATTAAGCCTACTTTACCCAGTGCAAAAACTTGCAGTCCTACAGGTTTGGTAATGGTAATGTCATGTTTGGATAATCTAATTTAATCAATAAACAGTGAAATACAGTTGAGCTCCTGGGCTGCTGTACTGGATTCATTCATAAATGATCATAAAATCAAATGTGCATCATGTTAAGTTTAATTTGCTGTAGTTGAATAAGTTTTGTCTACAAGAAACATGTTAAGAAACCTGGTTTTGAGAAAATTAAGAAAAATGTTCTGATTATTTTTATTTATACAGAAAGCTGCAAAGTGCATCAGTCACTTAGAGGAGAGTAATATACATGTATTCTGTACAGAGTTAGCCACTTCCAGTGTTTTTCACAGAACCATAGTTCTTTTTATGCTACTGACATATACTGTTTTACACAAAATCACTGCATTACACATTAAATTTTAATGTCTGGTGCTTATTTGTTATAACATTGCACATATCGCACAAGTTATATATTATGGAGTCATTCACATTCATTATTTTTTTCAAAGAACTACACAATTTTTCATTGTACATGCTGCACAAGTTAACTACTACTCTCAAGTTCCCATTACAACTCTTATGTGATGCATAAGTCCAGATACACCTCATGAATAACATAGAAATTGACTCAAACAGAAACCCTTGCTCCCTCAAGGACACCCTGATAGAAAATGTACTTAACCTTTAGTTGACGAGTTTATATTCCAAATATATTTTTGAGGGTTGGATGGCTTAGTGTGGATATTTAAATGTACAAAATGCAGCATGCAGAAACCAGTATATGAGTCGCTATGCCATTTGCCAGTACATTTTGGAGTTTGGTTTATGGTCACTTAGGACAATAAAGGTTAGTAGGCATTTTATAATCCAAGCCACAGTTGAATCTGTCAGATGATCCGTCAGTCCCCACAAGTTGTCAGTCATCTGTATCATCACCTGTAGTAACAGGCAAGTTAAGAATATCCCAGTGATGCTGGTTTGTAATGCAGCGTATTACTTGTCATATGTTTTTTGTGACTTACGGGCCCCTCCCCTTCAGAAAATGCAAGTTGTGTTGGGAGAGATTTATTTAAATTAGATATTTTCTGAGTCTAAAAGTATGTATGCTTAGCTGATACACAATGCTGGCTGAGTTCAAGGACAGTTTTACAACCCCACCATCACTACCATTGCAATCCCCACTGCTGTTACTGCTGCTACTACTGTACTTTGCGTACTTAATATTTGTCAGATATGAGCTCAAAATTTCACTTGCATCATCATGTTTGAGATTGTCATGTATTACTGAATTATTATTGGTATTTATACAGTATTTCTGAGGTTGTCCATATAATCTCTTTTCATCTCCATTGGCTCATGGGCTCTCATCAAAACAACAAATACAGTTTTCATTCAGCTGCTATTTTGTTAGGTTACAGCCTATGAAATTTTCATGTTCAGAAAGACTGTATATATGATCTTGAGGCTATATTACCATACATCATGTCGTAACTCTTGATCAAGTGGTGTTAGTATCTCTCGCTTTCTCACAAGTGTTTGTACTTCTCATGCTGCTGCTGAAGACGACAGTAAATTAGCCAGTATGACTGGTGTCCTTCAGTGGGATAATGTCTATACCAAATAATGTGAAAACCAGTCATCTGGTTGAACTGGAGGGGACATCAACCGTGTGGTTATACTATTATTCTTCCTTTTCCTTAAGGAAGTAAAGTAACTTGTAAAGGATAATGAAACTTTATGGAAGTTGACCTGTGTTACAAATGTAGTAATGTAGGTTCAGAATGTTGTCATTTGATTGATGTAGGGAAATTTGAGGAACTTTTGTGTTCGTCCTTGTGCAGGCTGTACTTATATGATTATAGAACTGAATTCCATCTTGGCACTGTTTAAAATGGCTTTTGCTCACAGCACCCATTATGTGTATTATTGAGAAGCTCTGCTGTCATCTGATCACAAGCAAATTTCTTTGTTGCAGACTCATCCAAGTGGAATTTCATTAGAGATCAAAACAGTCGACAACCAAGTAGTGACAGTGAAAATGCAACAGCCCTTACACGAACCTGTGATAGGACTAGTGGAGTTCCATGGAACAGTACAAGGGAAAAATACTGTTTCAAGTGATTTCTACCTATCATTTCCTCCTGAGTTTAATAAAAATTTTGGTTAGTATGTTGTGTTTGATGGTTTGCAAATTGTAAGCACCTTTAATAAAATAATCTTATTTGCCACATAATTCATTAATATTTTGGTTATGCTCTGTACGCTGTTGGTTTCCAGATTTATTCTCAGCTGGGAGACCAGTTTTGCTCACTGATGGCGTTTGTGCTTTTCCTCACGCATTCCAGACATACAGGGCTGATAATTTGAAACAAATATTTTGTAAGACTTTCTTCCCAAACTACCATTCATAGGCTGCACATTCAAGTTATGCAGTTTGAAAGTTACTGAGTGGGGTATGACACAATGATCGGATGGTATATAGCTAAGAATTTTCTGAGGTTTGAGGTTGTAGAGAGGAATGTGAGATTCAAGTACTGGTAGGTCTTCAGCAGTTGGAGCCAAGTACAGTTTGTCAGTCAGTATTTGTAGAATTAGTACAGTAGTGGGGGTGGGTGGAAACCTCAACATGTAGAAAAGACCAAACTGGGTATGTTCAGGCCATTAAACATTGTTGCTGATACAGGTGTTGCATGTGGAATACACATAATATGACTGTAATTCATGGATAAAGGTAACATGAATATTAATTTCATGAAGATTTGCAGATCAAAAATTAAATGTCATATTCTGGAGGGCATAGAATGATACAGTATTTTGCACCTTGGTTTATTTAAGAGTAATATATCTGCTGCATAAATTAAAAGTGTTAAATTAAAACTAGAGATATATAAGGATGTAACTCACAAATTGTAATTTTTTAATTTTGCTGCATTTGTCATACAATCCTCACTGAGAATATTCAGTACAAATATATCAGGTTGTTATATTAACAGGCCCAGACCCAATCTGCCTTTTCTGTCAATTGTATGCCTTCCATAAAACTTCAGGCTTTTGAGGAGATATAAGACGTGTGGAGGGACTGCCTTGAGGGGCGGGTTACTGTGACACATGCTGGCTGTCTGATCCCTGGGTCACATTGGAGGCGGTAACAGGTGTGGAAAGGATACCCTGTAGAGGGTTACTGGAACAAATGCTGGCTGGTGGGGCTCTGGTCTACCAAAGCCATTGTGGAAGTTATTGTGCTGAAGGCTGCATGGCACTGAGGCAGTAATAGCAGTGTCATAAACAATCCTCCTGGGGAACCAGGCTGCACGGTATCTTAGGTAGGCCTTCTGTCTGTGAGGGGCTTCATGAGACCTCCTTACCTGGAGACTCTGATTGATTGGCTGTGGAAATGGGGCATCTCATTTTGTAAGAGCTCCACAAGGGGAACCTAAAGTGTCTCAATCTGGCTATTTTCTACCCAGGGAGGACTGGATTCCTGGCCCAGTGACTCCTACAGACCTCCAAAGGCCTGTCTGATTTACAGACAGCTTTGGGGCAGAAGAGGGGACTGAGGCTGGGATGTATGGGCTTAGAATGAGGCTGTTCTTTACTCTGGCTAAAAGAATATCTAAAAGAAGGTTCTGGCAAGGGGTATCTGTCTCCATACGTGGCTCCAATGGGGAACCTGGAGGGTGCGAGCTCCTTTACAGGAGACTTTGAGAGACAGGTAATTATTTGGGGAGCTCTTCTACTAGAGATTCCAAGGGGTATGTACAAGAAGGCTCTAGAAATGGGCATCTCTCTTGCTAGGGGCCCTGTTGAGGGAACCCGGAGGGAGGCTTCTTTTCTGCGGACTTTGAGAGACAGGTGATTATTTGGAGGGCTCCATCCCTGGGGACTCTGAGAGATGTAAAAGAAGGCTTTGGAAAGGGCATCTTCATAGGGGCCTCAATGAGGTAACCTTGAGGGGGCCTCCTATACCTGGGAATTTGAGAGACAGGTAAAAGAAGGTTCTAGAAACAGGGCATATCTCTCTCGCTCTCTTTCTCTCTCTCTCTCTCTATATATGTTGTGAGGGGAACCTGGAGGGAGAGCTCCTATACTGGGGACCCTGAAAGATACAGCATGTAAAAGAAGGCTCAGGGAATGGAGCAGCTTTCTCTATATAGGGGCTCTGTAAGGGGTACTTGTGGGCTGAACTCTTTCTTGGATGGGAGGATATTTTATGTTCTATGTGAAGTTTCCATTTTGATGTCTCATTTAACCGTGTTAGCCATTAAACATAAAATAAGAAAAATTTCAGAAATAATAACTGAAATTTTCTTGAACTAACATCCTGATATTTCTGAATTAAAAACTAGTGATTGTGTTTAAATGTTACAGATTCAGAACAGTATAATGAAGCAGTTATGTTAATGAACACCATCTCCAATCAGTGGACATCTTGAAGATTTGGCAGGCATATTCTGGATGAAAGATGCTTGTAATGATTGCATTTTTTCTTCATTTACATGTGTTAATAAAAATGTCAATGATTGTATTGTAATTGTTGTCTACACCTTTGACTTGTAAGGCTTGTACAAGTACCTAAAAAATTGTTTATTTTTAGGGTTACTTACTAAAACTAAAATAAACAGTTACTTGGTTGGAAGTCACAATGTTATGGCTGAACGTCTTTCAGCAAGCAAAATGAAATCACATATTATCACCACAAAATACAAGGGTTGAAACAGACATAAACTGTGATCTATTCTATGACATCATGTAGTGTGGTGGCTACAAATGTTGCAGAGGAACCTGTGTTCCATGTTATGGGTGAGCATAAGCTGCAGTGGAAAATGGGTAGGTGATGTAGGGAAGGGGTGTGTGTCATGAGCAGGAAAATTGGCAACTCAGAGCCAGGAATAGGAGAGAGGAGCTGGGAATGTGATAGACAAAGTGGCACAAGTATAAGTTGTTCTCTGAATACTCATTTGTCTCCCATCATCATTCCACCAATGCTTGTTATTTATATTCATTCATGTGCCATCAATGCACAAGGGTGCACAAATCCCAGGTGTTAGGTTACCCAGGTTAACCCTAAATCACTTGCAACCCTAATTAAATGTAGTTGGTCGCAAGTATCCTTGAGATGCATTCTAGGTTTCTGCTAATAAAAGGTGAAGAATTTTATGGATGCAACTCTAGTTTATTCAAAATGCATCTGATTGAGACCTTGAAGTGTCTGATTCATCACTGAGCAAAATTTTTTGATACCATCTCTGTCAGTACCCCACAATTCTTTCAGATTCTGCTTGTTGCTCTGAAGTGCTCAGCTAAGCACAGAAGACCAGTGAAAGCTTTTAGCTCAGTTTTGTCTATGAGTTTGGCATCACTTTTAGGGCCGAAGTTGGGTTGGATAATAATATACTGATTTTGTGTGTTGGAATATGCTATCTAAAATTTCATCTGTCATGACAGTTCCATGTTTGAAGGAGCATAGTGGCATTCCTTGCTTGGTCAATAACCTCTGGTAACTTTGTCAGAATATTCTGCCATCTGCATCAAATGTGTGTAGAGCTTTTTACCTTGCCCCACTTCGTCTTTTCATTTCTTACGAAAACAACTGTCAGTTGCATCCATTTCATTGCAGCAATTATCATCTGATGTAGCATCTTCTCCACTCCCCGAGTCACCTTCCCTCGGCTCCACATAGTCTTCATTGCATTCCATCCTCTCATCAGTGCTCTCATTATCATTTACATCATCAGACAATATCATTGTACAAATATGCTAGGTATCCTCTGCATTACGTGGGTTCAAGTGATCCATAACATGTGCCAGAACGTAACACCACACTAGTAACACAGTTGTGCTGTATCTCTCAGATACACACTGCTAAATACAGCCAAACAATGCATTAGGAACACGAAACCCACTGTACTGGCTTCTAAGGGGCAATGTAGGTAGCAGTTCAGACATACATCAGTGCACTTCTCCCATATTCAAAGAAACAAACAAAAGTCAGATGTATCTGAGAGATACTGCTCAACTAGGAGGGTTAATATATTTTGCACAGCTGTGCCTAATATATATGGGTCCACAGCATGGAATTTGTTTCATGTCATCTTTCTGGCACCTAGAATTTTGAGGGTGCTCCTAGGTTTTTGAAATATTTATGCATCCCTGGTCTTGGATATGATGCTACTAAATAAAACGCTAAACGTGACAGGCAACATATGTAGAACACAAGTCTGCTCAACCTTTTATGTGGTGCAGGCATCTTCAGGAAAATTTGGGCTGCCTGCAGGAAACATTAATTCAGTACGCAACATGAAGAATGGATGAATGTATGTACACTTACATGTATATTTTTAGCTTCTGTTATAGTTTGCTAGGAAACAGGTGGAACTGCTTCAGTGTTCTATGTGGCTTAGCCAGGGAAAGGGTTAAAATAGTCTAATTTTAAATGTCTCCATGGACAACACAACACTAGGTTACAGGCAACATGTTGCCTGTGAGCTGCAGGTGAGTGAGCCTGGCATAATGTAACATTGAGGCATGTTTGCATAACCATTGTTGCTATGGAAATGCAATAATTATAAAATATTTTGGGTGCGTGGCTGTATTCTTGCCTTAGTTATCTGGCATGCAAAGTGCATGCTGTATTATCATTTTTGGCTTGGCTGGCTCTGCCATATCTTTCCACATTATCGCATGAACAGCACGATTTTTGGAAGGTATTTATTAAATACAAAATGTGCATTTTAGTCTTCTCTACACCTTTTGTCTGGAACATCTCATTCTAGGAAGAATTCAGTGATATTGTCATTTATGAACATAGGTCTTTATATAGAGTACCCATTATTATTGTTAGATTTTAATCAAACTTGAATTTTCTTGACAGATTTTTTGGAAAGTTCTCAAATATCAAATTTCATGAAAACTCATTCAGTGCTAGCCGAGTTGTTCCACACAAACTGATGGGGAAAAATATTGAAGCTTATAGTTGTTTTTCACAATTTTGCAAATGTACCAAAAAAGGGCAGGAAGAATATTCTGAGCGGTTATGAAGGGAACATAATGGATATATGAAAAGTAATAGAAAAGAACTAAGGAATAAGTAATAAAGTGATATCAAGATTGTCTGAATTTTGAAGTGCATTAACATAAAAAGTATTGTGTGGGATAACTGACGCTTAACTCCATGCAGCAGAGACTGTCATGAGGTGGTAACAGATGCTGAGGTAGTTAAACTTACATATTATGGAACTTAAAGTTCACAAGAACCTGCCACTAAGCCAGGTGAATTCACGCCATACACCCCTGTTTTTAAGCAACCAAGCTGAATACAGCTCACTAGTGAAATCAAGTTGGGAGAATATTAAAAAGGTTCTTGCAAAAACAGGTTGTGAGGTGGACTGAACTGTCTTGGGGTGTACTACTGAAGTGCTAATTAACTTTCTGCTTGGGGTGTCCTGCTAGAAACACTTGTGCTTTTAAATCTGCAGCACTGAGTTTTTAGTTGGGTTTGTATTATTATTTACCAAGTTTGAAGGGTTCAGTAAACATGTTTTGAAAGCACTGTTGTTAAGAAGATTCATTGGAGGTAAATTGCGGGATGTGACCACCCACGGTCTACAGTTCACATATCAAACGGAGCTTCCAAATTTGCCACTCATTACCTGGAAATTCTGAACATTAATCTGCCTTATGTCTTTCCTGTATGTCAGTGTATAGGAAAAATGTGGTCAGGGGATATTGGTGGGAACTAGTCACTTAATTGGTTTCTTCCCAAAGGTTAGGGATTCTGCAGCCTAATGGTGAAGTACTAGTCACAAATTCTGATTTGAATTTTGATACCAGCAAAAGGTTATTCTGTAAGCAATGTAGGGATTATGTTTAGCGGTCTTCAGTTATCCTTTGGATAAAATTCACTTTTCATTCTACATGTATTAATTGAGTATGTCTGCAGCATTCTGTAAGCATCATAAGGCAAACAACCAGCATTCTTTTGGCAATTGATGTGTGCTTGGGGACAAAAAGTAAAGCTGTTTTTGTCCACACCATGAGGGCATACAGAGAAAGCAGAGGTACAGCTGTATGACTCCTTAACCTTGGTGCTAGGTGAAGGCAAGTGGTCGACATCACATCCTAGTCACTGTGTCTCCAGGAAAGAATCCTAATAGCCATTGAGTAGGAAGCTGGGTGGGTCCCAGAGGCAGTCTGGATGATTTGGAGAAGAATAAAATCTCTTGCCACTTCCAGAATTCAAACTCCATATCATCCAGCCCGTAACCTATATTATCCTGGCTTCCTTTGATTTGGCATATTTCGTTCATTCCATTGGCATGTGCAGATTGCAACGATTCCTTGCCGTTCTCAGGAGGTTCTTCCTTTCCTCTCTCTTATGTACTTTTTCCTGCCACCCTTCTCCACCAACTATTCTTCCATCCTCTCTCACCTCAGCTTGCCATCTATTTCTTGGTCTACCTCTCAATCTTGTTCCCAAATTCATATATAATACCCTTTTTGAAATTCTATTTTCTTCCATTCTCTGTACATGCTCAAACCAACATAATCTATTTAACCTTATTGCCTCTATTATAGTAGGTTTTAAACACTTGCATAAATTCATTATTGGTTAATATCCTCCAATTTTCTTTTTCATTGTCATATGCTGGGCCTAAAATTCTATACACTTTCCTTTCAAAAATGTTCAATTGCTTTCTATCTGTCTTTGTTAGTGTCCAATTTTCTAATGCATGTGTTAACATTTTGTCTGTTATTGTGTTCTTTTGCTTTAATTTTAGTTTCTTTGATACTTACTCCATGGTGCAGAGTCCTTCCTGAGCAGCTAACTGGTTTGCAGCTAGTCAAGAAATTCCCCGCATTTCACGGAACCCGAAGGTTCATTACCGCACTCACAAGCGTACGCCACCTGTAGTTTCTTTGATATGTTTTTATTTTTAAAAAATGTTTGTAGCATAAAATATGTTTTGCTAGCATTTTTTATTCTTTCTTGCAAGTCTGTCTGGTTATTGTTATCTCCATTAAGTGTAACTCCTAAGTACTTAATATTTTCCACTCTTTCAAATTTGTAATTTTTTATTTTCAAATGTCCTATTTTATTTTTCTTTAACCCTTTAAACACCGACTTAAATCCCATCTGCCATCTGCTAGCATTATTTGGAACTTCTCATATTCTCCACATTAGCAAGTAAAGGGTTAAACTGTTTTTCCTTTCCACTATCATATAGTTTGTCTTTTCTTGGCTTATCTGTAGTCTGAACTTTCTGGCAATGTTTTCACTTTCTACAAAAAGTTTTCTTATTTCTATTTCATTTTTTCCAATTAATGCAATGTCATTTGCATATGCTAATACATTCAATTCTTCTTTACCAATCTTTATACCATTAGGAACCATTCTTATACTTTGTATCACTTTTTGTAATGCCATATTAAATAATATTGGTGATAAAGGGTCACCGTGTTTCAAGCCTGTTTTATTTTCAAAAAAAGATGACAATGTTCCTTCTATTTGAACCGCACTTCTTGTCTTTTGTACACATATTTATTTATTTAGTAGGAATTTTAAATTCTTTCTTACATTCCGATAGTGCATCTCTATGTATAGAGTCATGTGACTTTTGAAAATCAATAAATAAATATTGTACACTCTGATTGTACTCCCAAAGTTTCTCATTTATTATTTTCGATGCAAATATGTTGTCAATTATAGATCTTCCATCTCTAAATCCATTCTGATAGTCCCCCTTAACTTTTTCAATATATGGTGTAATTTTTCCCATTATTATATTTGTCAAAATTTTGTAAGCTGCATTTCCTGATGCTATTCCCCTGTATTTCTCACACCTATCTGTCTCCTCTTTTGTGTATAGGAACTATTATTGTTTCTTTCCATTCTTCAGGTATCCTTTCCTCCTTCCAGATTTGTCTTACTAATTTGTACATTTATTTAGTGGTTTATTTCTTCCGTATTTTATTAATTCCAGATGTATTCCATCAGTTCCAGGCACCTTGTTATTTTTTAACTTTCTTATTGCCTTTTTTACATCTATAGTGAGTTCTACTTCAATTTCAGCTTAGCTAGTTTCTTTATTTCCTTTTGTAATTAAATTCCCTTGGTTCTTCTGTGTTCAGTAATTTGTCAAAATATACTTTCCATATTTCTGCTTTCTCCTTTGTATTAATTGTCAATTCTCCTTTTTTGTTCCTCATTATGCTAAATTTATGTTGATGTCCTTTCTTAAATTCGTATACTGTTTGATACATTTTTCTTGTGTTATTATGCTTCTGATCTATTGATTCTATTACCTTTTTCATGTATGTCTTTTTCTTATTCCTAATTATTTTGTGAGCTTCTTTTCTTTTATTGTGATACTCCTGTTCTTCCTTCTCCCTTCTTCCTTTTGTCAACCACTCTTCTCTTGCTTTCTTCATTTCTTCTATTGAAAATTTGCATTCCTCATCATACCATTTATTTTTAAGTGTTTCTGTACCTTTATCCTTTTCTGTAAGCTGCTGTTTAGTTTCCTTGATTATTGTTTTAATGTTTTCCCATTTTTCATTAATATTATTATCAATACTATCTTCATTGTCCAAATTTTCCAGTATTTCAAACTTATTAATTTCTATAGCATATTCTTGTTTCCACTTTGGATTTTGAAAAATATTCACCATTTTTCTTTTCTCATTGTATTTATTTCCAGTTTTTACCCTTAATTTCACTTTAAAATTTATCTTCAGTAAGTTGTGATCTGATCCAATGTCTGGTCCCCTTAGTGCTCTGATGTCTGTTATTGCACTCCTGAATCTATTACTAATTAACACGTGATCTGTTTGGTTCACTGCCCTGCTGTTGGCTGAATACCATGTCTCTTTGTGAATACCTTTATGTGGAAACGTACTTCTTACATTTAAACCATTAGATGTCACAAACTGAATCATTTTTATTCCATTGTTGTAAGTTTCATTATGTAAACTTTCATTGCCATTGGTGGGTTTGTGTATGCTTTCTTTACCAACTTGTGCATTAAAATGTCAAAGTATTATTTTAATGTCTGACCTAGCTATTTGATTTATATTTTGCTCTAATAAATTGTAAAATTCTTTTTTATCTCTTCTGTTTTTTATCATTTGTTGGTGCAGGTACATTTATCAGAGTATATGAAAACCATTTGGCTTTTAATCTCAAACAGCATATTCTTTCATTTATAATTTTGAAATCTTTAACATATTTTAAAAATTCTCCACTTACATAAAAATCGCAACCAAATTCATGTTTTTTGCTTTCTAATCCACTACTTAATAAAGCAAAGTTATCAAATTTTTGGATACCACTTTCCAACCAAGTTTCCTGAAGTGCTACTACGTCGAAGTCTAAATTTGACAATTCGTTAGGGAGCACTTTTAGTGGCTCCTGACAAAATAGGCTTCTTACATTCCACATTCCAATTTTCATATTCCTTTTCCAAATCCATTCATCATCAGTTATCCCATCCTTCCGAGGTTCCTTTGAGGAATTCATAACCGTATATTTTTACTTAGCTGGGGGGTTAGCGTGTTGTAAAACCCTCAACCTGAAGGGCTAGGATTTTTGATCAGGGTTTATTTCCTTATACAACTTGCTTTCACCACAGTTTCTAGAGCGTCATCTATCCTTGGTTTGATTTTGGAGTGTCCTCCTAGGAGGGTTGTAGCCAAGCTCAAGGGTCCTTCCTACCCTATCTGATAGACCCTTATGATCAGACCCCCTTGCTCTTTCTGCTTGGTGACCCATGCTGCTGAAGGGGTTGGTTACCTCAACCTTAATATGGGTTGCTCAAGTTACCAGGACCCACTGCTGCTAGGCAAGAGTGGGGTAGGAGTGGAGAGGTTTGTAGATTTTCATCTTCATGTTGAAAATCTTACTAGGTATCATGTACCTTCACAACACACTCCCATATGGGTCCCATGATTTGGCATATGCTCTCATGAAATGGTTCTTGTGCAGTGTACAAGCTTGCAGTGAAGATTTGCTGATCATTTCAAGTGGTTTAGTGAATGAAGCAGAACAAAGTAAAAAGACTGCAGTTTTACATCACACCATACTTGTGGCTGCATGGTCATGAACAGTAGTCTCACACTGTAATTTATTCCTTGGAGCCAAGACTTTTGTGAGCCAAGAGCTTCTCCCCAAACCAATCCAGAATACCTTGGCACAATTACATATAAAATTGGGACAGCCACAAGGGCATGGAGACTGTTATGTTGAAGTATAAATGGCACATAGTTTTCTGCAGTTCATTAATTCTATTCAGGAAGAAATTTAGAGCAGATTGAAGTCAGAGTATGCTTGCTATCATTTGGTGCAGAATCTTTTCTCTTCCAGTTTGCTATCCAAAAATTTAAAGATTAAGATATACAGAACTCTATAATTTTGCCTGTTGTTTTGTATGGGTGTGAAACTTGGTTGCTGACATTCAGGGAGGAATGTAGGTTGAGGGTGTTGAGGAGAATATTTGGGCCTAAGAGGGACGAGGTAATAGGGGAGTGGAGAAAACTACATAATGAGGAGCTTAATGATCTGTACTCCTCACCCAATATAATGTGGGTGATAAAATTGAGAAGAATGAGATGGGCGGGGCATGTAGCATGTAAGGTGGAGGGGAGAGGCATGTACAGGGTTTTGGTGGGGAAAACTGAGGGAAAGAGACTACTGGGGAGACCCAGGCATAGATGGGATGATAATAATAAGATGGACCTTCAGGAAGTGGGATGTGGGGGTATGGACTGGATTGAGCTGGGTCAGGATAGGGACAGGTGGCAGGCACTTGTGAATGCAGTAATCAACCTTCAGGTTCCATAAAATGTGGGGAATTTCTTGATTAGATGAAAACCAGTTAGCTTCTCAAGAAGGACTCTGCTCCATGGAGTAAGTATGTAAGTCAGTAAGTATTTAAGTAATGGGATGAAGACTTATTCTACACGTGCAGAACCATAAAGGAAGATTCTTATTCACACTAAGCTAGCAATATACTGATTTCTGGTTCCAGTACAACATCCCTTTCAGTCTTTGTAGGATGCAAAGTGTGTGTGGTGGGGGCTGATATATTAAATACCCACACGTTATGTCATTCTGGATGTCCTGCTAGTCATTCACATTGTATAAATGGTACAAACTTGAAGCCAGTTGGATCCATTTTACTATTACTGTCACATCTATATTAAGGTCTCCCAAACTGTCTCTCCAGTTGGGGCATGTTACTAATTTGCACTTCATCTCTCACGTTTGTTACATGACCTGTCCATTTTACTTTCCTTATGTTGTTCACCAACACATTATTATAGTTTTGTGTATTTTAATCTGTGAGAGTTTTGGAAAACTGTGATTTAGAACTACATCCTTACAAGCATTTTCTAAATGTAATCTGTTCTTTAAGTTCTTTGTGAATGTAATTTTGCTTTGTAAATGTCATTCCCATGGCTTTAAAAGTTGGATTTTTTAATGAATGCCTTTCTTCATCATGCCATGGGGTTTTTGCAGTTGCTTCCTGTTGCATCAGGAGAAAGTGAGTTCTTAAAAATCGCCATACAGGTTGGAAACATGTATAATGGGAAATGTGCAAGTTCTGGAAACATGAAATGAGCCTGAATACTTAGCTTATGCAGTGCTCCACCCAAAATCAGACAGTATGGTTTTCTTCTGGTTCTAAAAAGCACATACATGTGTGAACTGGTGAATAGAGTTTGGGTAAGATATATTTCACTGCCTTTGCTAGAAAATGTGTGATAGAAATTTAGAGCATTATATTAACATCATTTCCTAGCCAACTCCAACAAAACCACTTCCAAATATACCAGTATGTTGAGAGGTATTTATGGCGGTGAAACACTGTTTCAGTTTGCATACAAGAATGGCACAAAACACTTCTAGACAGAACAGAAGACAAGAACAATGATTTGGTTGACCCAAAATCACAAAAACCAATTAAAACTTCTGAAAATGTTGCAATCTGCATCAACCTTGAACAAACTAAAAAATTAGCATACTATGAAAAATACTGCCGGTTCCAGTGGCTGTGCGGTCTATGGCATAGGCTTATGGCCCCTTGCCTGCTGAGATTGTAGGTTCGAATCCCACTGGAGGCATGGATGTTTGTCTGCTGTGAGTGTCACGTTTTGTAAGGTAGAGGTCTCTGCAATGAGCTGATCACTCGTCCAGAGCAGTCCTACTGACTGTGGTGCATCATTGTGTGTGACCTAGAAACCTCATGAATGAGGAGGCCCTGGCCCATTGGGGACTGTCACCCCAAACACAAACACGTAAAATATTATCACTGGTGACAAGTCATGGGTATTCCAATATGACCCCAAAACCAAATGACAAAGCTTCCAGTAGATAAGAAGCCAAGTAGCAAGTCACAACAATGGAATACCCATCCTACATGCCAGATATCACTTCTTCATTGTTTGCTGTTTTCAAAACTAGAGTGTCTCATGAAAGGCAGCCATTTTGAAAATGTGGAACACCAACAGAGGCTATCAAGAGAGCACATACATATCATTTCTGACTATGACCAAGAATGTTCTGTGCCGTGATGATTAACTTAATGATGGTAACCCCTATGATTAATGACATAGTGCCCTTACCATCATGCCTGAACCTCTTTCACCTACTCTCCTTCTGTGTCCATTTTCTGTGTTGCCTGAAACTTCACTGTGTGTTGACAAGTCCTTCAAGTAACTTGCTAATTTCTGTCCTGGCCTGGAATTTAAAATTCTGTCTGGTTAAGGGCTTTGGGACAGTGTCTTTGTATTGTCATTTGGTAGGGTAAACTTGAGTCTTGTCAGCAACATGCAAAACATAAGATCTTAAACTTGAGCACAATTCTTGCTGAATTGACTTTGTGTTATCGTGAATTCTGTTTGTTATCTAGTTATTTGTTATTCTTTGTTTAACTTTTTCTTTTATGGTACTACGTGTGTTGCAACCACCCTGTTGCTTCCACAGGCTAGCCAAGGATAACAGATGGGATAGGGTTAGTAAACAAAAAGGGATTGTGTGACAAAATGTCAGTAGTTATGTTTTTTTTTGTTAGTTTTTCCAACTATAGTGGAGGGTTTATTTCGTCAGCACTCGTTTCTTTCAGAGATAAATTTCTTGCATTTGATTAACTTTATGGGAGTGTGTACTGTGTTTTTTCCATGATAAGGGATTCCTGTCACCTTGCCATCCTGCATCCTCAGATTGCAGATGAATGAACGACCTCCAATATGGAGGGTAGCTGTGAATATATTGAATAAGCATACTGATCACCAACTGGTGGTTACACAAGTTATGGAAAGACTGACAGTGAGCAAATAAGCAGCACAGAAGTTTGATGTGCCGAGATTTAATCTCAGGAAGCTAAGTGAGCTGGAGGTTAGGAAACAGTAGCAGTTTAAGTTCTCCAACAGGTTTGCAGCTTTGGAGTCCTTAAATGCAGTAAGGTAAAGAGATTATCAAATCCTCAGCTAAAGACAGTCTAAATCTGTTTGAAATGAAGCAGCATAAACCACAGTTTGATGAATGTTTTATGTCCTGTAGATCAAAATGCAATGGTTACGGTATCCAAACAAAAGCTATGTAAATAATCTAAACACTGTAAGATATGAAGCTAGTAGACATTTCAGGAACAAAAAGAATAAGTATCTGAAAGGTGAAAGTGATGAACTTGAAACCACCAGTAAGAACAAAAATATTGAAGACTTGTATAGGGTATCAATGACTTTAAGAAGGCTTACTTACTTACTTACTTACTTACTCCATGGTGCAGGGTCCTTCCTGAGCAGCTGACTGGCTTGCAGCTAGTCAAGAAATTCCCCGCATTTCACGGAACCCGAAGGTTCATTACCGCACTCACA
>Ga0209755_10003767_pt1 | contig 18600 bp, 18 predicted proteins | sample TergutCo191P1_FD_187301 | JGI IMG/M metagenome (GOLD analysis project Ga0209755, IMG submission 187301) | Cornitermes sp. P1 segment gut microbial communities from Petit-Saut dam, French Guiana - Co191P1 (SPAdes) (version 2) | ecosystem: Host-associated > Arthropoda: Insects > Digestive system...
GACCGGGGACGGTCGCCCCTACAGGTATTATCGTTGGAAATTGCCATTTGGCGCACATTCCGGCACCATTGTCTGAACCTTGATTTACATGATTAAAGGATTTCCTTGATTAAAAATCAACGTCAAACCCCGGATTATTGGTGATTTTGACGTTTAATCATGTTAATCCTTTAATCAGGCAAATCATGGTTCAGACAATCATCAACACACCGATAAACCCCAATTTACCGCACGTTAACCCCCCGCCCCTTCAGATACTCCTTCAGCTCCCGGATGCCAATTGTCTTGAAGTGGAACACCGACGCCGCGAGCAGGATGTTCGCGCCGGCCTGCGCGGCTTCCCAAAAGTGCTCCATCGTCCCCGCGCCGCCGGAGGCCACTACGTCTACGCCCTTGGATACTGCCGCGCGGGTCTTGCGTATCAACTCCAGCGCGTAGCCGCATTTCACGCCGTCGGCTGTCTTGCTTGTGGGCAAAACTGCGCCCACGCCGTAGCCGTCTACCTGTTTAATCCACTCAACGGCGTCGCACCCGGTGGCCGTTTTCCCCCCGTCAATAAACACCTCGTACCCGGACGGCAGCGACTCGCTCACGGCCGCATCCACGGCAATTATCACCTTATCGGACCCGAACTTCTTAACGATCTCCGCGATGACATCCGGCTTGCGGAACGCCGCGCTGCTGACGGATATTTTGTCGGCCCCGGCCTCAAGGATGATTTCGGCGGATTGCACGTCGCGTATCCCGCCGCCCACCGAAAACGGGACCGTTACCGCCGCCGCGGTCTTTCTGACCACATCGACTAATGTAGGGCGGTTTTCGACCGTTGCCGTAATATCGAGCATCGCGATCTCGTCGGCCCCAGCCTCGCAGTACGCTTTGGCGCATTCGACAGGGTCGCCCGCGTCGCGGATGTCTACGAACTGCACGCCTTTGACCACGCGGCCGTTTTGCATGTCTAAGCAGGGCATGATTTTGATTAAATCGCTCATAATGTCCCGTCGCTCCTTATTATTGAAAATTATAGATACCATGATTAAATATTATATCTGCGCCGCTGGCATAATATTTAATCGTTTCCTCAAAAAAATTATTCCGGCAGACAGTTGCCGGCCTTACGTTTCATCTCTGCATACTCTTCGTCGGCTTCTTCTATCTGCCGGTTTAAATTTTTTATTGTTTTGTTGTTGGAGTGGTCATTCCATACCAGCCATGCTACACTGCAGAACCCTATGAACCCGGGCCAATAGCTCTCAAAATCGCCGTACAAGACAGGTGCCATTATAAACAGCGTAAATCCACCAAGAACACATTCTGAGATAATTGTAAACCACCACCACATATCCGAACCCGGAATGTCCGATATCCATCCTTTTTCCGTATAGCCGTTGTCTTGATTGAAAGCGGATATGTCTAATTGTTCTCTTAACCCGGTTATCATTTTAGTTTTGATGTAATCAACCCATACCAAACATACAAAACTGCATAACACGGCTATCGTTGGTATCACCAGTATCATCAGGATATAATCAACAATGAACAACACACGAAAGATCAAGATCACTCTAACCGGCAGAAGTATAGCGGATATGCCAACAACAATTTTTGCGATAAGCGTAATTATCTTTGACATATTACCGCTCAAATCCTTCACTCGCACAGATACCGCATAACGTACTCCTCGGAGAACAGCCCCTCGCCCCCGCCGTCCATGTCCCTTACGGTCATCATCTCGCCGCCGCATTTTTTCAGCGCCAGCACCTTGACCCCCTCGCCGCGCTGCAAATTCATTGCAACTTCTTCGGCGGCGAGCACGGTCATCCCCAGAGACGAGCTGTCCCGCTCGGTGCCAGCCTCGGCGGATGTTTCCACCACGCGCGGTACGATTTTCAGGTTCTTGAGCGTGCCCAGTATCCCCGACGTGTCCCCCAGACCCTCGTTGATAAGGAGCGCTTCCGACTTGGCCGCGACGTATGGGGTCTTCTTGCTGGCGGGGATGACTATCTGCACCGACAGCCCGTGCTGGCCGGGCAGTGCGTTTTTGGAGTACACGCTGACGTTCCCGCCGTGCGCCTCTATCACCGAGCGCATAACGCAGAAGCCCATGCCCATACCGGACGGTTTCGTGGTGAAGAATGTCTTGCACATGTCCGGCAGGCTTTCGGCGCCGCACCCTTTGCCGTCGTCGTCTATCGTTACGAGCCCCACGTAGTTGTGGACCGACAGTTTTATGCTGATGCTCTTCGCGCCTGCCTCGAAAGAATTTTTGATGGCGCAGGCGAACGCGCGCTCCAGTTTGCCTGGGGTGCCGTTTACGATGATGTCGCCCTCTTTCGCGGGCTCGACGGTGATCTGCGCCGCGCATTCCGCAAAATTGGTTTCGATGCACGAGCGGATGCTTTGGGTGAGGTTGATCTCAACGTCTTCGTGCGCGACATGCGACCTTGACATCGCGAGGACGCTTTGGCTGAATGCCTGCAGTTTGGAGGCAGCGAGGGCGATGTTGGCTACCATTGCGCGGTCCTTGTCGTCCATGCTCTTTGAGCGCTGGAGGAGCGTGGCGTAACCGGAGATGACCATCATGTGGTTTTTGATCTCGTGGTTGATGAACGCCGTAGACTGGCCGAGCCGGCGCAGGGGCCCGGTGGACTCCAGGTCTAAGTAAGCGTCGTGCAGGCCGTCGAACGCCGCCCGGCACTCCGCGAGGAGCGCTTTCATCCTTCTGATTTTGCGCCGGTACAGCCACGCCGCAACGCAGACAGCCGCCGCGATTATCAGCAAGACGGCGTACCCCGCCGGTGGAGGTGGGCCGCCGCACATAGTAAATATCTTATTAAGCATCAGAAAGCGTTTTTGGCCGGAAAGCGGCGTAAACGAGCGCGCACGCCCGTTTACGCCACGTCGGTCATCCCGTCGTCTGCGGCCCCTTCTTCCATTTCGCCGTGCTCGATCTCGGCGTTCTCGCTCTCGCTCTTCATCTGCTCGATCAGGTCTTCGCGGCCAATCAGCTGAAGGTGGCGGATGCGCTTGAATTCGTTGCGGTGCTCCGGGCAGTACTTCGGGTAGATGAACTGCCTCGGGTAGAGCTTGACCTCGAACTGATGGTCGCAGCCCACTAGCTTGCAGTGCATCACCGTGGTAGTAACCTCGGTGTACGGGTGCGTGATGGTCTGGTTCTTGATATTGACGTTTTCCGGCTTCGACCGCTTGCGGATGCGGTAGCGGTCCTGCCGGTGCTCGGTGCAATACTTGGAAATGTGGATGCCGTAGAAAATCTTACCGCACCCGGGGTACTGGCACTTCTTCTCGCGCAGCTTCTGGCGGCGCCTCGACTTTGGCAGTTGCATATATCAGGATTCTCCATATTGGAAGGTGTTAGGGGTGATATACGGTTTTAGCAAGGCTTTTGGACCCTTCTTTCATCGTAAAATCTTGTGACAATGATACATAATATACAACAAAATTGGGAAAAAAGCAAGTGAAAAATTACATTTTTTGAAATTTAGGGAGTTTTTAGGATGATGATACCGGATTAAGTGCATGATTTTAAACGAGTTACGACAAACTAAAGAAGCTGTCTGAAAACTGTAGTGTTTTTTAGGGTTTCTGTCGGAATTTAGTCAAAATCGGAGATTGTTGCAGTTTTTTGCCCATCGCCGCCAACAATTAACTATTTTCACTATATTATGGATAGAGCGCGTACCGTCAAAGCGCCGGCCTTTCTGGACCGGAACTGGGTCTCCTCCTGCGGGCTGATAAGCGGCCAGCAGCGGGGGCGGCTGGTTCTCGATTTGTCCGGCACCGAGCGGATCGACTCCGCCGGGGTGTGCTTTATCGAGCTTTTGGGGCGGATGTACCATGAGCAGGGGGGGCAGTTTGCGGTGCAGGGGGCAAGGCCGGGCATCGCGAAACAGCTCGACGGCGGGAAAGCCGCGCGGGCGGTAGTTACCGCAGCTCCGCCCAATGAGGGCCTGTTCCTGCGCCTGGGCGGAGGGCTGGTCTCTGCGGTTGGGGTGGCCGTAGACGCTATATCCATGTTCGCCGAGATGCTCTACTGGAGCACCATAGGCCTCTTCAGGCGGCAGGATATAAAGAAAGGCGCGGTTTACGAGCAGATGTACCAGCTCGGCTACAAGGCGGTGGGGATCATCACGCTGCTCTCGTTCCTTATAGGCGTCGTCCTGTCCCTCCAGAGCGCCATACAGCTCAAAAACCTGGGTATGGGCATCTTCCTCGTCCCGCTTATCGGCATAACGATGATCCGCCAGATGGGGCCGCTCTTAACCGCGATCATCCTCGCCGGGCGCACCGGCAGCGCCACCACCGCCGAGATCGCCACAATGGTAGTGGGCGAGGAGGTAGACGCCCTGCGCACAATGGGGATAAACCCCATGCAGTACATCATGGCCCCCAAATTCTGGGCCATATCGCTCACAATGCCCCTGCTCTCTATTATCGCCACCGCCGCCGGCATCTTTGGCGGATACGTCATAGCGCTGCTCTACCTCGATTTTAACACGTCGATGTTCTTAAAGGAACTGGTGAAAGTCATCAAGCTCGAGCACATCCTCGCCGGATGCTTCAAGTCTATGGTGTTCTCGTGGCTGATTATATGGGTAGGGTGCTACTTCGGCTTTAGGGTAAGAGGCGGCGCCGAAGCGGTCGGGCGGGAGACGACGTCGAGCGTGGTGGTGGGGATATTCATCATCATCGTGGCGAACGCGGTGTTTTCGTTTATCATGTGACGCGGGGAGGGAATATGAATATACTGGATTGGATACAAAACCGGTACAAGAGCCAATGTGACGGGCAGCGGGAACATTTGTATGGAGTCAAAATTGATACAATCGGCAGCCCTAGACGGGTTGTTGACATTGATATAGCTGAAACGGAAGGGGACACCGGTGGCTAATAGAAAAAAAGTGCGGAAAGCCAAAAGCTGGAGGTCCACGGCGGTTAATAGCAAGAAAGTAGTGCTTAAAATTGGATTTTTAGGCACACTCACAGGAATTTTTCTTATTTACGTGGGTTTTCATTTGATGGCATTGTGGTGCCTTATTGCTACAAAGGCGGTTCCCGAATCTTCAATCAATGACTACGCGGCATTGATTTTCACGGGCCGCCTCGACCTGATACCCGCATTGTATCAGGATATGGGCCCATGGTTTCTTATTATGATAACAACAACTGCCGTACTGTTCTCTCTGTGGGACAGCGTTATGCGCAGCCATAAAACCGTACTTGACGAACACGGCATAACGAATAATTATGAGCTGTGCATCTTTCCCTTTTGCATTTACAGGAGCAGCCTGTTTGTGCCCTGGGAAAAAGTTACGGCCACAGCAAGCCTCAACGGCAAATATGGCCGTATGGCCGGTTTTGTAATATATTATACGAAGGAAAACGGCAAAAAGGGCGAAGCGCCCATTCACAGTTTCGAAACAAACTGGGAAACGGCGCTTGTATACACCGCAAACAAAGTACACGATGACCCTCCAGCCGATTGGCAGCGCGTAATTGACGCTGAAGAACGCTGGAACCGGCCGTGTGATGATGAAGAAGATGACAGAGCTGAAGCTGAAGATGGCTCCTCAGAGTACCGGAGGCCCGCCTGGTTTTCCGTGCTGCTGTTTATCGCGCGGCCCATGTCCAAAAAATTCTTTAAGAAGAGGGGCATGCTTTTTTGGCTGCTGTTTTTCCTGCTTCCGGTATGGCTGGTCATCAATGCCGCAACGATTCTTGGCGGCGGCTATCCGCCCAGGCCCAGGCCCGCAATATCCGCACCCGCAAATGCCGTAAAAAACGAAGCGCCAACCGGCGCTTTTACAGATTCAACCGCAAGCGGCGCTTTGGGAAGCTCCGCCGCGGAGGAGGACAGAGCAATTACGCCATGAACATGAACACAAACAGCCCCGTAGTATCCGTGGAGCACCTTATCGTCAAGTACGGCGAGAAGACCGTGCTCGACGGCGTGAACACCTCGTTTGCCGCCTCGGAGATCCGCGTCATCCTCGGCGGCAGCGGCTGCGGGAAGACGACGCTTCTGCGCTCCATTGTCGGGCTCATCAAGCCGTACTCGGGCCGCGTCAAAATCTTTGGCCGCCAGCTCGTAGACATGGAGAGCGACGCCGACGCCGAGGTCCTGCGCAAGATAGGCGTTTTGTTCCAGAACGGAGCGCTGCTCGGCTCGCTCACGGTAGCGCAAAACGTGGCCCTTCCGCTCGAGATGCACACCAACCTGCCGCCTAAGGTGATAGACGAGATCGTGCGCTACAAGCTCGCGCAGGTCGAAATGCCGCACGCCTACAGCCTCTTCCCCGGCGAGCTCTCCGGCGGCATGCGCAAACGCGCCGCCCTCGCCCGCGCGCTGGCCCTCGACCCGCCGCTCTTATTCTGCGACGAACCAAGCGCCGGCCTCGACCCCGTAACAAGCGCGGGGTTAGACTCCCTGCTGCTCCGTTTGCGCGAAACGCTCGGCATCACCGTAGTGGTAGTAACCCACGAGCTCCTGTCTATAGAGGCCATCGCCGACAAAATCCTCTTCCTATACAAAGGGAAGCCGCTCTTCGACGGCCCGTACGCGCAGGCAAGGGCGATAGGCGAAGGCCCCGTGGCCGACTTCTTCCTGCGCAAGGAGACGAAGTAGGCGATGAAAAAATATATGTACCTGATTGCCGGCGCAAACGGCAGCGGCAAGACGACGCTGGCGCACGAATTGTTGCGCGAGGAAAAAGGGCTGACATTTCTTAATGCGGACGAAATAGCAGCCGGTATTGGCGATACCGCAGGTATTGCCGCCGGGAGAATACTGTTGACTGAAGTTGGACGGGTGTTGGCAGACGGAAAGTCTTTTGTCATGGAATCTACCATCTCCGGCAGCTACCATCTGCGGATATTGAGGGAAGCGCGGGAGAAGGGGTACGAGATAATCCTCATCTATGTATTTTTAGACACTATCGAATTGAATATCGCGCGGATAAAAAACAGGGTTAAGCTCGGCGGGCATGATGTTCCGGCGGAGGATGTTATCAGGCGTTATCATAAGAGCATGAAGAATCTTGAAGCAACAATAGCGCTTGTGGATAAGTGGGAGTTATATTGTAACGGCGGCAGTGGCCATGATCTGATCGCTGCGTATTACGGCAATAATGTTGAAATCTTGAATAATGATTTGTATGATAATTTCAAAAAGGAGTTGAAAAATGCTTCCGATGAGTGATCGCGAATTTGCATTGAAAATTGCGCGTCTCGGTCAGCGCGGCGCGCGCAAGGCCATCGAAAAAGCGCACAGTGCCGGATTGGCGGTACCATTTTCATTAAACGGCAAGTTGATGTACGAACTGCCCGACGGCACCATTACCGACAAATGCCCCGAATACCCCGCAAACGCACCGGTACATGGGTAGCGGGAAAAGCCGGTAAGATGAAAAAGTGGCTAAAAACCCCGCTCTGCATTTTGATAATACTTGGCGTATCCTTTATCTTTTATTGTTACTATGTATTTCCGAAAAGTATGGAGATGAGAGACCGCCGCCTTGTGAGAGATGCCAATGTGCTTATGGAAAAAATAGACGCGTTCAGGGCCGAACACGGCAGGGCGCCGGACGAGACGGATTTGTATGAGATGGGCGTGGGAAGAATGGGGATGACGGGCTGGTACTATAAGGCAAAATACAGCAAAGACGACAGCGAGTCAGATGCGATATATTATGAAAAAAAGGGTTGTATGTCATATATGGCAGATTATAGCAAAGAAGATTGTCAGGATTACTGCCTCTACTTTACTTCGGCAATGGACGGCTTCGAGTCAAACAGTTACTGCTGCAGCGAAGGCCGGTGGCATATCTGGGGAGGCTGGGAGGGTAAGATCAACGAAGAACAGAACCGGATAAACAGCAGGAAATGAACGGTACGCCGGAAAAATATGAAGAGGCTGTTCCGGCGGCGTCACTTTTCCAGCGCACGGGCGAACTCTTTTGGGACCGGTGCGGTGATTGTTATTGATTTGCCGGTTTTTGGATGCGGGAATGTCAGTTTGTGGGCGTGGAGGTACAGGCGCTTCGACAGCGCGGAGGACGCAAACAGTTTTTCGTCGGTGCGCTGGTCCCCGTAACGGTCGTCGCCGATAATTGGGGATTTGAGGTGAGACATGTGGACGCGGATCTGATGCGTCTTGCCCGTGTGTATCAGTATCTCCAAACGTGAGCGGTCGTTCTGGTATTCGAGGATTCTATATGTGGTGATGGATTCGGGGCCGCTGTCGGCTATGCGCATTTTCATCCCGCCGCGCTTGCTGTCGTTGCGCGCCATCCCTATCTTAATCGTACCTTCAAATTCGGGCGGTCGGTTGTGGCAGACCGCGATGTACTGCTTAGTAAATTTACCGTCGCGCATGCTCGCGTGCAGGGCGCGGACGATGCCTTTGTTTTTGGCGAGCATGATAACGCCGGACGTGTCGCGGTCGAGGCGGTGCATCAGTACCGGGGCCTCGGTTTCCGTTCCCGCCGGTACGGATTTTTGGGCAGACAGGATGTAGCCTGTCGCCAAGTCTACAAGGTTATCGTGATGGGTGTGGCCGCTGCCGGAGTGGACTACGAGGCCCGCCGGTTTGTTGCAGACGAGTATGGATTGGTCTTCGTGCAGTATATTGAAATTGCGCTTGAAGAAATCCGTCTTTACCAGCCCCGCCAGAGAGTTTTCGGGGCGCGCCTCGGATTCAAATTCGGACTCGCCGACATTGATCTCCAAAACTTCGCCCTCTTTCAGGCGGTGGTCCTGCTTCGCTTTCCTCCCGTTAACCTTAACCTCGCCTTTGCGGATCAACCCGTATATCGCGGACAGGCCCAAGAGCGGCAGCCGCTTGCGCAGCAGCCTGTCGAGACGCGATCCGTCTTCCGATGGCCCCATTGTAAGTTTAATCATAAAAAGCCCGCGCCCGTCCGATTTCTGTCAACGATAAATTTATGCCGGATGGCAAAAATATCCGCCGATATTTATCAATACCCGTCGTAAAGCCCGCTTATCGACGCGCCCCTGTTTGTGTACATAATGGCGCGGGCAAACAGTTCCGCCATCGATATTACCGTCATCCTGTCGAACTTTTTTTCTTCGGGGATGAATACCGTATCCGTTACCACCAATCTGGTGAGCGACGAGTTTTTGAGTTTTTCCGGCGCGTTGCCCGACAGTACCGCGTGCACACAGCAGGCGGATATCTCCTTGACGCCGAGGTGCTCGAGGGCCTTGACCACTTCGAGGATCGAGCCGCCGGAGGCTATTTCGTCGTCGAAGATGATTGCGCGCTTGCCCTTGACCTCGCCGATTACGTTGTGGATGGTGGGGGTCTCGGTGTCGTCGTTGCGGCGCTTGTCGAGGATGGCGAGCGGCAGGCCGAGCCTCACCGCGTATGCCCCCGCGCGTTTGGCGCTGCCGGCGTCGGGGGCCACTACCACGCAGTTTTCGGTGCCCTGGTTGATGAAGAACTCGCACAAAAGCTTGCCGGCCAGCAGGTGGTCTACCGGTATGCGGAAGAAGCCCTGTATCTGGGGCGAGTGGAGGTTCATGGTCATCACGCGGTCGGCGCCGGCGGCCTGCAGGAGGTCGGCCATGAGGCGGGCGGTGATGGAGATGCGCGGCTCGTCCTTCTTGTCGGAGCGGACGTACGGGAAGTACGGGACGACGGCGGTTACGCGCTTGGCGCTGGCGTGCTTGGCGGCGTCTATCATTATAAGGAGCTCCATAATGCCCTCGCTGACCGGGGGGCACGACGGCTGGACGATGAAGACATCCTGCCCGCGGACGCTGTCGCAGATCTTCACCTTGATGTTCTCGTTGCTGAACTTGACGATCTCGCACCCGCCAAGCTCCACGCCGGCGGCGTTGCAGATCGCCCTGGCGAGAGTGGGGTTGGCGTTGCCTGAGAAAATTTTGAGCGTGTTAGTCATTTTGACCCTGCTTCGTCCTTTCGTGTATTATTGGCTTAAAGTATTGATTTATAGCGATTTACGGTGATACCCGCGCACATTTCATATCCCCCCGCGAGGGCCCTGCGGCCCGCCCTCAATCGTCGGGGATGGGCCCCTCCTGGCGCCTTGCGTCCCACTCGAAGGCGATGTCCATCATGGAGTCGGTCATCAGCTTGGGCTGGGTTATCGTTTTGGGTTCGAAGTGGAAGTCGCCCTCTTCGAGGCCGAGCATTCTGAAAATCGCCTCGCGGCCTATGTGGTTTCTGTAGAAGCCGTCTACCACCTGCCCCTTGATGAAGGTTAGGTAGCCCTTGCGGCGGCCGGAGTATATGTGCAGGACGCCCTCGCGCTGGCCGATTTCCAAGAACTGGATGGCGTCGAGCAGGGAGGTGTGCTTGAGGTTGCCGGAGAAGACGAAGGTCGTGTTCGACTTGCCGGACCACTGGGCAGCGGCGCGGCGGCGCTTTTCGCGCATAAGGATGATAAATGATGCCGCAGCGGCCCCAAACGCCAGGCCGGCAATCAGCACCCAGACCGAATTGATTATTGTTCCCATAGCGTCATTCCCTCACAATCAAGGTTGCACTCCCCCATTTACGCGGTTCCGTCCTGGGGGTACTCCGGATAAGAAATATAATCTTTGACACGGTCGATTTTCTCAATTCCTTTAATTTTTTCCAACTGGCGCAAAATCTGCTTCAGCTGGCTCAGATTCCTTATCTCTATCTGGAAGGCCATATCGGCCTTGCCGCCGCCCGTTTTCATGGTCCCGTTGCTGATGCTGGCGCCGAAATCCACGAACACCCCGCTTATGTCCCGGAAGAGCCCGCTGCGGTCGGCAGCGGTGATCTGCAGGGCCACGAGGTACTTCTTCTGCTCGCCCTCGTCCCAGCTGACCTCCACCCGCCGCTCCCGGTCGTCCTCGAAGATCCCGACGTTCCGGCAGTCGGTATTGTGGACCGATATACCGCGGCCCTTGGTGAGGAAGCCTATGATCCGGTCGCCGGGGATGGGGTTGCAGCACTCGGCGAAGCGCACCATAAGGTTGCTCTTGCCCCCCACCCTTATCCCCTGCGGGCGCTGGCCGGTCAAGTTCTTCATGAACTGCGACATCACGTTGCGCTTTATCTTGCGCGCCTGGAAATAGCCCATAACGCGGCTCTCGGTCAGGTCGCCGCGGCCCACCATCTCGTAGAGGCGCTCCACGCTTATAAGCCCCAGGTGCTGCAAGAGCTCCGGCGCGTGGTCGCTGAAGTCGGAGTTGGCGTGCAGTTTCTCGTAGGCGCGCAAAACTATCTTCTTGCCCAGGTCTATGCTCTCCTGTTTCTCGGCGTTGTTCAGCCAGTGGCGGATAGCCGAGCGCGCCTTGGGCGTCTTTACGTAACGCATCGTGTCGGCCGATGGCGTTTTGGTATTGAGGTGCAGAATCTCGATAGTCTGCCCGCTCTTGAGTTCGGCGCTCACCGGCTCGATGTGCCCGTCTATCTTAGCGCCGATGCAGTGGATGCCGATGTCGGTGTGCACCGCAAACGCGAAATCGAGCACCGTGGCCCCCTTGGGCATAGAGTGCAGGTTCCCCTTGGGCGTGAAGACGAAGATCTCGGCGTCGAAGAGGTCTACCTTGAAGAACTCGTAGAACTCGGCGGAATCGGTCAGGTTCTCCTGCCACTCTATTATATTCTTGAGCCAGGCGATCGCCTTGTCGTCGGTGCTGCCCTCCCGAAACTGCGCCGGCGCGGTCCCCTCCTTGTAGAGCCAGTGCGCCGCGATCCCCTCCTCGGCGGTCTTGTTCATCTCCCACGTGCGGATCTGCATCTCCACGATGCTCCCCTGCTTACCCACCACCGTGGTGTGCAGCGACCGGTACCCGTTGTTCTTGGGCGCGCTGATGTAGTCCTTGAACCGCTCCTGCACAGGCATCCACATAGAGTGGACGATGCCCAGAACCCAGTAGCAGTCCTTTATGGAGTCTACTATTATACGGATGGCCAGAACGTCGTAGATCTCCTCGAACGCCTTGCCGCTTTTTTGCATCTTGTTGTATATGCTGTAGAAGTGCTTGGAGCGGCCGGCAATGGTAGCGTTTATCCCCTCGCGTTCAAGGTACGACCGCAATGGGCCGGAAAACGTGTCTATGAGAGATTCGCGGTCTACCCTGCTCGCCACGACTTTTGAAACGATGTCCTTGTATTCGTCGGGATAGAGGTGTTTGAACGCGAGGTCGTCGAGCTCGCACTTGATTTTGGCCATGCCGAGGCGCAGCGCAAGCGGGGAGTATACATCGAGCGTCTCCTTCGCGATGAGCTTGATCTTCTCCGGCTCAAGGTATTTCAGCGTGCGCAGGTTGTGCACGCGGTCGGCGAATTTTATGATGATGACGCGCAGGTCTTTTGCCATAGACAGGAGCATCTTGCGGTAAGTCTCGGCCTGCCGCTCCTCGCGCGTTCGCATTTGTAAAGCCTGGATCTTTGTTACTCCGTCCACAAGAAGCGCTACGTCCTCGCCGAACATTCCGGCCAGATCGTCTTTGGTTGTGGGCGTATCTTCAATAACGTCGTGCAAAAGCCCGGCGGCGATCGTCACCGGGTCGAGCTTCTGCTCCGCCAGAATGAACGCTACGGAAACCGGGTGCGCCAGATACGGCTCGCCGGACTTGCGCCGCTGATCCTTGTGGGCCTCCCACGAAAAAAGGAACGCCTTGCCGACGAGTTCCGTGGAGATACCGGGGTTGATCTCCTGTATCTTCGCGAGGAACTGTTCTACGGCGGCATCCGGCGTTGACGCGGGCAGTGAGTTAAGAATGCTCTCCATAGGCTTCCGGCCGCCGAATTACAGCTGTTCCTTCATCTGCTTGAACATATTCAGTTTGTACTCCACCTCCCCGAGCAAAAACCGCAGCTCGGACGCCTTCTCCACGGCTTCCTGTATGCGCTGCTGCTCGGCCGACAGGTTGGCCATCGAGGCCTTCACGTCCTCCGCCAAAATGCTCAGGCTGGAGATGCGGTTTTCGGCCTCCTTTATGTGCTGCTTTTCGCGCGCGAGCTCCCTTGTGCGCTTTTCTACAGAGTCCATCATGCCCGCCATCTCATCTACCTTGCGGCCTATCTCGTCTATGCCGGACGACTTGGTGTTGATGTCGTCTATGCGCGCCGCGGAGAGCGCGAGCAGGTCGTTGAGGCCGTCGATCTTCTTCTGCGCGGTGTTGACAAGCTCTCTCCCCTTGTCAATCGACTCAATGCGGATCTCCATGTCGGAGACGACCGTGTCTACGTTTGTTATGCGTGCGTCTATGGCCTCTATCCTGCTTGTGCGGCGGCCAAGCTGGTCAATCTCGGTCTTGAGCCCTTCCATGAGCTTCTCTACGCGGGCAAGCTCGGTGGCCGATTCGCCAATGGCGGCCTGATATTGCTTGAGCGATGCGATCTGGCTGTTGTTGCTGTCGAGTATCTTGGTAAACGTCTCGCGGTTCTGCGATACGGAGGTATCGACCTCGGTGATATACGTTTTGAATCTTTCCACGTCCTTCTCGGCATCGGCCACAAGCCCCTGCAGCTTGATGCGGATGTCGCGGATGCGCGCCTCCTCTTCGGAGAGCGCGGCCTTCTCCTCCGTCAGCCTCGCAACCATGTTCTTGGCTTCGAGCGACTGCACCGACACCGACGACAGCTGCGCGAGCACCGAGTCCACCTTCGCCTGATCCTTTGTGAGGCTCTGTATCTTCATGTTGATGTCGCCGAGCAGGTAGTTGAGCTGGTCGAGACGCTTTTCTGTCTTCTCGACCATCGTCTTGCGCAGAAGCTGCGCGTTTATCCTCTCGTCAACCTCGTCAACCATAGCCCCAAGGCCGTCTATCTTCTTCTGCACCTCGTCTATGATAATAGCCCTGTCTTCCGTAACCTTGATCCGGCTCTCGATTGCGCTCGACATCGCGCCCAGGCTGTCTATCTGGCGGCCGACCGCGTTTATCTGGTCTTCGTACTTGCCAAAATCCTGCGCACGCTTCTCGAGTTTTTCAAGGTTCCCGAAGAAATCCTTGATTTTGTGGTTAGTGTTCTCGATCTCTATGCGGTTCTTCATCATCATCTCTTCGTTGGCGAGAATATCGCCCACAAGCGCCTTAATCTCGTTGAGCTTGGGCTCGAAGCCGGCGACCTCCTTCTCCTCCTTGGCAAGCACGGCAACCTTCGCGCCCACATCGCCTATCTCCTTATCCATAGCTCCTATGCGCTCCGTTATGGCGTCTATCGCCTGCCACTCCTTGCTCACCTCATCTATCTTGACTTTCACCTTGTCAAGATTCTTCTCGTACTCCATAACCAGCGCCCGGCTGCCCTCGGCGATTGACATGTGCTTGTTCAGCGTATTGAGCGTGGTTTCCGTATTGCGCGCAACGGTATGTATCTCGCGCACCTTTTCGGTAATGGAGTCTATGTTCTTGCTGTGCTGGCGGACGTCGTTGAGGCGGCTTTCGAAGTGGGCGTCGAGCTGGCGCGTCTCCTCGACCATCTGCGTCATCTCCTTCATCAGCTCCTTGAAGTTGCGGATTTCGTTGATTGACTCCTGCGAACGCTCAAGCATCTCGTCTATGCGGATTATGTTCTTCTCCGTCTTCTCCAGAGACGTTATCTTGGCCTGCATCTGCTTTATGTCAACATCAATACGCCAGATCATGTTGTTGAGCAGGAGCGTCTCCTCGTTCGCCTTATCGACGACCATCCTTTGCTTCTCGAGCGACGCGATTTTTGTCTTCACGTACTCCGAGAGGCTATTGAGGCTTTCGAGTTTCTCGCGCATGACACGGAACCGCCCGATCTCCTGCTCCATGTCGCTCACCTTGCCGCGTACAATATCGGCCTCGGCGTCGGACTCGGCCCACTTAGTCTGCGCGGCGCCGAACTGGTCTAACCACGACTTTATCTGGTCTTCCAGCTTCGACATCTTGTCGCCGGCCCGTTTCTGGCGGTCTTCGAGGTCAACGGCCCTTTTGAGCGTATCGAGCACCGCCTCGCCGTTTGGCGACTCGAGCTTTTGGATGAGGCTGTCTATCTTGGCGCTCAGCCCGTCTACAAAATTCTCCTGCGCCGTAACGCGCGCCACCGTCTGCTCCATCGCGCCTATGCGGTCCGCGAGCTTGTCCGACGCGGTGATGATCCCCTGAATCTCCGTCAGGTGCGCCTCAAGAAACTCCGCAAGTTCCTGCGGGTCCCTGAACTCTTTTTTCTTGGACGAGAACATCATTTATAGAAGCTCCTCTTTTGGGAATGGTATTTCCCGGTATATTTTCCAATTACCCTGATCTTTCCTGAAGATCAGCCTTTTAGCATTTTCCATCTTATTGCCCACGTTGGTATTGTATACCTGGTGGAACTTGACTGTTGCGGCGTTCTCCGTGTACTCGGTGAGCGTTATGTTGCTCAGGTCTACGTAGATCGCCGAGTACGCGTTGAACAGGCGGTTCTTGCGGTCCCTGAAAGCGTCCCACTTCGTAGACCCCTCCATGAAGGACGACGTAAGGTAGAACGACGAGTACTTCTCTATATCGCGCGACTCCCATGCCGCCTTCCAGCCGTTCACGAGTTTCTCGAACTCCGCCTGTTTCTCGTTATAGTGCGAAATTACCTCGCTGCGCCGTGTTTTAATCGCGCCGAAATCAACCGACGCAAGGTGTTTTCTCGCCTCCTCCTCCCCGCTCACGATTACGACCGGCGTACCCGCCCAGTCCCGGCCCATAAGCGACGCGAACTCGAGTATCTCCGGGTTAGACGTCGCGACGCACCCCTGTGTGAAGAATGGCGGGAGGTTCCCGCGCTCCGAGCCGTGTATCCATATCCCGTGCCCCGTCCGCTGTTCGCGCCTGTCCTGCTCGTTCGGGTAGTCGGTGATGAACGCCGCCGGGCCGTACATGTGCGTCAGCTCGCTGCGGTGCTTGCGCCCGACAATGAAGTATACCCCCTCCGGCGTCTTCTTGTCGCCCTCCACTACCTTGCGCCCGTCGTTTTCCCCGGTGGCTACGGGGAACGCCCGCGCCACATCCCATCCGTCGGGGCCGGGCTTGAGCAGGTACATCTGCTTGGCCGCCTTGTTCACAAGGATCAGCCGGTCCGACGTCCCGCGCGGGATGGCGCCCTGAAACGCCTCCACCAACTTATTCGCCGGCTGAGCCGGCGCGGCCGGGGCGCCCGCCGCGGGAGATGACGCCGCCGGGGAAGAGTACCCCTCCGGCAAAACAGCGGTCTCGGGCAGGCCCGAATCATCAGACAGCCCCGGCAGCGGCTCCGGCTCCGCCAAAGAACCCCCGTCCCCGGAATCCGGCCCGCCGTCAACAACGGCAGCCTGCCCCCTGCCATCCGCCTTTTTCTCCGTTGCCGATAATGCCTTTTTGGCCGCATCGGCCGCTTTCTTCTCCGCCGCCGCCTTTTTCTCCGCTGCCGATAATGCCTTTTTGGCCACATTGGCCGTTTTTTTCTCCGCCGCCGCAGCTTTTTTCTCCGCTGCCGATAATGCCTTTCTGGCCGCATCAGCCGCTTTTTTCTCTGCCGCCGCAGCCTTTTTCTCCGCTGCCAATAATGCCTTTTTGGCTGCGTCGGCAGCCTTTTTTTCCGCGGCAACAGCCTTTTTGGCCGCCGCGGTAACCTTCCTGGCCGCCGATGCCGCCACTTTTTTCTCCGCTGCCGAGGCCTTCTTCTCTGCCGCCTCAGCAGCCTTATCCGCTGCCGCAGCCTTCCCGTCCGCATGGGCCGGAGCCCTGTTTTCCGCATACTCCGACATGGCCGAAGAGGCGAACGCAACCAGCTTAACCGCCCCAAAACCGACCAAAAACAGCGCCAGGGCGACCCCAATCAGCTTGACCCCCGCCATAATACGGAGCCGGAACGTATAATAATCGGCGCTGACCGCCTTCTGCCTGCGGGTGGACGGCGTGTCGTACGCGCGCGAAATCTCCCGCGACCGTTTCCACGTCTGAACGCGGAACTCGAGCTCTTTCAGCCGAAACGCCAAATACCTGTTTATCCCGTCCCAAACCCGCATAATAATGTCGATTTTTCCCTAAAATGTTATCCAAAACACACTGTTAGAAGATACTATACCATATATATTATAATATTATGCACCGTTCAATGCAAATTGAACGTGAAAATATCTTGAAAGCCGAAAAATACCCCATATCCGCAAAAAGAGGGCCGCCGCCGGCCCGTAGGGGATGGGCAGGGGGGCGGGAACGCTTTTTTGCTTTTTTTTACCCACTGCCGCCCCCCGCCATAATATATATTTGTATTCTGTAAAAAAATCACATTTTCGGGAGGAAGGAGGAGTTCGGTATGGCCAGAGTATACAATTTTTCGGCGGGCCCGTCCATGCTACCTGAGGAGGTCCTCAGGATAGCGGCGGGGGAGATGCTTGACTACGACGGTACCGGGACGTCGGTTATGGAGATGAGCCACAGGTCCGCGGCGTTCATCAAAATAGCGGCCGACGCCGAGAAGTCCCTCCGCGAACTCATGGAGATCCCGGACAACTACAAGGTGCTCTTCCTCCAAGGCGGCGCGTCTACCCAGTTCGCCATGGTACCGCTCAACCTGATGGGGCGCTCCCCGAGCAAGACGGCCGACATCGTCAATACCGGCATGTGGTCCAAAAAAGCCATCAGCGAGGCCAAAAAGTTCGGCACGGTGCGGGTCGTAGCCACATCCGAAGACAAGAACTTTACCTACATCCCCGAACTGACCAAAGACATGTTCGACCAGTCGGCCTCGTACGCCCACATCACGCCGAACAACACGATCTTCGGCACCCGATACCGCGACATCCCCGATACCGGAGATGTGCCGCTCGTCGCCGACATGTCGTCCTGCATCCTCTCCGAGAAATACGACGTTAAAAAGTTCGGCATAATCTACGCCGGCGCCCAGAAGAACGTGGGCCCCGCCGGAGTCACGCTCGCCATCGTCCGCGAGGACCTCATCGGCAACGAGCTCGAGGGCACGCCCACGATGCTCGGCTACAAGATCCACGCCGAAAACGACTCCATGTACAATACCCCGCCCTGCTACTCGCTCTACATTGCCAAGCTGGTCTTCGACTGGCTCAAGGCCAAGGGCGGCGTGGCGGCCATGCAGAAAATAAACGAGGAGAAAGCAAACCTCCTCTACGATTTCCTCGACAGCTCCAAGCTCTTCAAGGGCACGGTAGAGAAAAAATACCGCTCCCTGATGAACATCCCGTTTGTAACCGGCTCCGAAGACCTCGACAAGGCCTTCGACAAGCAGGCAATCGCGCAGGGCTTCATCAACCTGAAGGGCCACCGCTCAGTAGGCGGGATGAGGGCCAGCATCTACAACGCCATGCCAATTGAAGGCGTCAGGAAGCTGGTTGAGTTCATGAAGGACTTTGAATCCAAAAACACTTAATTACAGGAGATAATTTTAGATGTACAAGATACAAACATTAAATAAAATCAGCCCCATCGGCCTCGACCTCTTCCCCCGCGAAGACTACGAGATCGCGTCTGAAATAGTCAATCCCGACGCCATCGTCCTGCGCAGCTTCAAGATGCACGACATGGCGATACCCGGCTCCGTCAAGGCGGTAGCCCGCGCCGGCGCCGGCGTCAACAACATCCCCATCGACAAGTGCA
>Ga0209755_10003768_pt1 | contig 18600 bp, 10 predicted proteins | sample TergutCo191P1_FD_187301 | JGI IMG/M metagenome (GOLD analysis project Ga0209755, IMG submission 187301) | Cornitermes sp. P1 segment gut microbial communities from Petit-Saut dam, French Guiana - Co191P1 (SPAdes) (version 2) | ecosystem: Host-associated > Arthropoda: Insects > Digestive system...
GGGGGGGGTATAATATATTACTGTCGCTGGTTATATGGTTTTTATGGTTCATTGGGATTATTTTATCATTTAATTAAAAACGTTGCAAGCTGACGCAAAAGTAAAAAATGGTGGCAGCCACCCAAATTCAATAGCGTGGTTGTGGATAACGGTACACCATGGATGGAGTCGTTAGGTGCAATAAAAATGTTTTAATAAAACGGTCAAACTTTCTTTACCTCTTGTAAACAATCACTTCGAGAAAAAACCTGCCACTTTTGTAAAAACGTATGCGCGCAATGCCCTGGCGGGGTGTCGGCGGCAAAGTGGCGTTCGTGCGGAGCGCGAACGGCGCTTTGGCGGCCGACAGGACCCCCGACAATATATCGACGCATACGCATATTTAAAAACGTAAGCGTATCACTGCGAACAGAACGTCTGAACTCCGACAGGACCCCCGATAACATATCGACGCATACGCAATTTAAGAACGTAAGTGTATCACCGTATCCGTAAAATCAAGCATCGCCGGCAGAACTTTTATCAATATTTGAAACTTTATCCTTGTACCAGAATTCCAGTATCTTTTTAAGCGCTTCGTTGAAAAAACTCCAGTTGTGATTTCCCTGCCATTCTTCGTAAGTGTAATCGAAGGATGTTTTTTTCATCATGTCGCGGAATTTTTGGTTTTCTTTCAGCATACTGTCTTCTGTGCCGCATGCGCTGAAGATCTTCGGCTTTGGCTTGTCCGCGGGAAAGTTTTTTATAAGTTCCGGGATGTCGGCTTCCGGGCGGAATATAAGGTCAGGGCCGTAAATTGCGTATAAATCATGCAGAAGTTCCTCAGGCTCGTAATCAGTTTTAAGATAGGCGTCTACGTCTTTTTTAATTGCTTCCAGAACCGGTTTAAAAAAAAGGCAGGCGGGAGAAATTGCACCGCAAAAACCGTATTGATCGGGTTTGGACAGCGCCAGTAAAAGCGAGCCGAAACCGCCCATGGAATAACCGATTACCGCGCAGTCTTCGCGGGCTGCGGAAATATTAAATATTTTTTTTATTATTTTTGGAAGTTCATCGCTTACAAACGTATTGTACTTGCGTCCGATTTTTAAATCAAAATAAAAACTCCGCGACGCTTCGGGCATTACAAATATTGCGTCATATTTTTTTCCGTAATACGCAAGCATCGAATTGTCTATCCATGACCCCTGATTTCCATGCAGACCGTGAAGCAGGTATACGACTTTGCACGGCGCTGTGCAGTTTTCGGGGATCATGAACTGAACGTTGACTTTAGAGCCAAGCGCAACGGAAGAATAATCTCCGCGAAGAATCATATTTCAACTCCTTAAAAACTATATTTTTTTCGGCTGCGGAAAATACTTTTTCATGGCATTAAAAAATTCCTCAACGTCAAGAGGTTTGCCTATGTGCCCGTTCATGCCGGCTTCAAGGCATTTTTCGATGTCCTCGCGGAAAACATTTGCTGTCATCGCGATTATCGGGATGCGCTTATGCGCCTCCTTATTAGTTTCACCTTCGGTTACACCGGCGGCTGCGTCATTAATAAGTTTATCTTCGATAGCTCTGATTTTTCGCGTCGCCTCATAGCCGTCCATTTCGGGCATTTGCACGTCCATCAAGATTAAATCGTACTCATGCGAGGATTTTTCAAACATGGCGACAGCTTCAAGTCCGTTCATGGCGCAGTCCATCTTTAAAAGCGTTGGTTCAATCAACGTGTCTATTATCTCCTGATTGATTTCCACATCTTCGGCTAACAGTATTTTGTAACCTTCAAAAATACCAGAGTAATCTGTTTTTCTTTCCTTCTGCTGTTCCTGCACTCCGATCGCTTCCGCGATTGCGTCAGCAATTGCCGAGGGGAATAAAGGCTTGGAAAGGAATTTATCAACGCCCGCTTTTTTAGCTTCGTCGGCGATTGCGCTCCATTCTGCGGCTGATATCATAATTATAACAGAGCTGTCAGGAAATTCAGCCTTTGCTTTTAATTCCTTCGCAAGCGTTATACCATCCATACCCGGCATTTTCCAGTCAATGAAATAGATGCGATGCATTCCCTTTTCTTCGATGCGGGAGAGCGCTTCAGAGCCGCTTGACGCGGTATCGCAATTTGTTCCCAAACTTCGCATAACGTCGCTGAAATAATCAAGAATTTCCTTGTCGTCGTCTATCGCCATTATCGATATATTGTTCCAGTCAATGACTGTATCGGTTAAATTATTGGAGCCTCTGGAACCGCTTGCCGCTTTGAACGTGAAGAAGAACGAAGAACCTTTTCCAATTTCTGATTCAAGCTCTATGTTTCCGCCCATCATCTCTATAATATTTTTAGATATCGCAAGCCCAAGCCCTGTGCCGCCGAATTTGCGCGCTGTTCTTGAATCCGCCTGCTGGAACGATTTGAAAAGCTGTTTTTGCTGTTCATTGCTTATTCCTATCCCGGAATCCGTAACTGTTACGCGAACAGTGTACAAACCGTTTTCTTCATTAACAAAACGGGTGTCAAGCTTAATCTGCCCTTCTTCGGGAGTGAACTTGACGGCGTTGCCTAAAAGATTTGTGATAACCTGCGCAAGCCTCTGATCGTCGCCTATCAATGTGCGCGGGATTGATTTGTCAACATAAACCGATATCTTCTGTTTTTTTTCATCCGCGCGAAAACCGATAATGCTTATAACGCGCTGAAGCATTTTTTCAAAATGAAACTCTTCGCTGGAAAGCTCGAACATGTTGGCTTCTATTTTTGACATGTCCAGAATGTCGTTAATGACACCTAACAAATGCTGCGAAGCGTTTTCTATTTTATCCAGGCAGTAGTTTTTGCGCGGTATGTCGTCCGCAGATTTTCCGATATAGGTCATGCCTATTATCGCGTTCATAGGGGTGCGTATCTCGTGGCTCATGTTCGCAAGGAACGCGCTTTTTTGTTTGCTTTCTTCATCGGCTTTTTCTTTTGCCCTGTCAATGCGGATAAGGAAGACAATTAAGGCGCTTGCCATTACGCCTCCCAGTATGCAAAGAACAACAAGCATTTGCCTTGTGCCCATATAGTAAAGGTCTTTAGGCGTTAAAAGAACCAGATGCCAGCCGTTCTTAAGGGTGCGCGAAAATGCGACAACATCTTCTTTTTTCCAGTTTGTCATCGGCTGTTCGTAGAGATTTTCGCCGCTTTTAATTATGTGCGCATAAGAGGAAAGCGGGAGATCAAGGTCCTGTACGCGTCTTCCGATAAAATCACGGTTTGCGTAGGAGATTACGGTCATATCCTGCGCGGCAAGCAAACCGTATCCGCCTTCATTTAACGCAGCGTTTGTAACAATTTCAAAAATTTTATCCAGCGGCACGTCTATGCAGACAACCCCAAGACGTTTGCCGTCGTTGTCATTGATAGTGCGCGCGTATGTAATGACATATTCGTTGGAATCAAAATCGATGTACGGCTCTGTTTCGATAATTTCACCGTTACTCGCAATTGCGGCTTTATACCACAGTCTTTCTGTCGGATCATAATCATCCGGCGCATCCCAGCTAAGACCGTCCATAAACACCGGGGTATCCATAATTGTTTCAAAGTAACCGTATATGCCGTAATTGTTATTAAGCCCTGACAGGTCGGAAATTAAATAATCGCTTATGACATCAATGTAACGCTGCAAATAAGAACCCGCGTTGCCGTCCATTATCATCATACGCGACGTTTCAGCGAATTTGCCAAGAACCATTCTGGAAGCTACGAGTTCAGAGTCTATCTGTTCCTGTGTGAAAGAAAGCACGGTTTCCGCGTTTCTTGAAAGGTTCTCCCTGACTGTGCTTGAATTAAACACATAACTTAACGCAGCCATTATGGCGAATGTCAATATTGTGAAAATTATCTGTCTATATAGCGATTTAAATTTATCCATATTTAAAATTTATAACCCACCACTCATTATGTCTGCATTTCCTGTATTTTTCAAGGTAATTAATTGCTTTTTGTAAATTATTACCTGTTTTTATTGCGTACAGATACTTAATATTGAACAGATCGATTAATTTTGGTTATTATGCTATAATCACTCAAAATAATTATCGAGGTATTAATATGGCGTCTTTATCAATCCCCGCCGCTGGTAATTCAGCGCACGATTTATTGGCTCTTGGAGCTTTGGTAACAAGGCTCGATCCCGGCATCATTCCCTTTACGGAAGCAAATGAATATCTTTTGCACGTAAGCGGGGGCGAGTACAATGTCGCGACAAACCTGTCCACTTGTTTTGGTTTAAAAACGGCTGTCGCAAGCGCGATGGTAAATTATCCAATCGGGCGCAGGATTGAATACGCCGTGCAGAAAGCAGGCGTTACGCCGTATTTTAAAAGATTTGATCACGACGGTGTGAGAGGTCCCAACATGGCGATTGTGTGGAGCGACCGGGGGCAGGGTGTTCGCGCTCCTGTTGTTTTTTACAACCGCTCTAACGAAGCGGCGCAGCAGTTAAAACCGGGAAGTTTTGACTGGGATACGATTTTTAAAAAGGGCGTTCGCTGGTTTCATTCTGGCGGAATTTTCAGCGCGCTTTCTCCTACCACAAGCGAACTTGTAATAGAGGCGATGCAGGCTGCGAAAAAAGCTGGAGCTGTTGTTTCGTTCGATTTAAATTACCGCGCTAAACTCTGGGCGGTCGCCGCGGCGGAACAGGGCAAGAGCGCATCTCAGGCAAGCGAAGAAGCTGCAAAGACCCTGCGAAAAATTGTCAGTTTCGTTGACGTGCTTGTCGGCAACGAAGAAGATCTTCAAAAAGGGCTCGGTTTAAAAGGTCAGGATGTTGAAACAAAAGGGCAATTGGATCCGTCGGCGTTCTTTGGCATGATGCAAAGCGTTACAAAAGATTTTCCAAATATTAAAGCTGTCGCGACTACGTTACGTGAAGTTCATTCAACTAACAGACATTCGTGGAGCGCGGTTCTCTGGCTTGACGGCAAAACGTATCAGGCGCCGGCTGCGGAACTTGATGTTTACGACAGGGTTGGAGGCGGCGACGGTTTTGCCGCAGGGCTTTTCTACGGGCTTTTATCGGGTAAAGATCCGCAGGAATCCCTTCAACTTGGATGGGCGCACGGAGCGCTTGTTACAACAACTCCCGGAGACACTTCAATGTTCTCACTTGATCAGGTTGAAGCGTTCGCTAAGGGCGGTTCCGCGCGGATTCAACGGTAAGGGAATTATTTTTTTATTTCAGGCAGATGTTTTCTTAACATGCTGAGGAACTCGTTTACATCCAGCGGTTTTCCGATATGATCATTCATTCCAACCTCAATGCATTTTTCTATATCTTCGCGGAAAACGTTAGCTGTCATGGCTACAATTGGAATCCGCCTGTTCGGCGGATTCCTTCGAGTTTCACCTTCGGTGAAACTCGCGGACTCTTTGTCATCTGACGTTTCTTCAAACTCTCTTATTAAGGCTGTCGCTTCGTAACCGTCCATTTCTGGCATTTGTACGTCCATTAGGATTAGATCGTATTCTTCCGGCGCTTTTTTATATATGGCAACCGCTTCTTTGCCGTTTACGGCGCAGTCCATTTTTATTTTGGTAGGTTCAACCAACACTTCGATTATTTCACGGTTTATTTCAACGTCTTCCGCAAGAAGAATTTTGTATCCGTCAAAAATGCCGTTGTAGTCAATTTTTTCTTCTTCGGGAATTAACTCTTGGCCCGTACCGCGTTCGGCGTTAAAATAATACGAGAATGACGATCCTTTGCCGGGCTCTGATTCCAGCTCCATTTTTCCGCCCATCATTTCTATAATATTTTTAGATATGGCAAGACCAAGCCCTGTTCCGCCGAACTTGCGCGCAATCCTTGAATCCGCCTGCTGGAACGCGCGGAATAACTGTTTCTGCTGTTCATGCGATATGCCGATGCCTGAATCTTTTACAGTTACGCATATCGTGTAAACGCCGTCCTGCGCGCTTATTAAACACGCGTCAAGTTCAATTTTGCCGTTTTCGGGAGTGAACTTTACCGCGTTTCCCAAAAGATTTGCCGTAACCTGCGCCAGACGCTGATCATCGCCTGTCAGTATGCGGGGTATATACTTGTCTATGTTAACTGTAATAATCTGCTTTTTTTCATCGGCGCGGAAACTTACGATATTGATAACGCGCATAATCATTTTTTCAAAATCAAAATCTTCGCTGTTTAACTCAAACATATTAGCTTCGATTTTTGACATGTCTAAAATATCGTTTATAACGCCTAAAAGATGCTGAGACGCGCTTGTGATTTTTTCAAAACAATAATCCTTGCGCGGAATATCGTCCGCTGATTTTCCGATATATGTCATGCCGATAATCGCGTTCATCGGCGTGCGTATTTCGTGGCTCATGTTCGCAAGGAACGCGCTCTTTTGTTTGCTTTCTTCGCCCGCTTTTTCCTTCGCCTTGTCAATCCTGATAAGAACCGTCGAAAGCGCGACTGCCAATAATATGCCAAGAGAGCAGAGCATTATAAGCATATCCGTTGTGCCTGAATAAAATTGTCTCTTTGGAGACATGAGCAGCAAATGCCAGCCGTTGTACAGGATGCGCGAAAATACGATAACATTTTCATTATTCCAGTTTCTCATCGGGCGCTCATATATCTCTTTTCCAAGATAAAAATCTTTCGCGAATTTTGAAATGGGAATATCAGGTTCGACCATGCGTTTTCCGACATAATAGGGATTTGAGTGGGCGAACATTGTAAGATCCGCGGCGGCAAGCAGTCCGTATCCGCCGTCGCTGACAGCGGCGTTAATGACAATCTCGCCGATTTTATTCATCGGCACGTCGATACAGGCGACCGCGATTCTGTTATCATCCAAATCATGAATGCAGCGTGAGAAAGTAATAATATAATTGTTCGTCATATAATCTTTATAAGGCTGCGTTTCCATAATTACGCCGCAGTTTGAGACTGCCGTCTTATACCAGGAAAACTCGGTCACAGGGAAATCTTCAGGCTGGCGCCATTCAATGCTGTCGCTGAATATAAAAGAGCCGTTATCAATTGTCTCAAAATAGCCGTAAAGACCGTTTACATTTTTTAAACCTGATTCGCCTGAGATAACATAATCGCTTATAACATTTATATAGTTCTGCAAATTCGATTCATTGCCGTCTATTATCATCTGCCGCACCGTTTGCGAAAAATTGCCAAGCATCATTTTGGAGGCGATAAGTTCGGACTGAATCTGCTCTGTCGTGAAAGAAAGCACGCTTTCTGCGTTTCTGGCAAGATTATTGCGGACTGTCCGCGAGTTGAACATATAACTCAATATTACCATTGCGGCAAAGGCGGCGAAAGTAAATATTATCTGCCTGTACAACGGTTTGATTTCTATCTTTTTCATGAGTCATTTATCATCCTATAAGAGTATACCCGATTATTTGGAACGTTTCAAATACCTTTGAAGCATGCCAAAGAATTCATCCATATCCAGAGGTTTACCGATGTGCTCATTCATCCCGGCTGCAATGCACCTTTCAACGTCTTCGCGGAATACGTTAGCGGTCATTGCGATAATGGGAATAGTTTTCGCCTTTGGATGGCTTGACTGCCGTATCCTGCGGGTGGCTTCGTAGCCGTCCATTTCAGGCATCTGCACGTCCATAAGAATCATATCATATTCTTCAGGTGATTTTTGGAACATAGCGACCGCTTCTACGCCGTTCTCCGCGCAGTCCATTTTTAACAATGTCGGTTCAATCAATGCGTCAACAATTTCCCTGTTAATGTCCACGTCTTCAGCCAGAAGAATTTTAAAGCCGTTAAAATAAACGCTGTTAACCGTGATTTCTTTCTTGGGTTGATCGTGCAATCCTATCGCTTCGGTTATCGCGTCTGCAATCGCGGAAGGGAACAGCGGTTTAGAAAGGAATTTATCTACGCCGGCTTTTTTCGCCTCGTCCGCGACAACGCTCCATTCAGCCGCCGAAATCATTATTACGATTGTATGTTCAGGCGATGATGATTTTGCCTTTAATTCTTTTGCAAGCATTATGCCGTCCATATCCGGCATCTTCCAGTCTACAAAATAAATATCGTACATTCCGTTGACGCCGATAAGGGCAAGAGCATCCTGTCCGTTTGTCGCGATATCGCAGCTTGTTCCGAAGCTGTGCATAATTTCCTGAAAATAATCCAGAATGTCTTTGTCGTCATCCACCGCCATTATTTTTATGTTGTTCCAGTTTACGCCGATTTCTGATAAACCAAGCGTTCTTTTAATTCCGCGTTTTGCCTTAAATGTAAATGTGAACGACGAGCCTTTTCCGGGTTCCGAGTCAAGCGCGATACTGCCGCCCATAAGTTCGATAATGCTCTTTGAAATGGCAAGTCCAAGCCCTGTGCCGCCGAATCTGCGCGATGTTCCCGATTCCGCCTGCTGGAAGGATTGGAAGAGCTGAGCCTGCTGCTGTGGGCTTATGCCGATGCCTGAATCTTTAATGGAAACCTGTATCATGTATATATCGTCTTCTTTGCCTAAAAAGCGCGTTTCAAGGCGCACGTAACCTTCTTCAGGCGTAAATTTAACAGCATTGCCCATAAGGTTAGTGATTACCTGCGCAAGCCTCTGATCGTCGCCTATAAGCGCGCGCGGAATGGACTTGTCGATATGCACGGTAAGTTTTTGCTTTTTTTCATCGGCTCTGAAGGATATGATATTAATTACGCGCTGAAGCATTTTTTCAAAATCAAACTCTTCATGCGACAATTCAAATTTGTTAGCTTCAATTTTTGACATGTCAAGGATGTCGTTTATAACGCCTAAAAGATGCTGAGACGCGTTTTCGATTTTTTCAAAACAATAATCTTTGCGGTGCACATCTACGGCTGTTTTCCCGATAACTGTCATGCCGATTATCGCGTTCATCGGAGTGCGGATTTCGTGGCTCATGTTGGCAAGGAACGCGCTCTTGGATTTGTTTCCCTGTTCCGCCTGTTCCTTTGCGGTAATCAGTTCCGTTATATCAACCGCGTGCTGCAAATGAACTTTATTTCCGTTGGGCCAGTCGATGTAACAGTCTGAATGGCGCACATGGCTTTTTAAAAGATCAACATAGTCGTCCCAAATTACAATCTGATCAGGATTTTTGTCGAGCTTGAAGCACGGACAGAACGCGCATTTTTTATTTGAATTGCGAAGCAGCTGATAACAATACTCTCCGACAAGGTCTACGCTTTCCTTGCCAAGGATTCTTTTCATGTAATTATTAATAAAGAGCAGCTCTCCTGTTTCGGGAACTGTTATGTAAATAAGCGCGTCTATGCCGTTTAAAATGCTCTCCAAAGAATTTACGGCGTAATTTTTTAATCTTGTAGCTTCGTTCGCTTCTTTCACGGCGTTTTCAAGGCGCACCGTTATATTATTTTTGCTTATCGCGTTTACAATCGTACGGCTGGCGGAACTTAAAATTAATTCCTTGTTTTCCGAGAACGACTCTATCTTTCTGCATTTATCATAAACTATAAAACCCCAGAACGTTTCATGCATAAAAACCGGCATTATAAAAGATGATTTGACATTGCGGGAGTTTAAGTATTTGTCCAAATCATTGCCTGTTATGCCGATTGCGGCGTTGATAAAGCGTCCCTGAAGCAGAGTTTTTTTCCATTCGCTTTTATCGTTGTATTTTTGATCCTCTTCCAGAATGCCGTCTTCTACCCGCGATTTGAATTTGCCGTAATCCCATTCATAGATTAATGAACTGTATAATTCATCATCCGAGGTGTAATTTTTCCATATGCCGACGCGGTCAATTTCCATTGTTTCGGCTAAAATCCAAATTGCCTTTTGCAGGGAATCTTCAAAACGGGTTCCCGGTTCCAGCAGGGTAGAGGATATACTGTTCAACGCTTTTAAAAGCTCATCCTGTTCGTGCATATGCGCCGATAAATTTTTGATATTACGTAAATCATATAAAAAACCGACGCCGACAAAATCATCTTCGTCTTCAACGCGCGCAAGAGTGAGATCGCACGGCACAGACTCGCCTTTTGCCGTTATGTGAGGCCATTCAACCCTGACCGTTTCGCCGTTAATCGCGCGGTTTGTTATTTTGTAGGCTTCATCAATTGCCCTGCGTCCGTCAGGAAGGAATTCAGGCGAGAAATCTTCGTAGTAGCGATCAAGGAGCTGCTGTTTTGGAGCGTCAAACATTTCGACGAGTTTATCGTTTACATCCGTGACTCTGGGAGTGCCGTCAAATAAAGCCATGCCAATCGGCAGAACGTCAAGTATCGCCTTGTTAATGCGGGTTGCCCTTGCGGCTGCAGCTTCTATTTTTCTCATTTTACGAAGATCGTATACGTACGAAATACCCGTAAACTTTCCTTCGCGTTCAATGCACGTAACTGTAAGCTCGCATGGAATATTTTCGCCACGGCTGTTCCTGTGAAGCCAATCTGTTGTAATTGTTTCGCCTGTCGACATGACGCGCTTCAGGAGTTGTGAAGCTTTTATTATTGTTATTTCTCCGTCAGCCTGTACTTCCGGCGAATAACTGTAAAAATTCTCGATGTAATCTTTCTTTGTGGTATCGCAAATTTTTAATATTTCTTCGTTGCAGTCAATAACGCTGATATTTTCATCAAAGATTGTAAGACCGAAAGGCGAGGACTTAATAATAGTCTGATAAAACCTGTGCGCCGTTTTTAATTCGATGTCCATCTCGGCGCGTATTATTGCGTTTGCGCACAGGAACGCGGCGGAACGCATCGTTTCCGTGCATCCGTCGTCAAAGTAATGCTCTCTGCGATCATCGCTGAAAATTACAAAACCCCAGAAAATTTCTTTTAAAAAGATCGGCGTTATATACGCCGATTTGGTTCCGTATTTGCTTAATAATTGCCCGTCAGGTAGAATTCTGACAGGACCGTTTAACGATTCCCCTGTTGGAAGAATTTTTTCCCATTTGGGCGCGAGGTTTAAATATGATATGTTTTTTAACTCTGCAAGAGGCTCTGTTGTTCCCCCTGATTGCTTGTCCCAGCGGTATATCTGCGACGCGTAAAGACCATCCGGTTTTGTTTCATTGCGCCAGACATTCAATCTATCAATATCCACTGCATCGGCGATCATAGCTACGCCGCTTGTCATCATTTTTTCGAATTTTTCGGAAGTGTTTGAAAGAAAAATAGCGGACATTTTATTAAGGGTGTCAGCCATTTTTTTACTGCGTTCCAGCGCTTCTACTTTGTCCATATCATTCTTTATCTTCATCATATAATATAATAATTATCGGTTTATAATACACTATAATTCGTAATATATAAACAAAAAATAGTATTTTTATACGAAAAGCGTTCTATTTTCATAAATAATGACCGTTTTTATTTAAAAATGGAGAAAATATTAAAGAAAAATCTAGTTAAAATATTTTTTCGCGTTCTCAAACGTAATATCCTTTGCAATTTTCTTTAATTTGACCATATCTGCCGGATATTCGCCGTTTTCCGCCCATTTTCCAAGAAGATTACACATAATCCGCCTGAAATATTCATGGCGCGGATAGGAAAGGAAGCTCCGGCTGTCGGTTAACATCCCGACAAACGCGCTTAGCATACCAAGATTTGCAAGAACGCGCATCTGTTCTTCCATTCCATCCCTGTTGTCGCAGAACCACCATGCCGAGCCTAGCTGCATTTTCCCGGCGCACTGTGCGTCTTGAAAGCCTCCCATAATTGTCGCGATGGGGTAGTAGTCTTTGGGGTTAAGCGAATACAAAATGGTTTTTGGAAGACCCGTTTCCTCGCACTCAATATCCATTAAATCAAGAAGAGCGGCAAGATTTCCGCCGGCTGCTACGTCGTTTACGGCGTCGAAACCCGCGTTAATGCCCTTTTGGAACAGCATTTTTGTATTAACATTGCGGATAACATTAAGATGGAGCTGCATTACAATATTTCGCTGCGCATAGATCGAAGCAAGATAGCACAGCATATAAGTTTTATAAGCGTCATTTTCCTCCTGCGATACGCTTTTTTTTGAGAGCGCCTTTTTAAACGCGTTTTTCACAAATCCTAACGGTGCGTCAAGGTACGGCGTGTATTCCAGTCCGTGATCTGACGCCCTGCATCCAAGGCTGATAAATTCTTCAAGGCAGTTTTCAAGAGCAGCAAGAACGTCATCGGGCGTTTTGATTTTTAACCTGCCTGCGGCGGAAAGCCGCTCAATGTATTCGGGAAATCCCATGGAATTTAATTCCAGAGCTTTATCAGGTCTGAACGACGGGATTACCTTGGTGTTTATTTTCCCGATAGCGGCAGTTCCTTTGGCAATCGCGCGGTGGTGTTCAAGCGAATCGACAGGATCGTCGGTTGTGCCGACAGCGTAAATATTAAACTTATCAAATATTCCTTTAACCGACAGCTGCGGCGTTTGAAGAAGGGCGTTTGCTTTTTCCCAGATTGACGGAGCGCTTTTTTCTGTAAGCGGCTCGTCTATTCCAAAATAACGTTTTAATTCCAGATGTGTCCAATGGTACAGCGGGTTTCCGATTAAATTTTCCACAGTGCGCGCCCACGCAAGATATTTTTCGTATGGCGAGCCGTCTCCCGTAATATATTTTTCGTCTATGCCCATGGCGCGCATCATACGCCATTTGTAATGATCCCCCGAAAGCCACGCGTCCGCCAAATCCGGCATCTGCCTGTTTTCGGCTATTTGGGAGGGGATAAGGTGGCAGTGGTAATCATAAACAGGCTCGTCCTTAACCGCATTGAATAAACCGCGCGCCGTTTCTGTTTCCAGTAAAAAATTCTCATCCATAAAAGTTTTTGCCATTTTTTTCTCCTGAATCCGCCTGAAGTCTTGTATATTTTATCATATTAGCCTAAATTTAAATATGCCCGCGCGCGTTTCGTTTAAAATTTCACTTTTAATGTTTCTCGGCAGCCTTATTTTTGCCGTGGGCGCGGCGTTTTTGCTCAGTTACCTGCTGTCAGGTCCAAGACTCGGTCCGCATTATGATTTCCTCCTTAAATATAAGACGACCGCCGTGTCAAACGAAATTTTTATTATCGAAACAGAAGAATATATCGAAGGAAGCGACTTTTTTACCGTCCTTATGACCCTTACAGAGATGGAAGCTTCCAATTTGGTTCTGTCAGGCAGACTTTCGCCTTCTGCAACCCCCATTACTTTAACCGAAGCTGACATTCGCAGACGTTTTATCGATGAATACGGTCTTGTGGGCGCCAATATCCGCAGTTTGTTTGAAGGTATCAGAATGGGATTTATCACCGCGCTTGAAGCTCCAGCCATTGTGGATCAGGTTGTGGAATCGGTGGAACAGGGAAGGGATCGTCTTATTACTACATTAATTGACAGGGACGAAGATTTGATCCGCTCTGTTTCTGTCTTCGGCAACTACATCGACGCCTATTCAAAACCGCAGCTTGATAAAGACGGAAAACTCAGGCGCGCAAAGCCTATCGATTCTGAAGACGAACACCCTGTGTATACCAGTTTAAAAAACCGTTATGCCGTTTCCAGAATCGAAACCTCAGGAAGAAAACTGATTTTGTGGCTGAGAGGACATGACGGAAAAGATTTGGATTTAACTCTTGATAACGAAGGCAGCATCATCTCTCCGTGGAATGCCGGTTTTCGCTTCGTCAATATCGATCTCTTTCGAATGTACGAAGATTCCTTTAACGCCATGCTCCAGGTATTAGATGCGGCAAATGAGCTAAAAATATTTTCCGATATTCCTCCCGATCAAATTCCGCTATTCCTCGGCGAATACGCGCAGACTCTTTTAGATGAACTTTTAAAATCTCCGGGAAACGAAAACCGTTACGCGTGGATAGCGGCGCGCAACAATTATTTCAGAAGCCTTGAAGAATTTTTTAACAGCTCCATGGAAGCGGATTTTATTGAAAGGTATGAAGAATTAATAGCCGACACAGATTCGTCTGACGAAGAAGAACTTTCTTCTCTTATCGAAATTAAAAATGAATTAATAGATATATTTTCGCAGTTAAACGAAGTGTACGCCGAATTGTCTTCGTGTCATTCGTATTTTAAAAAAGAGCTTCCAATGTCGCTATGCATTATGGGTCCGCGCGTAAACGCGCTTCATAACGCAGTTCTTGCAAATTCATTAATAACAGGAAATCATATAAAACCGTTTGATGAACTTTACGCGCTTATGCTTTCTGTCGCAGCTTCTTTGGTAATTTTAATTTTGCTTGTCTTCCTGCGTCCCGCCGCTATTTTAATCGTGGGAATATTTTCCAGTTTTATTTACGCTGCCGCCTGCGGCGGTATTTTTATTTTTTTCTCGTACTGGATCGATCCGTTGATTGTTTTTGGTTCGTCTTTTGCCGCCTGCCTTGCGTTATTCTGCAGCAAGAGCGCGTATTTGAGTTACAGAGCCCGCAGTTTCCGCGCCGCTTACAGAACATCCGTCTCCAAGGATCATCTAAGAAAATTAATTGATTACGGAAGACCCGGTCTTTCGGAGGTAAACGTTTCGTATGCCGCGATCATCGCGATTAAAGATCCCGGTATTTTTTCTAAAGAAGAGCGCGACAGTTCCAAGGAAGCCGGAAAAATGAAAAAAACTTTTTATACGCTTGCTAAAAAAATATTATTCAATTCAGGCGCTGTTATTGCGGGTTATGAAGGAGATACAATCCTCGCCTGTTTCGGCTCTCCTCTTGAAATCCAGCCGAAACTTACAACTTACAAATGGACGGATGACGGGCAGCCGCTTGCCAAAAGTTATCATCCCGCGGATAAAGCCTGCCTTCTTGTAAGGCAGATATTAAAAAATGAAAAAATCTCATGGCGTTTTGGAATAGACGCAGGACTTTGTTCTTTCTCGTGGTCACCTGAGACGGGATTTACCGTAAGCGGACAAGCCGCGGTGCACGCAAGAAATCTTGTGTCAAAAACAACAAGATGGCGCGTGCGAGCTCTTATTTCCGATGCTGTCCGTGAAAAAACAAATTTAGACGGCTCAAAAATGAAAACGCTTCCCGGACAGACTTCAATTTTTGAACTTTTGTTTTAAGTCTGTTTTGCGTCAATCGCCGTCCTGTCAAAATATTGATTATTTGCTATACTTTTAACGTGAATATAATTCTGTTTGAAGAACATGAACTGGGCCACAGCCTTCCAAGGCGCGATGAAAGAACAATTCATCTTCTAAAAGTTTTACATAAAAAACCCGGCGATGAATTCGAAGCCGGTATCCTTGGCGCAAAGCGCGGAACAGGCAGGATCGAAAAGATCAATATTGACGGTTCAATCTTCGTTACCATCACGGCGGTCGAAACGCCTCCGCCACGGCTTCGCTTAAGGATGGCAGTCTCCTTTGTGCGCCCAATCCAGCTTCGCAGGATTTTTAAAGATCTGTCCAGCATGGGAGTATCAGCGATCGATATTACGGGAACAGAATTGGGCGAAAAAAGTTACCGCGATACAAAACTGTTAATTGACGGCGGCTCCCATGCGGCTCTTGTCGAAGGCGCTATTCAATCCCGCGACACCATGCTTCCGTCTTTGAATGTTTATGAAAACCTTGGCGTATGGTTAAAAGAGCGCCCCTGGGAAAAAACAGAAATGTGCGCAAACCGCATTCCCCTCCTTTTAGCGATGGACAACATAAGAGCGGAAGGCTCTTTCTATAATTTAGCGCCTACAAGCCGCCCCGCCGTTGTCGCCGTAGGTCCTGAAAGGGGATGGTCTGATAAGGAACGCGAAATGTTTGAGCAGGCGGGATTTTTGCGCCTTTCCATGGGAGAACGCGCGCTTCGCACAGAAACAGCCTGCGTCGCCGCAGCCGCGCTCGCGTCAGAAAAGATACGGGACGCATATTAGAATAAAAATGTCAGGAGGATATAAAATGAACATGGATAATGTAAAACAAAAACTGTTATCAATAGAAGACGCTCCTTTGGAATTCTCGCTTGTTTTTTCTGGTAAGAAAAGCAAAAAGGTCAATGGTCTTTACAAACCTGCGTCACGCGAAATAATCATTCACAACCGCAATTTTCAGAGTGATGAATCAGGACAAAATCTGTTACTCTACACCGCGATTCACGAATACGCGCATCACCTTCACGCGTGTTCAAGAGGCGGCACCCTGTCGCCGAGGGCGCACAGCCCCGAGTTCTGGTCAATCTTTCATGAACTTCTTGAAAAAGCCGAAAAGAAAAAAATCTACAGCGACGTATTTTCAGTATCGCCTGAACTTTTAAAATTAACGGAAGTTATTCGCAATAAATATTTAAAAAACAACGGAGAGCTTGTCAAAGAAATGGGAAAGCATTTAATAAAAGCCCACGAGCTTTGCACCGGCATCGGCGTTCGTTTTGAAGACTATGTTGACAGAATGCTGCGCATCCCAAGAACTGCCGCCAACATGGCTATGAAAATGTTTGAGTACGATATTGCAGCTGAAGTCGGCGCGGACAACATGCGCTTTCTAGCAGGAATCCGCGACGGCGACGAACGTAAAGCGGCGGAAACCGCTTTAATAAAAGGAAAAAGCCCTGACAGCGTTAAAGTGCAAGTGCGCAATAAGGACAAAGAAGATATCGATCCTGTTGTTGTTTTGGAAAAAGAGAAATTAAGACTTGAAAGGACGATTGTCACTTTGAATAAAAGGTTGGATGAGGTTAAGAAGGAACTGAGGGAGAAGAAATAGCAGTATTATTATTTTAATACCTCTCCGTACAAGTATGGCAGGCGGCACCGGCGTGTGCGAAAAACATTGGAGGAGTCCGCTTATGGAGTCCTCCACAGGTACACCATAAAAATCATGTGGCTGCTGCCATTGCGTTACCTATTGTATGTAAACCTACACGCACAGGCGCAGGCGGCGCCCGCGACAGTAAAACGTTTGAGGAACCCGGCTGCGGAGCCCTCTGACTGCTTAATTTATCAGGGTTTATCGTGAACCAGATATATTTCTGAAATTAAGCAGTCAGTGTGTCATTACCTCTAAGCGCCGTTGCTTTTACCCAAGGTCTCCTACGCCGGAGAATTCAAAAATCGTTTTCCTGCCGCGGGCGCCGCCTACGCCTGTGCACATTGGTTTAGAAGTGCCTGATACTATAACGTTACCGTGATACTCTAGCGCCGACGCCGCCTGCCATGCTTGTACACATTGTTAGCAATTGTGACACACGCTACCCATGGTGCTCCGTTATCCACAGGTACACCATAAAAATCAGGTGTCTGCCATTGCGAAATCAGAAAAAAGGTAAAATGACTTGTAACAACTTCCAAAAATCTATATATTTTAACCATGAGGCAAAAAACTGCCCTCGAAGCTAAAAAATCACCAAAAAACAACCATAATACGGCAGAATTAGGTTACCCCCCAACACAAGGAAGGTCTTTCACTATGAAAAGATTGTTTTTATTATCAATGACAATAGTATTGTTTTTATCATCATGCGAAAATTCATCAAAAGATAATGGCAATGATGATCCGGACAAAATTGATCCAACGCAGAAAACAACTGTTGTTTTTGACAATACTAACGGTACTTGCGCCGTAGAAGTGTACTCAAGCCATCTGAGAGCGGAAGATAGTAAAGTTGTTGAAGTTCAGGCAGGGCAGGTATCAAAGGAATTTGAATGGAATCACGGTTCGTCTGTTCCGTTCTTTTTCACTTATAAATTAAACTTAATAGGAATTAACGCTCTTACTATAGATTTTATTCCCGAAATTGGGAAGGATCAGACGTATATCCGCGTGGATGCCGATAAGAAAAACACTGTTACAATCCCTCCTCTCGCTCAAACCATTTCATCTCCCGATACTTTAATGTCGGATAACAGTTATCTTGTAATTCAGAATAATTCATCGTATTCAATCAGCCTGCAGAGAGGAAATAATGTTCTTATGTCTGACAACTTTTCCGATACAGGCGTGAACCCCGGGGAGCGGGCGCATTACACAATTAAAAACACTGACAGTAAAACTGTATCCGGTTATCTGATTAACGAAAACGGAAGGCCGTCACCCTTTCCTGTTTTCGGCACGAGCTTTGAAGCGGGGCGCGTGTATAGTTTTATTTACAACGGGAGCAGTTTTTCATTATACTCCTATCTGGATGTTAAACTTGCTAATGTTGTTTCGGGCTCGGTGAATGATCAAAGTAATAAAACATATTTGCAATTTATTAATAATAATGATTTTACAGTAAGCGTTTATTCAAACATTGCGCGTAACAATAAAATCGTTGATGCTCCGGTTTTAAGCCGATCTGCTGTTGTTCAAACTGATCCTAATATAAGCGGCGCGGTTTTTTATCCTAATTACAATATTGTTATTGAAGGCGTTACTATTCCGTATCAGGGTGATATTATTGTTGCGCGTGTTGATGCCGGTAAAACATCGGCATTGCCTAATGTTGTCAGTGTTCAGCTTCTTGTAGACCTTGACAAACCGGAATTTGAGAAACCGCTTTCAAATTCGGCGTATATAAAAGTGTTAAATGACGCGAATACATCTTTGTCTTTCCGGTCGGGTTCAAGTGATTTGATGCCTCAAGGTACGATGTCAACTATTGTGAACGAGGGCGAGAGCGCTCTCTATATTGTTAACGCGGG
>Ga0209755_10003769_pt1 | contig 18600 bp, 17 predicted proteins | sample TergutCo191P1_FD_187301 | JGI IMG/M metagenome (GOLD analysis project Ga0209755, IMG submission 187301) | Cornitermes sp. P1 segment gut microbial communities from Petit-Saut dam, French Guiana - Co191P1 (SPAdes) (version 2) | ecosystem: Host-associated > Arthropoda: Insects > Digestive system...
GCCGTCTTAACATCCGCTTTAAAGACGCGGACGGCAAAAATAAATTTGTCCACATGTTAAACGGAACGGCAATCGCGATTTCCCGCGCCATCATCGCGTTACTCGAAAATTTCCAGCAGGCCGACGGCACTGTACGCCTGCCGAGGGCATTGGTTCCTTATTGCGGGTTTGAAGTGATAAAAAGAAAATAACTTAGTTTATTATTCCTAACTTAAACCCGCCGTACCAGCCTAAACATCGCTCTTGAAAAATTGCACCCGCAGAAAATGAAATAAAAAGATTCGACGGCAGTGGATACAGATAAACATCGGCGCCCGCAAGATATTTTGGGTTAAAAGATTCTTTTGTAAAATCAAGTTCGCATCTTGCGGAAAGTCCCGCGTTTACGTTCGCTCCTTTGTAGAGCGCGCCTGCTGAAAGCAGAAGAACCGGAACGAGTCCCTCAGGGCCTTGCCAGAAAGAGGAGGGACAGAAAGCGATTGAAAAATTTGTAAACTCCAAAGAGAGAGGCGCGTGAATGCCGAGTCCTTTGCCGGGACTCAACGGAAGTTCGCCGGTATTTCCTGCCCATGTGTATGAAACGCCCGCCGCGAAAGCGAGTGGAATCGAAGAGCTCTCGATGATGTTAAATTTCGCGGAGCCTGAAATTCCCCAGCCGGCAAATGATTTTTGCACATGGTTTTCAAAATACGGAACGATGTTTACAGACGTGGTCAATTCAAATCTGTTAAAAGGAGAGATTCTCATATTTATTTCAAGAGGTAAACCTAAAGCGTTAGACAAATCACGGGAGGTAAAGTCAGGCAAAGGAAAACTACCAAAAAAAATCCCGGCTGTTATTTGATAGCTGCCTGAGGGAAGAACATGAGGCAATGGTGAAAATGTCAAGCCGGAGATGCCGCTTTCAAGAGATAAAGGAATAATGTTATCTGCAAATTTTATCTCTGCCGTCATGCTGAGAGAAGATTTTTCCGCTTCTATCAAGACTGTGTACTTTCCTTCCGGCAGTACACTGCCGGATGAATCTTTTCCGTCCCATGAAAAAGTCTGATGCCATGTATCAAAATTATCTGTTTGTTTTTCATAAACAACAGAACCGTCCGAATCTTTAATAATTATCATTCCTGAACCGGGAGCGGTAACGTCAAAGCGAAATTCAGCGGTTCCGGCGCTGCCTGCGTTTAAGGGATTAAAGCGTTTTCTGTTTTGAGATGCGTTCGCGATTTTAAATGGCGCGGCCCGCATTAGAATGTTTACCTTTACTGTATCGTTTGCGCTTACAAAGACAGTTTCCAGTGCGTCTTCCCAGCCGAATGCTCTCACTCTGATTGTTCTGTATCCGGCAGGCATACTGATAAGAGCGTTATGCGCAGCAGGCAGATTTTCTGCGCTTATTATGTCGTCTAACGGGCTTGTTAAAATTTGTGGATTGAACGGAATTTGATTTCCAGCCGCCCTGTGAACGGAAACTTGAACAAGTCCGCGTTCCTCTTCCATTTTGATTGAAACAACAAGCCGGCTTGTGCTGAATAATGTCACCTGAAAGCTCCGCTCTGTGTAGCCTTCCTTGCTTAAGCGGATATTGTACTCACCCGGCGGCAAATTTTCAAATGACGCGGGGGTTAAGGCGCGTTCCGCTCCGTCAATGAAAACTTTTACGCCTGCCGGGTTGGTGCGGATAACCAGTCCCCTGCCGGAAGTTTCTTCAAACCTGTCGCCCGTGATATCGCCTGTATTTTGAGCCGAAAGGCGGGGCGGCAAAAGGGAGAAGAATAGTAAAACAGCGATTGTTAACGACAGTCTGTTCACTCTGTTATTTTAGTGTAAATTTTCTTTTTTGTAAAACGCTGTTCTAAACTCAGGTTTTAAACTTTTCCAATTTCTGTTATACTTAACGCATGAAAAACCTGTTAAAAATATTCTGTGTATTCCTCTTCTTATTCTCATGCGCCAAAACGGAAAAAAATACTTCAGCCGGAAATTCCGCGCCCGCGAATAGTGTTTCTGACGAAAAAAGCATAAAAGATGACATTGATGAGCAGCTTCAAAAATTGACAATCTATGAAATAATAGACCTGTACATTAATGAAAAGAACGGCTTTTTTCATGTTGAAGCAGGGGATTTTGACGTATCTTTTGTTTTTCTTTCCCATGATAAAATTCAGTGGGCGCCGGGAAAAAGCGGCTTTGAATTTCATCCTTATTTTTATATTGACGGCAATAATATTCACATCGAAGTATTTTATTACGACCTATCGGCTTACCAGACTTTGGGAGAAAGAATTTCAGCGGGTAAATATTATGCATTAATCACCAAGGAAAATTTAATTTCGCAATATTCCGGGTATATGACAATTATAGAAAATTATTCTAAAAAAGAATCTTTTAACATTAACAGATTTACGCATGAAAATTTAATTTTTAAGATTCTGTCTGATACCATTGTCTATGATTCTGATTCTCTTCAAGGAGAAAGAATCGCGCGGATTGGGAAAGAAATGAAAGTTCAGATTATTGACGTGTTTTTTAATAATTTAGACGACAAGTACCCGGCATCTGTCAGAATTAATATTGAAGGAACCGGTTCCGGCTGGGTAGACGCCTCGCAAGTTGATTTTCTTGCGAAAGATATAAAAGAAACTGTTAACGGCATGTGGCTTTACAACGCTGTAAAAAATGTTATTAAAGAATACGGACATCGCGCTGTAAAAGGAAAAATATATAATTCGATACAATTAAAAAGTTTACCTTTAATTGATTCAGGCAGCATTATTCTGTTATGGGAAAACGCGGAAGTGTATATCGAAGATGTATCTGTAAATATTGATAACGATGGCATTGAAGATGTTTGGTATAAAATTTGTTTAATAAGCGGACAGGTGGACGATCAATTTAAAGATTCAAATAACAGAACTATTACTGATATATTTAGCGGCTGGATTCCGGGAAGCAGTATCGAAATTAATCCTGTTATTGATTTAAGCTTTAACGCGGGATACAGGTAAAGCATTGACTTTTCTTATTTGCCGTTATAGTATTACATTTTCGGAGGTATTATGAAAAGATTGCTCATTTTTATATCAGTTTTCTTTCTTCCTTTTTATATAGTTTATTCGCAAGCCTCACTGGAGACAAACACTGTTACGCAATTTGACGCCGCGGTATCCGCTTTGGCAAATAATATCCACGCGAAGCTTATTGAAAAAAAAGCGGAAAAAATTACCATCGGCCAGTTTGTTTTTAAGGATAATTCTCCGCACTTCAGCGCGTACTGGATCAATCATCTTGCAGGTGAGTTAACAAATATGCGCGGAAGAAATTACGCAATTTATTCAGGTTATGCTCCCGACGCTGACTGGACAATATCGGGAGAAATTGTTCAGGTAATGGATGTTATTAGAATTTATACTACAATCATTCATACTATAGACAGAGCGCGCACTGTAGAAGCGTCGTTTTATTCAAGCTTCGTCCGTGATGACAATATTAATGAACTGCTTTCCATCGGCGCAAGATCTGATTCAGGCGGATCTTCTTCATCGTCAACAGCAAGGGATTCCCGCGAGCCTGACAGCTGGAAAAATCCGGTGCTGTATTCAATCGGAACAAGCCAGAGTGCTACTGTTGTAAACCGCACAATTACCGCGGGCGACGAAGATTTTTTTCTGCTTGTGCCGGAAAGGGATGGACGGCTGACGGCGGAAACAACCGGAAGTTTAGATACGTGCATGGATTTTTTCAATTACGATGAAGAAAAGGAATTGGCCAGCAATGACGACGGAGGAACCGAAACCAACGCGAAAATTGTTTTTAATGTGCGCGCGGGGATAAAGTACCTCGCGGTTGTAAAGGGTTACAACACCACTGCCGCGGGTTCTTACGGTTTTCGCGCATACCTTACAGTCAGAGAAGGAGTAAGCAGTTGGGAAAATCCGATTTCTTATGAAGTGGGCGCGGATGACAAAAACATTGTTACGGTAAACCGGACTTTACAGGAAGGCGATGAAGATTTTTATCTGTTCAATGTGCAGAAGAACGGGCGGATTATTATCGAAACAACAGGAAGAGTCGATACCTTCATGGAAATGTATGACGCTGATGACAAAGATGAGTTGCTCGATGAAAATGACGACGGTGGCAGTAACTACAATGCCCGCATCAGGTGCATAGCGGAAGAGGGAAGCCGTTACATGATCAAAGTAAGAGGTTTCAGCGCGTCCGATACGGGAAATTACGGCTTCCGCGCGTATTATCAGGGGTCGGTGCTGCTGCCCGCCGACAGATATGAGCCGAATGACGAGCCCTCCCGCGCAGAGCCCCTTGAAGTCGGCACGCCGTTGGAAATTACTTTTCATTCCGCCGAGGATGTCGACTGGTTTAAATTTCAGATAACAGACTCAGGGCGCTACGAAATTCATGCGAGAGGCCTTAATTCAAACCGTCTTGACACCTATATAGCGTTATTCGACACCAATTTAAATTCAATTGCCGAAGATGATGACGGAGGAAACGCGCTGAGTTCTCTTCTTTCTTTAAATCTTAACAGGGGCGTTTACTACTTAAAAGTATGGTGCCTCGACGAAGAACCCGATCAAGGCTGCAGGATAAGCGTAACAGCGGAGAAATAAGAAATAATTTCACACGGAGGCGCAGAGGCACAGAGGGATAGGCTTAGTTTGATATCTCTCCGTGCCTCCGTGCCTCTGTGTGAGCTTTTTATTCCCCGTGCCGTATAGCGACAACAAGGGCTACTGCCGCGCGGGGATTGTCGGGTGTCAGCGTGAAAGCCGCTTCACTTTCGCTGTATGAAAGGGATGTCGTATAACCGTCTCCGATTGAGGCGGCAAGTCTCTTGTTGATTGAACCTGACGCGTTTGTAAATGTTCGGATAACGGCGGTTATATCCAAAGGATATTTCGCGTATAAAGTTATCAGGTATGTTGCGCCGTTTGTATCAAATCTGATTGTCCGCCCTTCGCCCGGCAGCGTTACCGCGCTGTCTCTGTAATTTAAAAGAGGCGAAAGATTTGACTGAGGAAAAAGCAAAACAGGAGAGAAAAAATTATCGTCATCAAAAGTTTGTGAAACCGTGAATGAATACACATAAGCGCTTTCTCCGGCTCCTATTATAAAATTAGTCTCAGTTCCCGTTTTAAAAGTTTCTGTTGTTGTGTAAATATTATTCCGGTCAAGTTTTAAAACGGCTGTTTTCGCGTTTTCGCCTGAAATTTCGATCCGTACAAAGCCGTCAAATTTATTTGTGCCTGAAAAATTTACAATATTTTCTGTTATTTCATATCCTTCCGTTACAAAATTTACAAAGGTCTGATACGGAATCCAGATATAGCCGCCGTTTCCCCACTTTCTGCCCCAGCTGTTAAGAACTTCAAACGCGCCTCCGAATTTATTATCATCGAAACCTACAACGCATAAAGCGTGGCCGTAATAAAATTGCGAAGGATCTTCGGTCGGCCTCCAGACCTCTTCCGCTTTATTAAAAGAATCCGGAGTGTTAATGCCGATAATAACCGGCTTGCCTTCAAAAATACTCTTCTTTACTATCCTTGTAATAAGCGCGGGCTTTCGTCTTTCATCCCTTGAAAATAAAGTAACATAGCCTGTAATCGGGTATTTTTTTACAGTTCTGTAATACGCAAGGTTTACGCGCGGAAAGGAAACATTTTTTTCTACGTCAAGAATTTTTGCCGCTCCGAAATCTCTCATAAAATCAAGAGCTTTGTAAATCTGCATTCCTGTCATACATTCGGGATCATCAGGCTGCGCGTTCCGGTAAATGTAAACAGGAGAAAAAGCGTTCCGCGTAGTTTCGCTTTGATTCAAACGGTTCAGGGTGACAGACTCGGAAATTGTTCTTGCCGCGTAACCTGCCGCCCACGCCACGCAGGTGCCGTAGTCCGCCTGATCCCCGGGAAGAGGCGCGAAAAACTTGAGCGAGCAGGAAGAGGGCAGCCCTGCGTAAGACAATGGCGAAAGTTCCGCCCTGCGGGGCAGATTATCATATTTCTCATCAAAAATAGCTCCCCGGCCCTGGGCAGGAGAGATAGCCGTTGACAGCAGGAATAGCGATAAAAAGCCGATGAAACGCCCGTTTTTCAGCATTTTTTAATGATAGCGGTATATTTATTTTGAATCAAGGATAACCTATTGCACAAGTTTTCAATTTTCGCTAAACTGAATCATATCTTATTTCGGAGAGCCAAAATGGGAATTCTTAGTGTTGTTTTATTAGTGTTTTTTATTATTATCGCCATATTGCTGGTTTTGCTGGTGCTGATTCAAACAGAAGATGGTAATCATCTTGGAGGGCTTTTTGCCGGGGGATCGGATTCGGCCTTTGGCTCCCGCTCGGGTAATGTGCTTACGCGCGCGACTTCCGTGCTTGGCGCTTTATTCCTTATTGTCAGTCTGGGGTATGCGCTGCTTGTCCGTTCTTCAGGCGGTTCGAATGTTGAGAAGGAAGCGAGGAGTCTCACTGTTGAAGACGCGCGGACAAACTGGGTTGATGAAGCATTGGATGTTACTCCTTCGGAAGAAAACGAAATTATACTTGATTTCGATGAAGCCGCTCCAGAGGTTGCTCAATAACCAGCCGGAGTTGTTATGATGCTGCAGGATGTATTATTGCCGGAATTCATCAAGGTTGACATGGAAGCCGAAGACAGGGATGAAGCGTTTGAAGAACTTGTCGCGTGGTATTGTCAGGCCGATAATTCTGACTCTCATGACGCAATCCTTGACGCAATTCTTAAACGGGAAGCGAAGATGTCAACAGGAATTCATAAGGGCATTGCGGTTCCTCACGGGAAGACGGATGTAGTAGATACATTACGCGGCGTTCTTGGCATTTCGCAGAAAGGTGTTCAATACGATTCTTTGGACGGGGAGCCTGTTTATCTTCTTTTTATGATAATTTCCCCAATGGAAGATTCTGAAAAATATCTGCGTCTGTTAAAACACCTGGCGGAGCTCATGGAAATTCCGCAGTTTCAGATTGAATTGCAGGCTCAAAGAGATCCGCAAAGCGCATTTAAAATTATCCGCAAATTTGAAGAAATGCTTTCCGTGCAGAATTGATTATGCCGAACGAGATAAGCGCATCGGAGAAGCAGAGCGTATCAGTGCTTGATCTTTTGCTTAAAACCGAAGCGGAAGCCGCCGCTTTGGTCAATGACGCGCAGCTTGAAGCCGACAGGCGGATACATGATAACGAAGAAAAAAACCGTTTGTCTTTTGATGAGAAGATAAAAAACGAAATTCAAAAACAGGAATTAAATTTAAAAGTAGAAAAAGAAAAAATCAATTCTTTGTATGAAAACGCGCTAAATGACTATCGCAATGAAATTAAAAATATCACTTCTGATGAGAATCGTTTTTTTGATCTATTAAATAAATATTTAAATCAAAAACCGGGGAAGGAAAATGACGCGCAATAGGCGTCTTCCCGGCGCGCGCGGAATTTCGCTACACGAATCGCTTAATGACAGCGGTTATGCGTACGCCAAGGCGGCATGGATTATCGGAAAATCCTTTCTTGGAAAAAGAATATCGCTTCTTGCCAACATTCACACATTGCACGACCTTGAAAAACTTGTTTTCCCCGATAATTATAAAGAGCTTCCCGGAAGAGAGCTGTTAGTTGACATCGAAAAACGCATTACAGATCGCGCGGTAAAACAGATTTACTCCGTTGTTAACTCTTATGAAGAGCCTCCGAAACTACTGGTGCGTATGCTGAAAAGTTTTGAGTACAGCGATTTAAAAGAGTGTATTTCGCATATAGCCGGCGGAAACAAGGAAATGCCGAAAATCAGCGATATAGGCAGATTTAAAACAGTTAGTTTTAACGCATATCCCGACATAGTATCTATGATAAAAAAAACGGAGTTTGAATTTCTCCTTTCTGAAGATTTAAAAAGCATTAAGCAGGGTATGGGTTTTTCAAATCCGGCGTGGAAGTCAATTAATTTAATGTCTGTTGAAACAAAACTTGATCATCATTTTTACAGAAATTTGCTTGACAGTTTATCCGAGCTGCCTGACGAAGAACAAGAGGATGCCGTGCGCCTTATTGCAGATGAAATTTCTCTTCGCAACTGCGTGTGGGCATTGCGTCTTCGCACTTACTATCAGAAAACCGAAATTGAAACGATAAAATATCTGATGGATTTAAAACTGCCGGCTGTTAATAAAATATATAACGCCTTCCTTAAAAGATCGTCTCTTTGCGCGGAATCAAGAGCGTCTCTCAGCCTCCCGCTTGATGTCCGCGCTCCCTGGCACGGCTGGAGATGGGAGAGGTTTTTGAATCCTGAAGAGCCTTCTGTGCATTGGACATGCGACCCGCGCCACTTTCAAAACGCGGCGTCTTTTTATATAAACCATCTTGCGTATCATAATTTTCACAGCTCTCCCATGTCGATAAGCGCGCTTTATTGTTTTATAAAACTAAAACTATTTGAAGAAGATCTTCTGACAAGCGTTGCGGAAGGAATTTCTCTAGGGATGGACAGCACGGGCATCTTTAAACTATTGGAGATAAACTGATGCTAAGTTCATGCAAGATGAAATTTATCGAACTTTCGGTATTTAAAAATGACATGAACAGCATACTTGAATATTTGGGGAAAACCGCCTGCATACAATTTTCAGATAACGGCAGCGCAGCGGAGAATGAAAATATTTATCATATAAGCGCTGTTATAGAAAGGCTTAACAATTCACGGATTTATCTTGGATTGGATAATTTTAAAAGTGATGATGATGAAAATGCGGCTGTTCCGGACAAAACTGACGAAGAGCGCATTAATTCGCTGTGCGCAATAATCGAAAATCTTAAAGAAATAGAAAATAAAACAATTCAGGAAAAAAAGCGAATAAGGGAAACTGTCAATGAAGCAAACGCTTTTTCAAAAATGAACATCCCTTTTTCCGATTTTGAGCATTTGTCCTTTCTTACCTTAAGAGTCGGAAGCCTTGATCCAAAACAATTACCTGAGTTACGCGAAAATCTTGGAGACAGAGCCGTAATTATCCCTCTTGATGACAATAATAAGTTCCTCGCGGCAAGTTCCAAAAAAGGAAGGTTCGCTCTCGAAACACAGCTAAAAAAGTTTTCTTTTGAGCCCATTGACATTCCTGAAAACTACCGCGGCATCCCGGCGGAAATGCTTAAAAGCCTTAACGAGCAGTTAAACGATCTTGACAGGAAACTTGAGCTGATAAAAGACGATAAAGAAACGCTGCGCAAAACCCATGAAGAAGATATTAAGCGCTTTTTATCATCAATGAAAATGACGCTTATGATTGAGGAGATAAAAGCAAGGTTTACAGCGACAGAGAATGTCTATCATTTTTCAGGCTGGATAGTAGCTGATAACGAAGCGTGTCTTGTAAAAGAGTTAACCGCCATTACAAACGGAAGAATCGCGGTTCATTCCTACCATCCCGAAGAACTTCCTTCAATTCAAAAAGGAACGGAAAAAGTGCCTGTCGCGATGAAGCACAATGTTTTTGTAAAAGGTTTTGAAAGCGTCGTTTTTTCCTACGGCGCGCCGCTTTACGGAACTATAGACCCGACTCCGATTGTCGCTTTCTTTTTTACTATGATCTTCGGAATTATGTTCGGCGATGTGGGGCAGGGGTTTGTGCTTTTGTCAGCCGGTATCATGATAAAAAAAATAAAAAAGTTCGCGAGGTTTTTTAAATTTTCAACGCCGCTTATTGCTGTAGGAATTTCTTCAATGATTATGGGTTTTCTCGCCGGATCTGTTTTTGCAAATGAGCATATATTAATCGCCCCGACAAGATTTATTACGTCAAAACTTTTTGATTATCCCATGGATCGAATCCTCCACATTCTGCCGATGGCGGGAGACGGCGGAAGTATAACAAAATTGCTGTACTTTTTTGGTTTTACAATCGCAATCGGCATTGTGATGAATTCACTCGGGCTTTTTATAAATATATATAACAGGTGCCGCCTCAAAAAATACAAAAACGCTTTTTTTTCAAAAAACGGCCTTGCGGGACTTTTGATTTTCTGGTATGCCCTGTTCATTGCGGTCAGAATCATCCTTGGAGGAAAATTTGAAGCGTACGATTTCGCGGGTCTTTTAATCCCGGCGCTCTGCATCTTTTTCGGTCCTGTTATCTGGCGCATCATAAAAAAAGAAAAACCTTTAATCGAAACAGGCATTTTTACTTTTATAATGGAAGGTTTTGTTGAGATTTTGGAAACTATTTCGTCTTATTTATCCAATACTATCAGTTTTCTCAGAGTAGGCGCGTTCGCTCTTGCCCACGCCGTTTTCTCATTTATAATTTTCTTTTTTACCGACGAGCTTGCGCGTTCAGGTTTAGCGGGAACTTTTTCCGCGATTTTTATTTCGATAGTGGGAAATTCAATTATCATTGTTCTGGAAGGATTAATTGTAGCAATACAGGTGATACGCTTGCAATATTATGAATTTTTTAATAAATTTTTTGTTGAGACGGGAGTGGAGTTCGCTCCGTTCAGATTTAAGCCGAAAAACGGTTAACAATAAATATAATAAGCGCTTTTATATTGGAGGATAAAATGAAAAGAATAATGTTAATGGTATGTATTATGCTGATTTGCATTCCTGCCGCGTCGATTTTCGCGCAGGATCATTCAACGGACGGAGAAGAGGCTGCCGGTTCAATCGCAGACTCTCTGAAATATCTGGCCGCGGCGATTGCGGTAAGTATTTCCTGCATCGCGGGCGGAATTGCGGTCGGCAGAATTGGCTCCGCCGCAATGGGCGCAATGAGCGAAAACCCCGATCTTTTCGGAAAAGCTCTTCCATTTGTAGGACTTGCTGAAGGTATCTGTCTTTGGGGCTTTTTAGTCGCGCTATTGATACTTTTTATTTAGCATGGATTTATTTTTTATAGGTGATGAAGAACTTGTAACGGCTTTTCGGCTGATTGGAATTGAAGGAATTACTGTTAAGGACGCCAATGAAGCCGTCGCGGTTTTCAGGCGGATAACCGAAGGAGCGCATGACGCGCCTGATATTGAACTGCCTTCTTCCATTCCTGAGGCGAATAGCTGTCAGATACTTATAATGACGGAAGAAACCGCTGACTGGCTTGGAGAGCACATGATCAACTGGCAGTTATCGGGGCATTATCCCCTGTTAGTTGAAATTCCCGGCATCGCCGGCAGGCTTCAAGGGCGAAAGACGCTTGTAGACGCGATTCGGGAAGCGATAGGGCTGCATGTGTAGATTTCATGAAAACTTTGTCTTATACTATTCTATTTTAAAATGATCTTTTTCGGAAAAGCCTGTACACGGGATATTTTCCATGATTTGTCGATATACGCGGTCGTGTATACCTGTTCCATTTTATGATAAAAATACGCGCCTTTACCTGTCAGGCGGTAATTGTTGTTTTCTTTTTTTATCAAACCTGTTTTTTCTCCAATCATGAGTTCAAAACCAAATAACTTTTCAATTGATTTTCCAATCATATTTTTAAATTCTGCCGTATCAATCAGCATTGAATAACAGCTCCAAAATAGGAAATAACAGGCGCGCTGTCTTTTTGTAAAATTTAATGTCAGTGATGTCGCAAGTTTATTTTCATTTATTCGTTTAATATATTCAGGAATAGAAAACGTATTTATTTTATAAGTTTCCCGGAGTAAGGTTACAGCGGAAACGCCAAATCCGAGGAAACTGTCTCTTGTTACCGAAGAATATTTTTTTGTTCCTTTTTTTGAAAAAGTCCACACAGATGTTCTTTCGATATTTTTATTGCCTGCGTACTCTGTAATCGCTGTAAGCATCGCCTTTTTTTCTTTTTCTTTAACAGGTTTATTTTTATTATCAGCGAAAGAAAAATCAATGAAAGGATATGTTGACACTTGAGTCGCTCCATGTTCAAATGCCGTTGAAATGTCATTTATTAAGCTGTTTTTTGTTTGATTTGGAATGCCGAATATTAAATCAACGTCGATAACAGAAAAATTATATGATTTTACAAGTTCTAATTTTTTTATAAAATCGCCGTTTTTTCGTCCAAGTGAGTTTAAACATTCGCTGTCAAATGATTGAATGCCTATACTTAGCATATTAACGCCGTATGTTTTAAGAGCGTTTAACGTATTTTCGCAGATATCATCAGGGTGCAGTTCAACGCCTATTCCGTCAGCAATAATAAAATAATTTTCAAGTTTACTGATAATTTTTTGTAAACCATGCAGTAAAAGAGAAGGAGTACCGCCGCCGAAATAAAGACTTGTTACGATCTTTTTCTCGTTTTGCCCTGAACATACAATATCAATTTCTTTCAGAACCGCGTTCAGATAATTATTTGCGGAAATATCATCGTACTTTTCTTTATAATAAGGGCAAAAATCGCATATTTCACGGCAAAATGGGATATGAACGTATAATCCCAAATTTTCCATATCATTAAAGACGAGCCCGCTCTCATTTTTATTTTTAAAAATAAAAGGTTTAAAAGATCGCGTTAATAAAATACGAAAGATTGACGGCAGCAGCATAATTTTTGCCTCTTATAAATATTTTAAATAAGTAGCAATCATATCAAATCCTACTCTGATATTTCCATGAAAAAGAAGAGAATATTCCGCCGCGAAAAAATAACCGCATTTCTCACACAGGTTTTCAATTTCAACGCATCTTCCGCATATTGTCTGTCTGCCATTTTCCATTACAACACACTGGTAACAGGGAGTTTTAAATGTGTTAGATGCAATAGATGGAAAAGCGGATTTTAAATTAAATACCGGATATTTTTGTTTAATAAGCCATGCTATTTTATCAAGACATTCATTTTTCTGTTCTTTTGAAAGCGATAAGTATTCTGTTTGCGGATAAGGCGTATGAAAATTAAATGAAACTGCTCTGATATTCGCTTCCTGTTTCGCGATTTCACTGACAGTCTGAATGTCACCCTTATTGATATTATTAATCGCCATGTAAAGACAAATATTGGATACGGCCGCTTTTCTTATATTACTGATTATTGTATCAAAAGTTTCTCCGCGTATTAAATTGTGATTCTCCCGGCTGCCGTCAAGACTTAGTAAAATTAAATCAGCTTCAGGTAAATTAAGATCATACGTGCCGTTTGTAACCGCGTTAACAATGAAAAACCCCATTTGTTTTGCTTCAATAACTAAATCGCGTAATGTTTTATTATCATCTTTCCATAAGAACGGCTCGCCTCCGCAAAAGAACAATATACGGATTCCCTGTTTATAGAGTATATTCATTTCCTGTTTAATTTGCCGGTATGGATATATTATTTCATTTTTATTATTAACAGAACAATGTTTACATTTTAAATTGCATTTATCGGTTATTATAATAGTTCCTAAAACAGGTTTTTTACGCTTAAAAATAATAGTTGACAGTCCAAATATTGAAAGCCAAAAAAGATATTGAAATTTCATGCTTTATTACAATATAACAATAAATTAGAAATTTCAACCGTTTATATATTGAATATTTATATAATAATATTATATAATATAGTATTAAATATAAAGGAGACAGGAAATGAAAAAAATTGTTTTAAAATTATTTTTACTTAACATGGCGTTATTATTTTGTCTTGCAGGCTGCTTGAATTTATCAAAAAATACCAAAAATACAACTTCCCAAAGAACAACCGCGCAGAGCATTGCTCCTCAAAAAGCGCCTTCAAGAGATTTTGTCACTTTTTCTAACTTAAATTATCCGACGGTAATGTATTACGGAGCCAATCTTGGGTTTTTCCCGCCAAAAGTAAGAGAATGGATAATGAACAGCGCTTTTACAAAAACAAAAATGGAAGGAGCGTCAATGTTGAATCCTTCTCTTAAAGTCTTCTGGGATAAGGATGATAATAAAGTCTTAGCTGAAGCAACATATACAATAGCGCCCGGATATGTTGGCGCCGGAACTCAAAAAACATGGGGGCAAGGCGCGGCTTATTCAGGTTCTTCCACTATTACCAGAACTTACGGTAATTACGCTTACTATCAAACATTAAGATTTAAATACGAACATAGTTTATACATACAAAAATTACTTCAAACAGATCGAGCATTCGCTGAAATTATTAATTTCGCAAAACAATTATCTTCCGAGATTGAATATGACTGGAAAAGTTTTTCCGGATACAAAGGTCCTGTAAGACCAACTCCCGGTAAAAGACGGGCTGTCTGCGACGGTTACGCGAATGAGGTGATGGACAAAGCGTTGAGGCTGCCTTCGGTTCAGGCCGTGCAAAAATGGACCGGACCAGGCCACGCGTGGAATGTATTAAAACTGAAAGACGGAAGAACATTATATTTTGATTTAACATGGTTTGATAACGAGCACATCAATGAGCAAACGGGAGCTATATATCAAACAGACGATTACGGCTGGTCGAATATAACTTTTTTTGAACATCTTTTTCGTTTTTCAAATGTAGGATATGGTTCAGGACAGTTTGCGCATAACTCGGGGAAATTAAATAAGGAAGTGAAGAAGTAAGCGGAGGCAAAGAGGTTGTGTTTGATGTTGATAATGAAGAGAAGAATATTCCAAACAACAACTCCGCGCTCTCCGCGCCCCTGTGTCTCCGTGAGAAGCTCTTCTTCCAGTTCCGCCTACTCCCCGCTAACAGTTCTCTCCCTCAGCAAATCAAGCGGATTAATCGCAGTATTCTCAGGGTCATAAATACTAAAATGCAAATGCGGCCCTGTGCTGTTGCCGGTATTGCCGCTTTCACCGATTTTTTGCCCTTTTTTTACAATGTCGCCCTCTTTAACAGAAATTAAACTTAAATGGCTGTAAAGGGTTCTATAACCGTTACTGTGGGATATGACGATGTAATTTCCATGCTGCCGGTGAAATACGGCGATAGTAACAATGCCGTCCATTGCAGCCATTACTGTTTCGCCGACGCGCGCGCTGAAATCAACTCCGTCGTGGAATCGTATTGCGTAGTTGATTCTGCGGTTTCCGAAATAGCTTGTTATAATTTGAGTATTCAGCGGGTATGTGAAAAAATCTTCCTGAGTAAATTGAGGTTCAATTTCATTTTCTGCGATGCCCGGAATAAAAATTATTTCTCCGTTTTTAATGTTATCATAATTTATTTCATTAACTTCTAAGATTATTTCCAAAGGCACATTAAATTTTGCCGCAATTTCAACAAAGGAATCGTTTTCTTCTAATTGATACAGAATGCCATCTATGTTCGGAATTCGTAAAATCATTCCGGGAGGGATAATTTTTATATCAAAAAGTTTATTTGAAGCGATTATCGCGTCCGCGGAAATGCCGTATCTTTTAGCAATTTCCGATATGGTATCACCTGCAGCTACAGTGTACTGCTGCCATTCAAATGTAAAAAAATTGCCTGAACCTTCCGCATCATCTGATTTTTCGTGAGCGGTGTCCTCATGATTTTCATTTATTTCCAGGTTATCTAAATCAGTTGTATTTATATCATTAGCTTTTAAAGTTGTATTGCATGATATTAAGACCGCTAACAGTATTAGTAAAAATGCGGATTTAAAATTAAATATTTTTCTTGTAGAACTCATAACTTTTTCCTTGCTCGTTATCATATTTCTTGTTATTCCAGAAATAATAAAACATTATATCTGAAACGCTCCAAAAAAACACTCCGCCTTATCCCGAAATTTTTCCGGCAGCGGCGCCTCAATCAAAATATCTAAAAACTCCAATCTTTGCGCATGAAGAAAAAACTCAACATCAACCCCCTTTCCGCGCTCTCTGTTAATGCCTCTTTGTTCTTTGTACTTCAAGTCCCCGGTAAGCGGAAATCCATGCGCCGCAGCCTGCGCCCTGATTTGATGCGTCCTCCCCGTTGCGATTTCCGCCCGAATCAGGCTGAGCTCTCCCTGAACGGCAAGCGGCGTAACCTTTGTGATAGCGCTTAAAAACGGTGCCGAAAACGGTGCATGGCACCCTTTTTGGCCACCTTTTTCAAACGGTGCCTGGCACCTTTTTTTCACAAATGTCTTCTTTTTCTCCTTGTCTCTGAAAAGTTCGTCTTCCCAGAATTCCTCTTTTTCAACCGTTCCTTCGACAATGGCAAGGTAGGTTTTCCTGACTTTTTGCTCCCTTAAAAGCGATGTAAATTGCCGCGCGCCGTCCAAACTTGTCGAAAAAACTACAATTCCGCTGGATGGTTTGTCTAAACGGTGCAAGGGACCCGGCCTGAAAGACAAAGAAGAGGGTAATTTCCCATCAAGATACGACTGAACCATTGTATCGAGGCTTTCCGGCCCATGAACTGTAAGTCCAACGGGTTTATTTACAGCCAAAAGACCGGATCCTTCCCAAATTATTTCCAAAGATGGTAAATTTTTCGTACTTTTCACCTGTTTTTGTTCGATAATACCTTTATTTGCTTTATTTTTTTTGCTATTTATTGAGGTTTTCATCGATTTTTGATCATTTTTCAAGGAAGGAATCGATATAATAACTGCGTTTTCAAGACGATCTTGCGCTTTGGCTGCCTTTCCGGCAACAAAAACCTGCCCCTGACGCAGAAGTCTATGTATTAAAGCCAGCGGCAGATCGGGGAGAGCTTTCCGTAAAATCCTGTCTAACCGGCGTCCGCAGTCATTTTCCCCGGTAATAAGTTCCATATACCTCTTTATATAACATTTCTTAACTTTTTTCCCTGTCATTTTTGTTATTATTTTGTTTTTTTGGGATAGTTTGTGTTTTCGCTGCCTGTTATTTGAGCAATCTTGACAAACTTCAAAATTAATTACAATATAAACCATGACAGTGGCAGATGCCTTAAAGTCCTTATTTTTTAATAAGATTTTTTTATCAACAGTAGTCAGTATGTGCACGGCGCAATTTTTGAAACTTTTTTTCTATCTGTTTAAAACCAAAAAAAAGAATAAATGGGACGCGATTGAAACTGTTATTTGGCGCACGGGCGGAATGCCGTCAAGCCACTCGGCTGTTGTGTGCTCGCTCTCTACAGCAATCGGAATTCATGAAGGGATATCATCAACATACTTTATTCTTTCCCTTGTTTTCGCTCTGGTTGTTCTCCGCGATTCTGTCGGCGTAAGAAGGGCGGCGGGATTGCAGGCTAAAGCTTTAAATAATCTTGGGAAGAATTTTTCGAAATTTACCGGGCAGGATTTTCATTCTGTTAAGGAAATACAGGGGCATACTCCGCTTGAAGTTTTGGTTGGATCCTGTTTAGGCGTTTTAATTTCAGTAGTTTTCTTTTTATTTTAGGCATTCGCTATGTCTTTGTTCCGATCTTTTGTGCTGAATAATCGTCCGTTAATAATAGGAGTTGTCTCTCTTATCCTGTCCGCCGCGCTTTTTTTTCTCGGTTCCATGATGGGTTATGAAGAATTCCGCGGAGGTTACGCTGTGCTGTCAACCGATGTATCTGTTGATGACAGAATGTTAAACGCTTTGTTAAATCAGGATCATACTTTTTCCGGGGATGTTATAAGCGAATCAAATCAATTTGTTTTTCTCGATAATTTCGATTCATTTGAAGCTGTTCCGCTGGATAAATATAACACAAGGATTTTTTCTTTTGATCCGCGCAATGACGGTTATGCCGATAAATTACGAAATGTTTTTATCAATGATGATAAAAGATTTTTTTATGTTCCTCTAAAAGCGGGTAATTGGAATTCAACAACGCTTGACAGGCAGTTCGCCTCTATGTTAGGTGACGTTCCTTTTACCGCCAATTATTTCGGGATCGGAAGGCCTTTGTTTCTTTTCTTCGGAATGTACGCGGCGGCGGCGGCTGGTATGCTGATTATTTGTCTTTTAATGAAAAAATACCATCACGGTGTGTTTGACATCATCGCTCTTGTTCCGGTTCTTTTTTCTCTTGCTTTTTTCGGCGCGCCTGGCATTGTATGCGCCGCGCTTTTTATCGCTCTTTTCATTATGCTGAAGGAGCCTGTCAGCGAGCTTGTTTCAGCCAAATCTCTGTTAAGAAATAAATTAAAATCCGTAAAAAATTCAGGTAAATCCAAATTTATTTTATTTTTTAAAGATATAATAATACCTTACAGGTTTTATTTTTTAATTATCGCCGTTTTTGCAGCTGCGTTTGTTTTTATTGCCGTTTTTTCACAATTAAAAGTTTTCTTTTTACTTGTTGTTTTTTTTACGGCATTTGCGGTTTTTTGCTTTTCGCTAAAATTATTGTCTCTTGAAGGCGGAAAACACAGAAAATTTATCCCTGTTAAGATAGTTAAAAGCAGTATTCCTGAATTTACTTTTCCCGTTTATATGCTGCCTTACGCCGTCTCGGCTGTTTTAACAATGCTTTTTATTCCTTACGCGTCGGGCTCCTATGTTGCAAATTACAAATTTGATACTTTTATTGAAGAGCAGGATTATTTGGCGCATTTGGCTTTTCAATCGTCTTTTTCTTATCGTCCTTTGGGTAAAAACGCCGGTTTTCAGTCGGCCGGTGAGAGCGCTATGCCGGTTTTTTTCGCGGACTCGGACAGGCTTCCTTCAGTAAAAGCGGTAAAATCAGGTCATGCTGACAGATACGGCGATTTTCCTCCTTTTCCCG
>Ga0209755_10003770_pt1 | contig 18590 bp, 14 predicted proteins | sample TergutCo191P1_FD_187301 | JGI IMG/M metagenome (GOLD analysis project Ga0209755, IMG submission 187301) | Cornitermes sp. P1 segment gut microbial communities from Petit-Saut dam, French Guiana - Co191P1 (SPAdes) (version 2) | ecosystem: Host-associated > Arthropoda: Insects > Digestive system...
GGGGGGCTCGAACCCGTTTTCAGTATCAGTGGGGCAGCCCGTCAGCAAAAATCCGATTAATACGACCGTCACGGCAAACCGGAACGTGTCTCGCCCCTTTTTCATACGCGATTCCTCCTTTGTGTGGCACCATAAGCGCGCCGTTTGAAAGGCGAAAGATGTTTCTGTACAACACTAAGGACATTATACACCATGCCGGCAGGCTGTCAAGCCCTTTTTTTGTTTTTCACGATTATTTTCGCCGGTTAACGCTTGAAGCGCGGAACATGCCATGATTGGCGCATGCCCCCTATCCCATCCCGTCTGAAAATAGTATGCTTCACCGGTGGACACGAACGACGAATCTGAAAAAGGGAAAGGCAAGAAGGCCGACGGCATACAGTGGCACCCGGCTTTCTGCAACGCGCTGCGTCTTGAGTTCAAAGGATACGAGAACGAGCTTGATTTCGTATTCGAACACCCCCTTACCACCGGCCCCCTAAAGATAGACGTCATGATAATCAAGAAGGCCGAGGGCGTGCGAATCGACAAGAACATCGCCGGGATATTCCGCGGGGTCAACATCGTCGAATACAAAAGCCCGAGCGACTACATGTCGGTGCAGGATTTCCTCAAGGTCTACGCCTACGCCTGCCTGTACGCGTCGCTGGAGGAGGACGCGGACATAACGGACATGACGCTGACCGTGGTTGCGAGCCGCCACCCGCGGTCGGTTCTTGAGCATCTGCGCGACGCGCGCGGATGCGCGGTTGAAAAGAAATGGCCCGGGGTATATATTGTTAGTGGGGATCCGCTGCCGATCCAGATAATCGACAGCTCGGAGTTGTCCGCGGAGGAGAACCTTTGGCTGAAGGGATTGAGCGACGAGCTTGAGGCGCGGGACTGGCGGGATATGCTTGCGGAGATGGCGCGGCTTGGCAAGTCCGGCCTTATAGGCGCATACTTTGACGCGATAATGCGCGCGAACAAGGAAAGTTTTAAGGAGGCGTATGAGATGAGCGACGACACGTTGGCATTGGATAGCCTGCTTGAGGAGATCGGCTTGGCCGCGAAATGGGAGGCCAGGGGCATATCCTTGGGCGAGGCCAGAGGCGAAAACAAGATACTCGGGTTGTTCAGGCAGGGGTATACGGTGGAAGAGGTCGAAAGGATGCTCGCCCAAGGCAGGGCCTGGAATGCCGAGGCTCCCATGGGTGGTGGCCAAAATTAACGCGTAAGCGAAAACCCACTGCCTCGCGGTTACCCAATTTCTGCCATGTCTCAATCCCCTGTTCCGTTTTGGGTCGTGATATGCAAACAGAACTTAGAGGCCTCGTCTGTAACAGTGACGACATGGTGCGAAACCGGGGAAAGGCGAGGCATCCAAAATTATTTGTCCAACGCCTTGATATTACCGGCCTCGTGTTTTAGATAAGATTTCAATGGGGCAAGGCTTTTGTTTTAGGCTCATGGGTCGCATCGGCAAGCATGCAGTGCGTGGAAATAGATGAAAATTATCGCATGCCACTATCCCATTCCGAAATAGAAAGGAACCGCCGATTGGCAAAATGCCGTTGATCGACGGTTCGCATATGTTTGAATAGGCATGACACATTTTAAAGCGCTTACCACGAACGTTCGAACGCCCTTCTTGGAGGTCGCACCGGCCGTTCCGGTTGCGTCCATTCCTCGACGGTTAGCAAAAGCTCATCGGACGGCACCACCGTCGAATGCCTCGAATCTCCGTAGAGGTTTAAAGGCATGGTGGGCCTTATCAAGTCGCCACCCGCAACCTCTATGGTAAGGTCGATAAAACCAGGCAAAACACCATTAGAATCAAAAGCTGCATCGCCGAATGTTCCGTATTCGGATATAGCGGGTATCCCGCCAATGGTGGCGTTGGCCAATGCCGCCCCATTAGTGGATGCTGCGTTCGCTTCGCCGGTTGACGCATCCACGCCGTAGATAGTGCCGTCACTTACCAGGAAGGTACCAGAAGCATTTATCACCCCGCCACCCAAACCGATAACGCTATTACCGGAAATTATCCCGCCGCGCATGTTGAAGACGGTTCCGGCCGCCCAATTGGCAACCCCGCCGCCATGTCGGGCGGTATTGCCAGAGATTAACCCGTCGCATACATCAAAGATGGCTCTGTCCCCAAAGTTAAACACCCCGCCGCCATCCTGTACAGAGTCATTGTTGGAGATCCCCCCATTTTCCATGGTAAACACGCCAAGATTAATGACCCCGCCGCCGTTCCGCGTGGCGACATTGTCGGAGATTGTCCCTTCTGCCATGCTGAAGGCGCCCCTATTGAACACCCCGCCGCCATCCAATGTCGCGGTATTTTCATGTATCATACCATCGCGCATAATAAAGACGTTCTCACTTGCGACACCGCCGCCGCTTCCAAGAACCTCATTGCCGAAGATTTCCCCAAAATACATGCTGAAGGTACCTCTGTTGTATACCCCGCCACCAACCCCGGTTGCCTCGTTGTTAAATATTCTCCCATTGTTTAGTATGGTGAAAGCATGGGTATTGAACACCCCGCCACCACTAAGTGTGGCGGTATTGTCATGAACTTCGCCATAGTGTATGGTGAAAACCCAGTCGTTTTCTACCCCGCCACCATTTATGGAAGTGTTATTGTTTATTGACCCTTCATGCATAATAAACGTGCCAACATTGGAAACGCCGCCGCCATATCGCCCGGCATCGTTGGTGCGAATAACGCCGCCCAGCATGGTAAAGGTGCCATCCATCCCATTGGCCACCCCGCCGCCATCTGAGGTGGCCGCGTTGTCGAAAATGTTCCCGTCGCGCATGTAAAAAACGCTGAAATTGATCACCCCACCGCCATACGAAGCCTCGTTGTCAAAGATATTCCCCATCCGCATGTTAAAAGCGCCTCCGAATACTATTACCCCGCCACCTTGGTCACTTGCGATGTTACCTGAAATCGTCCCTCCATGCATGTCGAAGGTATCGTCAAGAATGAACACTCCGCTCCCAAAAGTAGCGTCATTGTCAATGATCATTCCACCTTCGTACATGCTGAAGGCTCCCTGGCTAATTACGCCGCCGCCCCGCATTGCGCTGTTATCGGCGATTACCCCGCTTTGCATAACGAAAGCTCCGCCGGAAGCGATGCGTATACCGCCACCTTGGTTTACGATAACGGCATCGGTGTTTATATTGACATTATTCGCAATCTTAGCGTCCGCATCCATGACGAGGGTGCCGCCGTTTTGCGCGACCACCAAGGCAGAGGTGTTGTTGGGTATGCCCCTAAGCTCGATGTCTTCCAGTATGAGGGTAACCCCGTTGCCGATCGTGAACATTGCGCCGGGGCTGGCGAGATACAGGGTATCGTCCGGGTTCCCCCTTGTCAGGGTGATCGTTACTTGCCTTCCCCCGAAGGCCAGCATTTGGGGCTCTATTTGTTCGCTGGCGATTCCGGTTGTAATGGTAACCGCCGACGGTGGCTCCCCTGTGCGCAGATCGGCAAGCTGGTCGGCGACCAGACGGGGAGGGTTGGGATCGGGTACCGGCCCGACAGGAAGGCTTTCAATCTGGCCGGCGGTACCCGTGCGGGTTACCACGACCCTGATCTGATAGTTTATATCTTCGTTGGTTATGATGTACGTATTGCCGTCGATTATCGGATCGCCGATGTTCGTGAAGTTGGGGTAGGCTCCCCGTTGCCACTGAAAATAGATGGCCCCGCCGCTTGTAAGGTTTGTTGTGGTTGCGGTAAGAATAGCGTCAACACCGAGTGTATCAGTGAAAGTGATCCCTACGTCACCTTGTAGGGATGGAACACTGGAAACCAGCACGGGACCGACATGGCCGCTTTCAATCTGGCCGATTGTACCGATGCGGGTTATCACGACCCTGATCTGGTGATTTATGTCTTCGTTGGTTACGGTGTACGTATTGCCGTCGATTATCGGGTCGCCGATGTTCGTGAAGTTGGGGTAGACCCCCCGTTGCCACTGGAAATAGATGGCCCCGCCATTTGTAAGGTTGATGGTATCAGCGGTGAGTATCGAATCAACCGCAAGCGTATTTGTATTGTAACTTATAGTTACATTCCCTCTTAATTCGGGATATTCTTCATCCCTTGCGTCCGTAGGACAGCCCGTTGCCAAAAGGCCGATTGCAATCACGATAGTAGCTAGGCGGAAAATATTTAAATTTACTTTCATATCTGAAACCCTACCCTTGTTGGTTTGATATCCAGCGCACCACTATTTTTACGTGGCATACGGATTTAAAAAACTATGATGATAGGCATAGAACAGATAGATAACACCTGTTCTGTACTATCCCAAAAGATACCAATTGACCACCATTCTGGTTACAAACGGATGGCCAATTGGTTTTACTTCACAAAATACAGCAGAATTTACATTACCCAAAATATTGTCGGTGGGAGAGGCACTGTGAATTCTGGGTCTAGCTCAGGGAACACTATGTCCACCCACTCACAGCATACACAACATCGTGGAAGCCTGATGATAATATCGCTGGGGAAGCGACGAAATTTGTTATCGCGTATAATGTCCCCTTCGATTACCCATATCGAATTATCGCGAATAAGAAGCAAGATGTCGTTTTGAAAAAATTCGCTTCGGCCATTTGGTGTTAGCACAGTTGTTTGAAGGTTATCCGTCGCCAATGTTAGGGAGTATTGTACTGTGAGAGTGGAGCTACTTATAATTGCGCCTCTGTCATCAAACGCCTCTAAACCTATGCTGACAGACGATGCATTGGCGTTGCGAACAGAAACAGAAGCCAAAGTTTCGGTAGCCCCAGCATCAATTGACCCCAAGGTTCTGGAGGTCACTTCTTCACCACCAGATGCAAGGTACATGTTAAATGTTGTGCCTGGAACAAGGGCAGAAAGCCAATCGGGAACCTGTTCCTCTTGATCTTGATACGAAACAGCACAAGATCCCAACAATACCACAGCCAATGCCGCCGACATTACGGCGATTTTCCGTTTTGCAGAAGTTTTCATAAACTTCCTCCTTTGCTGTTTGCCATGCGATTTTGGCCACAAGTCGCATAGTCAAACATAATTTTTAACCAAACCTATACAGGATGGCAACGATGCAAGGCACGTTGAATTACTTGCAAGTTAACATACCCAAGCATGATGCTATCACAAGAAACAGCGTATGGCAAACTTTTTTTCGTGGAGTCGAAAAAAACACAAGGAAAATTTTCCTTGTGTTTTTTGATCGCTATATGGCCAATCCAAATCGGCACAACGTCTCTTCATGGTTTGTAAATATTTATAGCCTGTTGGTGCAATTTGATGGCAGAAGAAGACACAAAAACACAGAGACCCCCACCAGAAAGTGTTTGTTTTCGGTGGGGCTTGGTCTTCCAGTGTTTTTATCGTATTATAATAGCGCACCAAGAATAGCACATATTATGATAATTTCCAACCCACTACATAAAGCCTGTTGTATGCCTCCACCTGGCAAGATTGCTCCCCAATGACCCCCTAGTACCCATTCCGCCACTTCTCCATCCCTTACAACGGTAAGCAGAAAAGCGTTTTCCATACCCAAATCTTGCGCGGCCGATCTAAAGACAGGGATATTCCCACCATTTATGTTCATTGTTTGTCCAGACTTGTACAACGAATGGCTCGAAGTTCCCACGTGTCTGCCCGTGGCATCGAGCGTATGAAGATCGATACTAAGGGACGTTTCGGTAACCGCGTTAATGGTTATGAAACCGTATACGCCACCGTTCACCTCCCCGTTCGTCCTCGTCCTTGCAAGCGGCGACCCTTCCTCGTTAAGCGCATCCAGACGCGCAAACATGTGGGTACCCGGCACCAAGTCCAAATGCCCGTTTGAATGCCGTTCGGGGCCATACACTTTCTGTTGTGGTAAAGCGCAGGATGCCATAACCGCCAACACCAATACCGCAAATGCCTTGATTTTCATGATCGGTGAAAACATAATACATCCTCTCTTACTCTAGCAAAGTAAAATCATCTTAACATGCAAAAGCCAATCCGTCAAGCGTTTTGTTCAAAAGTGGTGCGGACAATGCCGTCCCAATCATGCTCCCCCAAGGGGACAAAATATGACTCCGGTGCTTGTGGTTTACAGGCAAATTGCCCGTTAAAAACATCGATAAAACGTCGCAGTTCAAGATTGGCCTGTTCAATGTCGGTAATGTCCTGCTCTTTTAGCCAGATTGGGAGTTGCTTTTGCAGGGTTTTCAACAAATGTTTGACGTGCTTTTTTGCGCGTGGCGCGGCGGCGCCATCCGCTATGTCCGCTCCCAATTTTTGGACTATGGAACCTAACAAAGAATCGCCGGCGAACAAGGTTTTGGCTTTTTCGGCATAAAGTTCCCGGGGAATGCCGTAATCCGTTACGGTCTGGCGCAGAACCTCGGTGTATCCTTTGTCGCATTCATTTTGGCAAAAGTACAGACTGGTTATATGCATTGTGGCGTTGTCGGCAATGACGTACAGAATGCGGGGTGTCCCGTCCCAAAACCAGTCATAGGAATGCGCGGCCATTTCCAGCATTTCCCCAAAAGCCACGGTTTTGTTGCCGGCATTTGCTTTAAGGGCGATTCTCGCACCCTTTAGAATGTTCAAAAGCGATGAATAGCTTATATCTATTCCTTCGAACTCGGCAAGAAGATCCCTAAAACGAATGGCCTTGACCCCGCTATAAGCGGCGGACTTTTTAAGATCGACTATGCGCGTTCGAAGGCTTTCTTCTATATAATTGGCCGGGCGTCTACCGGAATTACCATGCACCAAGGCGTTTTCGCCCCGTTCCCTGTACCTTCTTTTTAACTCCCTTACGGTTCTTTCGTCTACATCAAGCTGCCAAGCGACTTGATCCGTATCGTAAGTGCCATCCATTGCGCCGCGAATAAAGGCCCGTTTTTCCACCTTTTTTTTGCCCACGATTTCACCGCCTATCGAATCCAATTCCTGAACCTCCATGGCAGGTAGGGATGCTCCCCCCATATAGCGCACACGGCACACAAATTAAAAATACCGCCTGCGGAAAAGCCCATTGAAGCAATCCCCAATGCAACCACCCCCAATGACAACAGGCCCAGAGAAACAACCCCCACGCTAATCAAACCGAATCCGAAAAGGCCAATCCCCACGACACCCTTTGCAACGTTGCCGATTGCGACTATGCCCTTGGCCCTTGCATTCATCATCGAAAAACGCTTGCCGATATGTATATGAAGGTAAGGCACTCCGCCCCTCGTTTTCCTGTCCGAGACAAACTCGTAGGCTTCGGCAGTCCGCAATACCGTTCCCCATACCCCGAAAACTTTTTCGCCCACCGGTTTTGGCGTTTCCTTTTCCACTTTAATGTCCGTCAAAAGTTCCTCAAGGCTTACCCCCAACACTTTCGCCAACAGGGGCAGCAGGGCTATGTCCGGGTTTGTCTCGTGAGTTTCCCATTTGCTTACGGCCTTGTTGCTTACCCCGACCGCCTCGCCCAGTTTCGCTTGCGACATTCCCCTTTCCTTGCGCAGCCTTTGTATCGTGTCGCCCAGCATTCTCTTGTGCATAACGCCCCCTATTAAAAGTAGCTTTAATTTTGCCCCGGCCAATGGCAAACGACAATAGAATCATGTCTAGTGATGCTAGAATTTAAGAAAAATTTTGGTGCGGACGCTATGTTTTGGCGGATACCGTTATCATTTGCGACAATTCCGTCGCAATGTCGCCTTCGCTGTCCTTGGATTGGTGAACGGCAGAAAACCTAAGCTCAGGTAGGCGCAACGGTGCCTGTCACAGTAATCGTCCGGTGTGGTGGTTAACCCCACCACACCATATCTAGCGTACCAGGTCGCCCACACCAGCATCCGTTTTCGGGTACCGGCCGGGCGGCAACAGGCAGCCTTTCCCGCATGGGCACGCCGGGATGGCGGTTATCAAAAACCGTAGCGTGGGCACGCACTCAAGTTCATCAACAGGTTGGCGCAATATGACAGACACCGCTTATAACCTGCCGCCGTATCAAAGACAGGGCATTGACCACATTCCCCGTTGCCGCCATTACTCAAGCCCCGCAAGCCAGACATCCGCGGAACGCACCTCGATTGGTGCCGGCGAACTTTCCTGCCGTTCGCGTTTAAGGTTTTTCACAAGCTGTATGCCGGGAATGTCGTACCGGTTGCAAAAATAGTGAAGGTTTTTGGCAATGGTCGAATCTGAAAGTTTTGTTTCCAACAGGAATTGGGCTTTGCCGTTCCTGGCGTAGCAGAAATCCACTTCCCTGCCGTCTTTTGTCCGGACATAGTGAAGGGCCGCGCCAATTCCGCGAAGGTCTTCTTCCGCCGCCGCTTCCTTTACCAGTGACAGGGCGACAAGGTTTTCAAACCTGACGCCGTCGTCCCCCTCGACAAGGGCCGTGTCGAAAAAATAAATCTTCGGCTCCTTCAGAATGGAACGCGCGATGTTTCCGGTAAAGGGGCTAACCCGGAACACAATGTACAGTTCCTCAAAAATGCCGATATATTTTTTCACGGTATTCGGGGAAATCCCGATATCTCCGGCGATTGACGAATACGAAACGGGAGACCCCACCCGACTGCGCAAAAGTTCCAGACACAGTTGAAGGGATTTAAAATCGCTGAACTTTTCAAAGTCCAGAACGTCCTCCCGGATTAGCCCGTCCACGTAATGCTTCCGCCAGCGCCGGGCGGTGTCGTCGTCCTCGCAAAGGAACGGTTCGGGAAAGCCGCCCCGGTTTGTCAGGCGGCCCAAATCCGGCTCGGCGCCGGCGGCGGTTAGTTCCCCCGGCGAAAAAGGGAAAAGCCGGTGCGTGAAAAAACGTCCGGCAAGAGACTCGCCCGTCTGCCTAAAGTATTCCAGCCTGGCGCTGCCCGTTACAAGTATTTTCGTTTTTTCCGGTTTGGTGTCAAAAACGCCTTTGATGTAGGTTTTCCAGCTGGGCATCTTGTGGATTTCGTCGAAAACCAGCAGGTCCGTGGAACCAAGCCACGCTTCCTTTTCGATTATTTCCCGGTCACCGCGGCTGTCGTAGTTTAGGTAAACCGGATGGGCAAATTCCCCGGCAACCTCGCGGGCAAGCCAGGTTTTGCCGACCTGTCGGGGGCCGGTAAGGAAAACGATTTTTGAGGTCAGGTCTTTTTTTATCCGGGGGCCGCGCTTTCTGTGCATACGACTATTCTGCACCGTTTTGCGGAAAAGTCAAGACTATTCTGCATCGTTTTGCGGAAAAGTCGTGACTATTTTGCATTTCGGTGCGTTTTAGTCGTCTTTCGCGCAGCTATGCCCTTTGCCAACTTCGGACAAATGGTATATAGTGTACGCATGAGGATGTTCCACCGTTTGAGTTGGGCCGGGGCTTTAATCGGGGCCTCGTCTTTTTTGCTGGTTTCCTGCGCGGAGCGGGATGGAAGGGCGCGCGCGCCTGCGGATGTTTTTGCGGCAGAGGGTACAATCATCATAGGCAACTTTGAACGGGAAAGGGCGGAACGCAACGGGGAATTTGCCGCGCGGCTTTCCACCGCCATGCGGAACGCGGAACTGCCAGAGGCTCTATACGTGAGTCTGCTGGAAGTTTCTACGTGGAATCCCGCTTTCACGAACGATCTGCAAACCGTTCTTGCCGGGCCGCTGTACTTGCGCGTTCTGGTCGATCCCTGGACTCCGCTTCCGGCCGGATATTCACCGCCGGACTTGGTTCCGCTGGGGGCGGGTTCGTACCGCGTCAGCAGGGCGGGAATGTTTCTGCGGCATTCCGCCGCGATGTCGTTGGAGGAAATGGCAAGGGCCGCCCTTGCCGACGGCGTAACTCTGGTGGCTGCGTCGGCGTACCGTTCCTACGACCACCAAACGCAGGTTCACAACCACTGGGTTCAGGTGATGGGCCGTGCCGCCGCCGAGCGCGTTTCGGCAAGGCCGGGGCACAGTCAGCACCAGACCGGGCTCGCTCTGGATTTTTACCCAATCCACAACGATTTCGCGCTTACCCCGGCCGGTCGCTGGATGGCGGACAACGCGTACCGGTTTGGCTGGTCGCTGTCCTATCCCGATAACTACGAACACATTACCGGCTACAGTTGGGAAAGCTGGCACTTCCGCTACCTTGGCCGGGAGCTTGCGGCGTTTAAGTACAACTACTTTGGCGGTATTCAGCAGTTCGCGTTGCGCTTCCTGCACGAGTGGGAACGGCTTTGATTTCCGGCGGCGTTGGCCGAGAAGGCGGCCCGGCGCATTACCGAAGTACGACTTCCGTTCTGCCGAAGCCGCCGAGTTCCGGGTGCGAGAAAAAGTAGTCCGCAACGGCGGGTTCCCTTTTCAGTTGGTTGTGAACGCCTTTTTGCAAAATGCCGTCGCCTTTGCCGTGAACCACGGAAAACGTTTTTAGCTCGCACAAAACCGCCGCATCTATCTGGCGGCGTAACGCTTCAAGGGCTTCCTCCATGCGCATTCCCCGCAGGTTTATTTCCGGACGCGCGGAGGGGGACGACGCGTAGTCAACGCTTGCGATCTGCGGCTTGGGTGGCGGGGACGGCGCGGCGGGGGCAAGTTCGCTTTCCGGGAAGCTGATTTTTAGTGAACCTATTTCCACGATCCAAGTGCTGTCTACCGATTTTCCGGCATGGCTTTTTTTGTCCTTGCGCACCAGTGTACCGCGCCGTTTGGAGTCGCCCGCAAATACCTCCATTCCTGGAACGAAAACCAGCGTGGCGGTGCCTGTACCGCCCCCCCCCGGGGGGGCTTCCGTGGAGCGCTGTTCTTCGGCGATTGCGCGTTTTTCCGCTTCCAGTGCGACGGCTTCGGCTTCCACGACACCGGCGAGTTCCCCCAGGAAGTCTTTTACTTTCAGGGTTTTCTCCCGGGTTATTTCGCCTTCGCGCAGTTCGCGGACCAGGTTCTCCAGGGTTTTCCGGCTTTCGTCCAACAGAAGGCGCAGCCTTCCGGCGAAACCGGCTTTTAGTTCCAGTTCCTTTTGTCGCAAACGCAGTTCCTTCAAGTCGGACTTCCGGCGTTCGTTTCTCAGGCGGTCTTCCTCGATACGGGCCTTTTCGGTAAGCAAATCAAGCTCGCGGTGTTTTTCCTTTAGCCCGCCGATTAGCGCGGAAACGTCGGAGTGCCCGGAGTCAACGTAATGCCGCGCACTCGCAACGATGTTCCCCGCAAGGCCGTTCCGCTCGGCGATTTCCAGAGCGCGGCTTTCGCCCGGGATGCCCGTGATGATCCGGTACGTTGGCGAAAGTGTGTGCGTGTTGAATTCCACCGACGCGTTTTCCACTTCCGGTCTTGTGTATCCGTAATTTTTCAAAACGCCGTGGTGGGTGGTGATTAACAGCGTAGTGTTTTTTTCGATAAGGTGATCGAGTAGCGCCATTGCAATCGCGCCGCCTTCCTGCGGGTCGGTTCCGGAACCAAGTTCGTCCAGCAAGGCCAGCGAACGCGCCGTGGAATGGGCGATAATTCCGGCAATGTTAGTGATGTGCGCGGAAAACGTCGAAAGCGATTGCCCAATGGATTGCTCGTCGCCAATGTCCGCAAAAATACCGTCAAACACCGGAAGCGCACTGCCTTCCGCTGCCGGAATGGCAATGCCGATCTGGTTCATCATGGCGAAAAGCCCCACGGTTTTAAGCGCGACGGTTTTACCCCCGGTGTTGGGCCCCGTAATAATTAGCGCACGGGTATGCACGTCTTTTTGAACGTCCCCCCCCGGGGGGTGCCCCATGGTAAGGTCGATTGGCACGGCGTTTTTCAAAAGCGGATGCCTGGCCTGCACCAGATTAATGCACGGCGGTGTACCGCCGGGGGAAAAACGCCCGCCGGTTTCCAGCGAATACCGCGCCTTTGCCATCAGCACTTCCAGATTCAGCGCAATGGTGTGAAAAACTTTCAGGTCCTCACTGCGCTCGGCTATGGTTCCGGTAACGGTTAGCAGTATTTTCCTTATTTCCGCGTCCAGGTTCCGGGTTTCGATGAGGATGTCGTTGTTTTTTTCCACCACGTCTTCCGGCTCGACAAAAATGGTTTGTCCGCTGGACGAAACTTCGTGTACTATGCCGCGTATTCTGCCCCGGAAGTTGGATTTTACCGCCAGTACGATTCTGCCGTCCCGTTGCGACGGAACGGCGGACTGCAACATGCGTTTTACTTCATCGTTTGCCGTGTAACGGGAAACCACCGCGTCAAGCCCGGTTTTAAGGTTTCGTATTCGCTGTTTGATTGCCCGCAGTTCCGGTAAATCGCGGATGTTTCCTTCGCGGTCCATAACGCGAAAAACCGCCACGGCAAGTTCACCGCAGTCCGGCATGGCTTCCAGCGTTTCCTCAAAAACGGGGTGCGGCGACAACAGTTTGCGCAGCTCCTCTACGCGCTCCACAAACAGCCCGATTGCACAGGCTTCGTCAAGTTCAAGGAATGTTCCCTCCACTTCAAACTTGGGAAGCAGAAAACCAATCGAGGGCAGGTACCGGCGCGGGTCTCCCCCCCCCTCGTGTATGCGCGAGATTATTGCCTGCACCGCGTTCTTTATTTTTGTAACGGCTTCCGGATTGCCGGATGGCTTTTCTTCCCTAATAATCGCCGCCGCTTCCTCGCACATGGAGTGCCAGGCAAGGCGTTCCAGTATGGCATCGAACTCCAGCAGTTTTAACGTTTTTTGCGATAAAACGTCCTTGGGCAAAACGGTGTTTTCAGTCCGCACTGTTTTTCCCCGCAAGCTCGTCGAAAATTCGCAAAAAACTTTCGTAGCGGTCTTCGTGAATTACCCCGGCGTGTACCGCCTCCATAATCTTGCAACCGGGTTCATTGCGGTGGGAGCAGGAAAGGCCGTAGGTGCATTTGCCCGCAAGGGGGGTGAACTCGCGCATGTGCACAATTAGTTCTTCTTTGTCGATTCCGTCCGGCACGAAACGACGCATCCCCGGCGTGTCGATTATCCAGGTTTCCCCGGAAAACCCGGGCAGGTCAACAATCGACGCAAGGGTGGTTGTGTGGTTGCCCCGGTCGTATTTTTCGTTGACGGCACCGGTTTTGATGTTCAGGCCCGGAACCAGGGCGTTAAGAAGGCTGGACTTGCCCACGCCGGACTGCCCGATAAAAACGGAGCGTTTCCCCGCAATACACCGGCGCAGCATATCCAGCCCCTGTCCCGTTTTTGCGGAAACTTCGGCAAGTTCATAGCCAATGTTTTTAAACTCCTCCAGCCGTTCATCGGCATCCAGTTTGTCGTCATAATCGCTGTTACTGTCCAGGTCGATTTTGTTGCAAACGATTATCGCATGAATCCCCGCGATGTCCACCTGTAGCAAAACGCGATCCAGAAACCGGGGTCTAAAAGGCGGCGACCGGCGGGTTGTAATGCACAAAACCTGATCCACGTTTGCCGCCAGAAGCTGAGTGCAGTTTCCCTTTTGGTTAAAACGGCTAAAACTGTTTTTGCGCTCCTCCAGCGCGACTATCATTCCGGTTCCGGGCTGCTCCGGATCGGTCTGGATTTGCACGCGGTCTCCCGGGGCAAGCGGATTGTAGAAACCTTCGGCGTTTTTTAGGACTTTTCCCTTTAGGCGGCACTCCAGCGTTTCCGCGCTTTCGTTTTGGCGCACGGCGAAAATGTTTCTGGAACCGTAAAGTATCATGCCGCTTGTCATGTTTCCTCCAGCAGCGAAAGTTCGCATCCAAGGCGTTCCGCCCACACCGCCCACGACGACTCCGGCGGCGTGCCCCCGGTAAGAAGCAGACGCTTTGCGGTGCCGGACGCGCCCGGTTTTTCGCCGCGCCGTTCCATCGGAAGCAGGGATTCAACGCGCTGCGAAATTCCCTGAACGGATTCAAACACCGCGATATCCGGAGCGGCTTCCCGCCTAAAGTCTTCCAACAAAAACAGAAAGTGCGTGCAGCCCAGCACAAGCACATCCACGCCGGTTTCACGAAACCGGTCCAGATAACACCGCACCGTTTGCAGTTTTTCGTCCACGCCGGCGGAATCCAAACGGCGTTCAACGAATTCAACAAGCTCCGGCGCGGCAACGCCGACGATTTCGCGGTTGCCGTACCGGACGCTAAGCTCCCGGATATAGGACTCCCTTACGGTAAGCTCCGTACCCAGCACGCCGACCTTTCCGGTTTTTGATGCCAACGCCGCCGGTTTTACCGCCGGCACGGTTCCCACAAACGGAAGACCCAGGAAGCGTTCCCTTAATCCGGGGAGCGCCGCTATCGACGCGGAGTTGCAGGCCAGCACGATTATCTCCGGATTTAGTTTTGACACTATTTTTTCCACAAGGCCGGTTAGGACTTCGACAAGTTCATCGCGGCCGCGTTTGCCGTAGGGGAAATTCAAACGGTCGGCAATGTACGCAACGCTTTGCCCCGGATTCCTTTCGTGGAAATGGCGAAAATATGGAATACCGCCAATCCCGGAATCCAGAAAAAGTACGCACCGGTTCTGCTTCTGCTCTGCCATCAAAATCAGCTAAAAAGATTGTCAAAAGCGGTTCTGGCCGCCGAAGTCTGCGTCTTTGCTTTTTCCATTTCGTTTTTCTGCCCCGCTGTTTCGCCACGGTATTTCGGATCCAGAGAAAACCAGTCGCAAAAGTTGGCCCGTTCCTTGTCCGCCACCGATTCCGCGTTTACCTCGGAACAGTCCCCCCGCGCCCCGGGCAGACAGAACCGGCAGTTTCGGCAGGAACGGAGGTCTTTCCCGCACAAGGTACAGGGAAGCGAACGCCCAAACGGCTCCCGCTCCACCACAGGCGAACCACAGTACCAGCACATGCTTTATAGTACCCCGGTTTTTGCCGTTTGGCAAGGGAGGGAACGGGCCGCGCCAGCTTGGTTTTTCGCCGGATTCATGCTATATTGGCCCTCGTATGAAGATTGATGCAAGTCGCGTGGCCACACTGGAACGCCTCATCCCGGAGTATCAGAAATCGTACTATGACGGGGAGGCGGAAATATCGGACGGGGAGTTCGACCTGCTTTGGGACGAGCTAAAGGCGCTTGCCCCGGACAGTCCCGTTCTCAAAAAGGTTGGGGATGGCGATGCCGCGAGCGGCGTGGACGGTTTTCCCAAGGCCAGGCATTTGATTCCCATGGGGAGTCAGGACAAGGCCGCCAATCCGGAGGAGTTTCGCGCCTGGGCGCGGAAAACCGGTTTGCCGAAATTTCTGGTGCAGTACAAACTGGACGGGGCAAGCCTGGAGTTGCAATACGAAAAGGGCGCTCTGACAAAGGCGATTACCCGGGGGGACGGAGTTGTCGGCGACGAAATTACCGCAAACGCCAAGCGCATGTCCGGCGTACCTGAAAAGCTGGACATTCCGTTTTCCGGCGGTGTGCGCGGCGAAGTTGTAATGACGCGCGACGTTTGGCGCGAAAAGTATTCCTCCAAGGCCAACTGCCGCAACGCCGCCAACGGGATTATGCGCCGCAAGGACGGTTCCGGTTGCGACGACCTTGTCTGCATCGCTTTTGACGCGGCGGAGGTTGGCGACCTTTCCGGGGGCGGCGGGGCGGTAAACGGCGGGGACTACTTTACCGACGAGGCACGGAAAATAGAGTGGCTTGGCAAACGCGGTTTCCGGACCGCAGAGACGAAAATCTGCGCCGACTCTGACGGGGTTGTTGCGTACCGGGAAAAGGTCGCCAAGATGCGTGCCGGCTTGCCGTTTGACATTGACGGTTTGGTTGTGAAAGACCTTGTTACGGATATGGCGGATTTGCGCCGCGCCCGGCCGGAAAAACAGATTGCGTTTAAGTTCGAACTGGAAACCGCCTTTAGTATTTTGCGCCAGGTTGAATGGAGCGAATCCGGCGCAACGTATACTCCAATCGGCGTGGTTGACCCGGTGCGTATTGCCGGAACCACCGTCCAGCGCGCCAATCTTAACAATCCCGACATGATTCGCGCTCTGGGACTGAAAATAGGCTCGGCGGTTTCCGTGGTAAAACGTGGCGAGATTATTCCAAAAATAGAAGGCCTTGCCCCGGAGGATGCCCTGCCACCGGAGGCGTCTTCCGGCGGCGAACAGGAAATCGCGTTTCCGGATCGTTGCAATGTTTGCAACACGGATTTGGTGGATGCCGGAACCAGGCTTTACTGTCCAAACGTCGGCTGCCCAAAGCGTTTGCACCACCGGCTTGAGAAATGGGTTAAGGTTCTTGACATTCGCGAGCTGGGCGAAAAACTTATACGGCAGCTTTTTGACAAGGAACGTGTGCGGCAAATCGCGGACCTGTACACGTTGCAGGCCGAAGAACTTGCTGGCTACGAACGCATGGGCGATCTTTCCGCAGCCAAGGTTGTGCGCCACATTCAAACCCCGCGCGAACTTTCCCTTGCGGTGTTTGTCGCCGGGTTTGATCTGGAGGGCGTTGCGGAAACCACGATGGAAAAAGTCTGCGCCGCCGGTTTTAACACCCTGGAAACGCTGCGTTGCGCGTCGGTGGAGGAACTTGCTGACGTCCACGGCCTTGGCGAAATTACCGCCGGCGTTATTGCCGACGGCCTAAAGGAAACCGCCGCCGCGATGGATGCCGTGCTGGAAACCGGCGTTATCAGCATAGCGCCGCCGCCGCCGGAAACGCTGCCCCTGCGCGGCCTGTCGTTCTGCTTTACCGGTGAGCTTTCCTCCATGAAGCGCCCCCAGGCAGAAGAGAAGATTCGCGCGTTGGGTGCCTTGGCGAAAACCTCCGTGATAAAAGGCCTTTCGTATCTGGTTACCAACGACCCTGAATCCGGTTCCTCCAAAAACAAAAAAGCCCGCAGTTTAGGAATATCGATAATCGGCGAAGACGACTTCCTTGCGTTGCTCGCCAATCCTGGGAACGCCGGGGGGGAGGGGGCTTTAGGTTCCACGCCCGGGGCGCAGGGCGAATTGTTTTAGCGGGAGTGAACTTTTCCGGAGCGTCTTCCCAAGCAACGGAAGACCGTGGGAAGGAACGGGGGGCCCTGCCCCCCGTTCCTGTTTCAACTACTTGCTGTCAATGTACCGAAGCAGGTCAACCACCTTGTTCGAGTAGCCCCACTCGTTGTCGTACCAGGAAACCAGCTTGAAGAAGCGCTTCTCGCCGGGCAGGTTGTTCTGCATGGTGGCGAGGCTGTCGTAAATCGAGGTGTGTTCGTCGTGGATGATGTCCGTGGAAACGATTTCCTCGTTGCAGTACTTCAGGATGCCTTTCAGGTAGGATTCCGAGGCCTTCTTGAGAGCCGCGTCGATTGCTTCTATGGAGGTGTCCTTTTCGGCGCGGAAGGTGAGGTCAACCACGGAGCCGGTGGGCGTGGGAACGCGGAAGCTCATGCCGGTGAGCTTGCCCTTGGTGGAGGGAAGCACCTCGCCGACGGCCTTCGCCGCGCCGGTGGTGGAGGGGATGATGTTGATGGCCGCCGCGCGCCCGCCGCGCCAGTCTTTCTGGGAAACGCCGTCCACGGTTTTCTGGGTGGCGGTGTAGGCGTGGATCGTGGTCATGAGTCCGGTTTCCACGCCGATACCTTCCTTGATCAAAACGTGAACCAGCGGCGCAAGGCAGTTGGTGGTGCAGCTTGCGTTGGAAATCACGTCGTACTTTGCCGCGTCGTATTCACCCTCGTTGACACCCATGACGATGGTCTTGATGGGCTTGGAAACGTCGCCGGACTTGCCGGGGGCGGAAAGGATGACCTTTTTCGCGCCGGCCGCAATGTGGCCGTAGGCCGCTTCGGTATTGTAAATACCGGTGCACTCCAGCACGTACTCGACACCCATGTCCTTCCAGGGAAGCGTTTCCGGTTTTTGTCCCTTTCCGGAAAGGCACTTAATTTTGTGCCCATTGACAACCAGCACGTCCTCGCCGTCGGTGCCTATTTCGGCATTCATTCGGCCCTGGGTCGAATCATATTTTAGCTGGTAGGCAAAATATTTCGCGTCGGTGGAAAGATCGACTACCGCAACCACGTCGATTTTGTCTTTTCCCAGCAGCTTCTGCCCTACAAGAGCCTGAAACACCAGACGCCCGATGCGCCCGAAACCGTTAATTGCAATTTTCATGGAAACCCCCATTTCGCATATTGTTTGCTTATAGGATATGAAAAACGCCGGAATTAGTCAATGGGGGGTGACAGGCCGTCCGGCGGCGCGAACCGGATTCTCACAACACCAGTATAACCGTTCCAGCCGTAATAAGAACGCCGCCAACCACGGTTTTTACGTCCATGGTTTCGCCCAGGAAAATAAACGCCATCAACATGGTAATAACAACGCTGGCTTTATCGATTGGCACCACTCTGGAGGCGGGGCCCATTTGCAGCGCCCGGAAAAAAAACAACCACGAAACCCCGGTGGCCAAACCGGACAAAACCAGAAACAGCCACGAGCGCGGAGCAATGTCCGGGATACCCTTTTGCACGCCGGTACCAAACACGATTCCCCACGCCATAATCAGCACCACCACCGTGCGGATTGCCGTTCCAAGGTTAGCGTTTACGCCTTCCAACCCGAGCTTAGCCAAAATGGACACTGCCGCCGCAAAAACCGCGGCCAACAGCGCGTATACTACCCACATGCGCAACCTGCCTTATCGTTTTTGTTTCCAAGGGCATTATACAAAACAA
>Ga0209755_10003771_pt1 | contig 18590 bp, 15 predicted proteins | sample TergutCo191P1_FD_187301 | JGI IMG/M metagenome (GOLD analysis project Ga0209755, IMG submission 187301) | Cornitermes sp. P1 segment gut microbial communities from Petit-Saut dam, French Guiana - Co191P1 (SPAdes) (version 2) | ecosystem: Host-associated > Arthropoda: Insects > Digestive system...
GATGATTCGATAGCGAGCATTTGTCGCTGCAGGATGGGCGGCGGGCGGCGCAGGGATTTATGCATGGGGTGCTAAATCATGATGTTTCCGGGCTGCATCATCAGGCCGCGCGGTTTTTGACGGCGCGATATCGCCTGCCCACCATTTCTGAAATGTATTTTTATGCCTATTTCCAGAGGATGATTGGCCAGCCCGGCGGCGGTATTCGTATGGAGCTGCTTGTTTGCTCGGTTTATGTGGGGCAGCCTGAGCATGTGTATCCCGGCCAGGTTTTGTTTATGGATTATTCCACGGTGATAGGGATTACCGAAAATCGGGAATCTCTGAGCGAGCTGCAAGAGGGCGAGCGGTATTTTTTCCGCGCCCAGTTTATTCGCAGATTCGCCCCGGCGGGGGTGCGGTATGCGCAAACCCTGCCTATGCGCGGCTCGCGCGGAGATGTTGTCACCATGCGGCCCCTATATCGCCCCGGCCCTACCGTCGATGAAATCCTGTTTTTTCACGCTCCCGGCGATGCGGCTATCGATTTTAGCTTGCCCCAGTTTGCCCATATTCCCGGCGAAATCGAAATGATTGAGCGCAGCCAGCGGGGGATTTTGCTACAAACCACCCGGGATATGGCCGCCATGCCGCAGGTTATCAGCTCTGTCACCCTGCGCGCCGGGCGGATGATTACATACGAGGATTATTTGCATGCCCGCCCGGTTATTACGATTGATGTCAATCTTGCGCATGCCCGCCAGCTAAATATTGGCGATACTATCACAATGTCTGTTCCTATGCATCAAAATTATAGCGGGGCTGTTGCTATTCCGGGCTTTGCTGTGCCTATGGTCGAGCTAAATCGCGACCATCCCTATCGCTATTATGATTCCCGCGAGCTAAATTTGGAAATAGTCGGAATCACCCAATTCCGCGCACTAAATGCGCCTAGCGCGCAATCCATGTTTGCATTTATCCCCGATTCCGTTTTGCCGGCGGATTTGTATATCGAGTGGGTTCAGCGGATTGTGGAAAATCGCCAATGGGTTTATTTGCCATCTTTGGAATTTGGCGTCGACCATATTCCGGATGTTTGGTATAATTTTGTGCTGGCGGATTCCCTGTATTATGAGGCTTTTCGCGAGGAATTTTGGCTGGCTTTGATTACCGAGGATTTGGATTTGGCCGTCCTGCATATGGATTCTACCAATTTTTGGATATCGGCAAACCCGATATTGCTGGCCATCACATTTAATGCGGGGATTTTCTGGTTTGTATTGCTGGTGGTTTTGGGGCTGTGCGCATTTTTGTTTTTGCGCCAGCGATTCCGCGATATCGCCATCCAGCGGGCTTTGGGAACAAACACCCGCCTAATAATGGCGCGGCTAATAATCGCCACAACCCTGCTATCGCTGCCCGCCATTGCCTTAGGCTCGGTGCTGGCATGGGATTTCGCCCTGGGCGAGGCGGCGGATACTTTGGTGGGCTTTAGCGAAATTTACGAAGACACCTTTGAACCCACCGAATTTGAGCTAATGTGGCGCGAGCAATTTGGCGATAGACCCCTGCCCGCCGCATTTGCCCAAGAGCGGCAAATCAGCCTAGCGGCGAGCCTAGACACCATTTGGCTAATTTTGCTAATCGGCATTGTTTTTGTTTTGACAATCATCATGATATTTTTTGGCGGCGCGAGGATTTTGCGAACCCCGGTATTGGGGCTATTGCAGGGGAATAGCGGCAAACCCGCCACCGCGCGGCGGTCTGCCAAAATTATTACAAACACCGAGCCAATTGTGATTACAAATTATTCCATCCCAACGGATATCCCCGCAAAATCGGCGGCCGCGGCCTTTGTCAATGCTATTGCCCTATTGCGCCGCCTGATTTCCCGCGCCCCGGTGAAATCCGGGCTGGGCGCGGCGATTGCCCTGCTTTTCGTTTTCGCTCTGGGCTGGCTGCAAAGCTCGATAGATACCACATATAGCGAGATTCATCGGGTTTATGATACCACAATAGTCCGCGCCCAGATTTTGCCAAATCATGAGGCGGCACGGATGCGATATGTGGATGATATTATTCCCGCCTCTACGGTGAATTTGCTGATGGAATCGGGCTTTGTCTATGATATGTATCGCGAGGCCAGCCATTTGCGCTCGTTTGTTTTAGCGCCCGAGCCGGATGGCACTATGTTTAGCCATTGGTTTTTCCGCCTGCGGATTTTCCGCTCGCCCGGCGGCTTTGTTAGTTTTTCTAGACACGAGAATCTGCGGCAGGTTCCTAATGTAATCCGTCATAATCGAGATATTTTTGATTTTACCCTGGGCGTGTCCAGTCTTGATACATTTTTAACGCGACATGTGCCATCCGCTGAAACTATGGCTTTGTTTGAATTGGTAGAGGATGGGGTTGCGGGCGATATTATTGATATGCAGGTGCGGGGCGCGCCGGGGGCGGCCTATATAATTTTCGCCGAGGGATTTGGCACTGATGCCTTTGACGAAACCGAGTATTCCTGCATTTCCGAGCCTATCCCCATGATTATTTCCATGCAGACCGCCAGAGCGCGGGGCATTTGGCTGGGGGATGATGCTTTGCTGGCATGGGCATCCGCTATCGCGCCTATGGCGAGCAGCTCGCTGGCGGATTGGCCATATGTCCGCACAAAAGTAATCGGCGTGCATAATAGCCAGATTCATATCAATGGCATGGCCGATACCGCCATGATTCCCTATTGGGCATTTCACGAGCTTTTCGGGCGGCATCCGCGATATAATTATTTGGATATCGCCATCAATCCCGCCTACAATCGCTATTTGAATGAGGTTCGCAATGAATTTAACACAATTGTTAATCGCCTAACGGCCGTCGAGGATATGATTCATAGCATTTTTGAGCCCTTGCCCGTCAGAATGCTTTTCCACGATATTGAGCTGCGAAATCTAGTGGCCTCCCTCACCCAGATTTTGACATTGCTAACTCTGCTATACCCGATTGCGATAGTTTTGGCAATCGTAATAGGCGCAGGCCTAGCCATGCTTTTAACCCTACAAAACACCAAAAACGCCGCAGTTATGCGCGTCCTGGGGTCAAGCAAAAAACGCACCGCATTTATGCTTTGGTGCGAGCAAATGATAATTTGCGCAATCGGTTTGGTTTTAGGACTAGTCGCCATGCTATTTTTGGGTCTAACCGCCACACAAATGGCCACCCTATCCGGCCTATATCTAATCGGCAGCATTTTTGGCGCGGCCTTTGGCGCGTTTATTGTAACAAACAAAGCTCCTTTGGAGCTACTCCAAGTCCGAGAATAATCAGGGGGCGGCAATCATGGGAGGACTTTCATTTTTGGTATGGTACATACCTTTAGCAATAATATGTTATTTTTTGTCAGCACTCATACATGAATTAGGTCATGTTGTTGTTGGATTGCGGCATGGGTGGAGGCTTGATGTGTTAATTATTGGGCCGCTTGGCATCAAAAGAAACGAATCAGACAAGCTTGACTTTTGTTTAGAAAAAAATCCCAGCATGTGGGGCGGTGCCGCCGCCGCCTTCCCCGTCAAAGCAGATGATGAAAATAACTTAAAAATATTTTCAAAAACCCTACTCGGAGGCCCGATTGCCTCTATTTTGATGGGAATTATATTTTTGGCAGTATGCTTTTTCCATTTTCACATCATATGGTTATTATTGGCACTCATGCCATTAGGCTTGGGTATTGTTTGTATGCTTCCGATGAAAAACGGCTTTACTTATACAGATGGGAAAAGATGGCTAAGGCTGCGCGATGGCGCAAAGGGGCGAGCCGAAGAAACCGCTTTGTGGAAAATTGCGGAATTTAGCATTTTCAAGAAAAATATTGAAACAATACAAAAGGAGGATTTTGAAGCATTGCTGGATGCCGAGCATCCCGCCCATCGCTATTATGGATATTTTTTCCAATATCTATACTATAGTTTTCAAAATGATTTAGAAAACAAAGAAAAAGCATTTAATGATTTGCAAGAATTAAAAAAGAGTGTTCACAAATCTATAATTTCGGGTCTGGAAGGCTTATTCCGAGTCCGAGAATAAAATGGTTTCAGTTAGACGGTCGTAGCCCGCGATGGTATTTGGGAAAACATCGCGGGCGTTTTTTAGATGGTAGCGCGGGTCGATTACCGCGGGGGAAAAATGGGTTAGCCAAAGTTTTGACACATTGCCGGCGCGGGCTAGTTTTGCCGCCTCGGAATACATCATATGCTTTGCCCGGCGTACTTTTTGGGCTTTTTCCTCATCCCCATGCATGCCCTCGCAAATAAAAATATCGGCGTTTTGGATAAAGCCGGGCAGGGCGCGGGTGGGGCGCGAATCGGTGCAATAGGCTATTTTTATGCCTTTGCGCGCCGCCCCCATTACCATATCCGGGGTAAAAATCCGCCCCTCATATTCCACCTGCTCGCCCTTTTGCAAAACCGACCAAAATTTGCGGGGCAAATCCAGAGCCTCGGCGGCGTCCAAATCAAAACGCCCCAAACGCCGCGCCTCGATAGTATAGGCAAAACAGGGGCAGCTATGCTCAACAGGCAAAGCCCCCAAAATATAATCCGTGCCGGGTATGGCAAAATCGCGCAGCCCCTCGGGGGGCAGCTCGATAAAGTGCATATCAAAAGGAAGCCCCGGGGCGATAATGCATAAACTGCGCACAATTCGCTCGAGCCCCGCAGGGCCTATTATGGTGATGGGCTCATCTCGGGTCATGCCAATGGCCAGCAAAAGCCCCGGCAGACCCGAGATATGATCCGCATGAAAATGCGTGAAAACAATAACATCAATGGGCTTATACCCCCAGCCCAAAGTACGTAAACTGCATTGCGTACCCTCCCCCGCATCAATAATCAGCATCGAGCCATTTAGGCGGCAGGCCAGCGACGACAAATTGCGATTAGGCATGGGCATCATGCCACCCGTGCCCACCAGGGCAATATCGAGCATGGGGAATCTCCTCTCATCACTCGCAAACTCTAATAGGGTCGGCGAAAGAATCAATAACAACGTCTAGTACATTTTCCAAAATATCATAGGGAGCAGTTTCGATAAACCGAAACCCTCTCGCAACCAAATCAACAACCCTCAGTTGGTCGCATAAAACCACCCCATCAGTAAGCGTCCTATTATCAAGGGGTATGCCAATAGGCAAATGCTTGTTTGTTCTGGTAATCGGACACACCAGAGCTAGCCTTGGCGAAGGGACGTGAAAATTATCCCCGCTCACCACTATGGCGGGGCGCAGCCCTTTTTGCTCTGTACCAATTTGAGGGTCGAAATCAATCCATATGATATCGCCCTGTTTTACCATACTTCCGAGCCTACAGGCGGGCCCCAATCTACTAATTCGTTATCATTTGGATTTTCGCGGCAGGCAGTTTCAAAATCAACGCCGTAAAATTCTTCATATCGCTGAACAATTCCTTTTTTTACTTCGCGGCCGCGTCGAGGCTTTTTGATTGTGATTGTATTATCAGATATGCCAATATCGACGATATCATTTTCGCCCATTTCCAGTGCCTCTAAAATTGGCCTTGGGATTTTAACACAAACGTCATCATCCCATTTTGCTATTGTTGTACGCATTTAAATCACCTCGGTTATTTGAATTTATCAAAAACCATTTCCACCTCGGCGCACATTAGCAAATACGCGCCCACGCCGTGTAGGTCGTTTACGGAGGTGGGGCGATTGATATAGTGGGTGTAGTCGCCAACGCCTGTGCCAATGCAGACATTGCCAATTAGCACATCTTCGCCCTGATATTCTAGGCTGGCAATAACGCCTTCGTAGCCCTTTTTGGCAATGGCCAGCGCGCTTTCGTCCATTAGCCCTAGGCGGACGGCCTTGCAAATGCCCGCCACAAATAGGCTCGAACAGGATGTTTCTAGCCAGTTGCCCTCGCCATTGGGTTTGTCGACAACCTGATACCACAGGCCTGTTTTGTCATCTTGGAATTTAGCCACGGCATTTAGCAAATCCACAGCGATTTTGGCGATTTCATTATAGCCTTTATGGGATTTGGGAATAAAATCCAAATCATCCAGCAAAGCCACGGGCACCCAGCCAATGCTCCGCCCCCAAAATTCGGCGGATTTTCCGGTTTCCGGGTTTGCCCAGCCGACCTTTTTGGATTCATCCCATGCATGATACCATAGGCCGGTTTTTTCGTCCTCGGTATATTTGCGCATCAGCTGCGCTTGCTCCAGCACAAAATCAAATGCCTCCGGGCGATTGAAACGCTTGCCATATTCCGCATTTATCGGGCCGCCCATATATAGCCCATCCAGCCACATTTGGAATGGATAAATATCTTTATGCCAAATGCCGCCGCACTCGCAGCGCGGATAAATCGCAAATTGCCCCATCAAAAACGAAATGGCTTTGCGGTATTTCTCATCCCCATATTTATCCAGCAATGGATATAAAAGGATGCCGGGCTGCATATCATCCATTTGAATGCCGCGCTGAATCAGCACATAGCCCTCGTCATCAATGGTGCAATCCACCCAATCCTTGATATATTTCATCAAGGCCTCGTCTTTGACGATTTCATAGGTTTTGTGCATCCCCGAAAGAAACACGCCCTGATGATAATGAAAACGTCCCTTTGGCGGCAAATCTGCCGCATTAAATTTGCGCATCATTGTGGCGCAGGCTTGTTTTGCGTGGTCGATTGGTCTTTTCATTTGAAAACCTCCTAGGTTATAATTAGCTTTAATATAAAGAAAGCTGATAGCACATACATAATAACTGATATTTCCTTAGCCCGCCCGGTGAATAGTTTTAGGATAACATAGCTCAAAATCCCGAAAACTAGCCCATTTGAAACCGAGTATGTAAAGGGGATCAGTATGATTGTTAAAAATGCGGGAAATCCCTCGGCAAAGGTGCGAAAATCGATTTTAACCACAATGCCCATCATATAAAAGCCCACCATTACAAGGGCTGGGGCGGTGGCAAATGTGGGGATAACCGAAAATACCGGCCAGAAAAACAGGCAGGCGGCAAAAAATATGGCCACAAATAGGGCGGTCAGCCCGGTTCGGCCGCCCTCGGCTATGCCCGCCGCGGATTCGATATAGGTGGTGGTGGTGGATGTGCCCGCCGCAGCACCCGCCACGGTGCCGATAGCATCCGCCAAAAAGGCCTGCCGTGCCCGGGGTAATTTTCCATTTTTATCCAAAAATCCAGCCTTTTCCGACACACCAATCAGCGTGCCAACAGTATCCAAAACGTCCACAATGAAAAAGGCAATAAAAATCGTGATAAATCGAAATATATCTACGCCGACCCAATCAGCCCCGCGAAACGCCGCAAATATGCTAACATCGGCAATCGACGGCGGTGCTGCAATAATCCCCTGAGGTATCAGCGATGGGCCAACATAAATTCCCAATAATTGGCAAATCAACCCCAGCAGATATGTAATTATTATGCCCAAAAATATGCCGCCGCGTATTTTATTCGCCAGCAAAATCGCAGTAATCACGCATCCCGCCAAAAAAAGCAAGGTAGTGGGGGAAGTCAATTCGCCCAGCCCCAGCATAGTATCGGGATTATCCACAATAAACCCGCCGCCCTGAAAGCCAATCAGCGTGATAAAAACGCCAATCCCAACCCCAAAAGCCAGCTTCAAATTATACGGAATACTCTCCAAAATCTTTTCACGAAATTTCACCGAGGCCAAAATCACAAAAGCAATCCCCTGAAAAAACAGGGCTATCAAAGCCAGCTCCCACCCCAGCTCCCGCGCGACAACAAAGGCAAAATAGGCATTCATCCCCATCCCCGGCGCAACAGCAAAAGGATATTTGGCCAAAAAAGCCATGAGCAAAGTGGGCACAATAGTAGCAATTATCGTAGCAGTAAAAAGCCCCCCTCTATCCATCCCCGTAACCGCCAAAATCTCGGGATTAACGGCAATAATAAAGGCCGTCGTCATAAAAATAGTCATCCCCGCCAAAAATTCCGTAGAAACCTTGGTCTTATGGGCTTTCAACTGAAACACCCGCTCCGCAATCCTCATTCGCATCCCCCTGAATTTTATCCAATAATAAGTATACTACATGCTAACAAAAATTGCAAGCAAAATCGCTATATGTTTGGAAGATATCATTTGCGGACAATCACCAAAGAAAAACCAAATTAGCAACATTTGACAATTTTAGACATATGTGATATAATGGGTTTTGTTGGCGATAAACCAATTTGGCGAGATAGCTGTTGACTAGACCACGAGATTCATATCTGCGGTGTCGGGGGTTCAAATGCTTTTCTCGCCATTAAGATAAAACCTCGAAGAAAAGTTTTCGTGTCGTAAATTTCTTTTGAGGATTTTTGTTTTCTTACTATTACTATCTATGAACTAAATATCGGGAGGGCGTATGGATTTAAACTCATTTAAAACTGACCAAGAAATAATTCTACATCTAAACTCTCGGATAGATGAAATTGAATTTTTGGATGAGTGTAGACTATCCAAGAAAGAACAACTACACTTGTATGCAACAGCAGCCGAAGTTTCAGGCGAAGAAGGATTGGGCGATGAGGTGCGAGTTCAATTGCTAAACACTATGCTTCGTATTCCGAATTGCATCGAGTGGATTATACGTTCAAACGGAGTTATCCTCAATATAAAATATGCACTTGTAAGGTGTTTGGAATTTGCCGAAAAAATGTTGTACCCTTTAGAAAAAACAGAAGACCAAAGATTTTACGCATACTACCTAGAAGATGCTGTTTATAGAAATTTAATTCTTTGGGACATGTTTAAGCAGCTGTTGAATGAATTTTACGGTTGTGGATATTCAGAAAAGGACAATATTTCCATATTCAAGTTTTTAAAAGAGAAAAAACCTAAAGTTGGTAAGGCGAGAACCGAGAAAATTCAGTCTCATCTGAATGATTCCGTTCATAAGATGGTTAGGGATACATTGAGAAATTCATTTGCGCACTCGGTCGACCCGACATCTTCTTATGTTTTTCACAGAACCGACAGTATCGGAAAAATTAAACCACAATTTGAATATTTTTTACCAGAACATCCATTTGACAATTTAAATTTTATTATTACTGACACACACAAGCTAATCGAATTTATGACTGAAGTTATATGTGAAATACTTCTTTTGAATTATCAGTATGTATTTTTGTTTGATGTAGACGCAGTTATGCCATGTGGCAATAACTTCAAAGATTCCGAATGTTGGAATCTAGGGGTGCTCAAGGACAGATATGAACAACTGGTTTGTCCGTGCTCCGACACTTGCGATAAAGCGCATTTGCGCGATGGTATGAATTTTTGCAAACCTGTTGAAATTAGATATGACAGAGGTTCATGCGAAGGAGGAGTTTTTGTGCCTAAAATGTCATTCTTGGAAATGGAAGAGGTTTTCGGCAAAGTTAGTATGCAAAATGACTAAGGCTGGAAGTGTGTTGATTTCCAATATATGGATACTTCGAGCCGGGCTTTCCCGCCATTATGAAAATCCTCGAAACATAAGTTTTCACGCCGAAAAGCATCTCAGAGAATCGAGGCAAAAAAGCGCGTTGCTGGTGATGACTGCAACTCGCAGAGGCGGCTGGTTGGCCGCCCCTACGAGTTGCGCGTTATTTTGCTTTTGGTTCAAAAATTAGCGCGGCCAGGAATGAGAATAGCATTGCCGCCATTATTCCGGCGGCTCCGGCTTTTAGTGCGCCTGTTAGTATTCCTAAAAATCCGCTGGTGTCGATTTCTCGCATGATTCCTCGCGCCATTAGATTTCCGAATCCCGGCAGGGGGACGCTCGCGCCTGCTCCGGCGAAATCCACTAGGGGTTGGTATAGCCCAAAGCCCCCCAGCACCACCCCGATAACCACGAACAAAACCAGTATTTTCGCGCTTGTTAGGCGGGTTTTGTCGATTAGTATTTGGCCTACGACGCAAATTGCGCCGCCGATTAAAAATGCTTTTATAAAATCCATATTAGATATCCTCATTTCTTATGATTTCAACCCCGTGGCAAATGGACGGTATACTCTCGCCCTGCTGGCTGCTGGTGGTGCTCATCAAAGCACCCGTCGGCGCAATAAAAATCCGCGAAATCTCGCCGCTCGTGAGCATTGGCAAAAAATGCGCAGCCAAAGTCACTGCCGCGCAGCCGCATCCGCTGCCGCCGCTATGGGTATCTTGGCTGATTGCATCAAAAATTTCAATCCCGCAATCTCGGTGTTTGTCGGCGATATCATGCCCCTGCCGCGCCATCAAATCCACTAGCAAATCCGAGCCCACCGCCCCCAAATCGCCGGTGATAATCAAATCAAATTCCGCAGCACCCCGCCCTGTGTCCGAGAAATGCGCCAAAATAGTGTCCGCCGCCGCCCCGGCCATGGCCGCGCCCATGTTGTTCGCATCTTTTACGCCCATGTCCACGATTTTGCCAATGGTGGCGGAGGCTATGCTGGCGGCGGCCGGGCGGGATGTGAGCAGAGCCGCGCCCGCGCCGGTGACGGTCCAGGTGGAGGTTGGGGGGCGTTGCGCGCCGAATTCGAGAGGGAAGCGGAATTGCTTTTCCGCAGAGCAAAAATGGCTGGTGGCCAGGCTGATTATGTTTTGCGCAAAGCCGCCGTCTATCAGCATCGCGCCCAAGGCCAGCCCCTCGCCAATAGCAGAACATGCGCCGAAAATCCCCAAATACGGGCGGTTTGTATCACGTAAACCAAAAATGCTGCCAATGCTCTGGTTTAGCAAATCGCCTGCTAAAATAATATCAATATCCGCCATGGCGGTTTTGCCCTTTTCCGCCGCCAAATTTACCGCAAGCCGCGCAAACTCGCTCTCGGCCTGCTCCCAGCTATCGCGACCCGCCAAAGGGTCTGGCATAATTTTATCAAATTTGCTACCCAAAGGCCCTTCGCCCTCCTTTGGCCCAACAATAGACGACATGGCCAAAATCCCGACAGGTTGCACAAATTGAACGGTTGCACCCCCGACTTTTTTATGCATAATTCACATACCTCGATTCGTCAAAAAATAGATTATCCCAACAATTATTGCCATTAAATTACCATATACAATCACAGGCCCGGCAATAATAAACATTTTCGCGCCAACCCCGAAAATCCAGCCTTCTTTCTTGAATTCGATAGCGGGGGCGGCCATTGCATTTGCAAAGCCAGTAATAGGAACAGACGCCCCAGCCCCGGCAAATTTTACAATATTATCAAATATGCCCAAACCAGTCAGCAAAACAGCCAAAAAAATTAGTGAAATTGCTACATAGGCGGGGACATTTTCCGCAGATGCCCCCAATGCCGCAAACAAGGCATAAAGCCCCTGCCCAAAGGCGCATATGCCCCCGCCTACAAAAAATGCCTTTGTGCAATTCGCCAAAATTTTGCTATTTGGCGACGCTTTTTTCACCATTTCGTCATATTCAGTTTTTGAAATTTGTGTATTCATTTTTGTCCTCCTAATCCGCTTTGTGAAATCCTTCTATTAGAAAATATAATATTCCCCCGGCAATTTTCCCCCCGGCAATTGCCAAAATCATCCAATCCAGCCCGCGATTTATTTTTAGCCGGCGGGTCAAAATTGGCAGAACATCAAGGGTTTCAGCTAGGCTCATAGCCAGTGTCCCAAAAAACATTCCGGTCAAAAGGCTCAATCCAGCCACCAACCACCTCGGCGAAGGGAGCTGAAAATCAAAAATCATTATCAGACAACCTAATATACCGCCGCAAATTATAGCCATTTCATATTTTTTTACATGCCGCCCTGTGTGCGTGCGCGAGGCCAGGCTTGTCACAATTCCGATTGTTGCCAAGAAAGCAAAGACCGCGCCGGATATGGTGATTCCGCTGGCCAGTCCCAAAATAATTGCCAGCGCGTGCCTCATTTGCCATCCTCCTTTTGCTGCTCCAGATTTTCAATCATGCTATCCGATACCTCTTTTTGGTATGTCGCCATTTCCACCTCGATTGGGCTGGGCTCTCTTGTTAATTTTTTGCCGGAAAAATGATTGAAAAATAAAATTATCCCTAAACCTAGCCCGATTGAATAAGGAATGCTAATAATATAGGGATTTTCGTTTTTCTCCCCAAAGACTAATTCATGGTATCTTTCAAAGACTTTGCCAAGCTGTGAGTCGGTTTGAAAGGCCATTATGGCCGTGGCCGCGCCTACAAATAATATCAGCGAAACTAATATTACCCGCACCCATACCAAATAGGGTCGCGGCTTGGGTTTAATCACCCTAAACTCCACAACACAATCCGGCTCGCCCAAATTGCTGACGGTATGGCCGGGCAGGGCGGAATCGATAGCGCGAACCACATCAACAGCGGAAATCAAATAAGCCCCATCGCCGCGCAATGCAAAAAGACGGATGCCCAAAATCCGCCTCTGCAACCCCGCTGGGGCATAAATATCGGCCACATCTCCGATAGTTATATAACTAACTTCCGCCAAAGTCGCCCGCTTCTTTAGTTTGAAATAAATCTCCACAATACCACCTCTTTGGGTATTATGGCGATTTGGCGCGGGTGTTATGTTGTCAAAATTTGTGAAAAAACTATTTTAGCCTAAAATAGCCCACCAGCCCCCGCAGCATATCCGCCTGGGTATTTAGCTGCTCTGATGCGGCGGCGGTTTGCTCGGAAACGGCGGAATTTGTTTGAACAACCCGGGAAATGCTAGCTAAATCTTTGCCAATCTGGTCGATAGCCTGAGCCTGCTCATTGGAAGAAATTGTAATTTTGCGCACAATATCCAAAACCCGGTTGGCATCCGAAACAATCGTCGACAGGGATTTTGCCGTATTTTCCGCGATTTCCGAGCCATGGGCAACGCTATCGATGGTGCTGGAAATCATATCGGTGGTTTCGGTCGCCGCATTTTGGCTGGCCTCGGCCAGACTCCGCACCTGGTCGGCCACAACGCTAAATCCGCGCCCATGCTCCCCCGCCCGCGCCGCCTCCACGCTGGCATTTAGGGCAAGCAGATTGGTCTGAAAAGCAATCTCTTGGATTGCATTGATAACCTTTGAAATCCCTTTGGAAGATTCTTCCATATTCGTCATAGCAGTCAGCATTTCGGTCATGGATTCATTTCCGGCGCGGGCGTTTTCCGTGGCGCGGCCGGATAGGCGATCCGCATTCGCGGCATTGTCCACATTCAGGCGGGTCTGCTCGTTAATCGTATCAACAGTCGTGCCCAGCTCCTCTACGCTGGCCGACTGGGTTTTTGCCCCCGCCGCCAAATCCGTCGCCGATTTTGAAATCAAATCCGCGGCAAAAAGCACTTGGTCGGTGGCATAGGAAATATCTGCCATCGTTCTGTTCAAACTGATGGAAATATCGTTGATAGAGCGTTTAATTTCGGCAAAATTACCAATGTACTCGCGATTGATTTTCGCAGTGAGGTCGCCCCCGGAAATTTTGGCCAAAACCCCGCTCATTTCGCTGATATAGGCGGATAGCTCGCCGATGGTTTCATTCACAGCCTCGCGCATAGACAGAAAATGACCGCGATAATCGCCGGAAACCTTGCTGCTAAAGTCACCAACGGCCAATTTATTCATAATGGCATTTATTTCCACAATAGGCTCGTCCACCGCCGCTGCTACGCGATTTAGCCCCAGCATAATCTCGCGCCAGCCGCCCTCAAAGCGGGTTTCATCAATGACAAAATTCATATCGCCCTTGACAGCGGCGGCCTCAATCATCTCGCCAACCTCAGCCACAACAGAATTTAAATTTGCTATCAAAGAATCCACCGTTTCATTTAAAATAACCTTTTTCCCCGGCATTTTCGCCAGCTCCACATTAAAATCGCCCGCATTCACTTTCCGCAAAACATCCAAAACCGCAAGCACATCCGCAACAAAACTATCCGAAAAATTATTCAGACCATCTATAACCTCTGCAAACCCGCCCTGGTAGCGGCTTGCATCGATTCTAAATTCAATATCGCCATTAACTGTGGCCTCGCGAGAAAATTCGGTAATATCGCCCAAAATATTTTTGATTATCTCAATTAAATTGTGCAAATTGCGCATCATGCGCCCTGTTTCGTCTTTGGATAAATTTGAGCGGGAATCAATATCCAAATTGCCCGCAGAAACCTCGTCCAAAATATGTACAACCCGGCGAATGGGGCGGGTTATTAGGAATGATATAAAAATGGCAATAATAATGCCCAATACAATTCCAATTATTGCCAAAATGTATAAAAGCCTGACGGTGCTTTGGGTGGCGGCGGCTAGCTCCTCATTGATTCCGGCCATCAGCTCCTGAGTTTCGCTAAACAAAAGCCCGAATTCATAATCAATAATTGTGATAACATTTATGCCGCCGCGCCGCACAAAATCCCGCGCCCAGGGCATATCCCCCTGCCGCGCCCGATACATGGCCATATATACGATTTCCCCCATATATCGCGATATTTGCGCCATAATACGGTCGCTGCCCGCCATTCGGGAATCGATGGTTTCTTGGTCCATTCGGCCGTCTGATAATAAGGATTCTTGATATGCAAAAATCCCCGCGCGCAATTGCTCGTAAACCTCGCCCAGCTGGCGTTCTAGGGCATTTAGCTCGGAAACATAGCCGGCATAAAGCGCGACGCGGTTTGTTAGCCGTTGCAAATCGGATAGGTTTAATTCAACATTCCGCAGGATTTTGTAGCGAACATTTGGATGAGCCAAAACATAGGCGTATTCATCCTCAACATCAGTAATACTAATAACGGCGTAAACAGTAATGGCAATTGTGATGGCCAAAAGCACAAAAAACCCTAAAAATAGCTTGCTCCTGATTTTCAGATTTCGCAATAGCCTCATTTTGAATCCTCCTTTGATTTTTTATTCACGTACATTTATTCACGAACCTGTAACATATCCAGCGGGGCTTTTCCGGTTACTACCAGCGCGCCTAGTAATGAGCCGACCAAAACCCCGGCCAAATAGAGAATGGCAATATTTGCCATATCGGCTATGCCCCAGCCAAATATGGATAAAACCGCCAATCCCGCCGCCAATCCCATTAGGCATACTATGGTTTGCTCAACCAGCAAAACCAAACGGACGCGATTACCCGATGCGCCCAAAGCCCGCATAATAACGGCGTTTTTCGCGTTTTGCAATAAAATCAACATAGCCAAGCCGCCGCCGATTGCTATTGCCACAACTATGGCAATCGGGTATAATAACTCCAGTAAAAGCAGGGTCTGCTCCATAGAGCTGATTACACGTATAAGCTCGCTATCGTCAACATTTAGCGTGAAATGGGTGACCTGGTCTATGCCAAGAAAAACCGACTCCTGCAAATCCACCCGCACATTGTTTAGCTCGCGATTATAGGCGGGGTCTATGGCGAATTCAAAGGTGGTGATACGGCTAAATGGGCCGATAATCCCCTGATATGCCCACATAGGCAGAATAATCGAATCCCGCATATAATCCGCCACATGAATCTGGGCATTGTGAATACCCACCACAACCCCGTAAAAATGGTACATTCTGGTAGTTAGAGTATAGCCGATAATGGCGTCATCGCCGATATCCAGCCCCCGCGATGCCGCGATATTTTCGGAAATAATGATGGGAACGCGGATATTTGGGTCGGCGGTGCGATAAAAGACGCTTGTCAACATATTAACATCCCTGTGATGAAATTCACTAAAATCAAAATCCGGGGCAAAACGCACATCAAAATCGTCCAGCCCGGCTATGGCAAGGGCTTCCGCCAAAGCGGCAGTGCCATCGCCATTTTCAATTTCCCGGGCGGGGGGAGTGGCGCGGTGGCGCGTCATAAAAATGTCAATGTTATCAGTCGCCAGCAGGGGATTTAGCACCCCATCCCGCAGGGCGAAAGTGACGCGAAACTGGCGCAGATAGCCGATTTGCAGCCGCCAATTGCCGGGCATAGTGCCCTCGCTATTTGGCGCAATCACAAAGGAATGGCTAAAACCCGCCTCGGTGTAGGTATGGCCTAGCCTTTGGGTATTATGCAAACGATTTATCAATCCCGGAGAAATGGTATTTCCCAGGCGGCCGCGATTTATGTCCCAGCCCATCCGCACGGATTCCCAATCGGCGGGGCCATCGGTATCCAGCCCCATCCGCGCCATCAGGGTCATTTCCAGCGCGGGATTTTGCGCAACCTCGCCCCAGACATAGGTTGTATCGTATAAACGATTTATCTCGAGATTTGCCCGGTCGATAGAATCATTTATCCACCCCAAAGCAAATATGAAAAACATGGCAACAGTCAGGCCCAGCGCGGTTTTCACCGGGGCGCGGACGATATGGCGGAAAATCCAGATGCCGGTATTTGAAATGGCCGCGCCTGCGGATTTTGGCGGGATTTTGGTGGGGATGGAAAATTTTGTTAGATATGATTGGTCGGCGGGGACATCGGCTTCTGCGGCGACTTTGCCCAGTTTTAGCGGTTTTGGGCGGCTAAAATTGCCCTGCAGCATTGCTAAAACCGGCATTCCCATTATACGCAGCCCCATTGCACCTATCATTGTTAGCAAAATAACAAACGCAATGGCAATTAGCGCCCAAAGCCAGGCTATATGCAAATCCGCGCCGATTTCGATTTGGCGGATTTCGCCCCAGCCGTCGGGGATTGGGCGGTCGCCAAAAAGGCTTGCCCAAAAAGTTTCAAACTCCGTTGGAGGAATGGCCTCCATATAGATTTCCTCGAAATCGTCCAGTGTGGTGGCGGCCTCGTTTAAAGCCAGAAACCAGCCCGCCGCGCCGCCTATTATCATGGTGGGCATGGCGAATACCAAAACCGATACCAAAAGGCGGGCAAATATCAGCCGCACAGGCGTTCCCAGGGCGCGCATTACGGCGAATTCCCGCTGGCGTTGCTTTAGATACAAAAACGTCACCAACCCAAGCACCGCCAGCAATACCAGCCAAAATAGCCCGGCATTAAATAGGATGATTGTCAAAATAGGTTCGGCGGAAACCCAGAAATTTACAGAATCTGGGAAAATCATTGTTAAATGCAAATCAAGCTCGGCCATCATTGCCAAAAATTCGTTAAAAAACTCCACATTATTTCGGCTATCGGCTATGGCAAAGCTATACCAGGCATCCGGGATAAAATCAACCCCCAGCCGCACCGCGGGCAAATAGACCCATTCGCGGTCGATTAGCTCGCGCTCGGTATGGGCGATGGCGATATCATCGGGCAAAATCGAATCGGGAATCCAAATAAACAGGGATTGGAGCGTGGATTGGCTGAATTCCTGAAAGCCGATAATCCCGACGATTTCGAGGGTTAGCTCATGATAATCATAAAAAGCGGCGGGATGCTCGGGGTCTGTCCGCACAAATGGCACAGCCAGCCCGGGGGCTATCAAACCCCCCGCCGATACTTGATTTTTGGGGATTTGCAGGGTAATAACATCCCCCACATCAACCCCCCGCATATTTGCAAAAACCGCATCAATTACCGCAACATTGTTTGACAAACGATAATCATTCTCATCAATCAGCCGCCCCCCGCGCTGCAGGGCAAAAATATTGTCAAAATTTGGCAAAAAACGCATATCCCGGGTGGTCTGAATGCTCATAGCCCGGTGATTTCGCTCTATCCGGGCGATTTCGTCGGGAATATGCGCCAGCTGCGGGTCGCTAAAATCCACACTCGTACCCGTGGGGGCAGGAATATAAAAAACCCGGTCTGCCAGCCGCATTCCGCCGAAATCAAAGGGGAAAAGGACGATATGGTCATTTCGCCCCTCGATAGGCACAATCGGGCCAATTAAATCGCCCCAGGGGGGATAAATGCGGAAATATCCGGCGCGGAAAAAATATCGCTGGCCGATTTCCATATTATGCAGAGCGGTGAGGGTGGAAAATTCTGACAATTGGATAGCGGTGAGAGTCTGCCCGACGATAATATGCTCGGGATGCCCGACCAAAACCTGACAAATCCGCAGTTCCAGATGGTGATTAACCCCCCTTCGCGAAAAACCCTCCAAATAGGCATAAAAATACATTTCGGTATTTCGCGGCTCGCGCTCAATCAGCGAGGGAAAATAAATCGCCCGGCGATTCATCCCCGAAACATCGGCATTTAGCATCCCCGCCATAAAACCCTCGGCCGAGCGGCGGCTATCCTCAAAGCCAACCCGCCTATCATCCGCAATCTCCTCGATGGCCTCGCTAACATCCCCAAACCACAGCGGATGCTCAACAAACCCCACGCCGCGGTAATATTCCGCTATTTCCATTATCTGGCTGCGAACAATCATATATTCGACAGTCCGCAAAACAAAAGCAAATGCCGCCAGAAAAATCAACACAATCAGCAGAGCCGTCCTCATCGGCTGCCGATTCATCGATTTCACAAAAACATTTTTCCTCATCCAAATCCCTCCTAAAACACCTTTATTCCTCCACTTTCATTTTATCATTTAAACCCCCACAATGTCAATAATGAAAAAATAAAAGAGAGCATTGCATCACCTATGATTTCATGATATAATAACCAAAGAGGTGATTTATCATGAAATGCAAACGCTGTCAATCAACCCATATCGTAAAAAACGGAAAACGTGAAGGCAAGCAATACTTTTT
>Ga0209755_10003772_pt1 | contig 18588 bp, 19 predicted proteins | sample TergutCo191P1_FD_187301 | JGI IMG/M metagenome (GOLD analysis project Ga0209755, IMG submission 187301) | Cornitermes sp. P1 segment gut microbial communities from Petit-Saut dam, French Guiana - Co191P1 (SPAdes) (version 2) | ecosystem: Host-associated > Arthropoda: Insects > Digestive system...
GACTTGAACCTACGACCGGCTGATTACAAATCAGCTGCTCTACCAGCTGAGCTACTTCGGCAGCTTTTTATTCCAATTTATGCGGGGTCGTACAAATTGGAGAATGAAATATAGAAAAAAAATAAGGGCTTGTCAAGGGGGGAGGCGCATTTTTTTTGATTTTTTGGGAAATTCGGTGTTTTTTTGGATGGTTAAGCGGAAATATCGGTAATCGATGAGAAACGTCTGGCTGAGCGTTGGAGGAGCCTTGCTCACAACGGGAATCGCTGTGCATATTTGGTTTTAAATGTTTAAATCTAATTTATAATCAAATTGAACTGCAAATTGTCCATGTCGTCTCTAAAGTCTTCGCCGCACTCTATCATAATCTCATTGTCTTTGGTTGTTATCCAGTTCACAACCATCTTCTTGTCTTTTGAAGCGTGCTTGTTCATTTTCCAAAGAATATTGAATAACAGTTTAGTTGTAGCACTGTTAAAATAATTTATAACGCAATCAAAAGTGAAAGTTCCGAAATTAGATGTAATGTAAACATCAAGCCAATCGTTGACATCTTTGAAAAATTCAGTTACATTCTCATGAAAGCATCGGCCTTCCAGTTTCATGTAATTATTTTCCTCATCAATCAAAACATAAGGCGTTGAAGTGGTCTTTTCTCTTTCCAAGCGAAATGCCATTATTATTTTCCTCCCTGCTTTATTGTAACATACATGGAAAAATATTGCAATCCGTTCTCAAGCGGCTCAAATTCATATTTAACCAACTCCGTCGCGCGGCGCGCAATCTCAATCAAGCCAAGGCCGGCCCCCTTGCTCTCCGGATTATCGTTCTCAGCCATGATCTGCTGCCTGTAATATTTCCGCAGTTCTTTTTTATCAAGAGTATTCAGGTAATCTATGCGAGTTTTCAGGATTTTTGCGTTGCTGGCAGTCACAATGTTTCCGGTTTGGATAAAATATGTGGAATCCTTAATCCCCAAAATATATACGCCTTTCGATGTTTTCATCTCACCGCCATTGGAATTAACCTGGTTTTCTTTTTCGGCCGAATACATAAGCATGTTGTTCATTTGCTCAACAAACACCGAAAAAACAGATTGCGAAGCACTGAGCGGAATATCCTCATATTCAAGGCGCTTCAACAGCATTTCTGCCAAACCGTCTATGCCGCTTGCCCAAATAGGGCCACTATAAATAACCTCAATGTTATTTTCTTTCAGCATATTCCTATACTGATTAAAGTCGAATTTCATAACCTTCCCCCATATGGCTTAAATGTAATTAATTCAAAATCATCAACTCTTGGTTCTGCGCCCCGATAACCCTCAAAATCCACCCATATTTTGGCAGATATTTCGCTATGCTTTTTTGCATGGCTTTCCAATATCAGCTTTTCAAACCGCTTATACCCGAAAGGCACCAAATATTCTCCGCCCGGCTGGTCAAACAATCCGTCTGAAGCTATGTAAAACTTGTTCTCAGGGTCAAACGGAATATGTATTGTCTCAATATCGTTTTTGTCTTTCAAGTTGCCTTCGCCCACAAAAATTTTTTGCCCTTTGATTCGCTGCACCTGCTTGCCGTCGCAAATAAAAATACTTATATGCCCGGAAGAAAGCCTAACGCTTCCATCATTTGCTATAAATAGAACCGCAAGGTCGCAGCCATCTTTTATCTCCAAATCGTTTACATTAAAAACCCCTTTAATGCTCTCATCAATACGCCATATTATGTCAACAGTGTCATCGCAATTGCTCGGATCCACCGCAGACTCCAAAGCAGATGCCACAAGCATGGTAAGCAATGCGCCCGGCGTGCCATGGCCGGTACAGTCGCATACGCACAAAACAGAGCCTTTTTCAAAATGCTTAACCCAATATATATCGCCGCCCACAACATCGCGAGGCTCCCATATTACCGAATAGTCAGAGAATCTTTCTGTCAAAACACGGTCCGGAGGCAATAAATTCCTTTGAATTTTATTGGCGTATCTGATCCCGGCCATAATGATTTTATTCTGCTCTTCAATAGATACCGTAGCCAATTGCAATGACTTGATAAGCCTGAAAACAAAGATGCAAGTTATAATCAGTATGAATGCGATCACCAGAATCACTACAAAGAAAAATGCCGTAATGGGTATTTTAAAATCATTTATGCTATAATCCAGAGCGGCAACAGCATACCAGTTAAGCAATGGTATGGAAATTATGGTAGCTTGCCCGTTAGGAATGGAAAATGTTTGCGTTTCGCCGGATTTAAGGGAATTCGCTTTAGCAAAAATATCTTCGTTTATGTCGCGGAATTCCTCGTTTATGTTCTTTTTAGAGGCTACCAATTCAATATTTTTTGCGCCGGTTATTTCCCCGAGGGAGTTGAAAAAATAAAGGCGGGCTTCGCTGCTGTAAGCCATATATACGGATTTGACAAATGCGGAGAGGTCAATGCCGGAACCGAGCATTCCAATCGGTTTGCGAGACTTATTAAAAACCGGAGCATTTATCCAGATATTGGTCACATTGAGGTTAGGGTTGTAATTTATGTTAAAATTGTAATCTTCCGTTTCGTTAAGAGTCATCAAATACCAGTAATTTACAGTATCGGTTATGTCAACCTTGTATGGAGGTTTATCATCGCTATAAAACAACTTGTCAACATCGTTTACCCAAAAAATCGTTGCGCCTGCTGCCAATGCCCGGCGGTAAGATTTTATCTCATCCAATGCGAGTTTTTTCAATACCGGGTTGGTCGGGTTTTCAAAATAATTTTGAATCAGGTATGAACCGGCCATCTTTAGAACAATGGATATTTCCTTATTTACCGACGTCTCAAGTTTTATTTTCTCAATTTCAAGCAGCTTGGTTAGCTCGCTGACCTTGTTGTCCCTGATTATCTGCTGCATTGAAAATAAAAAAGAAATGCTTCCAACTATTAAAATAATCAAAAACAAAATAACGGAAAAAATCACATATTTGCTGAAAAACGATAATTTCATGACAATAAATTCCTCCACAAACTTTTTTTCCAAACCGGCGGAGCAGGCAAAGGCAGCTCTTTGCGCACGGAACGGAGCCATGAACCCATCGGATGCGAAAGCTCACGCGGCAAACCTCTCATAACCAAATCCAGTTCCATTAAGCAACCATAAGCGGAACTCGCTCTTTTAGCGGCATCTTTTACAAGCATTCTGCATATAAGGCGGCTAAAATCGTTTGGAATGCCTTCCGTAAAATCCACAGAAGATATTTTTTTGCTCTGTATATTCTTTGAAGTTTTTTCGGCGTTTTCGTCTCTGAAAGGGTGCTTGCCTGTCAGCATTTCAAACGCTATGATTCCAAGGCTGAAAATATCAGACAATTCGGTTGCGCTTTCTCCCCTGACCTGCTCGGGGCTCATATAGGCTGTTGTTCCGATAATGGTGCCGGGTAGCGTAATATCCTGATTTTCAACGCGCGCAATTCCAAAATCCAAAAGCTTTGTCCGGCCGGCAAAATCAACCATTATATTGCTCGGCTTCAAATCTCTATGCACAAAGCGCCTTGAATGAACATGCACAAGCGCGCTCAGGCAATCCCACAGTGCTGCGCAAACCACCCAAACAGGCAACTTGCGTGCTTTATCCAGAATCTGCTTGAGACTCCAGCCGTTTATAAATTCCATGGATAAATTGAGCTGCCCTTTTTCTACCCAATAACCATAAACCTGAACTATGTTCGGATGGTTCATGGCAGCCAAAACCTGAACTTCCCTATTGAATCTCTGCACCAGGTCTTCAACACGGCGAAGCGCAAGCTTCATCCGCTTCACAACCAGCATTCTATCAAGTGAAGGATCATGGCAAAGCCATATTTCCCCCATAGCGCCTTGCCCAATGCAATCTTGCACTGAGTATTGGCCTATATTTTCAGGTGTTTTGGATTTATTCATTCAGCCAGTCTAACAAGCATCAGCAAGAACAGCAGCTCGCTGTCTCCGCCGGTCGGTAAAATTTCGCAAAGAGAATGTTCGCCATTAACTAAAATTTCAGTTTCATCTGAGCCACAAACTTTCAGGATTTCTATAAGGTAACTTACATTAACTCCCAAGTGCAAAGGCTCGCTGCTTTCCGGATTTTCATAAATGCACGATATTTTCTCCCTAGTGCGCCTTGAGCCTACCGCCGAAATTCTTATTGTTGAATCTTGCACGGTGAGCCTTGCATTGTGGGTCGCCTTATCTGCGGCAACATTCACCCTCTGCAATACCTCCAGCATCTCCGCAGTGTTGAATTTAATTGAAATCGGCAAATTTTTCGGAATAACCGGCCGCCATGCGGGATATGGGCCTTCCAGCAGTTTTGCTACGACCGCCGCATTGGGGGTTTGAAATTTCAAATGCGTTTCGGAAAACCCCATTGAAATCGCCGCCTCGGAATCTCCCACGGCATTAGTAGCCATGAGCAGGGCTTGAATTGCGCGCGGAGGAACTATTGAAGAGCGAGAAAACGAGAATGCCTCTTCTGTTTCCGGTTGAACGTACACTCTTGAAAGGCGATGGCTGTCTGTGCCAACGCAAACCATTCTGGAGTCTTCCGCTTCCAGCAAAATGCCTGTCAGCGAAGGGCGGTTATCGCTATTTTTGCTTGCGGCAAAGGCTACCTTTGAAAGCAAAAAGCTAAGAGCCGGAACCTTAAGCATCACATGATTATCCGGCTCTATGTCCGGAGTTTTGATAAAATCTTCCGAACTTCTGCCGGTAAGATCCGAATCCCGCTCCTCTCCCCATGAAACTGTGAGGTTCAAGCCGCTTGCGGAAATAGTCAGCTCACCATCAGGAGCATTAGACACCGTATCGGCAAAATCCGCCGCAGACACGGCTATTTCTCCGCTTTCCTCTCCTTCTACCTGAATGTTCAGGCAAAGCCCAAGGCCGGTCAAGTCATTTGCTGTTATTTCAAGGTTATTATCTTTCAGGCGAAGCAAAAAACAACCTGCTATGGCAATGGCCGGTTTTGTAGGTACAACTAGCTTGGCGGCGGTAAGCGCAGGTGACAGAAGCGATTTTTGAGCGAGAAATTTCATAGCGTTAATATAGTAATTAATTTCCGCCCAGTCTTATGGCATAAGTGGCTATTACCATGACTACCGCAGCTATGGCTATGGCTATTAAAACCCCGTTGTGCGCCTTAACCGGTTTGCGCAGATTCTCAACCTTTTCTCTGCGAGCCTTAGCTCTACGTTCTTTGCGACCCATAAGAAACTCCGTTTTTACAATTAAAATATAGTAAATAATGATAAACTCTGACTTCATGGTTTAATGAAGAATTGAGAATGGAGAATTGAGAATAAAAAACTGCAAAGCTCGTTTTTGAGCTATTTTAGCCATTATATGCAAAAATTATTCTCCATTCTCAACTCTCAATTCTCAACTAAGCGACTAAATCAGCGTTTACTATAGTAAATCTACGTTTTTCTATATTTCATTTATGTCCAAACAAAGCATCCAAGTTCAAGTTTATTCAAAAGGCACAGATAAGCCAAAAGCTTATTCTATTCCATTGAGGGTTATAGGATGGTGGCTATTTGGGTTTGCCATAATTGTTTTGGGATTTATGTTTTGGCTGCCGGATAATATGATTAACCTTAAAAATATACGTGTTTTTGAACTGGCAAAAGAACAGCGTACGATACAGTTGACGGCGAACAGGCTGGAAAAGCAGATCGCTGAGGCAAATTCTCAAATAGAAAGCGGCCATAACCTTAGAAAGAAAATAAACCAATTGGCAGGAATGTCTGTTCCGGAGAAAAAAAATGAGAAAAAATCATCCCCCTCAGGAACCATGGATTTTGAGCGTATTAAAAAAACTCTGGAAACCTTGAAGAAAATGCGAACTGCCCTTTTAGAAGACGAGCAGCACACAAAAAACCTGCCTATCTTGCGGCCTGTGAAGAATCATAAAAACATCACCAACAAATTCGGAACTATTCATGATCCGCTGACCGGCAGAGATTTGCCGCACAGAGGCCTGGATTTCGCAATTAAGGAAGGTGATACCGTTATAGCCACCGGGGATGGCATTGTTGAGAGCATTTCAAATAGAAAATTCGGTTTTGGCACAACATTGGAAATTCAGCATACGCCACGCATAAGAACCGTATATGCGCATTTGCAACACGTTCTGGTTCAATCCGGGAAACCGGTAAAAAGAGGGCAGCCTATAGCTATAGCCGGCAGAAGCGGCAGCGTTTTATGGCCGGTTTTGCATTACGAAATTCTTTACGATAATCATCCGACAGACCCTGAAGATTATTTTATAACGCAATAAGGGAATGCTATGAGCAAAATAATTTACAAGGTGCTGGATAGAGCAATTCGATTGATTTTGCTTGCGCTTATCCTGTATTCAATAGCTTTTAGCCTTGTGTGCTCTTATGGCGCATGGAAGCTTTACAGCTATGGAAAAGCCATTTTGGATGAGGTGGAGAGTTTAAAATATACTCAGCCGGCCCAAAGCGCGTTTATGAAAAACTTGCAAAGCGCAAGCCCAAAGCTTGAAATCAAGCAAAGGTTTGTTCCGTTAGATAGCATTAGCCCATATTTGCGAAAAGCGGCCATAGCCGGCGAAGATGTCGGTTTTTATTTTCATCCGGGATTTGATGTTAGGGCAATAGCCTTGGCAATGGACGCAAATCAAAAGCGGAATAAAACCGTCTTTGGCGGCAGCACCATAACACAGCAACTTGCGAAAAACATGTTTCTTTCAAGCGATCGCTCTTGGGAGCGAAAGTTCAAAGAATTGGCTTATGCGCTTCTAATGGAAAAATATTTAGGCAAAGACAGGATTCTGGAACTTTATCTGAATTATGCGCAATGGGGAGTAAATATTTTCGGTTGCGAAGAAGCTGCGCAAGCCTATTACAAAAAATCATGCGCAAAACTGACTGTGGATCAATCCATAAATATGGTGGCAATTCTCGCAAGCCCGGGCAGGTACCATCCGGAAGCTAGAGAAAGCCGTTTTATGCGCGACCGCAGAAACATGATTAGCCGCAATATGTTCCCTCCCAAAGACTCTTTATTCGCAGATAGCTTAAAAGAGCAGGCGGAACCTAAAAGTTTCGAGGAGCCGTGAGGTTGCGATTTTCATCAAAAATTTGTAAAATCCATCTCTTCGCCGCTTTGCTCGGCGATTATTTTGCCTACTAGGTAAAGCGAGCCTGTTACTAAAATCGGAGATTTGTCTTCAAAATTCTCGGTTGTGGTTTTTATGTTCAGCTTCCGGCAAATTTCCAGAATCTCTTCAACGCTCCGTGCCCTAGGATTTTCAACCTGCACCGGGCGGCAAACCGAGATGTGCGGCTTCAAAGCTTTTAAAACGCCTTCCGTATCCTTGTCCGTTAGCGATGCGAAAATGCACGGCACAGGCCCTATGCGTTTCTCTTTTAAACATTCCGCTAAAATTTTTGCGGCATCAGGATTATGCGCTCCGTCTAAAATAAAGTTTTTCAGCATTTGCATTCTTCCGGGCCACATGGCGCTCTTCAACGCAATCCTCGCTTTTTTCCCATTAAACGTTGCGTCTAAAAATTCTTTTGCAATCGCCCAGGCGAGCTCTGCATTCTTCACATAAATTTTTCCGAAATTCCCAACCTGCAGTTCCGGATTTATCTTTTTCGCTTTCACGTAAGGAGGACACTTCGCCAAAAGCTCTCGCTGCAAATCTCCAAGGATAAGAGTCGCATTCTTTTTCACTATGCCCAATTTTTCTTTTAAAATTTTTTCTTCCGTGTTTCCCAGCAATTCCGTATGATCCAAGCCTATGCTCGTTATCGCAGCAAACTTTCCCCTCGCGATTTTTGTGCTATCCAGCTTGCCTCCCAAGCCGACTTCCAAAACCGCGACCAAAACATTGTTTTTTTTGAACCACAAAAAAGCTGCCATGGTCAAAGTTTCAAAATAAGAAGGTTCAATATCAGTCGCCTTAGCCGCTTGCTCAACCTGCGAAACTGCTTCATCCAACTCGCTCTGCGAAATTAGTTTTCCATTAACTCTAATGCGTTCCCTAACGCTAACCAAATGCGGGCTTGTGAAAAGCCCCGTTGAAGCTCCATGCGCCTGCAAAATATTAGATAAATAAAAAGCAGTGCTGCCCTTGCCGTTTGTGCCTGCGATGTGAATAGTCTCAAAATCTTTTTGCGGGTCTCCAAGCTCCCTGCACAAAACTCTCATGTTGCGCACGCCTTTGGAAAAACCTACAGGGATTCTGGATAAAAGATATTTAGACATTAAACTCGGAATCATCTTCTACAGCAAGCAGAGCTTCTTCAAATTCACTATCTATATCATCAAGCGCATTAACTATATCATTTTCATCAAGGTCTTTTGTTTTTTGCATGGATTTTTCCATGGAACGGCGCATGAGCTCCATTTGGGCATCTGAAAATACGCCTTCCTTGGACTGGCCAAGGTCTAGAAGCGTGGCGCATTCCACGCAGTAACCGAGAGATTTATTTACATAAAATTTTTGGTCAACGTTATTCGTATTGCACTTAACGCAAATTTGCCCTTCACAACCTTCAAAGTAAGTTTTGTTTTCGTATTCCAATTGCTGCGAAAGAAGCTCCACAAGATTCTTGCCATCCGTAGCGCCGCCTATTTTCGGGCGGCTCCATACAGTCGGCTTATCCGGCGGCTTTGACAATGTTATATGTTTGCGCTTGCCATTGCTGTCTTCATTTTCAACATCAAAAAAGAACGGTATTTTTATAAATTTCGCACCTTGAATAATCAGCGAAGACTCTATTTTAGGGGCCGAAGTTTTTGGAGTTGCTTTTTTTGCCGACGCAGCAGCCTCACGTGGAGTTGCCTTTACGGGTTTTGCTGCGCTTGTTTTTTTACTTGGCATAAAGCTTTTATTTTACCTCGTTTCCACTATTTTAATGCTGATAATCGGATCATAAGGCTCTATGCGATACGCCGCATCCAAACCGCTTTCTACCATGCCGAAAATCGTGTGTTTGCCATCTAAGTGCGGTTGCTCCCACTGGACTATGAAAAATTGCGAGCCGCCGGTGTTGGGTCCGGAATTCGCCATTGAAAGCGTGCCAGCGACGTGCTTTAGCCCGTTCGGCTCATCATTTATCATGTATCCCGGGCCGCCTGAGCCATTGCCGTTCGGGCAGCCGCCCTGCGCAACAAAACGCTGGATTACCCTGTGAAACGAAAGCCCGTTGTAGAAACCTTTGTTTGCCAAATCTATAAAGTTCGCCACGGTGTTGGGCGCATCTTTAAATAGAAGGTTTGCGGTAATTGTACCTTCGTGAGTTTCTATTATGGCCTGGATTTTTTGAATGCCATCATAGTTTTTGTTGAACGCTTTACCTGCGGCAAAAGCAGGCCCCGTGAAAAGAAAAAGAACGAATGCAAAGACGAGGAATTTACGCATGATGGGAATATAGAAAACTATCTAAGTCTCTCCTTTAATATTCCCTATAAAATGAAGCACGCTCAAAACGCCAACCGCCAAAAAGCCAATAGCGTAAAGAGCAAGGAACGGACCGATAAGGTAAACTCTCGCATCTATATATTGCAACAATCCGAATACGCAATAAACGCCTACAAATAATTCTACAAACGCTATCTTCGGGAATTTTTGCTTGAATTTTTTCAGGCAAGTTGCGCCGCCCTGTTTAGGCGTTCTTATAAATGGGCTTTTAAGCCCGAATACCGCTGAGAGAACCGCGCATGTATTGCTAACGGCAATCCCCACCCCCAAGCTCATCAAAAGCGGCAAAGCAGCCATTCTTTTTTTCCAGCCGGCAGAGCCAGAGAATTTTTGCGCAACAAAGTAAAGCGTTGAGGGAGCCACCGCTGCAAGGGCTATGATTGCAAACAAAGTGGTAAAAGTCCATACGGGCATATTGCCAAACCTTGAATGCCCAAAAGCCAAAAGCGGAAAAGCAGACACCGCAGTGAATAGCATCAAAGGATGAATTGTATAATGCGTAGTGTGCAAAAATGATTGAATTTTTACCTTTAAAGATTGCCCGGACGCAAAAACTCGCGGCAAATCTTTTATGGCTGTTTGTATGGAACCCTTTGCCCAGCGGTATTGCTGGCTTTTGAAAGCGTTAATGTCTGCCGGCAGTTCTGCAGGTACAAGCACGTCAAATACGAATTTCATTTTCCAGCCAACAAGCTGGCTGCGGTAAGATAAATCCATGTCTTCGGTAAGGGTATCGCCTTCCCAGCCTCCGGCATCATCTATGGCGGCTCTGCGCCAAACGCCGGCAGTGCCGTTGAAATTCATAAACAAGCCACCCCAGCTGCGAGCGGATTGCTCTATCACAAAATGGCCATCTATTCCTATGGATTGCGCAAGCGTTAAACCGGATTCGGTTCTGTTCAAATGCCCCCAACGTCCCTGAACCAAGCCGATTTTCTTATCCATTACCATATATGGAACAGTGCGCATTAAAAAATTCTTTTCGGGAACAAAATCTGCGTCAAAGATAGCCAAGAACTCACCATCGCATTTTTCCATTCCCTCTTTTAAAGCTCCGGCCTTGTAATCCCTGCGGTCTGTGCGGTGGATTAAAGTTATATTATAACCCTTCTCTTTCATCTCTGCTACTTTCTTAGCGGAAATATTAACGCAATCATCAGTGGAGTCATCTAAAACCTGAATTTCATGGAGGTGTTTTGGGTATTCCATAGCACACACGCTTTCTATAAGCCGCTCTGCGCAAGTCCCCTCATTAAAAATCGGCAATTGCGTTGTAACCTTCGGAAGCCTGTCGGCATCCGGGCTTTTTAAAAAGTTCTCAAGAGTTTCACTGTCTGATTTGCGGTTCTTTTTAAAATTTTTCAAAAATAGAAAGATGCTAAAATAACAATTAAAGCCGTATAAAACAAGCCCTACTCCCGCAATAACGTATAGGACAAATAATATGTCCAAAAAGATTGTTGCAACCATTGCCCTTATAATATAGAATTTTTTTTCTGTTTTGTCTAGGTATAAAATGTATTTAACTGCATTTTTTTAAGAATTTTCTAATTTATTTCGTATGTTTGGTTATAAGCTCGCTCTTTTCCCGTTCTTTTTTGCTTTGCTCTTGGCCTCTTGCGGAGATAATGCTGAAAGCGATACCTTAAGTTGTTCAAATATTGAATGTCTTATGGACGAATCCAATTTCGCTTCTAACACAGGCTGGCGCGCAGATAAAGAAAACATCAACAATATCCCTCAGGATATTTCCATTTTTGACGGCTCAACCGATAATTTGCCAAGCTCACATTCTTTGGAGCAAAAATTTCCTCCCATAGGCGACCAGGGGCAATACGGAACGTGCGTAGCCTGGGCCACCGGTTATAACCTGAAAACTTCTTTGAACGCCATAGAAAAAGGCTGGGGCAGCGCCGACCTGTCAAAGACCGCAAACCAAACAAGCCCAAAAGATTTATGGCTTGCCATAGCCAGTTCCGAAAGAGGAACAAACTGCGAAGGAACAAATTTTGAATCCGCTTTAGATGCTCTGATTTTAAAGGGAGCTGCCAGCATAAGCTCAGTTCCATACAGCAATCTGGGCAACTGCTCCGGTTATTCTAACGGCAATGCGAATAACAAGCTGGCTAATTATCGCAAAATTGCCTATAATAATGTCTTGGCTCAAGGCAGAGGCGCCGAAGGGCTGACTTTGAATAATTTTAAGAGCTATCTGGCACAAGGCAGGCCGGTTCTAATCGGCGCAAAGCTGGGCGACAGGTTTATGCGCTGGAACAATTCCTCTACTATAAGCTCAGACACATACAACGATCCGAATATGCAGCACGCTTATCATGCTTTGGTTCTCGTCGCCTATGATGACAGCAAATACGCATTCAAGCTGCGCAATTCATGGGGCTCAAGCTGGGGCGATAAAGGCAGTATTTGGGTGGACTATGATTTCTTTTTGAAAAGCTTTGTTTTCGCCGCTTTTGTAGCCCAAAATACGCCCCCCACGCTTGACGATGGCAACGATAGCGACGATGGCAAAATCAAGGAAGATCAATTATTGACCGGTTATGATTTGCTCGCAGCGTTTGCGGCTGATTACCAAGCAGGCAATTCCCCTACAGACAGAGAGATGTATTATGATGTTTACAATTCCGGGCAAAAAACAATTTCAGCAAGCCAAAGATGGAGCATTATTTACATGTATTACAACGCATTCAACGCAAATGAATCCGGCGTTATTTTTGAAGATTACTACACAAACGAAATCCCCAACAGCAAGCCCGGCGAATATGGCGATTATTATAATTATAGGCAAGGGCATGAGGGATTCTGGAACTACATGGATATTCAACCCAGTCAAAAACTGAGAACCGGCATTGGATATTCAATGCCAAAAATTACAGGAGATTATTATCTGGTTGTTTATGCGGATGCTTATGATAAAATCACGGAAAGCAATGAAGACAATAATTTTTATTTCATAGGAGCTGAGGGGGGCAAGCCTTTGAAATTCGTCAGGGGCGTTATCCAAAACAATATGGCCTCTTCCGCAAAAGCATTGGCAAAAAAAGGCTTTGGCATTCCCAAAGCAACGGCAAAATCCATTCAGGAGATAGGGGGCAACGCAAACGCTTACACCCCAAAGGAACTCAAAGCTTTGATTTTGCAGAGCAAAAGGAACGGCATTCTGGCAAAACAGGTAGAAGAATACAGGGAGAGCGGCGAAAAGCCTCTGAAAAAGAGACTATGGAGCGAAAATTGAAAATAAGCTCTAATATAATCGCTATAGCCTTAGCTATAGCAGCAGCCTGCCATGCGCAAACGCCAAAAGCAACCGTTAAATCAGAGGAAATAATAAAAAATCTGATTGCCGGCAAATCTATCCAAATCAGGAACGCAATTATAGAGGGAGACTTGGATTTGGGCAAAGCCGGAAACCGTTTCCCTGTAAATTCCACTGCTTCTGAAACGCAGGTGAGCGGCAACGTTTATTTTGAGAAATGCGTTTTCAACGGCAACGTTAAGGCGGAAAATGTTCGTTTTAGCGGCAATGTCATTTTTTTGGAAAGCGAGTTCCGTAAAGAGGTAGAATTTCAGAATAGCTCGGTTTTCGGCATGATGAACTTCAGCAAAAGCATTTTTAAGGGCAAGGCTGTTTTTGCTAACATGGCGGTGTGGGCAAAAAACAGCTATTTCAGCGAAATAAAAGCCAGCAGCAAGTTTTCGCTTGAGGCGAGCGATTTTCAAGGCAATTTGTCCATAATGAATTCTGAGTTCACCGGCCCGCTTTCTTTGCAAGAGACCTTTGTGGCAGGAAATTTGCAAGCCTCAAACGCCAAATTCAACGGCAGCACGGATTTTGCCATGCTGAATGTTTTGAGAAGGGCCATCTTCAAATACGCAACCTTCAAAAACATGCCAGACTTTTCCGGCAGCAAAATAATCAAAGAATAAAATGTTTCACGGGAAACATTTTGTGTAAATGTAATGGTACGTTGACAAAGGCAATGTATCGTTGTGAATACGGCAGGTATCGTTGCACATTGGGCAAACATCATCGCAAAGGGGCAGACACATAGGTCTGCCCCTACGCATCGCCACGTCGTAGGGGCGCACCTGCGTGTGCGCCCCCTTTTGCAATGATGTCATTGGTTCATCGCAAAATTGCATTAAATGTGTTTTTTCCATAAAATTGGATTATTATGGATGTATTGCGCAATTTTTGTATATTTTACAGCATTTCGGATTATGCATTCGTAATAATTACGTTGCCATAATCTTTTATTGAATCTTTGCCAATTTAAGGTTTTTACCTTGTTTGCGTATTCATTTGTGGTCATTGTCTTGAACCATTGAATTACTGTTCCCAGTTCGATGGTTGTGTTATTCATTTCAATGATCGCATGAACATGATCTGGCATAATGACATATTCGTTAATTTTAATCCCGGAAAATTTATTTGCATTGTTTATAATTTCCAAAATATATTTTTCAACCATTTTTCCATAATCATTCAATGCCATAATATTATTTGCAATCGTACCCAATATTGGGAAATTACAATTCATATCCGCATTCCCACGTGGAATTCGTTGATTCAAACATATAGTAACAAAATACGATCCAACATTTGCGTAATTCCAATTGCGCAAACGAATGGAACTTCTGTGATGCTTGTTAGGATTATATCCCATAAATGCCTCCTTTTTAGGTTTTCTGTACATTAGACGGAATTCAGAAGACTTTTTTCGAAAAAAATGCACAAAAAATGAAAAATGTCGTATTTTTACTGCTGAAAGTTTATAAAAAACACAGAAAATATATTTTTTGTGTTTTTTATGTGCATTTTCACAGCACTGTGCTTAACAGTCATGTTAATCCTTCAATCAAGTGAATCATGGTTCAGACAACTTGCCATGCCCATAAGCTTAAGCGCAAGCCAGAGCAGTTTGGCGAGGAAGCGTTTGACAAGATATTTGACATCGCAAGAATTTCTAGATTTACATTAGAAGAGAGATTAGCGTATGAGGCAGATATGAGAAATGAGCGCAACCAGTATGCGATTAGGATGACCGCCATGAATGAGGGCGTTGCAATTGGTGAAGCTCGTGGCAAGGTCGAAGGCATTGCCATTGGCGAGAATCGTGGTCGAAACGAAATCCTCGACCTTATGACGCAAGGCTACAATCACAAGCAAATCAAGGATATTTTGAAACTTTCATAGAGCACTCGAGAGGGGCGGCAGCGAAGCTGACGGGGTGTAGTTGCCAACGGCAACCGCAATTCACCCCGTATGCCATTTTACATTTTTGCTGTCTGCGGCTAAAAGCTTTTGCTGCTGCTGACGCTCGTAGAATTCCATTTTGCTCACTAACATAAATATAAACTTTGCAGGAGGCATGCCAAAACCGGTTGCCAAATGGAATAAAGAGAAAAGCGTAGGGATCCGCTGGCCGCTTTCAAAAAGAGCTATGCATTGCCTGGTTAAACCGCTTCTTTGAGCCAACTCTAATTGAGACAAATCACGTTTTTTACGTTCTTCGCATAATAAATGCCTAAAAGCGTGAATCAGATTATCAGAATCTAAAAATTTAACCATAGCGGCATAATGTAGAGAATAAATTTTAGAAAAATGTCAACATATGTTTGCAAAATGAAGGGGAAAATGAAAAAAATGCGATTTTTTACATTTTTTTGAAAAAAATCCCTGTATTTTTCGCCTAAAAAATGTTTCACATGAAACATTACGCCTAATATTCTACAATTAATACCTGGTTCTTTCCATAAGGCAAAGCCCTGTAATATAAAATCCCCGGAGCGAGCCGCTTTTTAGGCTCCCAAGTCAATACATCTCCCGGCTTGCCTTTAATTCTTTCCAGCAAAGCTCCGTTTGAAGAGCGAATCTCCACTCCGGTTGCGCTTTTCGGCAAAGGCCCGAATTTTATCCCTGCGTTTCGATTGGGCCTCCAAGGGCTTGGATAAGCAACAAATCCCCTAGCATGCTCTTCATAAGGCTCATCCCCGTCCGGAACAAATTCCCTTTCCAGCAAACGAGAAAAAACCCAAACAGAAGAATCTCCTCCGCTATAGCTTAAAGAAGATGCTTTCACCACAGAATTTATGCTCGGCATGTCATCGTCTGTTTTTTTAAGAAAATAAAAAGCTCCTGCCGGCAATTCTCTAGGAAAGCTCTGCTTTAATTGCCATTCAGGCCATTTCTGCATATCATTCCAATAAAGCGAGCCCGGTGATGCAAACGCCGCTCTTTGCCCGGAATAAAAAATAGACGACGCATATTTGTGAAATAAATCCTCCGCATCCATGTTCCGTGAATATGCAAGCCGCGCCAACTGCCTGGAAAATTTATCACCGGCAAACCTTGAATTTGAGAAATAATTCCATATCTCCGAGTCAAAATGCGGCCCTAGCTCAGAATACAGAAACAAATAAAGCGTAGCATAGCCATACATCTCCATATCAGATAAATTATTCATGGATTTTCCCAGATTACTGAAATTATATGAAAGATAGCTTATATAATCATTGACCTCCGGCGCGCCTATATCCTCCACCCCTGTAGCACTGGCTTCCAGCCAAAAAAGATTATTGTCCAATATACCAACTTGTCCCATCTGAAAACTGTGGTAAAGCTCATGAAAAACCGTTGCTTTTAAGGCCAAATGCCATTTATTAGGCTGGGAATAGTCCCCATTTATTTTTGAAATAAACGGATTTGTTGAAGACGGTTTTCCGCAAGTTGCGCCATATAAAAAGTCATTTTCTATGGCTATTTGCGTTGCCTTGCCGCCACTGGGAGAAAACGTTAAGCCAAAAGCCGTGGAGAATTCTCCTTCATGGTTGCGCAGAAGCCCGGTATCTATAACCTCAACAGGATAAAGGCCTGTGGGAACCCTTTTTTCGTAATGATAGCCATGATTTACAGCCAATATGCCTCTCATGCCCAAAGTCTTTGTATGCAATTCATAGGCTTGCTCTAAATATTTGGCAAGCGAATCTATATAAGCCGTAGTCTTAACCGCATGGGCTTTTCCCAAAGTGTAATATATAATGAAATGCTGCGTTCTTCTCTCTAAAACATCTCCGTAATAGTCTCTTGGACTGCAACCGGATTTAGCTAAAATCTTTTTCGCCGGATTAGCGGCGTTTTCCGCAAACTGCACAGTTCCGCAACGTACATGGGCCGAGCTCAGCGAAAAGAATAAAATGATGCAAGCTAGTAGAATTAAACCGCGAAACACAGTGAGAATATAGTAAACGCTGATTTAGTTGCTTAATTGAGAATTGAGAATTGAGAATGGAGAATAATTTCCGCATATAATAGCAAAATAACTCAAAATGTCTTTTTTATTCTCAATTCTCAATTCTCAATTAAACCATGATGTCTGAGTTTATCAGTATTTACTATAGTAAACGCTGAGTGCCCAGCGACTAAATCGCATTTTCTATATTCCTCTCATGGCTCTAGGCAATTTGGCGAAACGCTGCATATTCGCATTTACCGCAATGCCCATTGTGGCTATTCTTTTATGGTATGGCGATTATACTCGCTGGCTCTTTGTTCTTGGCTTGAACGCCATCGCAACTTATGAATGGACAAAAATGATCTCTGCCGTTTACAATGAAAAGATAAAAGTTATGAGCGTATTTTCGCCCGTGTGCACAGTGGCCCTCACAATATTTTGGATTGATAATGAATACATGCTTCTTATATTGGCTGCCATAATTTTGCTTTATATAACCCTGGCTTTTGCATACATAGATGTTAAAAATCTGTTCCCTTGGCTAATGCTTCATATAGCGGGTCCCTTTTACATAGGGCTCTGGGGCGGAATGTGCCTTGAGCTGTTTGACTGGGGACAGGGCTTGATAGAGTGCTCAAAATTTTTGGTTATTATGTCAACCTTATGGGCTTGCGATAGCGCAGCGTATTTTGTCGGCAGGTTTCTCGGGAAGCATAAATTGTCTCCGCAAATAAGCCCCAAGAAAACATGGGAAGGCGCAATAGGCGGAACGCTTTTTGCAATTTTCTGGTTTTGGATTTGGACAAGAACCGGTTTTGGCTACACAGTGTTTGATATGCCTTTCTCAACAGTTGTAGGCTTTGCGTTTATCATTTCTGTTGCCGGGCAATTGGGAGATTTGCTTATGTCCGCATTAAAGAGGTGGTCCGGCATAAAAGATTCCGGCGGCATTTTCCCCGGGCATGGAGGAGTTCTAGACAGAGCGGATAGCTTCTATTTGGCCGTACCCATTGCTACAATTTTACTATCTTATTACTCAATATAAATTGAGAGGTTTTTATGTCCCACAATTACTTGTTCACGTCCGAATCTGTTTCACCCGGCCATCCGGATAAAGTTGCTGATCAGATTTCAGATGCCGTTTTAGATGCCATGCTCGCACAAGACCCAAAAAGCCGAGTTGCGTGCGAAACCTTGGTTAGCACCGGCTTGGTTGTGATTGCCGGCGAAATAACCTCAAAGGCAAATGTCGATTATCAAAAGGTTGTCAGAGACACCATCAAGGAAATAGGCTATACGCAAGCCGGAATAGGTTTTGATGCGGATAGCTGCGCTGTGATGGTTGCTCTGGACAAGCAAAGCCCGGATATAGCTCAAGGCGTTAATGCAGCCTCCGCAGTCGGCAAAGATACCGCCGAGCAAGGCGCTGGCGACCAGGGAATGATGTTTGGCTATGCCTCCGATGAAACTTCGGAGCTTATGCCTCTGCCTATTTCTCTTGCGCACAAGCTGATGACAAACATCGTTGAGCTAAGAGAGCAAGGAAAATTGAAATGGCTGCGCCCGGACGCAAAAAGCCAGGTCACCATTGAATACAACAAAGACCACGAGCCTGTACGTGTAGATACCGTTGTTATATCTACCCAGCATGCGCCCGAAGTTAGCCACGCAAAAATCAAAAAGGATATTATTGAGCATCTGATTAAAAAAACAATTCCGGCAAAGCTCTTGGACAAAAAAACTCGCTACCTTGTAAACCCAACCGGCAGATTTGTTGTTGGCGGTCCGCATGGTGATAGCGGTGTAACAGGCCGCAAAATAATAGTTGATACTTACGGCGGCATGGGCCGGC
>Ga0209755_10003773_pt1 | contig 18587 bp, 13 predicted proteins | sample TergutCo191P1_FD_187301 | JGI IMG/M metagenome (GOLD analysis project Ga0209755, IMG submission 187301) | Cornitermes sp. P1 segment gut microbial communities from Petit-Saut dam, French Guiana - Co191P1 (SPAdes) (version 2) | ecosystem: Host-associated > Arthropoda: Insects > Digestive system...
ATCCTCAGTCGCGGCGTTAACAGGTTTGGTGGCGAAAGAAAACATCGTCGGCACATTCAGCATTCTCTTCAATTTTGCCGAAGCATCCGAGGGGAACGGCACAGAACTATGGAACATACTCGCGTCTCATTTTACAGCTTTAAGCGGGTATTCATTCTTAATTTTCAACCTTTTATGCGCTCCATGCTTTGCCGCAATCAGCGCAATCAGAAAAGAAATGAACAACACAAAATGGTTCTGGTTTGCAATCGGCTATCAGTGCGGTTTTGCTTACATTGCATCGTTTTGCATTTACCAATTTGGAAGACTGTTCACAGACAATTTCGGAGCAGGAACGGTTACAGCGTTCATTATATTTTCAGGGTTTTTATATCTTCTTTTCCGGCCTGACAAATATCAGTATAAAAAAGCATAAATAGGGATGAATATATGGGTACGATATTAACAATTTTCGTTTTACTCGCGGTTATTATAACGGCAATTTTGGCAATCCGCAGAGACAGGAAGAGAAATAAATGCGCCGGCTGTCATCAAAATTGTACTTGTAAATAAAGCAATGCTAATATAGCATATATATATGTTTATAGTCACCCTTATACTCCAGATGGCTGGCGGTCTTTGCATGTTCCTCTTTGGCATGAAGGTAATGAGCGACGGTCTGCAGAAAAGCGCCGGTGAGCGGATGAGGAAAGCGCTTCACATTATGACCGATAACCGCTTAATGGGGGTATTTACCGGATTTACAGTGACAGCCATTGTACAATCCTCATCGGCGGTCTCAGTCATGGTTATTTCCTTTGTGACAGCCGGACTTCTTTCGCTCACTCAATCTATCGGTGTGCTTTTCGGCGCGAATATCGGCACAACATTAACCGCGTGGATTGTCTCGCTTATAGGTTTTAAAATAAAAATTGACAGCCTTGCCATACCGGCAATCGGCATTGGATTTATCTTAAAAGAAATCAACTGGAAATATAAGAGTATAGGTGAATTTATATTTGGATTCGGTTTTCTATTTTTGGGGCTTTATTATCTTTCCGAGGGTATAGGAAATCTTGAATTTAACGCTCAGGCGATAGAAGCGTTCAAGAATTTGGGGTTTGCCGCCGTGCTGATCGCTTTCGGCACAAGTTTTGTAATGACACTCATTATCAATTCATCTACCGCGGCGGTCGCCATGATTATAGTAATGGCAGGCGGTAATATAATTACTTATGAAATGGCCGCCGGTATGATTCTGGGCGCTAATATCGGAACTACAACAGACGGTATATTGGCTTCTATCGGCGGAACTGCGGACGCGAAACGGTCTGCCCTCTCTCATGTGCTTTTCAATGTTGTATTGGCCTGCTGGGCGCTTCCCATGTTAACACTGGTACTTAAACTAGTTGATTTTATGGTGCCGGGAGATCCTACGGTAATTAATTTTTCCGCCGAAGGAAATATTATTGAGAATCCGGCGATTGGTTTTCATCTTGCATTACTGCATACGATGTTTAAGGTGCTAAATACGATTCTGTTCCTGCCTTTCGTAAACCAGTACGCAAAGCTTCTCACCTTCCTTATCCATGATAAACAAGGAACAAAAAAGGACGCTCATTACAAGTTCGCGTATGTTTCCTCTTTTGTTGCCGATACTCCCGAATTAAACATCTACCGCGCCGAAAAAGAAGTCAGCGATATGGCCGGCGTTGTTTCGTCAATGTATTCCCGATTCAGCACGGTACTGCGCAGTCTGCATGAAGACAGCGATTCTTCCGGCGAAGTTCCGCGCGATAATAATAAAGAAAATGTTGATAAACTCTGCAGTGAACTGGAACAAAAAGAACAATATATTGATGAAATGCGCGACATGCTCAGCAGCTTCCTGATTGAGTGTTCCCGCGTAAAACTCAACCCTAAATCTGAAAGACGCGTCTCTAACCTGTTACACGTTATTGTTACTCTTGAGGCAATGAGCGATGAATGTTACAACATCAGCCGTCTGCTGGAAAAAAGCGTTGATAAAGACCATGTTTTTAAAAACAAGGAAATGAACGATCTAATTCCATACGTCGGACATGTTGAAGAATTCCTTGCGCTCCTTGAAAATCAATTAGACACCAACCCGACTGAAACAGACAAAACCAGCGCCACGGATTTGGAAGCTATGATTGACAAAAAACGCAAGAAGCTGCACAAATTAGGACGCAAACGCATTGAAGCGGGCAAAAACGTAAAAACAGAATTGTTGTTTATCGAGCTGGTTCGCAGAATTGAAAAGCTTGGGGATTACTGTTTTGAGATTTCGGAATTAGGCGTCAGTCATAACCCGAACGTATAATCCGTATTTTATCATACGACACTGTTTCTATCGCAGGTGACTGACACTGTTTTTCACTTCTTCCATAATCCTTTCTGCCTTGCGCAAATCAAGCCCCGCTTTTTTCGCGGCAGACAGAATATGCTCTTCTGTTGGATTGCGTCCTTCTCCGTCAATCGTTGTCGCGTGCTCACCGCCCATGCCGTCCGCGTATACCAAGTCATACGCCGGTGACACCTGCCATTTGTTATCAGTATACAGAAACGAAAAGTTTTTTGAATGATCGTCTCTGTTATGCGAAAATACATTGAAGCACATCAGGCGGAACATTTTCGCGGCTTCGCGGAAATCGCGCGTTAATTCCAGCGTCAGAGACAAGAGACTGTTGTAATCAAGAGTTGGAAACCGATGGCTGGTATCAAGCAAGGCGCTTGCGGAAATCATAAACACTTTACCGTTTACGCCGCGGTCAAATCTTTTCGCGCCGAAATACTTTCCTTCAAAAAGACGGGTTTCCGGTACAATAAGCCCCGCGGCTTTTGCGGCTGCCATATAGGCGAATTCCTGCTCGCCGATGTTTTTTGGATCGGTGCCGGCGCGGAATTTTATCAGCCACTCCTCTCCGTCGATATTAATTAAAACCTTCGGACGCGCGCCGCCGGAACTTCCGCCGAGCTTTACAAGCTCTTCCAATTTACATCCGTCATAATTTTCATTTAATATCGCTTCGGCTTCACGCGCTAAAGTATCAATATTATCGATCTTTATATCATCAACAAGACGCTCTTCCGGTATATATTCAAGCGCGCCCATTCCGAAACTTCCTACAATTGCCAGCCTGTCGACAACGGAAACACCGGCAGGGGCGATATGTTTTTTTATCAACATTCGATCGATCAAAAGCCGTCCCCAGCCGTCAGGTAAACTGTCATTGAAAACGCCGAAATTTCCGTCAAACGGATCGCGTAACGCGATAAACACGCGCTTCTCCAGCGGCAATTTAAATGGCGAAATTGAAAAGCCGCTTCGCAGCCATTCAGGATCGTATTCAAATGCCATCAGTTTTTCTTTAGTTTCAGCTAACCGCCCGACTTTTCTATCATGATAATAAACATTCAAAAGTTTATTTTGCATTTAATATCTCATCTATTGATTGATAGTTTTTGCGCTCAAAAAGTCGATCAAAATCGTTTTCATACCCAAGCGCCGCGGCAATGCGCAAAAGATGAACAAGCGAAATTTCGCCCGAACCTTCAAAGCGTTTCATTGAGCCGAGCGAAACGCCGGAGCGTCCGGCCAATTCGGCTTGAGAGATTTTTGCCTCTTTACGCCGTATTCTGACGCGGGCTGCTAATTTTTGTTTAATATCTAATATATTAGCCATAATTACCTAATAATAAGGATTATATATAATATATAGGCTATTTTAACCAAAAAGTCAACATGAAAAAATATAAAACCGGTTATTCTCTTTATAAAAACTGCGATACCAGCCGTGTAATTATTTCCTTCGCTTTTTGCCGTTCTGTATCATTAGATTCAAAAAGCACAGCCGGATTGATCTCTAGTGCCTTGCAAATGCTTAAAATAGTGTACAAATTCGGCGTTCTCTTACCGGTTTCGATATAATTTACCTGGTTTTGAGATAGACCCGCCTTAAACGACAAATCCATCTGAGAAATTCCCTTTTTTTCCCGTTCTTCCCGCAATCGCTGTATAAAAAGTTTTATCTGATCGCTAATTTCCAGCTCATATTCAAAATAATCATTTTCTACCATATTGTGTGTGTTTTACCACCTTTTTAGGTTGACAAAAACACCTATTTAGGTGTAATTTTATAACATATAAGGTGGAAATTAATTTATAAATATGGGTAGAAGCAGAAAGAAAAATAAACAAAAAACTGTTAATCCTATTATACAAATTAAACTTGCATTTTCAGGAACATATCAAAATCTTCTTTTATTGGAAAATATACTTTTAAAAAATAAAAATATTTCCTTTTATCAGTATTGTAATTATCTAAATCAGATAGTTTGCTGCACGGAATTAGGATTAAAAAATATAATAAACACAAATAACATTGAATACATACATGAAATAAAATTATTATTTTACTTTACTCCAAAATCTTTTCAGCGGGAATTCAGAATGTTGAGTAACACTATTGACGACAATGTCTTTTTAAATTATCTATCAAAAACTGATATGATGATTGACATGTTCGGGCAAATAAATATTGATAAAGTTCTTAAAGAATTCCTTGATGAAAACAGCATTAATAATGATGGATCAGTAAATTTGATAAAAATAACAACATTCGATAATTTTGTATTTTATAGAACATTACTTGATGAAATTAATAATTATCTGAACATTCGGAGATAAAACCGCGACTATCATTCCTCCCAAAATGTTACATCACGCGGAAGTATAGTTGACCAATAAGGATTAAGGTTATGATTGGCTCCTCTATACACCTGATAACGCAGAATAATTCTTCCTCTTCCGATTGAGTCACGGCGGATATTTTCGTCTTCAACGGCTTTTGACAGGGCGTCGCTCCATGCTTTGGGCGTAGAAGCGTCATTGTCTCCGTGATTAAGGCGTATACGCGTACCGTCGGCAATTTTATCAAGGAAGTTAATAAACGCAAAATCTTCCACTTGGTATAACTCTTTGAAATTATCCACCCATTCCGAACCGCGCCCGTAATGACCTGCGCTGTCGGGAAAGGATAAACTGACGGGCGCCCAGAGGACTGTCGTAACAGGTTTTTGTATAACTTGCAGAAAATGAAGAGCTACCTGCCCGCCGTTGCTGTGCCCCCATACAACAATTTTATTTAATCTTGCGGGAAGGGTAATTCTATCCGGGCGCGGGACAGAGGGATTATATTGAAAAACAGGAGAGTTGGAAACCGCTGTACTTTGCGCCTCTGAGGCAAGTTCAAGGCTTTTGTAAAGTTCAACCGCGTTTATCGTTGAATAAAATTGATGCAGAAACGAAGGCGGAGGTGTCGGCGAAGAAGAAGCGTAACCAAAAAAATCAGGAGCAATTATCGCCCAGCCGTGTTCAAGATAAACCTTTGCGGGATTTTCCGTCCCTTTTCCCGTATAGTAACCTGATGGGCGCTGGTGTCCTCTTAGCATCATCACTATTCCTTTTATGTTACCCGCCGCCGGTATGCTCAGCCGCCCGCTGACTGTCAGCCCCATAGAAGTAAATGTAACATCGTAAGCGTATTGGAGCGCGTTTTTAAAGGCAAGTCTCTGGATAGTAATGACGCTTGTCCTGTACGGATATGTCAAAAGACTCCTCAGTGAATAATTGTTAACTATACGCTCCTGCGCTTCAAGATTTACCGCGCTTACAAAAGTAAAGAAAATAATAATGACAAAAACAAACCTTTTCAAATTTTTATTTTTCATTTTGCTTTAAAATCTCCTTTACTTTCCCGATTAAATAGAGAGGAATATCCCAAATAACCCCGCCGGCGGAATCTTTCTTTTTTAAATCTTCAGGAGATGAAACGATTGCGACAGGCGGTTTAAAAAACTCAATAAAAACTTTAAGGCTTTTCGCTTTTAAGTTTTTTTCAGCTTTTACTTCTACTGGAATAACTTTGCCCTCAAACTGAATAATAAAATCCAGCTCCGCTTTGGCGGAACCTTCTCTTGCCCAATAATAAATAGGGATATCAGAGTGAGCTTTCAGTTCCTGAAGCACATACTGCTCCGCAAGCGCTCCGAAGAAATGATCGAAGACCGCGGCGTCGCGTTCAAGGAAGGCGTTTATATCCAAACCTGCGACAGCGGAGAGAAGTCCCACATCAAGCATATACATTTTAAAATGTTCGCTCTGCGAATAGCTTGCCAGAGGATAGTGCGGCAATGAAATACGGTTAACCTCATACACAAGACCGCATTTAACAAGCCAAAAAAGAGCGGAACGGTAATCGCGTGATTTAGCTCCGGCTCTTACCTCATTATAAACAAATTTTTTATTCTCTCTCGCAAGCTGCGCCGGTATGGAATTCCACAGACGCGTCACCTTCTCCGCGGATACCATACCGGTATGTTTAGAAAAATCATTTTCATAATCAGAGATAATTCGTTTTTGTATCATACGGATTTTATCATAATTTTTTTCTTTGGAAAAACTCAGAACTACTTCCGGCATACCGCCCGTATAAAAATAATATTTAAGATGTTTAATTAAATCGTTTTTAACTAAATTAATAAAGCGCGGATCAAAATTATTAATCGCGTTAAGCAGATGTTTCTCGCCGAGCGCTTCCAGAAATTCGGAAAAGGTCATTGGGTAAATGGTAATTCTGTCGGTCTTACCAACAGGAAAAGATTCGTTTTCGTGCATAGCAAGACCTAAAAAACTGCCTGCCGCGGCAATGTGATATTCAGGCGCGTCTTCGCAAAAATATTTAAGGGAATTAAGAGCCCTGTTACACTCCTGTACTTCATCAAAAATGATGAGAGTTTGAGCGGGGACAATCACATCGCCTGAAATAAAGCTTAGCTCTTCAATAATTCGTTTGGGATCAAGATCGGCGTCAAATATTTCACGGGCGCGCCGGTTATTATAAAAATCAATGTACACGGTATTTTGAAAATAAATTCGACCGAATTCTTTCATTAACCATGTTTTCCCGACCTGCCGCGCGCCATTTAGCAGCAATGGTTTTCTATCAGGAGAATTTTTCCAGACTGACATTAAATATATTGAATTTCTTTCCATCCTTTATTAAGTATAACAAATCTTTACACCTTTTTCAATGGAAAAATTAGCTTTAACAACACATTTTTACACCCAAAACAATGTATATATAACACTATTTTACAACCAATATAGTGTATTTATCACACTAAATTACACCCAATATAGTGTATATACAACACCTTTTTATAACGAACATGAGTTTTTTTAGAATTAATTTTAAACTTTATTGTCAAACTTTTGCTCATGTGCTAGTATCTAGCTCCGGGAAAAAAATGAGTATAAAATCACTGATAAACAACTGGCGTTTTTACGGTATTGGCCGCCAAGAATACAAAAAATGCATAGAAAAAACATTACTTGATAATTTAAATAGCCTGCTTATGGCAAATATTGTAGTTGCCGTATTGGCGTTTTTTTACACGGCTATTCGTTTCTTAATTAATAACAAAGATTACCTGACAATGGGAATATATATCGGAACAGGCATTATAGCCATCGGGTTAAGCCTTATCGCGAACTTAAAAATAAAACAATTAAATAATGGAAACAAGGTTAGCCGCCGGCTTTTATATACACTAATAATTATTTACTATTTAAATGTTATTTTATTTGGAATATATATAGGCGTATGGGCAAACTCCGGAAAAATAGCAGGGGTATTCTTAGGTATTTTAATTTGCGCGTTATTTCTATTTGATATTCCTGCTATTTTAAATATATGCCTTATAACGGGCGCGTCAGCGCTTTTTATGATAATTTGTTTTATAGTTAAAACTTCCGAAAACTGGATTATTGACTGGTCCAACACCGCGTTTGCATGGGTTGTCGGCACATATTTCGGCTGGCACATTGTCAAGTCAAGAATTACCAAGTCGCAGCTTTCGGATGAAGCTGAGGCGGCAAATAAAGCCAAGTCTTTGTTTCTCGCCAATATGAGCCATGAAATCCGCACGCCGATGAACAGCATCATCGGATTTTCCGAACTGGCGATGTATGACAATATTTCGCCTAAAACAAGAGATTATCTTATAAAAATACATCAGAACTCCGAATGGCTGCTGCAGCTCATAACCGATATTTTAGATATCTCAAAAATTGAGTCAGGCAAGATGGATCTGGAAAACATTCCGTTTGACCTGCATGAAATTTTTGTTGCCTGCCGGACAATGACCATGCCGAAAGCGATTGAAAAAGGCCTTGCGCTGCACTTTTACGCAGAACCTTCCGTCGGCAAGAGATTATACGGCGATCCTAGAAAGCTCCATCAGGTGCTTGTAAATCTTCTTTCCAATGCCGTGAAATTTACCAACAGCGGTACAATTAAAATTCTCGGAATGATTAAAAATATCAACGCAAACAGCGTTACGATGTATTTTGAAATTAAAGACAGCGGAATCGGCATCACTCAGGAGCAAATTAAAAAGATATTTCATCCGTTTACGCAGGCGGAAGCGGGGACTACGCGCAAATTCGGCGGATCGGGACTTGGACTTGTCATAACTAAAAACCTGATTGAATTGATGGGCGGCGCTCTTAACGTGGAGAGCGCGCCCGGTCTTGGCAGTAAATTTTATTTTGAATTAACATTTAACGCGGAAGATATAGCCAGCGAAAATGATCCGACAGAACGCATACTTTTCGATAATATTCTGGAAAAACCGATATTCGAAGATGAAATTTTAGTGTGTGAAGACAATAACATGAATCAACAGGTTATCTGTGAGCATTTAGCGCGGGTGGGCATAAAGGCTGAAGTTGCACATAACGGAGAGCAGGGCGTCGCTATGGTACAAAAGCGCGCGCAAAGCGGTAAAAAACAATATGACCTGATTTTTATGGACATACATATGCCGATAATGGACGGCATTGAAGCGACTGTGAAAATCTTTGAGATTGACGCAAGTATTCCTGTTGTGGCTATGACGGCAAATGTTATGCTCGAAGACAAAGATGTTTATCTGTCGGTGGGAATGAGCGACTGCGTAAGCAAGCCGTTCACAACTCAGATTTTGTGGCGCTGTCTTATGAAATATCTAATTCCCGTAAGATGGGATAAGGAAGATCCAAAACAACAGGATAAAGTTAATAGTGATCTGCAGCAGGAATTGATTAATATTTTTGTTAAAAATAACAAAGATAAATTCAATGAAATAAAAAACGCCATAAACGCTGATAATATAAAATTGGCGCACAGGCTGACTCATACTTTAAAAAGCAATGCCGGTCAATTAAATAAAACTCTTTTAATGAAAGCCGCGAAAGAGGTAGAAACCGGCCTTAAAAATGAAACGAACGCTGTAACTCCCAAACAAATGGAAAACCTGGAAATTGAATTAGCAAAAGTAATAAATGAACTTGAACCGCTGGCACGCAAAGAAAAACGGACAGACGTCGCGGGATCATTGGATCAAACATCCGCGCGAAAGTTATTTGAAGAGTTAGAACCTATGCTGAAAAGCGGCAATCCCGAATGCGCGGAATTAATCAATAAACTCAGGATGGTCAAAGGATGCGAGGAATTAATTCAACAGATAGAGGACTTTAATTTTGATGACGCGTTAAAGACATTTACCGAAATAAAACGCAAGTCTTTTTTTGTCGCCTAAACGCCGAACGGAGAGCTGTAGTTTACTCCCCGCAGCAATTCACGCGGTTTGCTTCCCTGAGCCGGTCCGACGACTCCGTTATTTTCCATCTCGTCAACAAGCCTTGCTGCGCGGTTAAAGCCGATCTTCAGCCGGCGCTGAATATAACTTGCGCTGGCTTTCCCCTGCTGCATGACAATTTCAAGAGCTTTTTCGTACAGCGGATCGCCGCCTTCCGAGAAAAGCGACAAGCTTGAATCTTCTTCTTCATCTTCAAAGAAGATTTCGTCGTCAATGTAATCGGGCGCGCCGAAAGCTTTTACATGTTCTACAACGGCTTCCACTTCTTCTTCGGAAATAAAAGCGCCCTGCATACGGATTGGAAACGGATCGACAACGCCTGAGTAAAGCATGTCACCCTTGCCTAAAAGTTTATCGGCGCCGACCATGTCGATGATGATACGGCTGTCGGTTTTGCTGGAAACCATGAACGCGATGCGGCTTGGAATATTCGCTTTGATTAGCCCTGTTATTACGTCAATCGATGGGCGCTGGGTGGCAAGCACAAGATGAATTCCGACAGCCCGGCTCATGGCAGCAAGCCTGGCAACGGTGGACTCAAGCTCCTTCCCGGTAGTTGTCATCAAGTCGGCGAATTCATCTATGATAACAACGATATACGGCAAATGCTCCTGAGCGATATTTTTCTCTTTAATGCGTTTATTATAACTGCGGATGTCGCGCACTCCCATCGAATCAAGACAGGCGTAACGCCGCTCCATTTCGTAGATGCAGTATTGAAGCGCCTGGAACGCTTTTTTCGGCTCTGTAATAACCGGTGTCAGCAAATGAGGAATATCGTTATACAGCTTTAATTCCACAATTTTTGGATCAATAAGCATCAGCCTGCAATCCGCCGGGTGAAGCTGGTACAGTATCGAAAGAATAATTGAATTGACGCAGACGGATTTTCCCGATCCTGTCGCGCCCGCAATCAGCAGGTGAGGCATCTGAACAAGATCGACAGTCTGAGCTTCGCCTGTGATATCTTTGCCCATAACAACGGGGAGTTCCATCTTTTTTTCGGAACGCAGTTCGCCTTCGATAATTTCTCTGAAAGAGACAATGTTGCGTTTCGCGTTCGGCACTTCGATACCGACAGCGTGTTTCCCCGGAATGGGAGCGACAATGCGCACGGAGGAAGCGGCAAGACGCAGCGCGATGTTATCCGCTAATCCTACAATTTTGGAAAGTTTCACGCCGGGAGCCGGAAGAATTTCAAACATGGTGATAACCGGCCCTTTTCTGATGCCCGTAACTTCAGCCTGAATTTTAAATTCTTCCAGAGTTTCCTTCAGCGCAACCGCCGCGTCGCGTGTAGCCTGATCGATTACCCAGTATTCGCCGTCGGGGTATTCGTTCAATATATCAACGGGAACTTTGTATTTTTTGTTTCGCCCGCTTATGTCCTTTCTTTTGCGAATCTGCTCGGCATGTTCCTGAGCGGCGGCTTCCGCTTCTTCAATCGCGCGGGTAATACCATCGTCATCATCCTGATCATCATCCCCGCAAAGATCTTCGGTTTCTAAAATATCTTCGTCCTCAGGAGTTTCTTCAATTTCCGGAGTAATATCGGCAACCGAATCATTATCCGATTCTTTAGTCTTATCCTCTTTTAAAAAATCGCTCTCTGAAACAATCGAAATATCAGGCTTTTCTATGACGGTATTGCCGGTAAGCCCTGCGGAAAATTCCGACACCGGCGCGGCTGTATCAGGCGGCGGCAGAAAATTTTGGCGGCTAAAAGTTTTTCTTTCAGGTTTAAAAAAAGCATTTTTAAACACCTGTAAAAGAAACACCTCAATTACGGTAATAAACATTATAAACAGGCTGAAGCCGGTTTTTCCGGTAAAATCCAAAAACGCGAATTGCCCGGAACGTATATCAAAATCACGAATAAAAGCAAAGCCCACTGCAAGCGTAAGAAACGGAAAAATAACCGCGCCCAGAATAAATATCCTTTCGGGTTTCCATTTTGGATCAGCCAAAATAAATGCCGCGTAGATCATATGCGCCGGAATTAATAAAGAAAGAATCCCAAAGGAACGTGAAAATACCCTGCTCGGGGCTTCGGGGAAAACACCTACGCCGAAAAGAGCGGATAAAAGGGAAAAAACCAGTAAAATACTGCAAACACCTAAAAAAATTGCGGAACCAACGGCGATTGTACGGTATTTAAATTGTAAATCGGCGTTAAATCTTTCTATAAAATCTTCAATTATCTTTTGCAAAGCGGATATTCCTCTGTTTCATTATCGGCAAATAAACGGGAGGAGAGGAGATTATTTTAATCCTTCTTTGAGACGAAAAGAGGGGCAGTGGGCGCCTTGGGCGCGGTAGACTTCGGCGGAGGGGAGATTGACGCTCTTGATTGAAAAAAGTTCGCATGAACGGGGGAAAACCGGATCCCAGGATACCTTGAAATAGACGCATTTTAAACAATTTGGCTGACGAGATGGGATTTCCGCTTCATTTAAATTAACAGCGTTCATTTTCTCACTATATAAAAAAAACAGCCGGTCTGCAAGAATACACCCTGAGTTATTTCATTTTACAATTGATGATTTTTAAATTATATAATACTATTACATAAGAAAACCTAAATAGGAAATCCTATAATTTTAAGGAGGTACGTATGGCTTCAAACGCATTGAGTATTTTATCTGGAATTGGGGCGGCGGCTGCCGGATTGGCAGGGGAAAAAGTATCAAAAAGCGGATCAATTCCGGGTATGGATATTGCGGCTATTATCCCTGCGCTCATGGGAAAAGCGGCAGGCGCGGACAGCGGTATTTTGGGAAAAGTAGCGACCGTTGCCTCTTTAGCTTCAAAAGCAGGACTGATTAAAGGGGATAACCTGGGGAAAATAGCTGAACTTGCCGGCACATTAATTTCAGCTAAAAAGACAAGCGGTAAAGCCGCGGAAACAACCGAGAAAGGCGGCATTGCGGGAATTGCGGCTGCAATCATCGGCGGCGATGGCACCGGCGGTAATCTAGCGTCCATAGCTTCGATGGCTTTAAAACTGGGGAAAACCGCGGAAGATGATAAATCACTTCTGGGAATGGCTTCGGATTTGGGCAAAACATTAAGCGGCAAATTCGGCGTTGCGTTCAATGGTGCGGGAACAGCGGTTAAAGCGCTCGATAAGGTAATGGATAAAGAAGATACAAAAACCGATCTTTTTAAAGCTATCCTGAAGGGGCTTGTATAATAGATCATCATGAGGATTCATCAACCTGCAGAATGTATTAAAGACGCTAATATAGCTTTGCAATTGCTCAAAGAAGGGAATGAACGTTTTGTAAAAGGAGAGCTTATCCCAAAGGAATGCTGTCATACGGACAGGGAAATTCTCTGCAATTGTCAAAACCCCTTTGCCGTTGTCCTTACCTGTTCCGATTCGCGGGTAGTACCTGAAATCTTCTTTGATCAGAAATTGGGAGATATCTTTATTATCCGCAATGCCGGTAATATCGCGGACATGACGGCTCTTGGCAGCATAGAGTATGCGGTTGATCACCTAAAGTGCAGGTTGGTTGTTGTTTGCGGACATAGTAATTGCGGCGCGGTAAAATCGGCATTATCTAACGAAGGATGTTCGCTGAATTTGAATCATATCGTTGATCATTTAATGCCCGCGGTAAAAAAAGGCGGCGGCATAGATAATATCATCAATAATAATATTGAGTTAATGGTAGAAAAGATTAGAGCGGATGAAATAGTCAAACTTTCTGAGACTCTGGTAGTCGGCGCTTACTATGACATCCACAGCGGTCTTGTCAAATGGTTTGACTCCTGATTAAAATTTCCTCAAAAAAAAGGTCTGACCACGCGTCAGACCTTTTTTATTTAAACAACGGTTATTCAACCTTAAAGCGCGACACTTCCTTAATCAGGGTAGCAATGCCTTCGCGGTTCTTGATACTGATTTCGTTAACCTGATGTACCGCGACATTGATCTGCTCGGCGCCGGAGGACATTTCGTTTATACCGGAAGTTATTTCCTGAGTCGCTTTTTCCAGATTGATGCTTTCCTGAATTACTTCCTTTGCTCCGTCAAGCATTTCATGGGAACCTGCCTGTACCTTCTTTGTAATCATATTTACATTGCTAATCCCTTCCAGTATTTGCTTGGAGCCTTCGCCCTGTTCTTCCATCGCTCTGCGTATATTCTCTTCCTGCTGCGCGACTACATCAATGCTTGAGTCAATATCTTCGAACTTTGTTAATACATTTACCGTGGAACGGGTAATTTTATCGATAGATTCTTTTATTTTTTTAAGCACTGTGCCGATGGTCTTTGACTGCGCGGATGAATTTTCCGCCAGTTTGCGGATTTCATCGGCAACTACGGCAAAGCCCTTGCCCGCTTCGCCCGCGTGGGCGGCTTCTATCGCGGCGTTCATTGAAAGCAGGTTTGTCTGGCTTGCTATGTTTTGCATAACTGAGTTAATTTCCAATAAGCCTTCCGATTCGTGCGCAATTTCCTGAATGTCCGCTGAAACTTCCTGTAAACCGCCGCGCCCAACTTCGGAGGCGCTTTGCAATGTCTTTACATTGGCGCCGTTTTTAACAAGAGTATCGGTGACAGAAGAGATGTTTGCTACCATTTCTTCAATAGCCGCCGATGCCTGTGAAACATGCGAAGTTTGATTTTCGATATTGCCGTTTAATTTATTGATATTGACGGTAACCTGCTCCATAGTAGCGTTTGTTTCCGTAACGCTGGCGCTCTGATTTATTATTCTGCCTTTAATACTTTGGATGTTCGCTGTTATTTCGTTTACCGCCGCGGCAGTTTCATTCATATTGCTTGCAAGATCGTTTCCTATACCGGATAATTTTTCCGCCTCACGTTTTATTATCAAGACAAGATTTTTTATCTTTTCTATTGTTTGGTTGAAATACTTTGAGAGGTCGGTAATTTCATCTTTTCCTTTTTCCGGAATTGCAACCGTTAAGTCACCTTCTCCCTGCGCGATATCCTTTAATGTCAGCGACACGTTGACAACAGGCACCATTGTAAACTGTAGAACAAAGTATATTACAACCGCTGACGCTATGATCATTATAAGAGCAAGGATAATGGTAAAGAGCGTTAATTCATTGACTTCGGATAATATATAATCATCGCGTACTCCGACCATTACAGACCAGTATGTATCCGAATCGCCGATTTTAAGAGGCGAGAAGAAAGTTTCAAGGCCGGTTTCAAAGACTTCAGAATGTGAAGTAGTGTAAAAATCCTTTCCATCGGCGATAGCTTTCAGCGCAGGCTGTAAATCACTGCCTAAAAACGTCTCTGTTTGAAGCATGTTTTTGCCGACGCGATCGCGGATTGAATGCGCCAGGATATACCCTGAATTGGCGTAAATCCCCAATACTGCTACTTCGTCATGCGATTTAAAAGCTTCTTCCAATATTGGCTGCATCTGATCGGTATACATCAATAAACCAACAGCTCCTACCGCCTGATTTGAACGCGAGCTGATGATTGGAACCATATATCTCAGTAATGTGTGGTTGTCTCTGAGGAAAGGAGGTTCTATCCTGTCCTTTGGCGCGCGGACATTGATACTGTCCAAATACGCCATCGTAGCGTTTACATCAGTTGTAGCTCTGACATTCAGCTGGCCGGTTTCCCTTGTAACCGCCGTCGCGTATTGTCCTGTGGCGGTGGAACCCGGTCTGCCAATCATTTGGGCATCCATACCATCAATTGCATCCGGTCTCCATACAGTATAAAGCTGCAGATATTCAGGTCTGGCTTCCATGACACCCATTATCATGATGTCAAACACTTTACGCCTGTCTTCCAGATCAACGCTTTGATAGTCAGCCATTACTTCAGCCAGAGTATTTAACATTGAGAACCGGCTGTCCTGCCGCCCTTTCCAGAATTCAGCCAGCTCGCCGGACAGATACTCAATGACATCCCTGTTAAGATCAATAGCAATATCCGATGCGCTGTGCAGCATTATAATGGATAACGTTATTACAACAACAATCAGAATTGTAATTACAAGGATGCTCAACCTAAATTTTAACTTCATCTCTCTCTCCTTTAATAAAAAAACTCACGGAAGATAGATATATTATTAACATGAATTAGAATAAAACACATATTGAATAATGTCAAGGCTTTGTATTATTTTAAAATTCGCATTTTCTTTGAAAAAATTGAATTTTTGTGTCTAAAGCGAATGAAATCCATCGAAAATGCCTTTCCCTCTTGAAAAATTGCCATAAAAAGAGCATGATAATCACTAAGACAGGAGAGAAATCTTAATGAAAAAAAGAGAAAAAATCAAATCATTATATAGACAGATAATTTTTACGATACTTGCTTTTACAATAATGGTTGCTTTAAGTTATCTATTCAATTCAAGAACAGTTAAGGAAAATCTGTCGAGGAATGCGATAAGTGTACTTTCTTTTACTCAAGAACAAATAAATTCCGAATTAACCGCGACAAGAATGATGCTGGGGAATTACGCCCATACGGCGCGGATGATGATATATGACGGTCATGCTGATAATTTGCAGCATTACACTGAGTTTATAAGTAATTACGCCATGTCAACCGAGTCCGGATTGAACAATATTAACGGTCTTTACGGCTATTTTGAAAATGTTTTTGACAAAGATGTTTATATTGACGGTAATGGATGGGTTCCGCCGGATAATTATGTGCCGACCGAACGAATATGGTATAAAAAAGCTATGGCGAACTGCGGAAAGATTGTCGAAACCGAACCGTACATAGACGCCGCTACAGGCAGTTTTGTGATTTCTTTCTCGAGCTGTATTCATGGTATCGAAGGTAAACATTTAGGAGTTGCCTGCATAGACGTGCTGTTAGACAGAATTGGAGAAATTGTCACGACTGCGGCTTTAAGCGAGGGCGGATACGGCATGCTTGCGGCTCAGGATTTAACGATAATTTCCTACGCAAACTCCGATTTTATCGGAAGACGTATGAGCGATCCCGATCTTGCGAGTTCCGGATTCACCGACAGAATTTTACGAGGCGAAGCGCTTTATGAGCATTCGATGAAAAACTGGAAGGACGAGGAGGTGATTGTTTTTTCCCGTATTCTTTCTAACGGCTGGCATCTGGTGCTTTTATCACCGAAGGATCTGTACTACTTTGGCACAACGCAAATGCTGATAGTCCAATGCATATTAGGCTCGATTTTGGCGGCAGCGCTTATTGTTTTTTTAATACGCATTGACAGCGCAAAAACAAAAGCCGATCAGGAAAGCAAGCAAAAGAGCGCGTTTCTCGCGAACATGAGTCATGAGATTCGCACCCCAATGAACGCCATAATCGGCATGACTTATATCGGAAAAACCGCCGACAATATTCCGCGCAAAGATTATTGTCTGGATAAAATAGAAAACGCGTCGCAGCACTTGTTAGGTGTAATTAACGATATTCTGGATATGTCAAAAATAGAAGCGAATATGTTTGAATTGTCAAACGACGAATTTAATTTCGAGAAGATGCTTCAGAATGTTATCAACATTATAAGTTTCCGCGCTGATGAGAAAAAGCAAAAAGTATCGGTGTTTATTGACAAGTCGATACCGCGCACATTGATAGGAGACGATCAGCATCTCGCGCAGGTAATTACCAACCTGCTCGGCAACGCTGTCAAGTTTACTCCCGAAGCAGGTTTGATTAAGCTTGACACCCGTTTTGTAAACGAAGAAGACGGTATATATACAATACGAATCACAGTAACGGATACCGGAATTGGCATAAGCGAAGACCAGCAGAAACAGCTTTTTAGATCGTTCCAGCAGGCTGACTCAAAAACATCCCGCAAGTTCGGAGGTACAGGGCTTGGGCTTGTCATATCAAAAAACATTGTAGAATTGATGGGCGGTACGGTTGAGCTTGAATCCGAACCCGGAAAGGGATCGTCATTCTCATTTACTTTCAAAGCAAAACACGGTTCAAGGAAGAGTGCCAGTTTATCCGAACTCGGCGTAAATTGGAGCAATATCTCGGTAATGGCGGTTGATGACGACAAGGAAGTTCTGACATATTTTACCGATATTATACAGAGTTTTGGCTCAAACTGCAGTACTGCTTTAAGCGGAAAAGACGCTTTGGAGCATATAGAAAAGAACGGCACGCACCACATATATTTCATCGACTGGAAGATGCCGGATATGGACGGAATAACTCTTGCGAGAGAATTAAAAACAAGAACCGAATCCCCCGATGACACTGTTATTATTATGATTTCAGCCGCCGAATGGAGCGGTATAGCGGACGAAGCGAAAAAAGCGGGCGTTGACAAATTCCTGTCGAAGCCTTTGTTCCCGTCAACTATCGCGAACGCGATTGCCGAAGCGATTGGAGTTCAGGAGTTGACTATAGAAGAAAAGAACGATTACAGCGGCATTTTCGAAGGATATAAAATTCTTCTTGCCGAAGATGTGGAGATAAATCAGGAGATAATCGATACATTGATTGAACCCACGCTTTTAAAAATGGATTGCGCCATGAACGGCCTTGAAGCTGTCGAAATGTTCGAGAAATCTCCCGATGATTACGACTTGATTCTTATGGATGTTCAAATGCCTGAAATGGACGGATATGAAGCGACGGGCAGGATACGAATGTCCGGCCATGCCAGAAGCAAAACAGTGCCGATCATTGCAATGACCGCCAATGTTTTTAAAGAGGATATTGAGATGTGCCTGAACGCGGGAATGAACGGACACATAGGCAAACCTATCGACATTGATGAATTCTTCGGCGTAATGAAAAAATATTTTATAAAGAAAGGCTGATTAAAGCTTTATCATTCTACCTTAAACCGTGAAACTTCATTGACCAGCATAGAAATGTTTTCACGGTTTTTTCTGGTTATCTCTTTAACATG
>Ga0209755_10003774_pt1 | contig 18585 bp, 17 predicted proteins | sample TergutCo191P1_FD_187301 | JGI IMG/M metagenome (GOLD analysis project Ga0209755, IMG submission 187301) | Cornitermes sp. P1 segment gut microbial communities from Petit-Saut dam, French Guiana - Co191P1 (SPAdes) (version 2) | ecosystem: Host-associated > Arthropoda: Insects > Digestive system...
ACGCAACGCAACGCAACGCAACGCAACGCAACGCAACGCAACGCAACGCAACGCAACGCAACGCAACGCAACGCAACGCAACGCAAATATTGTACTCCGAATAAACGCCCCCGTCAAGCACTTTTTCGCATAAATTCGCGTTTTTTTCTGGTTTCCCGATTTGGCAACATGGCTGGACTTGATCCGCCTTTGCATATGCCTTTCCGTATGGATGGGTAATCTTAGGATCGAAAGATCGGATGATTGCCCGCCAAGCCAGGAGATGGTAGGCAATCACCCCCAAAAGGAGTTTTTCATGAAATTGAAACTCAAGCCTTGCGTGGCCATCGCATCCATTGTGTTGGCCGGATTTACGGTGCTTGCCTGTGGTGGCAACGATGTCATACCGCAGCCGGTTGTAACCAGCGTTACAATCAGCCCGGATGCCGTGGATGTCAGAAGGGGCGACACGCAACAGTTTAGCGCGGAAGTCGTGGGGCAAAACAACCCGCCAAGTGGCGTTATTTGGGACTTGGACGGGCATACCGACGACGCGGGAACCTTTATCAGCACGACCGGCCTCCTTACCGTGTCGGAAAACGAGGAAGCCGATGAAATCCTGGTCTTCGCAATGTCGGCGTTCGACGACGAGATGGGCGCGGTCGCCGTGGTTACCGTGCTGGATCGCGCCGGCGTGGCGGTAAGCCCTGCAATCGTTGATGTGGAAAGGGGCGGTACGCAGCAATTCACCGCGGCCCTTGCTGAGGGGGGTAGTGCTTCCGATACCTTCAACTGGACGGTAGAGGGAAGCACGGTCGGGACGGAAACCTCCATCGACCAGGCCGGCCTGCTTACCGTGTCGGCTAACGAGGGGGCCCAAACCCTGACGGTGGTGGCGACCTCGGCACAGGACGCTACCATGAGCGGAACGGCCACGGTTACGGTGACGATTCCCGGGCACTCCCTGGCGGCGAGGCTTGCCAATCTTAGGGCCGCCACGACGGATGGCGTAAGGTACGAGATTGACATAATAGAAGACGAGGATATTTCCCCAATCCAGGCCGCACTGCCCACCGGCAGGACGAATCTTACCATCGTGCTTAACGGCGGCGATGAGGAGCGCGAGATCAGGCTCTCCGCCAACGGAACGCTTTTCGTGATTGGTGCCGGCATTACCCTGGAACTTGGCGAGAACGTTACCTTGGTGGGGCGCAGTGCCGACGGCAACGGCGACGCGGATAACAACAATCATCTTGTTCGGGTGAACGACGGCGGTACGCTTGTCATGAACGATGGCGCAAGGATTATTGGTAACACGAATTCGACCACCGGTGTTCTTTCTATCCCTGGCGGCGGCGTGCGCGTGAATACCAGCGGTACGTTCACGATGAATGGCGGGGAAATATCGGGCAACAGTGCCGGTGTCGATGGCGGCGGCGTTTCCGTAGGAGGAACGTTCAACATGCTTGGTGGGGAAATCTTCGACAACACCGCCAGGGATGGCGCCGGGGTGCATATTGATACGAACGGCACCTTCACCCTTGATGGTGGGGAAGTTTTCGAGAACACCGCGAGCCGATCCGGTGGTGGCGTGATTGTTTCCTTGAACGGAACCTTCACCATGGAAGACGGGGAAATTTCGGGCAATACCGCAAATACAGGCGGCGGTGTGAACCTTAGCGGTCTCGGCAGTTCCTTCACCATGCGCGGCGGTTATATTATCGACAATAACGCTAACCAGGATGGCGGCGGTATCGCGGTGACTTCCGGAACTGTGGTTATACATGAAGGGGAGATCTCCGGCAACACCGGCAGGGACGGCGGCGGCTTGTTCTTTAGCACCACCGGTTCCGGTAATGCCACGATGCATAACGCCATAATCACCGACAATACGGCCACCGGAAGCGGCGGCGGCGTGTACTTTGCCGGCACTGGCAGGACTCTTGATATTAATGGCGGGGAAATATCGGAAAACTCCGCAGCCAATGGCGGTGGCGTGTTTATTCTTAGCGGCACCATTAACATCCGGGGCGCTTACATCGTCGATAACGAGGCAACCGGCAATGGCGGCGGGATACGTTCCTCTAGCGGCACGGTGAACATGTTTGACGGGGAAATTTTCGGCAATACTGCCAATGTAGGCGGCGGCGTGTCCAATTCGCAAAACTTCAACATGCGCGGTGGGATAATCGCGGGAAATGCCGCGACTACGAGTGGCGGTGCCGTACACAATACGAGTACCTTTCGCATTTCCGATGGCAGGATCCACGGCAGGGCGGCCAGACCGGAGGGGCTTAGAAACACGGCGGGCGATTCCGGCGCGGTGCTGTTCAACACCACCGGCGCAGGTGGCGGCACGGCACAGCGTGGCACGTTCAACGCCGCCGGCGCGTTTACCCTGGTCGGCACTCTGGTTACTCACGACTTCGCGATAGTAGTGGAAAACGGGAGCCTTGTCTACGATGGCACCGAAGACAATCCAATCCCGCTGGACGGAGACCCGACGATTGCCGTGAGATCCTTCTGGACGAATGGCGCGATTAGCACCGCCACTCTCGACAGGGAACTTTGGTTTGCTTTCCATGTTTCCGAGCAGGATATCACACAGGGAACAACCTTCAATATCTGGACCAATGGCGCCGGTACCAGTGCTGGGGACGGTTCCAAGACATTGGCGGTAAGCGTAAGCGCCTTTAATCCTGACGAAACGAGCATCTTCGAAAACCAAACGAACCTTTGGGGTACCCCGCGGGAGATAAGACCCGTGGCAGGGCAAAGCGGAACGATGCGTATAAGGGTTACCCCGACTACCTCCGGGCAGACAGGCACCTTCGCCATCGCATACTCCACCCACACCACAAGGCCGGCCGTACCTGTTCGCCTAAGCTGGAACGACTGGGCCGACGGCGAGATTACCGCGGGCGGCGCTGCGATCCAGTGGTTTTCCTTCGAGGCTACCGCCGGAACCACTTACCGGGTCTGGTGGAACGAACTGGCCCCCAACGGGGACGGCGATAAAACGCTTAACGTAACCATAAACGCCTTTAACCCCAACGGTATGCCTACGCCCGGCTTTTCGGGTACGGGCAACGGGTGGGCAACGCCCCAGACCATTACGCCGACCCAGAGCGGAACAATAAGGCTTGCGATTACCCCGGCTACCTCCGGGCAGACCGGAACCTTCGCCCTTGTGTACGGCACCGAAACGACCAGGCCGGTGATCCCCACTGGCCTGGTGGAGAACTTCTGGACGACCGGCGAGATTACCGCAACGGTCGGGGAACTCTGGTTTTCCTTCCAGGCCACCGCCGGAATTATCCACCGTATCTGGTTGAACGACTCGCATCAGGGTAACAACAACAAGACACTAGACGTTGCAATGGATGTCTTTAATCCCGACATGACCAGCATCGCTACTAGACATGATTCTGCATGGGAAACAGCGCTGATGTTTACGCCAAGTCAAAGCGGAACCATAAGGATCAGGGTTACCTCATGGACTGCGGGACAAACCGGCACGTTTGGGATTGCCTACACTGTCGGTGCAATCAACATAACAAGGCCGGCGGTGCCGATGCGTATATCGCCATTGGGCTGGGTGAATCATGAGATTACCTCGACGACCCCGAACGGCGAACTCTGGTTTTACTTTGAAGCTGTCGCCGGAACCACATACCATGTCTGGTCGAATACGACATGGCAGGGAGATACCTCCAAAACACTGGATGCGGTTGTAGATGCCTTTAATCCGGACGGGACAACCATTTTTTCGGGTGCGCACAGTATGTGGAACACCCCGCGTGTTATAACACCGACGCAAAGCGGCAACATAACGCTTAGGGTTCACCCGTTCGCTGGGGCAGGGACAGGCACCTTCGGGATTGTCTTCGACACCAGCGCCACAAGGCCGCCGGTACAGGTAACTCTGCGAGAGGATATCTGGCAAGATGCCCAGGTAACCACATCGGGTGACACCCGCTGGTTCAACATGCGGGTCACCGCCGGAAACACCTACCGCATCTGGTGGAGCGACCAAGGCCAGGGGGGGGAAGGCATGACGATGGACATACAGCTAACCGCCTTCAACCCGGACGGTACGACAATCTTTTCGAGCGTGAATCATGGGTGGACCACTCCGCAGACATTCACGCCGACACAAAGTGGAATCGTAAGGCTACATGCCGGCCCGCAGGGTGTCCTTTTTAACAGGACGGGCACCTTCAGGATTGTGTACAGCACCAGTGTGGAAAGACCGATAAGGCCGTAGTGGTGATACGCGAAAACGCCCCGCCTTGCGCGGGGCGTTTTTTTAATCCCGAAAGCACTATTTCCAGCAAATGGCTTCGCACATCATACTTTCTGCATCTGGCCAACTTGTTCTTGACCAAATTGTCTTACCTGGGATACAAAACCTTTCCCACACGGTCAATGTGGGCTTTTAGATCCTGGTTCGACAGATCGCCGTAAACCAAAACATCGATCATGTACGGCATGTCGGAATCGTCGAAATCCCCGGCAATGTGCAACAGGTCGGTTCGGGTAAAGGTGTCGTTGGTCATAAGGGCAAGATCGATGTCGGAACCGGTGCGGTAATTTCCCTTTGCCCTGCTGCCGTAAAGAACAACCTGCCTTATGCCTAGGTATTTCTTGAAAATGGAATCAAGCGTGTCGAGTGTCTGGTTGGATAATCCATATTTCATGCTTGTTCCAAGCCGCTCATCTTTTCCGCGAACGCACTGAACTGGCGGTAATGGCTGCCCGTTATTGCGGCAGCCAATTTTTCCGCCGCCGTCTCATCATAAGAGTGGGCGGCAAGATTGCGATCCTTGATCATGTCCATCCAGGCCTGTCCGTCCTCGACAAGGTTATTGCTGAACGCCTGCCGCACCGCACCTTTGCTACCGATAATGTCGGTTATGCCTTGTTCTTCAAGGTAGTCTTTCATCACGTTCCAGGCAAGCTCTAGGGTGAATTCGAAGCCCTGAATCATTCCCTGTTTTTCGAGGTCGGTCAATTCGCGGGATTCCGCAAGTTCCACTGCGCTTTTAAGGGTGGTCAAAGCCCTTTTGTAATTTTGGAAACGCTGTTTCCAGCGAATGTCCTCGTCCATGTGTACCTCCAAGGCTCCCGCAAAACCGAAATTTTGCAAGAGCCTTCACAAAATCCTACTTTCGCCCTGGTTTCTTAAAAGCCGCCGCGAAAGGATTGTACATCGTCCCATCATCGTCGCGGTTTCCGCCCCTAGGCTCAAATTGGGGCTTGTCCCCTCGCTTGACGACCGCGAACTTGGGCTTCCCGTCGCCGCCCTTCGCGGCACTATCCCGCGTGGCCCCAACCCCGGAACCCGCGCTTTTGGAAGCACCACCCGCAGAAGCCCCTCCGCCGGCCTTGCTCTCGCTCTTGCGCGAAAGCCCAATCCGTCGCCGCTCCATGTCCAGACTGATAATCCTGAACTCCAGCACGTCCCCGACCTTGACCGCGTCCATCGGGTCTTTGACGAAACTGTCGCTCATCTCGGAAATGTGAACCAGCGCGGTCTCCTTGATCCCAAGATCGACGAACGCTCCGAAATCCACGACGTTCTTGATCTTCCCGGTAATCTTCATCCCCTCGCGCAGATCCTCGAACGTCACCACGCCTTTCTGCATGACAGGCTTCGGGTAGTCGTCCCGGGGATCCCGCCCTGGCTTTTTTAGCTCTTCGGCAATGTCGCGGATTGTGGTTTCGCCCACGCCGTGCTTGTCCTTCAGCACCGCCATCGCATCCGAGCCAAGCCCTGCGGTCGTGGTTATCGTCTCACGGATCTCCCGCGCAACCGCGTAGTTCTCCGGGTGAACCCATGTGTTGTCAAGCGGCTCCGCGCTCTCCGGGATTTTAAGGAAGCCGGCACACTGCTCAAAGCTCTTCGGCCCCATGCCCGGAACCGAGGTCAGCTCCGAACGGCTGGCGATCCTGCCTTTCTCGTCCCGGTACTTGACGATCTTCCGGGCAAGCGAACTGTTAATCCCGGAAACGTATTTCAAAAGCGATGCGCTGGCCGTGTTGAGATTAACGCCAACATTATTGACAACCGATGACACAACCTCGTCCAGCTTGTCGGAAAGTTTTTTCTGGTTCACGTCATGCTGGTACAACCCGACACCAATCGACTTGGGATCGATCTTTACAAGTTCGGCAAGCGGATCCTGCAAACGCCTTCCTATAGAAATCGCCCCGCGAATCGTAAGATCAAGTTCCGGGAATTCCTCGCGGGCAATGTCGCTGGCGGAATACACCGACGCGCCGTCCTCGTCAACCACGGTGTACAGCACTTCAAGATTATTTTCGCTAATCAAAGCGCTAACAATTTCCTGAACCTCGCGGCTTCCAGTACCGTTCCCCACGGCTATCAACTGCACATCGTATGTGCGAATCCCTTTCAAGATATTGCGCTTCGCTTCCTCGGCCTTATGGTTGTAGATAACAACATTGTCAAGGTATTTTCCGGTGTCGTCCAAAAAGGCGCACTTTGTTCCGGTGCGAATCCCAGGATCAATCCCCAAAACCCGCGTCCCCTTGATCGGCTGCTGCAACAAAAGATTTTTCAGGTTCTCGCTGAACACGCCAATTCCATGATCGTCCGCCGTGTCGCTCTGGTCGCCGCGAATCTCCCGCAGAAGTGCCGGGGATAGAAGCCTTTTCAATCCATCCTCAATCGCGGTTTTATGATAATCGTTGTGCAACTCGTAACTTTGTTGCAAAAGCCCAGCCGCAGTGTTCTCGTCCACGTCTATGGTCACATCCAGCGCGCCCTCGCGCTCGCCACGGTTGATGGCGAGAATCCGGTGGGGCTTGATGCGGGAAAGCGCCTCGGTGTAGTCCCAGTACATCTGGTAAACACTGGTCTTCTTCGCCTCCTCATCGCCCTTACCCTCTTTGCCAGATCCTTTGACGATAACCCTGCCATCCTTAACATAGAAGGATTTGATATGCGCCCGGTTTTCGGGATCCTGCGAGGTTGCCTCCGCGATGATGTCCATCGCGCCCTGCAATGCGTCCTCGACATTGGCCACGACAAGTGCGGGGTTTTCCAGACTTTCTGGGTCGGCGGTGACGAACTCGGCGGCCTTGGCGACCAGCGGATCGGCTTCCAACTCGCGCATAGCCTGTGCAAGTGGCTCCAGACCCTTCTCTACGGCTATCATTCCCCTAGTCTTTTTTTTGCGCTTGTAAGGCGCATATATGTCCTCAAGCTCCGCAAGGGTTGCCGCACGGCTGATATTGTCGTACAGGGTTTCCGTAAGTTTTCCCTGTTCGAAAATAAGCCTTGTGATTTCGATTCGGCGGGTCTCAAGGTTTTTCCCGCTGCTGTATTTGTGCTCGATGTCCCGCACCTGCACCTCGTCCAGGCCCCCCGTCTGTTCCTTCCGGTAACGGCTTATGAAAGGAACGGTGCATTCCTCCGCAAATAGCCCGATTACGGCGGAAACCTGGCCCTCGCCAATGCCAAGGGCGACCGCTATGCCCTTGATCAGTTTGGCTTCATTGACTGCAAGGGCTTTGATGAATTCTTCGGTTAGTTCCATACGGGTTCATTTTACCAGAGGCGGGGGGCTTGGGGAAGATGGCCAGGGAAATACTGAGATGCTTCAAAATAAAACCTAACCGAAAGTTTCTCAGGCGGCAGGCAATCAAATGCGCCTACGTTCTGCGCAAGAGCCGCCTCGACCATCGGCCTTGTCAGAAGCCATTTTGAGGCGTACTGTATCGCCCTGCCGTTTCGACGTATTGCGTCAAAGATCATACCTTCGGTCTGGATTTTCGCGGGCACGTACTCAAGTGCCATGGCATCCTGTTCCAAGGCCGCCAGGTACAGTTGGAGCGTGAGCTTTTCCTTGTGGACGTATTTCAACGCCTCTCCATTCAGCCTTGCCGCCGCCAGGCAGAAATCGTCGTCCCGCCAAAGCGGCCTGTGAATATAGTCCATGGGCGTGTCATCCCAATAGCCGATAACATCCGGTTCGTATACGCGGATAACATCAAGACAGAAGTCCCTATCACACCAGAACGAATAGGGGATGTAGCGCAGGGGCTTGTCGCTCTGGCTTGTGCGGATGGCCTCAATGCAAAAGTTCTTGTCTTTCCATTTTCCAGATGGAGCCCTGAAGGGGATGTCCGGCTTATCATTTGGTTTATTATCAACAATGACTTCCCGCGCCTTCTGTTTTGTTTCGATGGGTTTTCTCACGATCTCTTTGGCAGGTTCCCTGCCGGGCTTGTCCTCATCCTTGTCTTCCGTAACAAGGCGAAGGCTATAGCCATCCACCCTCGCCGATGCAAGGGCTTCTCCCACCGTGGTGATTTTTTCGTCAGTTATCTTCATCCTCCGTGATTGCAGTCGCCGTTGCATTTTTTTTAACACGGAATACCCTGCATGTGGCTTTAAGTACGCCCCAGTTGGTAACCGTGCCGTCTTCCTCGTCAAACCGCATTGACCGTTTTTATGCCCATTCGACTATCATTTCTTTGTACTTTAGGGGAATAGGATTGCTTTTGTCAAGATCAATGACATGTTCGATGGATTGCGGGCTTTGCTGGGTGACTGCGAATTTGCCCAGGTATTCCCCTGCGCCGTTTTTCAGGTGCGCACAAGCAGGGTTTGCCTCTTTCCCCAAAACCCCAAGATCGTCCGAATGCGTTTCGATGATCATTACATACCCGTCGTTTTTCTGACAAACGTAGGCTATTTCTTTCTCGCTTTGCCCTTACGTCATCTTCGCCTCCTTGTTTTCGTTTACCATATCCTATATCATTTCCAGAAAGTCCAGTTCATCCGCTGGTTTCCTTTCCCGCGATTGCCGTTTTTCCGCCGCCTCGCGCACGGTGGCATATTGTTCTGGCGACAGCCGCAGTTGGCTCACATCCTTGAGCACTTTGGTGCCTTCTTTCTTCACGGCTTTTAGGCAAAAGCTGTAATACTGCGGCGAGAGTCGAACATCCTTTATCCAGTGTGAGCTTTTTTCCACCGTCTGCCGGCACCAAAGCCGGTATAGGCGTTCTGGGATTTTCCGATGGTCTATCAGATCGATTACGCGCAACGACTGCATTGCCGCGCCGCAAAGCTCCACGTATTGTTCCGTGGAAAGGATTCCGTAATCCACCACGCCAAGGGTGCGCGGCTCGTTTTTTATTGCCGCCGTGCAGAGGGCGAAGTATTGTTTTACGGAAAACTGTTCCGGGTGAACCTCGTCCAGCTCCCAGCCGTTTTTTCTTATAACCGCCATGCATTGCCGGTAATCCTGCTTTTCTACGCATCTGAGTCCGCCGCCGTTACGCAGGGCAATCGCGAGCAGTTCCTGAAAACGCGCCTTCGATGAAACGTCGATCCCATATAACAACGCGCTGCTTTTTTGCACGGCGATTTTGCAAAACTCATGCCACTCGTTGCCGCCAATGCGACTTGTGTCGATATGGTCAAATACGTAATGTTTTTTCCGCACGGCCTTGAAACATAGAGCAGAATACTGGGCTTTTGTCAGTAGCCTTGCGTTCACGTTTTTTAATTCGTGGGGATCCTTTGCCAGCACCTTTTGGCAGATCGCAAAGTAGTGTTCTTTCTTCAGTTTTTTCGCATCGATATACCGTAGGGATCGCTCCAAATGAACGAACACCATCTTTTCGACAAGGCGGCGGTACTGCTCCGTGGACAAAAGCCCGATGTTTATTTCCCTGTAAACCTGTTCCAAGCGGATGGAGTATACCGCCGCAAGCGTATGCAGGCAAATGTCCAGATATGCTTTCCTGGTTATGTTTGCTTCGCCGATATAGCGCAATACGGCTTCATGTTTCTTTACTGCTGCAACACAAAGTTCCCTGTACTGCTCGCCGGAAAGCATGGCGGGGTTCACGAACTTTATGTTGCAGATATTATCGTTTATCGCTTCCCTGCAACGCTCCAGATATTCGGATTGGGAGGGATTGTCCCCCTTGATTTTTAGCGTCGCGGGAATCTTTTTTGCTTTTTTCGCAAAACAGTAAAATACATAGTCCCCAAGCGCACTGGCCAATCCACCCATATCTTCGCAGAGGTTGCCAAAAATATCGTCCATGCGCACCATGTCGCTGTCCCGGACATAACAATGGGCTTCCAGGTTTTGTCGCATTGCCGCTAGGCATATTTTTCTGGTCTGCCGCCACACGTACCGTAGCTGAAACCCGTACTGCCGCACGGCTTCCAGGCATAGCGATTCGGTTTGACGTGTAGCGTTTCGCAGGTCTATTTTTTTCGCTGTGGTTTCGGTTTTTTCACCAGTCTTTTTTCTGGGCCTTTTTTTGTTTTCATTTTTAGCTTTGCCGGTTGCCTCCTGCGCGGTATTTTGCAAAACTTGGTAACAATGCGGGTTTACCGAATCGCACATCGCCTTGTCAACGTATTTGATGGCCTTTGGGTATTTCCCCACCGCCTTTAGGCAAAGTTCCGACGTTTGCTCGTTTATGTAACGAAGGGCCTCCGCGTTGTGTCCCACGGCGGCGGACAGTATGGCATCCCACGACATTGCGGTAAGCTTTTCCCTTTGTATTGCCGCAATCGCCTTTGGGGTTTGGCGAACCGCCGCCTTGCAAAGGTTGTCATACTGCTTTAGTGTAAACGCGAAGGCATCAATGTGCATTATCGCCGTTCCATCCTGTATGACAGCCGCCATGCACACGTCAAAAGAAGGGTTTTTTATGCCCTTTATCGCCGCGGGGTCTTTTATGACAAGCGCGATGTCCTGAGTTTTCATGTTATTTTTCCTCCGTGATTGTTAGTGTCGGTATCGCCCGAATTCTCCGCGAGCAGATGTTCTGGGATGGGGCGGCCATGCCAGGAAAGCCGCAAATCCTTGTCAAGCTGATGCTCAAGCATCAGCCGACATTGCATCGTTAGGAGCACCGGCAGGGTTATCTCTTTTTTCAGGTACAGGCCGACGTAATGGAGAAGGCGATCCTTGCCCTCAACCTTTCCCCGGTAATACTCAAGGTCGTCGTGGTTGTGGAAGTGATCGCCGTACAGGGTTCCACTGTCGTCAACGTAGAAGCCCCAGCTGGTCAGATCGGAGCCGTCGAACATCTCGCCGCGCAGGGCGCGATCAAGCAATTTGGGATTGTCGCGAACCAGAAAGTCAAGGACGAATGCGGGGGATTTGCCGTAAAGCCTGGTCCGTCCCGCGCCGCACGTCAGAATGTCGCCGTGCTTGAAGGGTGTCGGAATGTCCATGTAGAAATTGTCGGAAAGAGCGTCCCCGCCGCAGTCGTCGAAGGGAATGCCTGGAAATAGCCTTGCGTGGGCTTCCTCTTTTATGAAGTGGAAGGTTAGTTCGTAAACATTGCCGTCGTGGTCTAACATGGCCCCCATTCTGTATTCCTGGTCTGCATCATCGGCGAATAATTTATCCACCCAAATTCCGCCCGCAATTTCGTCGCGCCCCCATCGCTCCACCGCATCGGCGAATGCTTTCCCGTGGGTCGAAAAAACGCCGTCCGAGTGGCGGTAACCGTCGCTCCAGCACACCCTGTACCTGTGACCGCGCCCGGCTCCGGCTTTTTGAACAGCGCGACCGCCCTTTCCTCGTAGTCGATTATTTCCGCCAGCTTTTTGTGAAGGCTGTCAAACCGCGTGCGGTGGACGTTTGGCGGTGCGGGCATATCGGGGTGGCGGTCGATCAGCGCGCGCCTGGCTTCGTGCTTTTCGTCCATCGGGCGCAGGCTTCGCGCGATTATCACTGCCATTTCAAAAGTGTTCCAAACCCTGCCGATTTTTCGACAGTGTTCCGCCACGTCGCGGGATCGGATAAAGTCGTAAACGTTGACAGTCCCGTCGCGTTCACCATGCCTTTGATACTCATTTGTCATATGGACACCCTTTCTTGCGATAGTTCGAGCCGTCTGTGATGTTAAACATCAGCGGGCGTGGATATTTCACCATTTAATGTTTCAACTAGTAGCGCAGTATCGATCTGCATATCCGGCTCCAATTCCCCGAGCGCATGCGCCGCCGCGTCAGGCTCTAGCGCGTCCAGCGCGGCTTGGGCCTCCTCGCCGTCCATGTGCGAAAAAAAGTAACACATGATCAGCTTGGGGTGCAGCCCCTCGCGAATGCCCAGCGCGGCATCTTTCTGCATCGCTTTGAGCCGCCGCTCGTCCGCGTCCGGTTCGAGCGCGACAAGGTTTGAAAGCATTTCGCCCAGCTTTTCCGGTTCCATGCCTCGGGCCGCCAAGGCCGCGCCGTAGCCCAAAACGCCCTGGCTTCTCGCCTGTACGGTCGCGCCGTCCTGCGGGGCGACCATCCGCGCCCGCAGGCTTAGTTCCCATGCCCTTTGCGCGATATGCGCGGCTTGTTCCGCGAATTGGTTTTTTTTCATTGCGTACTGCTCCTTTGGTTCCTGTTCGTCCGAATCCATGTCCAACATCTCCAATTCCAAGTCCGATGCGTCTTTCTTCCCGATATTCTTTGTCGCCTCGCCAAGGAATTCCGCCGTCTTGATTTCATCTGGGACGTATTCAAGCACGCTGATATATTTTTTCGTGGCCTCAATGCAGAGTTCCCGGGTCTTTAATTCCTTTGGCACGAATTGAAGCGCGGGGCCGAATTCCCGCACCGCCGCAAGGCACACTTCCTCGGTTTTGAATTTTTCTGGCACATGTTGAAGGTTAAGGCCTATTTGCTTTACCGCAATTAAACATATTTCCGCCGTTTTCAGGTTTTCGGGAATGCCCCCAAGCAACAAGCCCTTTCCCGCCATCGCAAAGTAGAAATCCTTTGTCTTGAATTTTTCTGGCACGGCACTGAACGCGCTGGGGTTGCTCTTAATCGCGGCAAGGCACAACTCTGGCGTTTTAAGTTCATCAGGCACGTAATGCAGGGCAACGCCGTTACTGTACCATTCGTCGCCGATAATGGCCTCGTTGCACAATTCCACCGTCTTGAGTTCCTCGGGGACATATTGAAGTGCGGTGCCGCTATCCCTGACCGCGGCAAGGCAAAGTTCCGCGGTCTTTAGTTCTTCCGGCACGTAATGCAGTGCACTATTAGCGATTCCGGAGCGATCCCTTCTACTGGAACCTACGGCTTCCATGCACAATTCTGGTGACCTGAATTTTTCCGGAACATCTTTAAGCAATATGCCGGCTTTGCTGACAGCCATAAGGCACATTGCCGGCGTTTTAAGTTCTTCCGGAACCTTCGACAATGACCAGTGGCTTGACTCCACCGCCACATGGCACAGTTCCGCGGTTCGTAGGTTTTCGGGAACATCACCTAGATCGCAACCCGAGTTTATCGCTGCAAGGCACAGTTCCTCGGTTTTTAATTCATCCGGCACATATCTTAACATCTCGCCGTTGGTCTTTACCGCCTCAAGACAGAGTTCGGCGGTTTTATGTTCGTCCGGCACGAATATAAGCGTGGAGCCGAACCATGAGTTTTTCGACTTGACAGCGGCAAGGCACAGTTCCGCCGTCCGCGATTCCAGCGGCACATGTTCAAGTATTCTGCCATTGGTTTTCACCGCCTCAAGGTATATTTCAGGCGTTTGCAGTTCCTTTGGCATGTGCAAAAACGCGTCCTCGTTTGTCCTTACCGCAGCAAGGCACAAATCCGCAGTCTTTAGTTTTTCAGGTACGAATTTAAGCGCGGATTCGCCATGGTTGGTTTTCGCCGTTACCACTTGTATGCACAGTTCCGCGGTTCTTAGTTCCTCGGGAACGTATTGAAGGTTATGCCCCTCGTCCCTTACCATCGCCAATGCCCATTCATGGGGGGCGCTTGCTCGTTCATCGTTACCTGCCCGTTTTGATTTCGCGTCATCTTTCGCCGCGCTTCCGCAAAGCGTAAAGCGAACGCTCATTTTCGTAACCATACCAACCACGGGCGTAAAAATCAAGCCCGCCGCGAAACCTTGAATAAGAGGCGGGATATTGGTTTGACACCACCCAGAGGGTATGATATTGTGGACTGATGAGGATATATTTGGACCATTGTGCCTACAACAGACCGTTTGACGATCAAAGGCACATAAAAATTCAACTGGAAACATCCGCGAAATTATATATCCAAGATCAGATAAAGCGGGGAAAATATGATCTGGTTTGGTCTTATATGTCGGATTTTGAAAACAGCTGCAATCCATACTTGGAAAACAGGATTTCAATTCAACTGTGGGAAACGATAGCAAAATTCAAATGCGGATCTTCCGACAAGATATTGACGCTTGGCAACCGGATAGGCCAAAAGGGTGTTTGCGAAAATGACGCGTTACACGTCGCATGTGCCATAGAAAGCCAATGCGAATATTTTATCACCACGGATGATGGCTTGTTGAACAAGGACGTTGAAAATATCAAGATTATTAACCCGATAGACTTTGTGCGTATACATGGAGGTTATAATGAGGACTGAGACCGCATTGAAGGCGGAAGTCATGGGTCTGCTTCTAAACACCTTTGGGGTGCTTGAAACCGAACGGTTCATAGCCAGCATAAAGAGCGACAATTTCGATTACACGGAATGGCGCAAAAACATGTGGCAGAATAAATCGATAGACGAGATTCACAAAATGGCGACGGAGTTTGAACGCCAAAAACACAAACAGGAGGCGTAAAATCCTGTCCGTTGCGTCCTCCCTATTCCCCCGGCTCCACTTCCACAGGGTCTTTCTGCCAAATATTCCTTGCCGCCTAGCGGAGGAATTCCACCGTTATCATTTCCTCTGGCACGTATGCCAGCGCATGAATGTTTTTACTCGCCGCGACAAGGCAGAGTTCCGGTGTCTTGAGTTCTTCAGGAACATCCCGCAGCGCGGGGCCGAATTCCCGTACCGCCGCAAGACAGATTTCATTTTTTCTCAGTGCTTTGGCACATACTGAAGGGCATGGTCGTATTTCTTTATCGCACGTAAGCACATTTCCTCCGTTTTCAGGTCGTCGGGTATGCATGTAAACGGCGGGCCTTCTTCCGCCAGCGCAAGAAAGAATTCCTCCGTTTTTACTTCGTCTGGAACGTATTCAAATGCGTTAAGGTTCGTCAGGACTGCCGCAAGGCACAGTTTCGCCGTTATTGATTCTTGGGGAATACGACCAAGCATTTTGCCGCATCCTTTTATCGCCTCAAGGTCTAGTTCCGGTGTTTGAAGTTCCTTTGGCACAAACTTAATCGCCTTGTCGTTCCTCCTTATTGCCGCAAAGCAGATCTCCTTCGTCCTGAGTTTTTCCGGCACAAACTCAAGCGCGGATTCGCCGTGGCCCGTAAATGAATTTTTCATTGCCTCCAGGCAAAGTTCCGCCGTCCGTAATTCCTCGGGAATGTATTTAAGGTTATACCCGTTTGCCCTTACCACCGCAAATGCCCATTCATGGGGGGCGCTTGTTCGTTCATCGTTCCCCTCCCTGAAAAGCCGGCCCTGTGTCGGTAATCTTGTCGTCGTCGAAATACAAAATCGCGTCGTAAGCCTCGGTTCCCTTTAAGCGGCTTAAAACCTCGGCGCGCTCGCCGCCGTCCAGGTGGGAAAGCAATGCGCACGCCAGCAGCTTGGGATGCTGGCCTTCCTGTATGCCCAGCGCGGCCTCCTTCTGCATGGCCATGAGCCGCCGCGCGTCCTCGCTTTCGCCAAGCGCGACCATGTTCGAAAGGATGCCGCCGACATGCCTTGCGCCCGCGTTCTCCGCCGCCCAAGCCCCTCCGCGTCGATGTCGTCCCCCAGCGCAAAGAGCCCCCGCGTCTTGGCCTTGCGTGCGAAATCGTAGGCCCGCCGTATCAGACGCGCGGTCTGTTCCGCGAATATTACATCTGGCGGTACCGCCGCGACAATCCTGTTCAATCCCGCCGATTGTGCTGTGGCGGTCACTTGTTCGTTCATGTTAGCTTCTCCTTGTTTGTCTTGGCGGCTTGCGCTGTTACGGGCATCTGCGCGGCTACAGGCCGGACTTTTCACGCAACACGGCGGCGACACGTTCCAACACATCTGGGGAAATTTCGCTTTTACGGGCTATGTGTTTTAGAACCTCGGTCTTGAGGTCGATGGGGAATTTCATCAATGTTTCCGCGGAAATATTGGGTTGAAGACGCGAAAGAACCGTGGCCGCTATGGCTGGGGCTTCATTACCCAGAAGCGGGACAAGCTGCGCGGGGCTGAACGCTTCCAGAAAACCAAAGATATTTTCTTTCGGCGCGGATGTCGGCATTTCCTTACTTAACGTGTCGGCCCATTTGCAAAATTCTTGGTAATCGGGGAAATCTTTAACCGATGAAAAAAGAGGTTCCCGCGTGAACCATGCCAACAACCGAAAGGTTTTGACATCCTACGCACCAAACGCGTCTTTAAGCGATTCGGTACGCAACTTGAAAGCGGTCGAAATAATTTCCTCATATCTTTCTTTTTGCTTCGCGATGGTGTCATATATATTGTCAATGATGTTTATGTCATTGAGGTGCATGTTTGACGTAGGGAGTTGCTGGAATTTTTTAACGCTGTCGTTATACACGTTAATGGCGTTATAAAGTTCCTAGTCCGTTGCCTGTCTGCTTTCGGCGATTTTTCTGATTTCTCCCAAGTCCAACTTGATTTGCACGGCGGCTTTTTCCACGGTTTTATTTTTCGCGTATTGTAACGCTTCTTTTTGATTTGAGCCTTGTTTTCCTACATACAAATTAAGAATGGAATCAATCTCTGCATCCCCCGTATGCAGCTTCAAATTTTTTGATTCTTTGCCGTACTGTTTATAAGCCGCCAAAAATTCCCCAGTCAAACCATCATCCGCAAGCTTTAATAATTCCGTGTATTTTTTTTCCATGCTTACCAACACCCTTCCGGGTTCTTTCGTCATTTTTTTTAATTGCCCCAGAGTATAACTGCCGATTTCCAGTTTGTCGCTTTTCTCTATCCATTGTTCGGTAATTTTGCGGTTCTGAATCATATTGTCAGCCGCCAGTTCAATAATCTTGAACAATACACCAATACCCGCATCCCAACGATAGAAAATTTGAGTGTTGTTTTGAACAAGTTTGGCTTCCCTCAAGAATTGTTCGAAATCAATACCGAATTCGCGTACGGTGGCAAATTCCCTCACGCCGCGCCCTTCAATGGAACGCCCCCTTTCCCGCATCATCAGGTTTCTGATTTCCGATATGTCAAATATGGTACTGGAGTTTTCCTCGCCGTCGGTTACGGTAAGATACAAAACATCGGCGTTGGGGTAAGGGTTGTTCTCGTCTTTTTTGCGTTCGTTTATATGGGTGATTGCGGCACCCCAAGCGTCATAAAGGGCGGTGCTGCCGCAGGACACGTATTTGATTTTTTTATTTCATCGGTGAGAATACGTTTACCGTCACATACAATGACCGTATCATGATCAAAAAGAATGGTCGTTAACATAACGTTTCTACCGGTTCTCCTTAAAGCTTCAATTATCGTTTGGTGCCCCTTGATAATGCCGCGTTCCGTGCCCTCCATATGAGCCGCTACGGTCAATGATAAGGACCAAGTCCAACGCTTCATGTTTTTTTATGCCTTTCTTGACTGAGCTAAACAGTTTCAAGATTTCCCCAATTTGAGTCCCCTCCGAATGTGAGGTTCGTATAGATCGTTTCAACGCGAGCTGATATAACCAAAGGATGAACCAGTAAGAAAAGAAACGGCTAGTCTGGGTGAAGCAGTGCGAGCAAACTAAAGATGCCAGATTAACTTGCAGAAGATGTGGAATATCCGGACCGACATTATGCAAATGGTGAAGGCGTTACCAGATGCAAGGCGAAGCTGGCCTTCGCAGCCAAAGCCGCTGCCCCATCCGTTCTCCCCTCAAAAAAGTGGACGGGCAAACGGAAGCGCTGATCCTTGGCCTGAGAAAGAAACGAAAGCTGGGGCCCAAACGACTGCGCAGCGAGCAGGAACGGCTCCATTCGATTTCCCTGTCGGTATCTGTTACACAAAGTTTTAAGGCGGAACAACGGCAACCCCTTGCCAAACCGACCTGGAAGAAGGCGGAATATATACGTTACTGCCGCCCTATTCCTGGCGAGCGGATACCATGTGAAATAGCCCCGAATTTGTACCAGTATACGGCAATAGACGACTGTACGCGCTGCAGGGTGCTCCAAATCTACAAAAACGCACCGCCAGCAACATACTTGATTTTTTCGACAAGGTGCTTGAGGATCTGCCGTTTCCGGTGCAACGCATCCAGACCGATCGCGGGATGGAGTTTTTCGCGGAGAAGGTTCAGCGGCGGCTTATTGAGTATGGCATAAAATTCCGCCCCAACAAGCCCGGTCTTTAACGGCAATGTCGAACGTTCCCAGAAAACGGACTTGGAGGAGTTTTACTCGACCGTCGATTTGAAAGCCGCCGACCTGGAAAATCTCTTGTCGGAATGACAGTATTATTACAACTGGTTCCAGTTCCCTTGGGGGTAAAAGTTCCGACGAACGCCGCCTTGAACTCAGCCCGGTAATACCGCTTTGGGAATGAGGCGGGGAAAAACTACCATCCGGAAAAGGAGCGGCTTCAGGTACAAAATTGAAATGATGTATGTGAACCTCACAAACAGTCTGAGCATCTCATCCTCGGGCAGCGCGTCCCTGTGCCTACCGCTCAT
>Ga0209755_10003775_pt1 | contig 18578 bp, 13 predicted proteins | sample TergutCo191P1_FD_187301 | JGI IMG/M metagenome (GOLD analysis project Ga0209755, IMG submission 187301) | Cornitermes sp. P1 segment gut microbial communities from Petit-Saut dam, French Guiana - Co191P1 (SPAdes) (version 2) | ecosystem: Host-associated > Arthropoda: Insects > Digestive system...
GGGTCATAAGTATGCGTTTGTCGGGATAACGCCTTACGAGCATATCACGAAGCATTTTCGAAGCGTTGAGGACGATGTCCGACTCCCTTACCAGTTGCCTTCTCCCGTTTATGGTGTGATAGAACACCGCGCCGGGATCCCTTCCCCCGTGTCCAGGGTCGATGATGATGGCGGCAATCCGGTAATGGAAATTATCCCTGGCGACGCGGGTAAAGGCTTGCTGGGCCGTGGCTACGAAAGCCTCAGGGAAAACCAGCTCGCCCCCCTGGAAATAGGGCAGCGGAACGGTGTAGACATCCCTGTTGTTCAGCATGAGGAAGCCAGTCTGCCCCGGATAGACCGCCGTGGAGAAGATACCGTGGTGTCCCCCGACGGCAAAGGAGCCTTCCTGGAAAAACGGATCCCAGCGGAATGTCCCAGTGTCGGTGGCGGCCACGTTCAGGATGTTTATGGTCTCGTCAAGGGTGAAAACACGATTCGCACTACCGGCTTGGACGTGGCCCCAGGCCGAAAACGGCAATAACAGCAGGCCGCAAACAAGCAGACAATAGCTGACGCGAGTCGGTTTCAATTTTCCCCTCAGTTTTTCAATAAGATATCGGTCGATTATCGAGCAACCGGTCAACGTAATAAACTGCCCCCTGGTAACCGCCCATGGCGAGGGATGCCCAGAACGACTTTCCAAGGCAGATGCTTTTATTATCGGACACATTTGCGTTTTCTATGACGTTTAAGGTAGCAATCTCCGGCAGAGAAAGGCCGGTAAGCTCCCGTACCGCGGCAAGGCTTTCCGCAACGCTTCGCCCCAGGTAGTCCACAAGCCCGGATGCCGCAAATTCCGGGAACGGAACAAGGAAAACGGGCTTTTTGCCATCCAAGCCTTCGGGTAGGGCGGTGGCGACTGTTTCGGGCAGAGCGGACAGCAAGGCCCTTAGTTCGGGGTCTAGGCCAAAGGCGGACGGGGGGAAAGTTTCGCCATTTCCACCGCCGAGCAGGAATTCCGCCGTTTCCAGATCCGCAGGATCAAGGCGGATAAGGATGGCACGGACGGCGTTTTCGGCGGCTTCCACGGCCGTGGCACGATCCGGCGCCGCGCTGATGATGTTGCCGCACTTCGAGACGTTGTTTTCGGGAAAACTGACCTTTTCCCTTTCGCCGGTGCGGAGAAACAGATCCCGTACGTGCGGAGTGTTGCGAGCAGCCTCTGTTCCTACGATGGCTTTTACGGTGCCGGGTATCGAGACAAAGGCCCTTTCGGCGCTGGTCCAAGCTTTAGGTGGGGCAAGATCCCCTGGCTTGCGGCCCATTGCGGCAAGTATGGCGGCACGGATCGGCTCCACGCCAGATGAATACGGGTAAGTCCAGCCCGACATGTAACCACCGGAAAGCCTCGCGGCGATTTCGCCGATCATGGGGCCTGTAGGGGTAAGCTTTATGTCCCCCTTCGCCGCACCGATGTTTTCCCCGTCGGCAAGGCCCAGGGCACGAACCCCAGCGCAGAAAGTTTCAAGAATCGCCCTTTGCCGTTCCTCCGAAACCTGGGAAGGCATGGTATGGCCCATTTCGATGAAGAAGGGAGGGAAAAAAATGTGCCGATCGGCAAGGCCGCAGATGAAAATCTCGCCGTGATAAACGATGGCATCCACCGAGAATTCAGGCCCTTCCATGAAGGCCTCGACAATGGCACGCCCGGAACGGGAAAATCGAAGGGCATCCGCCGCCGCCTCGTGGAATTCGCCCATGTCGTTCACCCTGCGGCAGCCACGCCCTCCCATGTTGTCAACGGGCTTTACCACCAGGGGGAAAGGCGCAGGCAGAGCGATGCCGCCGGTACCGCCATCAAGCTCATCGACGGCGGTAATCGTTATGAATTCCGGGGAAGGCAGGCCCGCTTTTTTAAAGCAGGAGCGCATACGACCCTTGTCCGAGGCGTTTAGGGCCGTCTCGTAGGGTATCCCAGGCAGGCCTAGCCTTTCCGCAACCCAGGCGACCGTGGCGGAAAAATCGGTTCCGGCGGTCATAATCCCACCGAGGCCGCCAGGCCCATCCCGTAGCGAAAGGGCAAAGGCCTCTATGCCCTCCTTGTCCTTCAGATCGATTTGCTCAAAGCGATCCGCCATCGTGACACATGGGGCGGAGGAACTGCCATCCAACACTACGGTGAAAAACCCCAACTCCCTGGCAATCCTGATTGCGGGACCTTGCATGGTGCCAGCCCCAAGGATAATGATTCGTTCTTGTTCCTGCATAGGAGTATGTTATTGGTATTTTTTAGGTTCGTCAAATGTGTAGCGGCGAGATGTATTCCGTGTCGCCGAAATGTGGAAATGTGAACAACAAGAAAATCAATATGAATTTTACCCCGGCAATCCATGATTTTTATGATGCCAAATCCAGTATCCATGGTACCATTTGCGAAAATGAGAAGGCAAATGGCTTCAGTCCAGCCCGAAAACAGATGCCATCATGTTGATCCAGACAAAGATGTCACTATGGTTATTTCTGTTTACTGCCCCCTCCCCCCCCACAGGCATTTCAGCTCGAAATTTCCATCCGTGTTGATCATGCTCTCATCGTTCACAAAAAAATTCTTGATAGTGGCAAGTCGCACGTCGTGCGATCATATAAATGTCGTCTGTTACGGGCAGTATCCCGTAAGCAAATATTTTGAAGGAGACATGAAATGAATGCTAAAAGATGGTTTTTCGCTGTAGCCACAATAGCCGTGACTATTGCATTGGCTGGGTGTCCAGCTTCCACTGAGCCAGAGATCGATCCGCCAACAGGTGGGGAATGGGGAGTTGTTTTTAACATGGCGGACGACCCTGTTTTCCAGGCACTACCGCTAGGCCCTATCGCCGACAATGCTGCCGCCGAAGCGGCATGGACAGGTACGCCGCTGCAAGCTGTGGGTACTATCGGGGAAAATGTGAGGTACACGATAGTCGAGCATGAGGGGCGTAGGGCACTTGAGATTGCGATTACTACTAGCTGGTCGGGTGTTGACATGACGAATTCGTTCAGCGGGTTTCGTCATGAGGATAAAATAGAGGTGGAGGTGTTGCCTACGATGGTAGCATCTGGCGCTCAAATTCTGCTTAACCTGAATCATGCCGGATGGGAACCACTCGGTGGATGGAACCCTACCATGGTGGAAGGGGAAGCCATTGGAAATGAATTTACCCTGACCCAGGCTGATGTAGGCGACATTACAACGGCCAGCCCTACAAACATCAGGATTAGGACAAACCATGTCCCCACGACGTTCATCCTCACCGAACTCAGACTAGAGGGCCAGCGGTAAGGGATTGTTAGCCTTTCATGCGGGTTCCAGGGTTTTCGAATTGAAAGCCCTGGCCCGTCTCCGATTACTTGAAAAAATCCGCACCCTGCCCTATACTTGCAAAAAATATCAGGGGGATACTATGGCTACCACCCACGATTTCACGGTAGAGCGATTGGGCGAATGCAATATCAAGTCGCCTATCACCATGTCAACCACGCATGGCGCAGGGCTCGCCAATTACGTTACCGACAACGAATTCATTCGACTTAACACACTGGTAGAAGCCGGAGAGCCGGAAAAACCTGCTGGCCCTCCCCAAATTCTGGAACGTGCAGGCCCAAGGGAAATGATTTATTTTAACCCTGCCCACGTCCATGCCGGAATTGTAAGCTGCGGTGGACTATGCCCCGGCATAAACGATGTGATAAGGGCCATTGTGCGCTGCCTATGGTTTCGCTACGGGGTCAAACGGATTTCCGGTATATCATACGGTTATAAGGGTTTTCTGCCGGAGTTCCAGTTCCCGGTGGTCTCCCTTACGCCGGATATCGTTGACGACATTCACAAACTCGGGGGCACGTTCCTGGGCAGTGCACGGGGCGGCGGAAACGAGACGGGCAAAATCGTTGACGCAATGGAAAGGCTCAACCTAAACGTGCTGTATACCATCGGTGGGGACGGTACCCAACGTGGGGCACTCGCCATCGCAAACGAGGTGGCCAGAAGGCAGCTTAAGATTGCCGTGATTGGCATTCCCAAAACCGTTGACAATGATTTTTCCATTATAGACCGCTCCTTCGGTTTCAACACCGCCGTGGAAAGGGCGACCGAGGTGGTTGCGGCGGCACACATGGAGGCGGACTCGGCGATTAACGGTGTCGGCCTTGTCAAAGTGATGGGGCGTGAATCCGGGTTTATCGCCGCCTGTACCGCACTCGCAAGCCACGAGGCTAATTTCGTGCTTATCCCGGAAGTTCCCTTCGACCTGGACGGGCAGAACGGGTTTTTGCGCCACCTGGAGGATCGGCTAAAGAGACGCAGCCATGCGGTAATAATCGTGGCGGAAGGGGCCATGCAGGAACAGTTGCTCACCAAGCGCGAGACCGATGCAAGCGGCAACCTAAAACTTGCCGATGTGGGCACCTACCTTCGTGACAGAATCATCAAGCATTTCGGCGAAAAGAAAATCGAGATCAACCTAAAGTACATCGACCCAAGCTACGTCATACGATCCTCGCCTGCCAATCCTTCGGATTCAATCTATTGCGAGCGTCTGGGAAACGCGGCGGCTCATGCGGCGATGTCCGGAAGGACCAAGGTGCTTATCGGCCTGGTGAACAACAGGTATGTCCACCTGCCCATCGAGGCGGCGATAGCCCAACGCCGTCATGTCAATCCCGAAGGAAACCTCTGGCGTGACACCCTGGACGCAACCCATCAGCCAGTGCAGATGGTAAACGAGCCTGAAAAGGCAACATGACGGCAAAGCGATTCGGCAAAACCTTACTGAGCAAGGGCGAAGCGACGCTGGACTTGGCTGATGTCGAAGCGGATTTGCTTTTTTCCCAGGCATTGATGCAGGCCTGCGCCGAAACGGGAAAGGTCTCATCGGTGTTGCTCCTTCCCCCCGATCTTACCCGTTTTCATTCACGGGCGGGTTTTTTTACGGCGATTGCATATCGGGAACTTGCCAAAGCCGGAATAGCCGTAAGGGTAATGCCTGCCCTTGGAACCCATGCTCCGCTTAGCGACACAGGGCGAGATCGAATGTTCCCCGGCGTGCCGGCATCGCTCTTTCGCATCCACGACTGGCGCAGGGACGTGGTGGAGCTTGACCGAATCGAACGTGAATGGGTGGAAGCGACCACCGAAGGCGCGGTTAGTTACGACTGGCCCGTGCAGGTGAACAAACTTCTGCGTGACGGAGGCTTCGACCTGATTGTCTCGCTGGGGCAGGTTGTGCCGCACGAAGTCGTCGGCATGGCAAACCACGCCAAGAACATCCTTGTGGGAACCGGCGGCAAAGAGGCCATCGACAAAAGCCATTTCGCCGGGGCCGTCTATGGCATGGAAAGGCTGATGGGTCGTGCCGAAACGCCGGTACGGGCAATGCTGGACGAGGGCCTGAACCGCTGTGCCGACAAACTCCCCCCCATATTTTATGCCCTAACGGTACTGAGTGCCAGGGACAAGTCCGATGGCTCGCTTGCCTTAAGGGGCCTTTACTGCGGCTTTGGTCGTGAGTGTTTCGAACAGGCCGCCGAACTTGCCAGACAGGTAAACGTCGAGTTCCTGGACGAGCCTGTTCAAAAAGCCGTGGTGTACCTTGCCCCGGAAGAATTCCGAAGCACCTGGCTTGGGAACAAAGCCATTTACCGCACTCGCATGGCAATGGCAGACGGCGGCGAGCTATTGGTTATTGCGCCTGGGTTGGAAAGTTTTGGCGAGGACACGGACATTGACAAACTTATTCGCAAACATGGATACCGTGCGGCAAAGGTTATTCGTGAAAAAACCGCTGTCGATAATGATCTGGCAAACAGCCTGAGTGCCGCCGCCCATCTTATCCACGGTTCCAGCGAAGGCCGCTTTACCGTGCACTACTGCCCTGGGCCAGGCCTAAGCCGCAGGGAAATCGAATCGGTGGGCTTTGAGTGGGGCGACATTGGCGAGGCAACGGCACGTTACAATGTCAACAAACTTGCAACTGGATGGAACACGGGCAAGGATGGCGAAAGGTTTTTCTTCGTGCCGAACCCCGCGCTTGGCTTGTGGGCATTAAAAACAAGGTTTCCGCAAGACTGATGTACCGAACAAGCGAGCGGCGCAAGGCTCTGGTGGCGATCATCCTGTGTTCCCTATTCTGGGGTTTCTCTTTCATCTCGATAAAGATCACCGTGGAGGTTTTTCCGCCGATGTCCCTGGGCCTTTTGCGTTTTGCCATGGCATTGGTTTTTCTGTATTTCTTCAAACAAAAACTCGCCCCTAACGAAAAGCTCCGTTCCAGGGATATTCCCCTGCTTGTGGGCGCAGGATTAATCGGCGTAACGTTTTACTTTTTCTTTGAGAACAACGGCGTTGCCCTTGTTACAGCCTCGGAAGCGTCCATTACCATAGGGACAATCCCAGTGCTAACCATGGTGGCCGACTGGATAAGCGGCAAGATCACAAAAAGAAAAAACAGCGACCTACCGCAAATCGGCGCACGTCAATGGATTGGTGCCTGCGTTTCCATTGCAGGGGTGTGGCTGGTAGCCGGGGTTTCCTTTATCCTTTCGGGCAGCGCCCTGGGGTACCTTTACATGACGGGTGCGGTCGTATGCTGGGTGGCCTATTCCCTTCTTACCCGTCCCCTTTTTGCCCGTTGTTCCAGAATCTACATCGTATTCTGGCAATCCGTGGCAGGCTTCGTCGGCTTTATTCCCTTTGCAATCCTCGAATTTGACCGTTGGGGAACGCCCACCCTGCCCGTCGTTTTCCACCTGGTATTCCTGGGGATCTTCTGTTCGGCAATCGGTTACTGGCTTTACGCACGTTCCCTTGAAGTCCTGGGAATGTCAATTTCGGCAATATTCATCAATCTGGTACCCCTTCTAACAGTTGTTTTCGGCTTTTTTGTCATGGGCGATCGCCTGACACCATTGCAGTGGCTTGGCGCATTTCTGGTTGTAGCAGGGGTGTACCTTTCGATACTGGAGTGGAGGCCGGCAAAACTCACCCGAAGGATCAACCGCCACTAGCCACCGCCTTCCCCGTTGTGGAGGAAGGCGGCCTGATTCTACCCGTCAGTTTCCTATTGCTAGTCCCATGCGCTTGCAGGGATATTAACGGCAGCGGCACGAATCGCCTCGATAGAGGTGCCTCTGGCAAAAGCGCTTGGGTTTGCGAGGAAAGCATCAGGATCGGCCACGGCCCAGAAGGCTTCTTTTGGTCTTAGGTATGCGTCCCAAAGAAGAGGGCTTCCCCTAAACCTCCAGCTTGCATTATCGTTAATCCCCCATATCGATACCCTGCGAAGATATTGCGCATTATTCCGGAACATTCTGAAAAGTTCCGCATACCTAATTGCCTGCGCCCTTTCCTGCGCAGCCGTAAGAGGCGCAACTTCGGTGTTCCCTACAGTTATGTCCAACTCGGTTATGCTGACATACACGCCCAGCGAGGCAAAACGACTTATTGCGGTTTGTACCTCTGCAGCGGTGGACTGCCTAGTCCAGCCAGGACGGGCATCCTCACCACTCACATGGCCCCGATGATGGTGTGCCTGCATCCCGATTGCATCGATAAGTCGCCTGCCGTTATTTTCTGCGGCAAATCTAGTGTTCATCTCCTGTACCATGAAGAAAATACCCTCCCTCTTACCAGAGGCTTCCTCATTGTAGTCGTTGTAGTACAACACCATGGTGCCCACAGGTCTTCCTGCGTTTCGGTCAATATCATCCGCCACGCGTCGCGCCGTGGTGAACGCATACCATATAAAGCAATTGCCAGTTTCGGGATCAAGGGGTATCGCATTTGGCCAATCTGACTCGTTCGATGCAGGTTGCCGCAGGAAATTCCTCCAGGTTGCCGCAGTGGGGGTGCCACTAACCCAACTCGAGAAAACCTCGTTTAGCACTTCCCAAGAATCGACGCTGGTCCCAAAATGCCTCATTACTGTTTCTATATGGGTTTCTAGGTTTTCTATCGCCTGCGCCCTGTCGTTCACGGGAGCCATCCATGAAGGAGACTGCGAGTGCCATACCAGAACATGCCCATGTACCTTCATGCTATTGTCCTGTGCAAAATTCACTATATTGTTCGCACCACCAAAAGAAAAATTCCCCCGGGTGCCCTGTAGCCAGTCGGGCTTCATTTCGTTTTCCGCGGTCAAGATTTCAAAATGCCTTCTAAGCAGGTGCTCTCGCACTGGGTTTCCTATATCTGCCTCATGACCATCTTGCCATCCAAAAGAAACGGATGCAACAATGTTACCCATCGGGAAGTGGTCTGCCCAGATCGCCCTTAAAGAGGGCGCAGCGTTAATGCGGTTAAGATCGGGCGGACCAGGCGGTGTTTCTACGGGTGGCTGGCTAGAAGGCTGACCGCCACGGGCTACCGTTAAGCCGGTAATAATAAACACCGCACCGGCAGTGTCACCCCTAACCCTAATAGCCTGGGGATTTGTCGCCTCAACGGCAGCTATGTCATGCCAATCGAGGGTGTGTTCGATTACGAACGTTCCCCCAGCGGAAACCACAGGCGCAGAACCAAGTTCCCTCCAACCGTCATGGTCAGAGTTAAGCAGCATTTGGTTATTCGTTTCTGCTATTCCCTCTACCCGTATAAAATCGCCGTCCTGGAAATCGAAACCTGGGTGCCTAAGATCAAACCCTGCCCAAGAACTAATAGCCGTAACTCGAAGCGCATTTCTGCCTTCGTGCCTGTCTACGACAATGCTTACGTTGTTATAGTCACCTGCTCGAACCAGGTATGGCCAAGTATACGTCCAGGATTGACCCACCGCCAAATCTTGAACCTCCCAATTCGTGGCCAAGTCAAAGAGTATTTCGACTACTATATCCAGTTCGCCGTTTTCCACACGTATAGTGCCGTTGGTGGTGTTCAAATCGCCCCTGCGGGTAAAAGTACCGTTGCTGAAGGTTCCGTGTTGGGCCGTGCCACAGCAGCAGTTGTACAATGATGCCCCCGACCAGCGAGCTGTGTTTCTAAGAGCCTGTGCCTCACTATTGCCGTAAATAACCCCGTTGCTTATGCGGAAGGTGCCCCAGTTATACACACCACCACCATGTGAATTACTGGTATTGCCAGAGATTGCCCCACCGTTCATGGTGAAGGTACCCGAGTTAAGTACGCCGCCACCTTCCCAATTACTGGTATTGCCAGAGATTACCCCACCACCCATGGTAAAGGTACCCGAGTTAAGTACGCCGCCACCTTCCCAATTACTGGTATTGCCAGAGATTACCCCACCACCCATGGTAAAGGTACCCGAGTTAAACACACCGCCAGACGACCCATAAGAGGTATTACCAGAGATTATCCCACCATTCATGGTAAAGGTGCCATAGTTATTAAACACACCGCCGCTGGACCAATTACTGGTATTGCCATAGATTTCTCCATCGTTCATGGTAAAGGTGCCACCCTCGTCAACAAACACGCCGCCACCCTGATCACTGGTATTGCCAGTAATCTTCGACCCCGTATTCATAATAAGGGTACCGCCACTGTCCACTCGTACCAACGCACTCGAATTGCCATCCCTGCCTTGCAGGGTGATGTTGTCCAGTTCCAGGGTAATACCAGAACCTACGGTAAAGAGGCTTCCTGTCCGCCAAGGAGCAAGGTTTACGGTGCGCATATCCCCAACACCACGCAAGATGATGGTAATACCGGTTCTGTCGTCAAAGTCTAACCAGTGGGGTTCAATGGTTTCATCTTTGCTTATGGTGATATAGTACCTACCGCTCTGCGCCTCGCTCTGTAACCTGGCAAGCTCTGCGGCCAAATGCCCCTGTACTGGTTCGGGGATAGCGGCATCGAAGTAAATGTGCACCCAAATCGAATGGCCCACGATCACGGTTACCATATCACCGCGTGACCATTCAAACCGTATATTGCTTCTATTTTGAACCAGATTGGCAATAGCCGTCATTACGTAAGTTTGATTCGAGTACCTGCCAGCAGGGTGATAAGTCCCAACAGGATACTCCAAGAGAATCAGTGCGGCATCGACCATCGCTTCCAAATTATGCAAAGTGGGCTGGATATCATTGAACAAGGTAGCAATGTAACCAAAGTTGCCATCATTGATACCACTGATTCCAATCAGGGAAAAGTGCCCAGCCATGATACCCACCGAACCAAAGTCCCATGTTCCAGTTTCGTTGTTCCATGCGGACAAGATACGGTTTCGTAGCGAAACGGGGAAATGCCCTTCATCAAGGGTGTACCCAAAGTGGCTTGTCATGCCTTGATATATATGCAGGATCTCGTGTATTACTGCCCATTCACCCTGATTGTTTTGCAGCGAAAAAATAACGTGGTACTGGCCCGTATCCATCAAAAAGCTGCCAGGGTTGGGGGTTAGTGGTTCGTACGATCTCAACGGCCCAACAAAATAGAAAGTCTCAGAATAATTCCATCTTTCATCCTGAATGATTTCCATCCTGGCGCTGACAACACTTCCAGGAAAACCTATGTTCCAGCTAAACGTCCCAGTGCCGCCACTGATAGGGGAAAGCAAAACATTACCGTTAACGGTTCCCCCTGGAGGCATGGTAAATTCAAGGCTGCCACCTGCCACCGAAACACCGTTTAGGAATGCGGCTATATTTAACTCCCATGCTCCTGCACCCAGCTCGATCGTCCCAGAACTGGAACCGCTCGCCCAGGTATCGTTGCGATTTGTGTTGGCAGGAGACTTGGCAATGAATTCAAGATAGAACTCGAAATCACCTAGCCCTATATCAGGCAGGATCGTCCGTTCCGCACCTTGCTTGCTAATTGTCAACGAAAGGGTTCCCATCCCTGCATTGCTTCCCACATCCGACGGCTCAAGCAGGTTTCGACATCCTGGCAGGATCAACAAACTACTTGCGACAAACAAGATTGCCAACACCTTTGACATTCGCATATAGCCCTTTGGCGGTTGCATATTTTTCATCTCTCGTTCCTCCTTTTGGTTACGGCACTACCGTAAAGCTGATGCGCTTGCTGTGCGACACGCCATCTCTGATAACTACCACGGTTACAAAGTGCGTCCCCAGTCGATTGTCGTGGATGTTTGAATTAAGGGTAAGGGTTTCCGGCCCCCAGATTCCCCCTCTGTCGAAGAACCATCTGATGCTGTCATATCGTTCCGGATTAAGCACGGTAATGTTCACCTCTTGCGGATGGACACCCAAACCAAGAAGGCTAATGGTGGGGCCTACTATATCCGTCTCTATGTTCGGCCCAAAGCTGACGGTAAAGTTCCCCGTTCCTGGAACAGTGGGACCATACGACGTTATGATTTCCCGTGTGGATTCTACGGGATCAAACGAAACAAAGGTTGGCTCAGCAAAGCCAGAACCATGCGAGATAACGTTCAATGCGGGATTGGTACGATGGTGCAGGGTAACGTTCCTAATATACTGGGTTATTCCACCTGCAATCCCAAATCCGTCGCCAGGTATACCGACCCCAAAGAAGAATGGCCCAGTTGCCGTTGCCGCAGGAATGTTAGCACGATAGAACAAGTCATGTGCCGCTGCCCCGGAAATGTTGTACGTTACGGTAAACCACTGGTTGGCGACAGCACCCATGTTCGCAAATGTTCTGGGTGTGTTGTCTATGATGAATGGCGCATTGGAACTGTTCTGGCCGGTGGCTAGGCTAAAGTTGCGAATTCCGTCTCCCATAAGTACAAAATCACTCTCCCTACTATAATTGCCCATAAGCCGAACTTGGTTTCCGCCACGTTGCGGTCTTGCCAGATTGACCGCATCCACCATGTAGTCTGCGGTGATTTTGTGAAAGTCGGCCCAGCTCGTATTTGGGGGAAGATCAAACCGGAAGATTGCGTAGGCACCGTTTTCCAGCATGACCCTTTCGATATGGGTTACTGGGCTGGCACCATTTCCATGACCAGTTACGGTAACGGTTGCCGTCCCGCTCACCCCAGGATTAAACGTCGAGGTCGCCTGTATCGTTAGCGTCGTAAGGCTTTCGGCGGCGGCTACACTAAGAACGCCGTCAGTACCGATAGTGGTCTGCGCATGTCTGCCTGTCCCGACAATCGACCAAGTGACGGTCTGCGGAGGGTCGTTGGTTCCCACAACCGTGGCGGTAAAGGTATGCGTTACACCTCTTGCTATCGTTATATTTGCTGGGTTCACCGTAACATTGGTTACGGTTGGGATGGTTACGGTAACGCTTCTCATTCCACTTATCGTTATATCAAACATCGAGGTCGCCCGTATCGTTAGCGTCGTAAGGCTTTCGGCGGCGGCTACATTAAGAACGCCATTGTAACGACCGATTGTAGTCTGCGTATGTCTGTCCGCCTCGTCAATCGACCAAGTGACATCCTGCGGAGGGCTGTTGGTTCCCACAACCATGGCGGTAAAGGGATGCGTTACACCTCTTGCGACAGTTCCAGGACCGTCCACCGTAACGCTGGTTACGGTTGGGGTGGTTACGATAACGCTTCTCGTTCCACTTATCGCTGTATTAAACGTCGAGGTCGCCTGTATCGTCAGCGTCGCAAGGCTTTCGTCGGCGGCTACACTAAGAACGCCATCAGGGCCGATAGTGGTCTGCGCATGTCTGCCAGCCTCGACAATCGACCAAGTGACGGTCTGCGGAGGGCTGTTGGTTCCATCAACCGTGGCGGTAAAGGGATGCGTCCAACCTCTTGCAACGGTTGCAGGGCCATCCACCGTGACCGCGGTTACGGTCGGGATGACTACGGTAACGGTTGCCGTTTCGCTCACCGCAGGGTTAACCGTCGAGGTTGCCCGTATCGTTAGAGTCGCAAGGCTTTCGGCGGCGGCTACACGAAGAAGGCCGTCAGTACCGATAGTGGTCTGCACATGTCTGCCCGTCTCGACAATCGACCAAGTGACGGTCTGCAAAGGGTTGTTGGTCCCTATAACCGTGGCGGTAAAGGAACGTGTTCCACCTCTTGCGACCTCGACGGTTGCAGGGTCGATCGTAACACTGGTTACGGTGGGATAATGAGAGGGAATATAGGCCGTTACGGTAACGATTGCCGTTCCACTTACCTCGGGGTTTAATGTCGAAGTCGCCCGTATCGTTAACCTCGCAAGACCTTCGTCGGCAGCTATACGAAGAACGCCGCTGTCAGTACCGATAGTGGTCTGCGTATGTCTGCCCGTTTCGACAATCGACCAGGTAACGGTTTGCTCGGGGGCGTTGTTTCCCGTAACCGTGGCAACGAAGGTATACGTCCCGTTTCTTTCTATACTAATGATTCCAGGAGTCACCACAACTCCGGTCACTGTCGGGATGCCCGTGGGAGGGGTTACGTTAACGTTTACAATCTCGCTAACCTCGGGGTTAAACGTCGAAGTCGCCCGTATCGTTAACCTCGTAAGGTTTTCATCGGTGGCCACCGCAAGAAGGCCGTTGTCAGGACCGATAGTGGTCTGCGAGCTTATGCCCGTCTCGACAATCGACCAAGTAACAGTCTGTGGAGGGCTGTTGGTACCAATAACCGTGGCGGTAAAGACCTGCGTTCCGCCTCTCTCGATATCGACGGTTGCAGGGCCATCTACCGTAACACTGTATACGGTTGGAACCGGGATGGTAACGGTTGCCACTCCGCTTATCGCGGTATTAAATGCCGATGTCGCCCGTACCGTCAGCGTCTCAAGGGTTTCATCGACGGCTACATTGAGAACGCCGTTGTAACGACCGATCGTGGTCTGCGGATGTCTGCCAGCCTCGTCAATTGTCCAAAAGACGGCCTGCGGAGGGGTGTTGGTGCCTACAACCGTGGCGTTAAAGGTATGCGTTCCACCTCTTGCTACAGTCTGGGTCTGATCGCCAACCAAAACACTGGTTACGGTTTGAGCAGGCGATAAAATATCGCCACAGGCCATCATTGAAAAGGCAAGCGTGACAACAAGGGCAATGGCTGGGAAAAGTCTTGCATGGGTTTGCATAAAAACTCCTTTCTGGTGAACATTATACCAGTTGTGCAGGAGAATGTCAAGCTGACGCGTTCCCGATTTCTGGCTTGTCTCCGATTTCGAGAACATCCGGCTTTCCCGCCGCTCCACGAACGAGATTTTCAGCTTCAAGACAAAAGACCTCCGCAAGCACATAAAACTCTTCGCCGACATCGCCGGCTACGAGACCGAGCGGGTAAGAGAGGAGCAAACCGAGGTCAACGTGAAAGCCGCCGAGAAGATGGCGAGGCTTCACGATTCCCTGAAAGCCCACGGCTACGACGGGCATAACTTACAGGTCTATCTTGTGCGCCTTCTGTTCTGTCTTTTCGCCGACGACACCGGCATTTTCCCAAAGGACTGTCTTTACAGGTACGTCAAGGAATCCAAAGCCGACGGCTGTGACCTTTCCGATCGCATTTCCAGATTGTTCGATGTACTGAACATGGACGATGCGACAAGGGCGAAACGGACGCTCCTTTCCGACGAGCTGAAACAGTTCCGCTATATCAACGGCTCGCTCTTTGCCAGCCAGTTACCCCCCGCCGATTTCAACCAGAACATGCGGCTCATACTTTTGGAGTGCCTGCTTTTCGACTGGCACAAAATATCCCCCGCCATTTTCGGCGCGATGTTTCAGGGGGTGATGGACGCAAAGCAAAGGCGCGAGCTTGGGGCGCACTACACAAGCGAGGAGAACATTCTCAAGCTGATAAACCCGCTTTTCATGGACGGGCTTTGGAAGGAGTTCGACCGTGTAAAGACCGACCCCACCGCCCTTGACCGTTTCCATGACAAAATAGCCGGGCTGAAGTTTCTCGACCCAGCCTGTGGGTGCGGTAACTTTCTGATTATCACTTATCGCGAGCTTCGGCTTTTGGAGATGGAAGTGCTGAAAATGAAAGTAAACACTTCCCAGCGTGAGCTTGACATATCGCACATGCTGAAAGTGAACGTCGAGCAGTTCTACGGTATCGAATACGAGGATTTTCCATGTCAGATTGCACAGGTGGGGATGTGGCTTGTGGATCACCAGATGAACCTTGCCGCATCGGATTTGTTCGGGCAGTATTACGCGCGGCTGCCGCTTTCCAAGAGTGCGACAATCGTTCATGGGAATGCTTTGCGGATTGATTGGGAAAGCGTGGTGCCGAAAGGGGAGTTGAGTTACATTTTGGGGAATCCGCCGTTTGTGGGTTTTACATATATGAATGCAGAGCAAAAAAGTGATATGGAATTAATTTTTCCAAAAACAAAAAATTTGGATTACGTTTCAGCTTGGTACATGAAAGCAGCAAATTTTATGAAGAGTACACGGATTGAATGTGGATTTGTTTCTACTAATTCCATATGCCAAGGGGAAACTTTACCAGTACTATGGAAAAAACTCTTTGCATTGGGTATCACTATAAATTTCGCATATCGAACTTTTATCTGGAATAATGAAGCGAAAGGAAAAGCCGCCGTTCATTGTATCATCATTGGCTTTGCATCGTTTGAGCGTAAAGAAAAATGGATTTTTGAAAAAGAGCAGTGCAGTAGCGCAGATAACATATCACCTTATTTAGTTGATGCGATTAATGTCATTGTTGAAAGCCAGTCCAAAGCTATTTGCGATGTTCCCGCAATGGTTTACGGAAACAAGCCTGCCGATGGTGGCAATCTGATTATTGAGATTGAAGATTACGATAATTTTATTGCAAGTGAACCACTGGCAATAAAATATATACGGCGTATTATAGGTGCAACAGAATATATCAATAACAAAGACAGATACTGTTTGTGGCTGGTTGGTGCAAATCCAGCAGAGTTGAGAAAAATGCCTTTGGTCATGGAGCGCGTGGAGAAATGCCGTCAAATGCGAGCTAATAGCATTGCAGCAGGCATACGAAAATTTGCCGGTACCCCAACTTTATTTGCACAAATAACCCAACCCGAAGGCGTTGATTATATTGTTATACCCCAAACATCCTCTGAACGTCGTCGATACATTCCTATTGGATTTATGTCGTCTGATGTGAAAACAACAAATCTAGTCTTTTTGATACCACATGCGACTCTGTATCATTTTGGAATTCTCACTTCATGTGTGCATATGGCATGGATTCGTACAGTTTGCGGGAGATTAAAAAGCGATTATCGTTATTCACGAGACATTGGCTACAATACGTTTCCTTGGTTTGACGCAACGGAAGAGCAGAAGAAGACAATTGAACAGTTGGCACAGAAAATATTGGACGCAAGGGCACTTTTTCCCGATAATAGCCTCGCCGACCTGTACGATCCGTTGACTATGCCGCCAGAGTTGCAAAGAACCCACAAAGCCCTTGACCTTGCCGTAATGAAACTTTACGGCTTTGGAAAGAGCATGACGGAGGCGGATATTGTGGCGGCGTTGATGGGGCAATATCAGCATCTCATAGGCAAAGGAGCGAAATTATGAAATTGGAAGAAATGATAAGAGATTTAAATGAGGCGTTACGGTCCAAAATTCTGTGCATACATCCATATCAGATGTATAATACAACTGTAATGCAGAATCGTGTTGAAGAATACACGTCTGATGCTGATTTTTCTTCTCGTGTTCTTACGAGACACTATGATATTCGTGCCTGGCTCATGGAAAATAGGTACAAATTGGCAAAACCATTTCAGCCTTTTTTATCAGTATTTGAAGGAGCATTTGCGGCGTATATGCAAGGTAACTTTGTAGTTGCCTATTTAAGTTTGATGCCCTGCGTTGAGGCCATCGTCCGAAAATGGGCAGCATTAGAATGTGGAAAACCGAATGATGACCATCATTCTGTTAAATCTTTAACAGATCGTATTGTTAAAGAGTGGTGCAAGGATAAAATAGGTTGGATTCATGCAATGCCTAATATGCCGCACATCGCAGCGATGGTGGATTCCATGTTTAAGTTTATCCCAGTTGCATGTGAAAAATTATTTGAGAATACACTCAAATATCCACAAACAAACGGGTATAAATATAGCAGACAATACGCATTGCATTATGTAGAAGGAATTTCCGATTCTGAGAAATTAGGATACAATCTAGCTCGTTTGATACTTTTGTTAGATTGTTTGGCAGAATTATATATACTTGCAAACGAAACTACATGGAAAACAACAATCAACATGAATATTGAATGGCAATATATTTATCGTGCTATGGTTTATGAACTCTGGTATGTATGTCCCTTATATGATGCCACTTGGACTGTTCAAGGGCTTGAACTTACCGCTTTGGATAATAAAAACGCCCATGATATGCTTCAACGAATTATAGCTGTAAATAGCAGAATTAAGCACTTGTGGGGCGAAGATTCTAAGATATTGAATCGATACATGAATAATCCCATATGGTTCAATAATGCAATGTACACATTGGAAGAAGAGCTTAATAAGATAAATAAAACGTCAATATGTGAAGGTGAAAACTAATGGTTACCAATTTGACAAAAGAGCAGTTCATCGAAATATTGCTTGACACAGAAATCACCAACCCCACAGATTCCAATATTCTTCAAGTATTTTACTCATGCAAAAAACACAAAGCATCCGCAAGCGATGCAGGCAGGATGCTAGGATATGCAGGAAAAAGACCAGCAGGTCCTTTGAACTTGTGGGTTGGGCGTTACGCAAAACGCATAGCGTCAAAACACGATATTGACTTCTCTGTCAGGAAAAGCCAAAAGTACAAATTCTGGGATTTGTTTTTCGAAGGCGAGGATGACGGACATTCTTTTATTTGGAAGCTAAGACACAACTTGGTCGAAGCCCTTCAAGAAACCAACCTAGCTGGCGATTTCGATCAGTCGAACGAGATACCTGATAACATTGCGGACAAATTTCCGGAAGGAGCCAAGCGTTTAGTTTCGGTGAACGTGTATGAACGCAGTCCGCAGGCAAGGAAACGCTGTATTGAAAAGCATGGAACAAAATGCGCGATATGCGGTTTCGATTTCAGCGTGGAATATGGAGAGATAGGAAAAGGCTTTATTCATGTGCATCATTTAACCCCAGTCTATGAAATGAGCGGGGAGTATGTCGTTGATCCGATAACGGATTTTGTGCCGCTGTGTCCTAACTGTCATGCAATGATTCACAAAAATAAGAGCGCGTTGTCAATCGATGAATTGAGGCAACATTATAAAGAGGCACAAGGACGCAAATAGCGAACACAAGGAACCAGCGCATGGACATGTTGCAAAAAGGCGAAATCCTCATATATCAATCCGAAAGCGGAGATACCAAAATAGTAGGCGCGGATGTGTCGGTCATGAAAAAGTCCCAGTGTACAACCCCTTCATCCTACACTACATGTAGCGCACCTACTTTGCAAACAATTAAAATTTCAACCCTAGATGTTTTCAAAAGGAACACAGCAGTGAAGGACACCGAAATCTGATAGCGTATCAAGAAGCCCGGCCACACTATAACTAGGCCGCGATGTACGCATCGAGCACTTATCCCCGCGTTGCGGCTAGTGCACCACGAAAGCTAAATCCGTGGATACAAATGCCGCAGTCTGATCCTTGCGTCCGCCGTGGTGAACTGCCATCGCACCGTGGCTTTCTCGGCGTTCCGCTGCGCCACCCATGACCGTACCT
>Ga0209755_10003776_pt1 | contig 18578 bp, 9 predicted proteins | sample TergutCo191P1_FD_187301 | JGI IMG/M metagenome (GOLD analysis project Ga0209755, IMG submission 187301) | Cornitermes sp. P1 segment gut microbial communities from Petit-Saut dam, French Guiana - Co191P1 (SPAdes) (version 2) | ecosystem: Host-associated > Arthropoda: Insects > Digestive system >...
GCCCGGCAGTTCCATCTCAATTTTTCGGCTCTCTGTGGCGGAAAGATTCGCAAGCGTTATGTGAATTTCCGTTCCTTTCTGCGAAGCGGAAACATGCAAATCGGGAACCTGCGATTCTTCGGTTCCAATGCAGGATGCCTCAACATAACTTTCAATTAAATCAGCGTCCTGATGCTTTTTAAAAAGATCAAAAACATGATAAGTGGGCGTAAGAATCATTTTTTCCTTATCGGTCAAAATTACCGCCTGAAGAACATTTACCATCTGCGCGATGTTTGCCATTGTTACGCGATCACAGTGTTTGTTAAAAATGTTCAGTGTGGTTGCCGCTACAAGCGCGTCTCTCATTGTATTCTGCTGATAAAGGAAACCGGGATTTGTGTCCGGCTCAACATCGAACCATGTGCCCCATTCATCAACAATTAAACCGACCATTTTACCGGGATCATGCTGATCCATAATACGGCTGTGATTCGCGACAAGTTCATCCATAAAAAGCGCTTTTTTAAGCGTCGTGTAATATTCGGACTCTGTAAAATCCGTCGCGGAACCTTTTTTGCTCCATGAATGAGTGATCGTATAATAATGAAGAGAAAGGCCGTGCATATGGAGCCTTGCGTTACTCATCAATACGTCCGTCCATTTGTAATTTGTATCATTCGCGCCGCAGGCTATTTTATAAATTTTATTGCCGTCGTAGTTGCGGACATATGTCGCATAACGCCGGTATTCATCGGCGTAATACTCCGGGCGCATATTTCCCCCGCAACCCCAGTTTTCATTGCCGACGCCGAAGTATTTTAATTCCCACGGTTTTTCGCGCCCGTTTTGTTTCCGAAGTTCCGACATCGGCGAAACGCCGCCGAATGTCATATACTCGACCCATTCGCTCATTTCCTGAACAGTGCCGCTTCCAAGGTTTCCGTTTACATACGGCTGGCATCCAACCTGATCGCAAAACTCGAAAAACTCATGCGTGCCGAAAGAGTTATCCTCAACAACTCCGCCCCAGTGGGTATTAATCATTTTTTTTCGTTTTTCTTTCGCTCCGATTCCGTCTTTCCAGTGATACTCATCGGCGAAACATCCGCCCGGCCAGCGAAGCACAGGCAGCTTGATGTGCTTTAACGCTTTTACAATGTCGCTTCTCATTCCTTTGACATTCGGAATGGAAGAATTTTCCCCGACATATATTCCGTTGTATATGCAGCTTCCAAGATGTTCGGAAAAATTCCCGTAAATCTCTTTGTTGATTTTTGCGCCTTTTTTGGCGGCGTTAATTATTAGTTTACTCATAATATTATAATATCATGAAATTGAGGATTTTTGCTATATTTGGTCCGCCGTCATTAATCATCGTATGTAATTGACATATATGTAATTGTCGCGATAGCTCCTTCGTTGCTGCTACCGGCTAAAGCAATAGCAGGATGCCTATATTTGCCAACATTTTTAAGATCAGGGTGGAGGATGTCGGCTTTAACATCTACAATTCCATCATATATACCAACTTTTGAACCCGAACCTACAGGTGTAGCGTTCTCATCTTCAACAATAACAGTAACTCTATAAAATCCAACATAATTATCATTGATATCATAAGATAACTTATAAGTAAGTTCGTATTGCCCGTTAGGCGCCGCCAATTCAGGGAATAGCGCTGTACCAAGGTGAGCTCTGGCTGCGCCGCCGATTCCTGCGGTTGTATACCATGCGCGGTATGCACCAAAATGCATTTGAAGCGGACCGTAGTAGCGTAAAAGATTGCTCGGGATGGTTGCGGTATTAGAAGGCATATTTTCCTGAGCGGGCGGTTCGACCATTACGCCATAACTGAATCCTCTGTTGTCAGTATCATTTATTCTGTTGTACCTGACCTTCAGTTCCCATGTAAATTTACCGGCAATAGGGATTGATGTATGAACAAATGTCGCTCCATCTATACGCCCGTTTGTATTCCCGCCTGCGTTCCTGAGCGCAACGCTGCCTGTAAATTCATATTTATTTGTACTACCGACACGCGCAAGCGTTACAGCCGGAGAATTGGCAGAAGTTCCTGTCCTCCAAATACCGTTAGCGGTTGTTAAAGCGTTCGGGGTCGGAGGATCAGCGAACTCTGGCACTTCTCGTTGATTCTTTACAATCATTCCTATTGACGCAGGAAGGACATACGGTGTTACTGTTATTTGTAATGTATCAAAAACAGAATTATCTATATAATCCGTTGCGGTAATAGTAACCGTTCCGGCATTCTTTCCTGGGGTTACAAGACCTGTAACAGGATCAACATACGCGATTAAATTATTAGAACTTGACCATCTTGGTCTTCCAGCGAATGTAGCGTATTCAGGAAAAATTGATGCTGTAAGCATTAACCTCTCCGCATCATTAAAATTAATTGTAGTTCTTACGGGAGTATCAATTTTAATTGAATCCGCTGTTATAATGTTTTCATAGACATTTACCTCAAACACATCTGATACAAAGCCATCCGCTCTGGCGATAATATATGAAGTCCCTGGATTGACTGGAGTTACAAGACCAGTAGAGCTCACTATCGCAATTGATTCATTAGAACTATACCATGTTATAGGTCCATGATCTGCGTTATCAGGAATTACTTTTGCGCTCAACTGCATTGGATTATTATATAGATTGAGTCCGAATACTTTCGGAGATTGAGACTGTTCTTCAATAATAATTCTTTCAGCCCATATATCAGGCATGCCCATTTTAATATCCGCGTAAAAGATTTCAGCTTCGCTTATATATTCTCCTGCTTGTCCTATAACCATAATACCGGGATGGAAGTTAACTCCATTAAAAAGACGATCAGAAACCGGATAGTTCTTTAACTGAGCGCCCGTCGTTATACCGTTTAATACAGCGGAAATACCGGTATCAAGATTAATCATCCTCATTGAATAAGTTCTTTCAGTGGCATTCCATGAAACAGCGATTTCAACAGGAGTATTTATATTTCCAACAAGAATGTTATTTATTCCTCCGTCTTCATGAGCATCCCTGAAACTGCCGTCAATATTATCTGTGAATTGCCATACCGCGGCTGTTCCGCATCTCATTCCCCCAATAAAAGGTAATTCATTTCTTGTTAATTCCGGAATTTGACCAGGATAGCCACCTAGCTGGTACATTGGAAGCGTAGGATCAAAGGGATCAACAAACACGCCGACAGCGACGCCGTTTCTCTGACCGCTTGTATAACCAAAATCGGAATTTCTAAGATTGAGTCTTACAGTCCATGTAAACGACTGCTCATTGCTTATAGGGTTCATTAAGTAAGAAATAGTCGCTCTGCCGATACCCGCGCCATTAACTGTACTGGATAAAAAGGGGACACCGGTATTAGGATTTATACCTATATACCTGTCGCCACCTCCGTTATTTGTAAGAATTGCGGGTAAGCTTGATGAATCATAAACGTCAAACAATTTTGGAGTTTCAGGCGATGCGCCATAACCGGCGTTACTAAGATTCCTTACGATCATCGCCCCGCCTGATTCATTATCAAATTCACTGACATTAATAAATACAGAGCTTGCTTTATCGCTGTCAAATAAGCTTTGCACGGTAATGACTGCCGAGCCGACGGCAGCCGCGGCGGCCAAACCTGAATCTGAAACCGTTGCTATACTTGTGTCGCTTGATACCCATGTGAAACCATTATTTATCCATTCCCAATCGGGTTCAGATACTATGGAAAGCTGGGCCTTATACGCCGATGAGTACATATCCGGCAGCTTAGCCACCGATCCTGAAGTATACAGATTCCGGGTTCCCTGAGCTATAGAAATTTTATGTTCGGCAACGGTTATCTTAATCCGGTTTGATTCGCCTTCTTCGGTATCGCCGATAACAACGTAAATATACGCAGTCCCGATGCCTACAGCGGTTACAAATCCGTCCATATCGATTAAAGCGGCATTAGGATTTGTTGAAACCCAATAAGCACTGCCTTCTAAGCCGCCTGTTGTGTTTATGTGAAATTGTTTTTCACGGTAGTTGTAGTTGTTTAATAAAAGCTGCACAGATCCGTCTTCAGCGACATTAATCTCGGACGCCGCGGAAATTTTTATCAATGTCCAGGGAATATCCTTAGAAGGCAGATCAGGCGGTACGCCCGCCTTTTCCCGCAGGGTTTCAATATCGTCTCCAAGAAGGCAGCCTGCGATAAAACCAATAAATAAAAAAGCGGTAAAAAAGAATAACGCGCGCGCGGCTTTTGACGCTAAGAATGTTTTAACTTGTAAATATTTTGTTATGCGCATATTTTCTCCTTATTCGACGCGGATAACATAGCCAAGAGAAACCATATGGCTGGCGGAATTAAAATCTGTTTTAAGAGTGTATGAGATATTAAAGAGATTTCCAATATTAACGCCTGCTGTAAAGTTATACGCAAAAACATTCAGGTTGGCTGTGCCGTAGGAATAAAATGTATAACTTCCTCTCATAAATCCTAAACCGGCGCTGAAAAAGAATCCGCCTTTTTCCTGAAACGGGATAAAAATTCCGGCTTTAATAAAAGGATATATTGAGTAATATTTTTCCACATCTTCATAAACGCTGAAAAAACCAAGATCAAAACCTAATTCCATGAAAGCATAATTAAAGGGAGCGATAGATACGTTTATAGAAGCGACCAGCAGCGGATCGACAAAGGAAGTGCCGATCGAAAGACCGAGAGTATTATATTTTTTAGATTGACCTGTAAGAATTTTTAGCTGCTTAGGCGGTTCTTCAATAATTTCCGCGGGTTCTTCCTCACTCTCTTTTTCGTGCGTTAGCTGCCTAACAGACGAATAAGCGTCATCAGCGGCATGTAACGCTTCATGGCGTAATCTGTTTTGCGCCGCTGTTTCTTCATGTCCGGGAGAACCGGGAAGCCTGAAGCCGGTTTCATTATTGCGGTTAAACTGCCAGCCGATTGAAATGCCCGGCCGTATCGCTGTTTTTAAATTATCCTCAAAAAATATGTATATTAAATCCATTCCGGCTTCGGCAAATAAATCTTTCCAAATAAAATACTGAACCGATACGCCGGTGTTTACCGCAAAAGCAACACCGGGCTGCCGCCTGTATTCATAAGTATTTGAAACGCCGATGCCGGCGCGGAAATTAATCTGCCAGTTATCTGACAATAAACGCTGATAATGAATATTAAAAAATGCATGGCTGAGCAGGGCAAAATTGATATAAAACGGCACTAACTTATCGCGGTTTTTGTGTTCAAGAATAAAAAGGTCCAGCTCTATTCCAAGTTTATTTTTGCCCCAGCGGTTCGGAAAATACGCGTAATTCATTTTAAATCCAATGGGATTAAACTCATCAAAATACCGGTAGTCATTACCTTGATACATTCCGTATCCGCTTCCGTAAAGATCAAAGCCGGAAAAAGGTATCATAGGAGACCATCCGAAGGATATTAAATGCTCAGAAACCGGAAGCTGCGTTACCGGTACAGAATAATCTTCGCCGCGCGATATGCCTTCGGCTACTTCCGTATAATGGAACCATCTGCCGAACTGCCAGCCAAGAGCGATAGACGGAAAGAACGAAAGATGATTTAAAGGAAAATTTTTATCAAACGAAATGGTATATTGCGTTTTAATTCCGGCTTCAAGAAACAGGTTTTTTAAGAAAAAGAACTGCGATGAATAACCAAAATTAATATCAAGCGGGATTAGATTGCTGTTGGGAAAATCATTGTATAACTGGTTTATTCCGGCTCCAAAGCGAATATTATGTTTCCAGCGTTCTGTCAGGTGCAACTGCCAGAGAAAATCCAGCGACGCGCCTTTTAATGAGCCAAAGAAACGGGAAAGACCCGGCTCATTATTTTGCTCATACCGGAACCTGTCGTAATTATCAGATAAAAAATACAGTTCCAATTCCAGGCCGAAATTATGTGTTTTAGACTCAGAAGGCAGCCAGCCTAAACGGAAATAAAAACCAAGCGGATTAAAGACATCCAATTGCTGAATATTTCTGTAAGAACCGGTCTGGTCATTCCATACATTGATTCGTGAATTTTCAATATCAAAAGCCGCTATCATCGGAGAGTAGCCAAAAGAAAAAGTAAAATCGGATCTTTTTCTGCTTACATGCACTTCGCCGAATACAGACCAAAGCCCTCCGGGATTGCGGATAAATATTTCATAAACGCCCTGCTTAAGCGATCCGCCGGAAAAATTTAAGCTTGCCGTGTTGCCGGTTACTTTTACGCGATACGGAATAATAACATCACTGCGGCTTTCAAGAGGCACTCCGAGCCAATTTATATTTGATCCTTTCTTAACAAGCGCAAATTCGGAATAACTGAAAAAGTTGCTTCCATGCACAATTAAAGTTCCGTCAGGATCAGTCATTTCATAATATAATCCGTAAAAAGGCTGATAACTATCTATCACAGGTTCGACAATCGGAAAAACCATGAATTCCTGCCATTCAGACATCCCTATCAGCAATGTCATCCTGTTATACGCAAATACTTTATAGCGGTAAAATCCCGCTCTTAACGATACGATAACATAATTTTCACCGGTATCGATTTTTTCAACAAACGTTGTCGTTCCATTGTCGTTAATCAGCTCAATCTCAATTTCGTATTTTCGGGCATCGTGTACGGCAGGAAATATAATCGTTTGAAAAACCTGTAAACCTTCATTTGTCACAGCGTATGACGTATGATTTGTTTCCTGCGCGTTTAAAAATAAAACAGGCATAATAAAAAACAGCAGAATAAGCGTTACGCGCTTTTTAAAAGCCGCCCTATAGGCCGCGGTATAATTAGCGGGTCCCATATAAATACCCCGGGTTAGTTGTCGGCAGAGTTCTGATCGACGGCTCTCTTGAGCTTACTGTGAATATATTTGAAGAAGAAGGCAGCACTCCCCAGTATCCGGCGCTGTCTCTTTCGTAGATTTGCCACACATATCTGCCTTCCGCAAGGCTGCCGGGATTATTCATTGTATAAACGCCGCTGTTTACCGCGGTAAGCGGAACAACAAGTTCACCGCTTGAATTGTAAATCGCGACGCGGTATTCGCCGGAATTTCCATTCCATGTAAAATCTATTGAAGAGGCTTCCTGCAACTGCCATCTTGACAGCTCATAATTACTGGTCGGATAAACATCGCTGATTGACCCGGTTCCCGACACCCGCATAAGCCGCGCGAGTATTTGTTCAGGCGTTTCATGCACCGGCAATGGCGGCGGCGTATACTCTGGTTCCGGTTCGGGTTCCGGCTCCGGTTCGGACTTGGGTTCCGGCTCAGGTTCAGGTTCCGGTTCAGGAGGCGGAGGCGGCGCTGTTACAGTAACTGTTACGCTTGCCGTCCTTGCCGCGTCAAATACCGATGTCGCAAAAACATAAAGGGTTCTGGGAATTTCGTTAGCTGAAATTGTCAGCAATCCGTTTGAGCTGATATTCGTTCCCGGCGTAACAGCTCCTGTTCCCGCCGCGTTTGAGCTTACTCTCCATGTTACCGCCGTGTTAGGATTATTGGCGCCGGTTACCGCGGCTCTGAACTGGATTGAACTGCCGCTCTGCGCTGACTGATTTGCGGGCGTTACGGTTACGCTTGTTACTACCGGCGGCGGCAGCGTTACGGTAACAGTCGCGCCGACTGTCTTTGTCGTATCAAATACCGATGTTGCGAAAACATAAAGGGTTCTGGGAATTTCGTTAGCTGAAATTGTCAGCAATCCGTTTGCGTTAATGTTCGTTCCCGGCGCAACAGTTCCGGTTCCCGCCGCGTTTGAGCTTACTCTCCATGTTACCGCCGTGTCCGGATTATCTGTGCCGGTCACCGTAGCGCGGAACTGGACAGAATTGCCGGTCTGCGCTGACTGATTTGACGGCGTTACAGTTACGCTTGTTACTGCCGGTACAACAGGCGGCGGCTCGGGCTCCGGCTCAGGTTCCGGCGGAGGCGGTTCAGGCTGCCGTTCAGGTTCAGGATCGGGCAGAGGCGGCGGAGCCTCGGGCGTAGCGATATAAACTGAAAAATTTCTTGAAGCGGAGACAGAAGGAGCGGCGCCGCCTAAAGCGGAGACTCTCCAATACCATGTTCTTCCATCTTCAAGAATAACATCCGGTATCGGAAAATAATTTAACGATACATTCTGACTTATGATTGTATTTTGAAAAACAGGGCTGTTAGAAATTTCTACAAGCCATGATTCCGCTCTTGAATCGTGGCTCCAAAGCAGCGCCTTGCTGCCTATGCCCGGATCGATAAATACATTGTCATTATTCTGAGGGGAGATTAGCTCCGGCGGAGCCAGCACAGGCCTTTGGCGGACAATTGAAAATTCATTTACGCCCGAAGGAGGCATGGAACCGATGATCCAGTTTGGTATAACGGGCGTTATGCGCCAATACCAGTTTCCGGGTTCCAAACCGCTGATAACGGCATTAGCACCGCTTACGCTGCGGGAAACAACCGGGCCGCTCATATTTGAATTTTCAGAAATTTCAAGAATATAAGATGAAACGCCTTCCGCCGCTGTCCATGAAAATGAAACGCCTGCGCTTGCGGCGTCGGCGGGCACGGTTAATAAAGACGCGTTTACAGGCGATACAAGAACCAAAGGCGGCGCCGCGATTACTTCCAATGTGCCGGAAGGAAAAATATTATTCGCAGGCCCGCCGCTTCCGGCGGTAACAGGATACGCGCGCCAGAAATAACTGCCGCCTTCCATATGAACGACAGCAGAACTGCCTCCTGACTCCGCGGATGCGGCGATATTATTAAAACTGCCGTCTCTGGATATTTCGACAACTACATGAGTATCGGAAGTAAAGTTAGTCGTGTTCCATGTGAAATTTACAGGTATCGTCCGCCCCGCTTCACCTAACACCCTCGCCGAATAACCGAATGATGTAACCGCGATTAACGGTCTTAACTCGCGCTGTCCTCCCGCGTCGATTGCGAGAATATTTCCGGTTTCAACTTTTTCGCCGTCGAAGACAGCCTCGCCTTCAACCACAGAAATGCTGAAACCGCTGTCTCTGCTCATGTTTAAATTCGCGTGGCCATCAACTATTATTTCTGAAGTCCCTGAAGTAATTACGACGGTATTTACCGATTCGACTTCCATGCGTCCGCCGGAGAAATCAATTCTCGCGCCATCAGTATCGCTGTAAAATATTTGAATTAAAGTATTTTCGTTTAACGTAAGGAAAGTAACCTGATCCTTAAAAGTAAGAACAGCTTCCGAAAATTCGATAGTGCGGATAGTATCGCCGTTATAAACCGGAGCGTCTTCCCTCAATCTGTCCCATACGACACGGTCGATAAATTTGCGTTCCGCGGTGCGCTTTTTAAAAATAATTGTCCCGACAGGCTCTTCATTCAATTTTGTCAGCGTCCGGTTGTATTCCTGCCAGAAAGCCGACCCTGAAGCGATGGATCCGGCTAAACAAAAAAGGATGACCGCTAGATCAACCGCCTTGAATCTTGAACTTCTTTTCTTCGGCATCTGTGTCAACCTTGCTTAAGTCAGGAGGAGTAATATTTAAAAGCGTTCTGACTTCATCCAGCGTCTTTGGACCTTGAGCGTTTCTCATATTTACAACAGCAAACATCCTTACAGGTTTTTCCTTGCCCTTCACCGTAACAGGAGGCATTTCTTCCGTAATAAATTTATCACCGATAAATTTCCATGTATCCTCCGTGATCAGAATATCCGTGCCAAGAGGTTTGTTAAGCGCTTCGGTGCGGCTCGCGAGGTTAACAGGATCGCCGATGACTGTATATTCCATGCGCTGTTCGGAGCCAATCTGCCCGGCTGTCACAACACCGGTATTAAGGCCGCAGCCGATTCGTATTTCAGGATTGCCGGGATCGTCTTTTTTGCGCTTTTTATTTAATTCGTGTAACGCGTTACGCATCATTAAAGCAGCTTTAACGCCGTTAAAAGCGTCCGCGGCAGGGCTTCCCGCGGAAAACGCGGTGCCCCAGTGAGCCATAACGGCATCGCCGATAAACTTGTCTACAACGCCGCCTGTCTTTTCTACGCAGTCAACCATATAAGTAAAATATTCATTCAGCCAATGAACAATGCGGTTTGAAGCGTCGTCTCTGAACGCTTTTGTAAAGTTTTCCGACTTTTCGGTAAATCCTCTGATGTCAGAAAAGAAAATCGTCGCGTGTTTTGGAAAGCCGCCCGGCTTTATTTCGCCTTTCATCGCGCGAACCGCGATATCCTTATTTGTAAAACGCCCGAAGATGTTTAACGCCCCTGTCATCTTGCCGAAACTTTCGGTTAACAGCCCGATTTCGTCGTGTGTTTTAGGTTTTAACTCCTGATCAAAATTGCCGCCGACAATCTCAAGGGCTGTGTCGGCAAGCAGCCGCAGGGGACTGCTGATCGTTTTGGAAAAAAACCATATCCCCATGATCGCTAAAGACAATACTGTTAATGTCAGAAAAATATTTTGTATAGTAACCCTTCTGACAGCTTCAAAAACAACAGTATGCGGAATGATGGTAACTACGGCAGTATCGGTTCCGTTAACCGGAAAATACGCGCCGAAATACATCGCGCCGGCATCGTCGGAATACGAAACCTGTTTGCCTGTCGTTCCCCTTTCCCGCAAAAATTCCGCGACAATCGAAACAGCAGAAAAATTTTCTCCGCCAAGAACAAGTTCATTCTCAGGATGAAGAAGCAGATCCCCCGATCCGTTGATTAAGAAACTGGTATTTGTCCCTGTCCCGAATGATTCAGAAAGATTATCCGGCATAAAGATCACTCTAACTGATTCATTGCCCCAGCTAAAAACCGCGCTTAAAAGAGAGAGCCTGAAAAAAGGCGACGCGTTAAAATAAGCGGTTCTTCCGGGAACCGCTGTTCTGGATGCCGAAGATAAAACAGAATTAAAATAATTTCTAATCTGGCTTGTGTTAATATTATTTGTGAACATGAAAGCTTCATTCGGGATAAAAATATTATTTCCGTCTCTTGCCACAAGCTCGATTGCCGCGATGCTTTTATTGTAGTTGAAAAATTCCCGCTCCATATCTGCATCACGGCTGACCTTGTGAACGGCTGAAAGACGATCCATCATACTCAGGTAAAGAAGGACAGCTCCCTGTATAGAAGAAAAAGAGCCTTCTGTCTGGGAACCTGCCTGACGGTTTATGGTAAGGTTATTATATTCCGCTGTGCGCTGCACATCGCCAGTGCTGATAAAAGAAACAAGGGCGATAACAGTTCCAAGCGATAAAAGAAGCAGAATTGAAATAATAATAATCAGTTTTGCGCCTAAGGGAAATTTAATGCGTGTCTTTGTTATATCTTGCGCCATTCCTCACCTCAGAAAATTACAAAAAACTTTTTATATAAAAATCTACTATAATATTGGAAGTTTAGGATTTTCTATGTTTTAAGTCAATAGGGACTAATTTTAAAAAATGATAAAATTCGCCAAAAATACATGAAATAATTACATGGTTATACTATTTTTCTTTCGGCGGCGATACGAATCGCGTCGGGCAAATTCTCGGCGCCAAGTTTCATATAGATATTATTAACCAGCATTTTTACAGTATTGATCGAAAGATTGCGCCCCGCGGCGATTTCTGTCCTTGAAAGACCGTGCGAAAGATCCATCAGGATTTCGCTTTCACGCGGAGAAATAACCACTCCTTCCAAAACATTGTTTGCCTGTTTGTATTCGGCAATAACATGCGCAAGCCGCTTCGCGTAAGACGCCGATTTCCGGTTGATTTCGATAAGCCACGATTCCGGGATACCGCCTGATTTCTTTAAGGCAAAAGAAGTCAGCGTGCGCATATCTTTTCCAAGTTCAATAAACGGCATTTTAATATCATTGCCCGCGGCTTCATTGTAAGCTTCTTCAAGAACAGCATAAGATTTTTCATGGTTTTTCATTTTGTAATAAATGCAGGCTTCCATCGCGAACATTTCGATTCGTCCGAATAAATACGATTCTCTTTTCCTCATATCCTTTATATACGAAAGCAAAGAACTGTAATTTCTTGACATATAACAGTAGCGGGCTTTCATTTGATTGGCGTAATTTTCCACAAATCCGGTGTGAGCGTAAAGCGAAAAATTTTCTTTTAGCCAGTCCGGGGCTTTATCGGGAAAACCAAGAACGCAGTAATACCAGCAAAGCGAAATATCGTAATCAATAAAACGGTTAAAGTACATGACATCCGCGATATTCTGTTTCATCTCAATAAGCGCCTGCTGCGTTTTCTGGTAATTACCCTGCAAAACCGCTATCCGCAGAGTATAAAACAGCGCTCTGTGAATTACAGCGGAGCTGCCCATTTTACGCGCCAAATTTATTCCGCTCATGATGGACGCTTCGGCAGCTTGAATATCTCCCTGATAAAACATTAATTCGCCCCAGGCAAGATCATCTTCTCCTGTTTCAAATCCGATAAAACATTTTGAAGCATGCTCACCGCAGCGAATCAACGTGTCAATATAATCATGAAGCGCGCCTTTTCTTGGTGAACCTACAGTGCTAATCCATGAACCCGGCGTCTTGATTATTAAATTGCCGGGATTAACGGGCTTGTCATAACATTTGCTTAGCTTTTCAAAATAAAGATCAAAATCATAATTATCGTTTGATACGCACATCAGCCTGCGCACGGTTGCCCAGCAGTAATAAACGCTGGCTAACGTGCTTCTTCTGAACGGATCATCGAAAGGCATATTAATATACCGCGCTTCATAAAAAGCCGCTTTTTCATGAGCTTCCTCAATATGTCCCTGGCAGATAATTGTTCTAAGGTGAGTAGACGCGAGATATGTGACAGTATCGAAAAAATGCAGAGGCGTTCTGTCAAGAATTTCCGCCGCGTAACATGAAATGTCATAAGGTATCTGCGCCGGAGACCCGATGAACATATGAACAATCGCTTTGTAGTCTCCGATTTTTTCGTAATACGACAGCGCGTCGATTTTAAATCCGTTTTGATTGCACCACTTTCCGGCGATTGTGTACGTTTCTTTTATTTCTTCGGGCAGCAAAAGCTCCTGTTTAGTTCCGAGAAATTCCAGAAACAGAGGATGAATTAAAAACGCGTTTATATAATGATCACGGCGCACATACGCGCTCTGCTTTTCAAGCTCGTCAACAACAGTAATATCATTTCCGGCAATCAGCGTAAGCAATTCGGCAGACAGATGATCGATAAGCGAAAGCCGCACAAGAAAATTCTGAAGACGCTTAGTAGTAATGTCCCAGACTTCAGTCTCCATAAATTTAAAAATATTTGTTTTCATCGCGTTACGCAAATATCCTTCATAACCGGGGGCTTTTTTATACGAACGCGCTATATAGTTAAGCGCGAAAGCCCATCCTTCGGTATCGCGCCAAATCGTCCTAAGGCTGTCGGGCTGAAGGGAAATCCCCTGTGTCCTGAAATACTGAGCAAGCTCGTCTTCTGAAAAACGCAGTTCGTCTTCGCTGACATTAAAAACCTGATTGGTTGAAACAAGACTCGCTATTTTAAGACGCGGAGTTGAACGGGAAATTAAAAAAAGAGTCGTACCAACCGGCAGAAGGCGGATTGCCTCCTCTACAAATTTAATCACAGCCGAATCTTCAATATAATGACAATCATCAAAGACAAACATTCTTCGTTTTTTATCCGTATGATTGCGCAAAAGAATCTGATATTGCTTTAATTTTTCTTCGGTATCAGGGAAGCCGAGTTTTGTTAATGATTCGGCGAACGGAAGATTTATCTGAGCCATGCAATGTGAGAAATTTTCCCAAAAACGTGCGCCTACATTATCACGTTCCGATAATTGAACCCATACTGTCGTAGATTGATATTCATGCACAAAATCGTGAACCGCCGTTGTCTTTCCGTAACCCGCTCCGGCGCATACCATAATCAGCGGATATTTCATCGCTTCCATAAACGCATGGTTTAACCGCGAACGTTTAAAATGATAATCGCCGCCAGTAACATCATCATAACCGGCAGGTACAGATACCTTCGCTGTAAGTATGATACCTGAATTACGGCGCGTTTGACTTGATTCTGACATTAAAAATTAATGCTGCTCCTTAAGAAAAAAATAATTGTAAGAATATTAAAACAATTTTAACTAAGTGATAATTATTTGTCAATTTATATATAATATTTTATTAATATTTATAAGTTGAATTATCAATATAATTAAATCTCACATAGTAAGCAATATTCCAAAGATTAAATCCGGGAAACTATTGGTATATATATAAGATAAGCAGATTGACACAAAAAAACAATTATAATAGATTAAAAAAAATCAGAGTTTAATGAATGATAAGGGCCGTAAAATCAATAATCATCCTATTAATAATCGCCGCATTATCGGGATGTTCAGGTGATTCCGGCGGGCTTACAATAAAAAACGGAACTTTAACTGTCGGCGTAGAAATTGGTTATCCGCCGATGGAATATATGGCTGATGACGGAATAACGCTCCTTGGTTTTGACATCAGCCTTGCCAGAGCAATCGCCGATACTATGGGATTAAAAATTCAATTTGTCGATACTGCGTGGGAAGGGATTTTGTCCGGCGTTAACGCGATGAAATATGACTGCATTATTTCATCGGTAACAATTCTTCCGGAGCGGCTTAAGAATTACAATTTCAGCAGACCGTACATTCAAACTAATCTTGCCCTTGTTACGCTTAAAAATTCCATTTACGATGTCCGCTCGCCAGATGATCTCTTTGGACTTGGCGTCGCGTATCAGGAAGCGACAACATCAAATTATTACATGCGGCGGCTTGGACAGGACGGACTGAAATTCACTGCCTATGAATACGACAAGGTAACGTATTGTTTTGATGAACTGCGCCTTGGCCGCGTTGACGCAGTCTTGACCGATTTGCTTGTCGCTAACGAATATCTTGCGCGAGCGGATATTTATAAAATTGTATGGCATGGCAGCGAAGAGATTTTCGGCGTCTGCATGAAAAAAGGAAACGACGCGCTTACAATCGAAATAGACAAAGCTCTTGACGAGCTTTTTGAAAACGGAACAGCGCTTCGAATTTCAAAAGAAACCTTTAACGGGATGGATTTTGTCTCGGCGGCGCGTCCGTAATATTATGGAAACAATTCAAAAAATTTTATCATGGACGCCGTATCTTTTAAGCGGTGCCGGAATTACAATTTCACTTACGCTTCTTTCCGTCAGCGCCGGTTTGATTTTAAGCGTTTTTCTCGCTATCGGAAAAATGTCAAAAAACCGCCTGATTAGTAAACCGTGCGGCGCTTATGTGTTCTTCTTCAGGGGAACGCCTCTTTTAATGCAGCTCCTTTTTATCTATTATGCGCTTCCGGTTATCATTCCGGCTCTTACCATTAACAACAGGTTTTTCGCCGCGTTTATCGCCTTTAGCCTTAATTCCGCGGCTTATTGCGCGGAAATAGTACGGGCGGCAATTCAAAGCGTCGATAAAGGTCAGTTTGAAGCGTCCCGCGCGCTTGGATTAAGTTACGCGCAAACTATGCGCCTTATCATTATTCCGCAGTCAATAAGAAGACTGATACCTCCTGTCGGCAATGAATTTATCATGATGCTTAAAGACACTTCGCTTGTATCGATAATAGCGTTAGTTGATATTGCGCGCGTCACAAGAAGAATTCAGGACGCGTCAGGCTCAATGCTTATTTATATTCCCGCTATGATTCTTTATTTGATAATTACCGCGTTTTTTAGTTTTATTTTTAACAGGCTTGAAAAAAAATATTCGGTTTACGGATAGATACCTTGCCGTATGAAAATATTTAAGGTAAAATTAACATATGAATATAGCGATTTTTACAGATTGTTATACGCCTCAAATAAACGGAGTAGTTACAGTCGTAAGGACGCTGAAAACAGAACTGCAAAAACGCGGTCATAATGTTTATATATTCACAGTCCAGCACCCAAAAGCGGAAGATACAGAAGAAGAAAACATAATCAGAACAAGCTCTATAAAATTTAAAAATGAACCGCAGCACCGTATAGGATTATTTATCGCGGAGCAGATGATAAAAAAAGCGAAAGCCCTTAATATAGACCTGATACACACGCATACGGAGTTCAGCCTTTATCTTGCTTCACGGATTGTAAGCAAGAAATTAAAAATCCCTTCTATTCATACGCTTCATACTTTTTATAAGGATTACTTAAATTACACGCCGTTCCTGATAGAGTTATATTTAAGAAATAATTTAGGGTCTTATTTACGAAGAATTTTCCGGAACCAGAAATGTATTGTCGCGCCGTCGATAAAAATAAAAAATTTCCTAAGCGAAATAAAAATCGGGCTTCCTGTACATATTGTGCCGAACGGAATCGACCTTTCGCTGTTTTATGAAAACTCGGAATTGATAAATACGGAAGCCCTAAGGTTCCGAAGGCAGCATAACATCAATGATGATGATAAATTAATAGTTTTTGTCGGCCGTTTGGGAGGCGAAAAAAATCTTGATACATTGCTTGAAAATTTCAAAGAAATTAATTCAAGAAAAAAAAATGTTAAATTACTTTTAGTAGGAGACGGCCCTGATAAAAAAGCTTTGCAGGAACGCTGCTTTGAGCTGGGGCTTTCGGAAGCGGTTATATTTACAGGTTATCTTCGCTGGCCTGATGAAATACGCCTTGTTTATAAAGCCGCCGATATTTTTATGAGCGCGTCGCACAGTGAAGTTCATCCGATTACTTTTATCGAGGCGATGGCGTCTGGGATTGCCGTTGTCGCCGCCTCGGATTCCAGCATAACCGGAATGATAATAAACGGCGAAAACGGATGGGCCGTGGATGATGATAAAACGCTCTGGAAAAAAGCCTTTGAAATATTATCGGACAATGAAAAAATAATAAAAATGGGGAAACGTTCGGAAGAAATTTCACATAACTACTCGGTTGAAAACTTTATAAATAAAATGCTCGTTATTTATGAAGAATACCGCAAACGGTAACGGCAAATGTCAGAAAATTTTTCAAAATTGGGAATAGCCGCGAATTTAATAAAAAAGCTCGAAGAACGCGGCATAACCGATCCTACCGATATACAAAAAAAAATAATTCCCTGTCTTTTTGCGGGAGAAAGCGTTTTTTTTTCGTCGGCGACGGGAACCGGAAAAACTTTCGCTTATCTGCTTCCGCTTTTAAGCAAATTACAGGAAGAAATTTCAACTAACAAACCTTCGCAAATAACCGGAATTTCCCCGAAAATACTGATACTTGCCCCTACTCTTGAATTATGTTCGCAGATTTCATCAGAGCTGGAATTTCTTTTGCAAAGCGCGCCTGAAGCAGACGCGGCAAATCAAATTCACTCGTCGCTTGTTATCGGAAGCGTTAATCCAAACCGGCAGATTGAATCTTTAAGAAAAAACAGGCCTGATATCGTCGTCGGAAACACGGGAAGAATACTTGCCCTTGCCAAAAAAGGAATTTTAAAATTAAATCTTGATGTTTTAATTCTTGATGAAGCCGACCGCCTTGTAAGCGATGAATTAACAGAAGAATTGACAGAGTTATGCAAAATGATCGCGCACAGCGGAAAAAAGAGCCCTGAAAGCCTGACAATCGCCGCATGTTCGGCGACAATGAATAAAAAAAACAGGGAAAAAATACTGCTTGCCGTTTTTCAATCTAATAAAATCAATATTCCGTTTATTGAATCCGGCGCAAATGAAATCATGAGAGACAAAATTGAACACTGGGCAATCTTCAGCGAAAGAAGGCGAAAAGATCAAACTCTTCGATCTTTATTAGCAGCGATGAAAACAAAAAAGAAGAAAATGAAAGCGCTTATTTTTACAAGCAGAAGCGACGAAGCCGGTTTTATCTTAACGCGCCTTCAGCATCACCATATTAACGCAGCAGGTCTTTTCGGAAAAATAAGTAAAAAGCCGCTGTCAAGTCAGGAACGAAGGGCGGCGCTGGACGCGTTCAGGCAGGGAAACATAGACGCGCTTGTGTCCACGGATTTAGCGGCGCGCGGCCTTGATATTCAAGGCATCACATTGGTTATCGCTCTTGATGTTCCGTCTGACAGCGAAGTTTACATTCACCGCTGCGGCCGCACAGCGCGTGCCGGCAAACGCGGAATAATGGTTACAATCGGCGATGAAACACAGATGCGGCTTCTTGCTTTATTGGAAAAAAAATTAAAAATAAAAATCCAGCCAAAGGAGCTTCATTACGGCGAGGTCTGCGCTCCTTTGCCTGTTGAAAATGAAGAATAATAAATATCAGCTAACGGATAGTTCAAGCTCTCTAATTGTTTTTAATGTTAATGAACCGGTTCTTAGCTGTTCTTTGACATAGGCGCTGTATAACTTGTCATAAACGGCGATATGCCCGAAAACCCAGTCTTTTAATGTGAGAACAAAATTGTTAGGCACAAATTTTTTGCCGTCTTTAAATTCATCTGCGGCTTCCAGAATATTTCTGACAAGATCATCATGCATTTTTTTATGATTATTATAAGCGGGATAATTAATCGCGTTTAAAAGCTTTAATTCCGCGGTAAAATGAAAACGCACATATTTAACCATA
>Ga0209755_10003777_pt1 | contig 18569 bp, 12 predicted proteins | sample TergutCo191P1_FD_187301 | JGI IMG/M metagenome (GOLD analysis project Ga0209755, IMG submission 187301) | Cornitermes sp. P1 segment gut microbial communities from Petit-Saut dam, French Guiana - Co191P1 (SPAdes) (version 2) | ecosystem: Host-associated > Arthropoda: Insects > Digestive system...
ATTACTTCTTTTGCGCCGCCAAGCATTTCATCCGAACCGCTTTTTACATGACTGGTAATTTCTGTAATTTTATTAATACCCTCAAGAATTTGTCTGCTTCCCGTTTGCTGTTCTTCCATTGAATTGCGGATATTTTCTTCCTGATCCGCTACAACCTGTACGCTTGAGTCGATGGCTTCAAATTTTTCCAGAACATTATCTGCTGACAGTTTTATTTTATCTATGGCGCTTTTTATTTTCTTTAAAACCTCGCTGATTGTTTTTGACTGGTGGCTGGAATTTTCCGCAAGTTTGCGAATTTCACCGGCGACAACGGCAAAACCCTTGCCTGACTCTCCGGCGTGAGCCGCTTCAATTGCGGCATTCATCGACAGTAAATTAGTCTGGCTTGCAATATTTTCCATTACAGCATTAATATTCAGAAGACCTTCGGATTCACGGGCTATTTCCTGAATATCCGCCAATACTGTCTGCAAACCTGTGCGGCCTTCTTCCGACGCTTCTTTTAAACTCTGCACATTAGCGGCGTTTTTAAAAAGCGTATCTGTAACAGAGCGCGTATTTGCAACCATTTGCTCAATGGCGGATGAAGCCGCTAAAATATTACTGCTTTGGCTTTCAACTTGTTTGTTAAGCCTGTTGATATTTGATACCACCTGTTCCATGGTCGCCTGAGTCTCATTGACGCCGGCGCTTTGGTTAATAACACTGGATTGAATGTTTTGAATGTTGCCGGCAATCTCGTTAATCGCCGCGGCGGTTTCGCTCATATTGCTGGAAAGATCGTTTCCGGTATCCGTAAGAGAGTATGTTTCATTTTTAATACTAATAATAAGCCGTTTAATTTTATCAAGAGTTAAATTGAAATCGGCTGCCAATTCGCCGATCTCATTTTGATTATTAAGATTGATACGTTTTGTTAAATCTCCGTCGCCCAGAGATATTTCTCTTAAAATTAAATGGATATCTTTAAGCGGGGTAAAAATCTTCCGCATAAAAAATAAAAGCAGCAAAAGCCCAAAAGCCACATATATGCCGCCGAATATTATTTGCGTTTTTTTGCTTTCTTGAATTTCACTGTACAAGTGCTCCCCGTCAAAATCACATGCGGCAATTCCAACGATCTGATCTTTGGAATTTCTAATGGGGGTATATACGGAAATCAGCCAGCCCCATCCTTCATAAAACACCAGAGCGGAAGCCGCGGTAACGCCTTCTTCGTATGCTTTTTTAAACGCGGGATCATATCCGGTTGTATCATCTTCTTCGCCAAGATGGGAAAAATGTTCTTCATCGTCAGGTTCGGCGCTGCCGTCAATTATAAATCTCCAAATGCCGCCTCTTCCGGGCGCCATTGTGTAGAGGTAAAGACAACCTGTGTATCCCTTTAATTGAAAAAGATGCTGTCTGGTTTCTTCATAAAAAGGATCGCTTTCATCAAGCGATTTAGCCAGAGCTTCAAATAAGTCGCCGTCTACAAAAGAAGCGGCTTTTTCTACTATTTGAAAACCTTGATCGGTAAATGTAGTAACAACGGCGTTTGATAATTGTCTTATACCCATTACAGCGGTAATTACGCTTATAGCCACGATGAACGCAGAAAAAAGCGTTATAAACAAAAACTTTAAAGACCGATGAATTTTCACTAATACAATCCTTATTTACTATAGTACCACAAAACGTAAGAATTTACAAACCCGGTTTATCAGCCGTTTTGTGAATAACGCTCCAAAAAACGCTTCATTCTGCCGCTGGAAGGGTTATCCAACAGCGAAGGAGGACCGTATTCAACCACAACGCCTTCGTCCATGAACAGAATTGTGTCGGCGACTTCGCGCGCGAACTGCATTTCGTGCGTTACAATTATCATTGTTGTTTTTTTATCAGCAAGGCTGCGGATTACTTTCAGCACTTCGCCTGTCAATTCAGGGTCGAGAGCTGAAGTAGGCTCGTCAAAACATAGTATGTCAGGTTTTAAAGCGAGCGCTCTCGCGATTGCCACGCGCTGCTGTTGTCCGCCGGATAATTGATGAGGATATAAATCCTGTTTAGAAGCTAATCCTATTTGATCGAGAAGCTGAATGCTCTCTTTTTGTATATTGTCCAGTATATTTTTTTTATTATTTTTGTAATCCGGTAATTTTTGCGCCGCAAGTTCTCTTGCAAGCGATACATTTTTAAGAGCCGTGTGCTGCGGGAACAAATTAAAATTTTGAAACACAAGCCCAAAGTGCAGTCTTTTTCGGCGGAGAACAGATTCTTCGTAATGAATATTTTCACCGCAGTCAATCAATGTTTCGCCGCGGACAATTATCCGCCCCGCGCTTGGCTTATCAAGAAAATTTAAACAGCGTAAAAGCGTCGTCTTTCCGCTTCCGCTTGAACCGATGATAGCGAGAACTTCGCCTTCGTTCAAAGAAAAACTGATGTCGTTTAAAACTTCGGCGGAGCCAAAATGTTTAGCCAGTGACTGCACTTCCAAAATTGCCATTTTTTTACGCCTTAAAATAACTTAATCTTTTTTCGGCGTATCCAAACAACAGCGTAAGGATCCCGACAAACAATAAATAAAACGCGCCCGTATAAAACAGAGGCCAGATAATCGCTCTTGTCGCGGCAAAAGTTTCCGCTACCCTTATAATTTCTATAACCATGATCACGCGCGCAAGAGCCGTGTCTTTTACAAGCGTAATAATTTCGTTGGACATTGGAGCTGTTATCCGTTTTATAACCTGAAGAAGAATGACGCGGAAAAAAATCTGCATCCTTGTCATTCCCAGAACATACCCAGCTTCGTACTGACTGTGGGAAATGCTCTCGATCCCGCCGCGGTATATTTCGCTGAAGTAGCAGGCGTAGTTAATGGAAAACGCGATTATAGCCGCGTTGATACGCGACGATATCGGCGCGCCGAAAATAAATCCCGGCACGTAAAAAACAATAAAAATCTGGAGCATCAGGGGAATACCTCTGATGCACCAGACAAAAATTTTAACAATGAATCTGAGCGGTTTTATTTTTGACATTGACCCGAACGAAATTATCAGACCAAGAGGCAAAGCAAACAAAAGGGTCAGCGAAAAAATAAGACACGTTACCTGAAAACCCTGAAGTAACCTTAACGTTACCGCCCAGAAATCCATTAGAATAAATTATCCCCTGAAGTTTGTATCAAGAATGATAGTGTCTTCAAGTTTATATTTTACCGCCAGGTCCCACAATTTTCCTTCGTCGTCAAGTTCTTTAAGCGCGTTGTTTACTTTGTTTCTAAGATCGCTTCCTTTTTTAAAACCGACAGCGTAAACTTCGTAATCCAATTGGATGTCCGCGATCATTAAATCGGAATAGTCGCCTGAACCGGCAAGCCTTTTGGCAAGAAGAACATCAACCATCGCAAAATCGACAGCGCCTGATTTAACTTCAAGGAACGTATTGATCTGCGCGGGAGAACCGACGATTCTGCCTGAATCGCCGATCACTTCTTTCGCGGCAGTTTCACCGGCGGATCCGCTTTCGGCAGCTACAGTCTTGCCGACTAAACTGTCGATATTGCTTATTTCACCTGCTCTCGCGGATCTGATAACGACGCACTGCTGATTTAGCATATAACTGTAACTGAAATCGACCATGGCGCTTCTTGGCACTCCGTTCTCCGAAGAGTTAGCGGTAAATCCGTTCCAGATCGCGTTGATGGTACCGGCTTCCAATTCATGATATTTGTTAGCCCATTCAATCTCCTGAAATTCAACCTTCATGCCCAGTTTTTCACCGACGAGCTGCGCTAGCTCAGTATCAAAACCGGTCCAGTTTCCGGCGGCATTTCTGTAATTCATAGGTTCATATTCGGTAACGCCGCAGACGAGCTTGCCTTCAGTCTTGCCGCTGCATGATGTAAAAAATACCATCCCCGTCACCAGAAGAACTGTCAATGCTAAACTAATAATTCTTTTCATAAAGTTTCCCTCCTTAATATAAATAGGAAATATATTAATAGTTTATAGTATTAATAAGAATGATACAAGTAATAATATACCGCGTCCACTTTACATAATGCCTCTATAAATGTTATACATATAAATACCCATTATGAATAATTTTATATTTACAGTTGAAGCCGAAGCGTTTGAAGGCGTTAAAAGAATAGCGAAGAAAGTAGCGGCTGACTTTGAAAAGGTTTGCGGCAATCTTCCCGAAATTTTACAAACTCTTCCAAAAGAAAATCAGGAAAATTCCGTGATTTTCGCAACATTAGGAAAAAGCCCTATTGCGGACGCTTTTATAAAAAGCGGTAAAATCGATCCGTCATTCGTCGCCGGTAAAAGAGAGGTTTATCAAATTAAATATATTGGTAAAACTTTGCTTATTCTCGGAAGCGATAAACGCGGAACAATTTACGGGATGTTCGCGTTGTCTGAATTTATCGGCGTTTCTCCGCTTCACTTCTGGGGTGACGCGGAACCTTCGCGCAGGAAAAATATTGAGATAACGGACAGGATCGAAACAATTTCCAAAGAGCCAAGCGTTAAATACCGCGGATTTTTTATCAACGATGAATGGCCGTGTTACGGCAACTGGACTTTCAAACATTATGAAGGTTTTACTTCGGACATGTACGACCATGTGTTTGAGCTTTTACTGCGTCTTAAAGGCAACTATTTATGGCCAGCGATGTGGACATCCTGCTTTCCGCTTGACGGTCCCGGAGACGCTAACGAAGAACTGGCTGACATTTACGGCGTTGTAATGGGCGCGTCACATCACGAGCCATGCCTTCGCGCAAGCGAGGAATGGGACAAGGTAAGAGGACACGAATCCATTTACGGCGATGACTGGAATTATTATAAAAACAAAGACGGTCTTTTAAAGTATTGGGAAGACGCTCTTATAAGGAGCGGCAAGTACGAAAAAATTATCACAATAGGCATGAGGGGAGAACGCGACAGTTCAATGCTCGGCGACAATTCATCTTTAAAAGAAAATATCGATTTATTAAAAGACATTATTAAAAACCAAAGAGAACTTATAAAAAAACATGTTAACCCTGACATCAACAGCGTCCCGCAGGTGCTGGCTCTTTACAAAGAAGTTGAAGAATATTTTTACGGCGGAGAAAACGCCGAAGGCTTAAAAGACTGGAGCGAGCTTGACGGCGTTACCTGTATGTTATGCGAAGATAATTTCGGTTTTATGCGCACGCTGCCCACGGAAGAAATCAGAAACCGCAAGGGCGGTTTTGGAATGTATTATCACTTTGATTATCACGGCGGACCTGTTTCTTACGAGTGGATGCCTTCTACATCGTTTGAAAGAACATGGGAACAAATGTCCATGGCGTACGATTACGGAATAAAAGATATTTGGATTGTAAACGTCGGCGATTTAAAATTCAACGAGACTTTGTTGGCGTATTTTATGGAACTCGCTTACGATTTTAAAAAATGGGGGACAAGCGCGCCTAACAGCATAGACAGTTATACGTCAATGTGGCTGGAAAAAACATTCCCTAATACGACAGCCAGGATCCGTGAAAAGATGGCGAAAGTTTTTCACGGGTATATCAGAATGAACGCGGCAAGACGCCCGGAAGCGCTGAACGACGGTATTTATCATCCGTGTCATTATTTTGAAACTGACAGAATGCTGGCTCTCGCGGACAATATAGAAGCTTTGAATAAAGATGTTTGTGAATATTTGGAAAGCAGCTCTTTTGTTGAAGAAGGTCCTGATGTTTCTCTTGAGGGAGAAAGAGACGCCTATTACAGCATGATTTCTTTTCCCGCAAAGGCAAGCATAAATCTTTTGCGGATGCATTTATACGCCGGTAAAAACAGGCATTACGCGAATCAGGGTAAAAAAACCGCCAATGATTTCGCCTCTCTTGTAACTGAATGTATCGAAAAAGATCATGCACTAATGAAAGAATTTTCATATTTTAAAAATGGCAAATGGGAGGGCATGGAACTTGAACAGCACATCGGCTTTGTTAAATGGAACGAAGACAACTGCAGGTATCCTCTGAGACTAAAGGTTGAACCTGCGTATAAACCGCGCATGGTTGTTTCGCGCAAAGACAGAGAAGAAATCTACACCAAAACCTACGGCAGACCCATGACAATCTACATCGATGATTTTATGTACGCGGATAATGATGAAGTTGTTTTAGAAATTGCAAATGACGGCATTGGTCATCTTGATTATGAAATCAGACAGGAGCGGTTAAATAACTGGCTGGAACTAAGTTCAACAAGGGGCAGAGTAGAATCCAGCGAAGAGATTATTCTTCGCTGTAACAGAAAAAATTTTAAGAGCGAGATTCAAAGCGCAAAGTTAAAAATAATGGACAACGAAACCGCCGTCGCGGTTGAAATAAGAGCAAAAGCGGTTGATACAAACAGTCTGCCGCCGATGACATTCCTTGAAAATAACGGCGTAATCGTTATTAACGCAAATCATTTTTGCGGCAAGAAAGATGTTAATGGCTGCGGTTTTGTAGAACTTAAAAATTACGGTAAAAGCGGATGCGCTGTAAAGGCATTCCCAGTAACTACAGATTTTTCTAAATGCTCCGCAGATTCAAGACCAAACATCACTTACAGATTTTTAATAGAAGAGGCAAATGATTATTACGTAGAAGTATGGACTACTCCGACAAACCCTGTTCAAAATAAAAGCTCTCTAAGATTTACGCTTTCGGATTCAAACGGTAAAAGTCAGGAAATTACGGCGGTCTGCGCTGATTTCAGAGCCGGAAGTCCGTCGGATTCAAAATGGTGTCAGGGCGTGCTTGATAACATCCGGGTCAATTCGGCTTCTTTTACTTTTGAAAAAGGCGTTCAGGAAATTTCTGTCGGCATAATGGAAGCGGGTCTTGTGCTAGAAAGAATATTGATATACAAAAAAAATCCGGCGGATAAAAACGCGGCTAAACCTCTTGTCTCGTACCTTGGACCGCCTGAAAGTTTTTATGTGAAATAAAAATTTGGTTTGTAAAAATTATTCACCCTGCGCGAACATGGCTTTCAGTTCCGTAAGAACGGCGACCAGCTCTTCTTTAAATTCCGCCATCTGCGCGGAAGTTATTGTGTTGACTTCTCCCATCAGCTGAAACTCCAAATCGGCGGCAATTGTCTGCAGGCGCAATTTTTTTATCTGCCCAGCGTTGCTTTTTAAAGAATGAGCGATTCTGTGCGCTGTTTTTATATCGTCCTGTTCCAGCGCTCTTTGCAAATCTTCGTAACAATTGGAATTGGCTTTGATAAAATATTTTTTAAGCGAATTCTGAAATTCCATATCCGCTTCGGGAGAATCAATTCTATCCATCACCGCGCCGCCGCTTACAGGAGTCAGGTACTTTAACAGACACCGCCATAATTCCTGAGACGTGAAAGGCTTGCCAACACAGTCATTCAAACCGCTTCTTTTATAAACTTCCCTGTCGTCCGCCATTATATTCGCGGTCATGGCGATTATAGGAGTGCCGGTGCCAAGTTTGAGTATCTGCGTAGACGCTTCAAGCCCGTCCATAACCGGCATATACATATCCATAAAAATCAAATCAAATTGTTTTTCGTGTTTTTGCAGTTTCTCTATAACCATATCAAGACCGATTTTTCCGTTTTCAGCCACAGCGGTTTTTAAACCGACCCTTGAAAGATGTTCGCAAATAACCTGCTGGTTCATTATATTATCTTCACACAGCAGAACCTCTCCTTCGAATAAGGGTTTATCAATTTCTTTAAGCGAAACTTTTTTCTCAAAAAATTCTTCTTTGGTTACATCCACTGTGTCAAAAGTTAAATCAAAATAAAATCTGCTGCCGATTCCGGGCGTGCTTTCCACTAAAAGTTTTCCGCCCATCATTTCTATAATGCTTTTTGTTATTGGTAAACCAAGCCCTGTGCCTCCGTATTTGCGCGTCGTTCCGCTTTCTCCCTGCGCAAATGGTTCAAAAACTACATCGATTTGTTTGGCTGTCATACCAATGCCTGAATCTTTTACTTCAAAATGGAACGTGATTGTATTCCCGCTGACTGTGACAACGTCCGTAACAAGTTTTACTATTCCCGTATTGGTAAACTTTACAGCGTTGGAAAGAAGGTTTATAAACACCTGACGCAGCCTTGTAGGATCGCCCAATGGTTTTCTGCCAACGCTCGGCTCGGCGTAGAAATGAAGCATAACTCCTTTTTCTACCGCTTTGGGCATAACAAGAGTTCTGCAGCTGGAAAAAAGATCGTGCATGTCAAACGGAATTTTTTCCAGTTCCATTTTACCGGATTCAATTTTTGAAATATCCAGAATATCGTTTATTATCTGCAAAAGCCACTCTGCGTTTGTTTTAATGTTGTTTAAATAATCCTTTGTCTTTTTGGAAACGCCGTCATCTATCGCCAGCTCGGAAAAACCTATAATGCTGTTCATCGGCGTCCGTATCTCGTGGCTCATGTTGGCAAGGAATGATGACTTTGATTTACTCGCGGCTTTTGCCGTATTTAAAGCCGCTTCCAATTCATTCTGGTATTTGTTTAATTTTTCGGTCCGTTCACGGACAAGACCTTCAAGTTTTATTCCTTCTTTGCGCGTTCTGATAATCAATATGAACAAAAGAAGCACGACAGATAACAAAAGAATAGAAGATCCTATCAGCCACGGACGCTGCGCTTTGGCAACCTTAGAGCGGTAATCATAAGTTCTTCGCATCCATTGATCCGCGACAAGTTTTGAATCAAGCATTTCAAGCGCGGTATCTACGATTGAACACAGAATACTTTCGTTTATATTAAAAGCAAAACGCGACTCGGATTTATAATCAAAAATAATATTCGCTTTGTATCCGACAAATTCATTGTAGTTGGTAATTGCTAACAGCCTATGCTGACTGGTCATAACCATGTCAACTTCGCCCTGCTCCAACCCGTTGAAAGCGGCATTTGAACTGATGTATTCAACAATATGCTGATGACCGGGAAACCAGCGTTTAAAGATCTCTGAATAAACAGAACCCCAAACAAGACCGACCTTTACGTCCATGATTTCGTTAATGCCTATATTTGGAAGCGAATATTTGGAAACCAGCGTGTAGTAGTCAATTAAAGTAGGCTGATTCGGCCATAAAAAACGTCCTTCGCGGTCATGAGAGCGAATCATTTCGGCTGACATTTGCGCTTCGCCTTCTTCTAATTTTCTTACAAGCTCCGGCCATTCGGTGTCTTTTTCATTTACAAGAGTAAATGTAAGCCCTGTAATATCCGCCATCTTAGAAAGCACATCAAAAACAATTCCCTGCCACTCGCGTTCATATATATTATAAAAACTAACGGGATAATTGTAATATTCGGCGACAAACTTGACTTCTCTATTTTTTATTAAATATTCTTTTTGCTTATCGTCAAGCCATGAAAATAATTTATACCTTTTAAATTCCATTTCTCCGCGGTTGTAAAATTCGTTAATACGGCGGAGCCCGTGATTCGCTATAATCTTATCCACTGCGGTAATGATCGGCCCAAGCGAAGGATTCTGCGTTGCCAAAGAAACAGGTCTGTAGGTTAACGGATAAAAATGACTGATTGCTAAATCGCGGTGCTGTAAAAAATTCGCTTCCGCTGTCTGACTGTAATAAAAAACGTCGATTACGCCGTTCTTAAGCGCGTCATAAACAAGTTCTACTTCTTCAAGGAAAATAACCTCATAAGTGCCGTCTTTCAGATCATAAGTTACAGTATTCGCTGTTGTGGTGCCTTCGATAAAACCGCAGCGGATACGGCGCTGATTAACTATTTCTTCAAGCGGTCTGGCGCCGCTCAGACGGAAGGCGTTTAACAAGCGCGACCCAATCGGTTTGGACATATAGAAATGTAAAAGACGTTCAGCAGTGGGCGTCAGCTCTCCTGTAAAGGAAATCTCTCTGGTTTCAAGACCCGCAAGAATATCCTGCCATTCGTATATTACAGGTTTAAAAGTGATGCCGAAAATTCCCGACAGCCATTCGCAGAACAGCGCGGCAAAACCTCTGACCGCGCCGTTTTCATCTTCAAACGCTTCTACGCTGAGCGGCATTCCGTAAATTAATGTATGCCCGCGCAGCGCTTCTATAACTTTTATTTCTTCTTTTGTTATTTCGGGAATATCATAAAATGATTCTAAAACATTTTCCTGCGCGGTTTTGGGAGAATTATCACAGCCGAGTAACAGAATAGAAACAATTATCGCAAGAATAATTTTTCTAAGAATCATTCCATCTCCGATGAAAACTCACTTAATACCTGATCTAATTCTGTCTTAAGAGCAACAAACAGTTCTTCCGTAACAAGATTGATGCCGTCCCGTAAATGATGCTCCACCTGCGCGGCGGCCTTTTGCAGTTCTGTCTTGCCGACTTGTCCGGCGTTTCCTTTTAAGGTATGCGCAAGTCTGTGCGCCAGTTTAATATCTTTTTTGTTAATTGCGTCGTTAATCTCGTTATATTTATTTATACTGCTGTTATAAAAAACTTTTCTAAGCGTTTTCTGGAATTCGGTGTCAGATTCAGGCAGATTGTCGATATAACTGCCTGTATCGGATACAGTTTCTGTTTTTTCGACAGGCGTAAAATATTTTAAAAGACATCTCCATAATTCCTGCGAAGTGAAAGGTTTACAGACGCAGTCCTTCATGCCGCTTGCCTTGTAAACATCCATGTCGTCCGCCATGATATTAGCGGTCATCGCGACAATCGGAATTGAAGGATCAAGTTCCCGAATCTTCGCGGACGCTTCAAGACCGTCCATGACAGGCATATGCATATCCATAAAGATAAGATCAAATTGTTTTTGACCGTTTTTCATTCTGTCGCTAATCGTATCAACGCCGACTTTGCCGTTTTCCGCGACAAAAGTATCGATGCCTACTCTTAAAAGGTGCTCTTTGATGACCTGCTGGTTCATGACATTATCTTCGCATAACATAATTTCGCCGTCGAAAACGGGTTTTTCGATTTCTTTAAGCCCGATTTTTCTATCAAGCATTTCTTCTTCCGATCTTGGAATCGTGCTGAATGTAAGATCGAAACTGAATTTGCTGCCGACTCCCGGAGTGCTTTCTACAAAAAGTTTTCCGCCCATCATTTCTACAAGGTTTTTGGAAATCGGAAGACCAAGTCCTGTGCCGCCGTAGATGCGCGTAGTTCCGGTTTCCGCCTGCGTAAACGGAGTGAACACCCTGTCGATCTGTTCGCTCGACATACCGATGCCGGAATCTTTAATCTCAAAGTGCATCGATATAGTATCGTTTGTCATGCTGGTAATGTCGGAATGAAGTTTTACCATACCTGCATTTGTAAATTTAATAGCGTTAGATAAAAGATTGACGAACACCTGTCTAAGACGAGTCGGATCGCCTACAGGTCTTCTGCCGACGGACGGCTCGGCGTAAAAGTGGAGCATAATTCCTTTTTCGACAGCTTTCGGCATAACCAAAGTGCGGCAGCTGGAAAAGAGCTCGTGCAAATCGAAGGGAATATTTTCCAGCTCCATCCTGCCGGATTCAATTTTTGAAATATCGAGGATGTCGTTGATAATTTCAAGCAGCCACTTCGCGTTTGTGCGGATATTTTCGATATATTCTCTTGTCTTAGGCGTAAAATCGCCGTCGAGCGCAAGCTCTGAAAAGCCCATTATGCTGTTCATGGGAGTGCGAATTTCATGGCTCACGTTCGCCAAGAAAACGGATTTGGAACTATTCGCCGCCTTTGCGGCATCAAGCGCTTTTTCCAAATCTTTTTGATATCTGTTTAACTCGAGTGTCCGCTCACGAACAAGATTTTCGAGTCGTTTATTTTCATTACTTTTTTTGAAAAGAAATGAAAAGGGGTTGTTTTTGTTCTGCATTATAGCCTCATCTTCAGGATGTCGAATATTCCTATTTGTCTTTGTAAATTATAACAGCGTATTGTAGAAAAAACAAGAAAAAATATACTTATTTTGCATTCCTGAGCATTTTTGCGCTTATTATTAGATAAATAACCTGATTTTAATTCAAATTTTACTAAAAGACAGTAAAATTCCAAATTTATTTATATTTCTGCGAAATTTCGATAAATTGCCTTTGAATTTGTATAAATGCATCGACAATAACCGGGTCAAACTGACTTCCGCTTCCTTCTATAATGATCTTTGCCGCTTCTTCATACGGCATCGCGGGTTTATAGACGCGGGGACAAATGAGAGCGTCGTAAACATCCGCAACCGCGGCAAGGCGAGCCGTTAGAGGTATTTCTTTTTCTTTTAATTGCCTTGGGTATCCCTTACCATCCCACCTTTCATGATGGCTGTAACAAATATCCTCGCAGTGTTTTAAATAGATTGATGAATTGATATCTCCAAGCTCTCCGATAATTTCTTTGCCGCGCGTAGTGTGGGTTTTCATTATTTCATATTCATCAGGATCGAGTTTCGCAGGTTTTTGAAGAACCCTGTCCGGTATCGCGATTTTTCCGACATCATGAAGAGCCATCGATTTGATTATGATGTCAAATTGAAGTTTTCTTAACTCGTCGGCATAAACGGATTCATGATCGATTAGATAATCAATTAAAGCATTTACATATAACTGCGTCCGCTTAACATGCTCGCCTGATTCCTTGTCGCGGTATTCGATAACATTCGCAAGCCCCTGCAAAGCGCTGTCCAGAACCTTCGCAAGTTTTTTTACAGTTTTATCGTACCTGCTCAATTTTAAGACGCGCAGCAATCTGAACATTCGAAGCGCGCGTAAAAGCCGAAGATCGATATTGATAAGAAACGGAAGATAGAACGGCAGAATAGCTAAAAGATCGACTAACCCCATTGGAGACAAAATGTAACGCAAATAGGGAGGCAATTTTGAAAGCACAGGATTTTTTGACGAAAAAGCAGGCGGCTTATACGGAGAAACCCACAACCTGAGCAGATACTCGACAGTAAAAATCCCGACAGAAACAGCTTCGATATAAAATAAAATCCCGCCATACCTTGAAGTAATTTCCTCGAATAAACTGCAGATAGCCGCGGCAATGTTGATCCAAATCAAACAAAAGAGAAAAATATTAACAAAGCGGCTTACACTATCTCCGCTTTTTGGATCTTTTTCCAGGATGGCATAAAGACGCTGCCTGAACTTGTTCATTAAGTTAATTATATTTGATTTAAAAATGTTTGTCAATTTGAAGGTTTACGGGAACTCTTATTTTTGCATACCAACACTACTCCGTCACAGTTTTGATTGATACAACGAATAATTTTCCTGATCGAAGCATACAAAAATAACATGTTTTATTATATTTGTTTCTTTCAACGTTTCTCTGACTGTATTGATAGCAATATCTGCCGCCTTTTCTTTCGGGTAACCGTATATTCCAGTACTGATATTCGGGAAAGCGATACTTTCGATACCATTTTCCTGCGCAAGCAAAAAACTTTTCCTGTAACACGAAGCAAGCAATTCAGGCTCTCCTTTATTACCGCCATTCCAAACAGGACCCACAGTATGTATCACATATTTCGCAGGCAGTCTTCCCGCTCCGGTGATTACCGAATCACCTGTAGGACACGGCGCATTCGGGCGGCGGCTCTCCGCGATTTTTATACATTCTATGTAATAGACTGCAGCATAGTTGTAATTCCCAAGTTTTTCTTAATATTCTCGTATCCTTCGTTAAAAACATTGACCATTCCGCTGCCGAATGATATTGAGTGTGTGCCAATAAAACTATCATAAATTATTTTATCTTTAAATGGCAGTAAAACTGTTTCTATCATGGCAGGCAGTTGATGCTGCATTGCTTCACTGATGGAAGTAGTCATACCTTTAACAGCATACAATGCCGGGTTTTTTTCATCTGTTCCCATTAAAACCGCGTATTCGGCTTCATATTTAATCAAGATAAACTCACCCTTAATATGATATTTTTGCCATGATTTCAATAAAGATATTTCTTCAGCGGAAAGAATATTTTCGTTTTTTAAAAATTCATTGATTATTTTTGGATTGTCCCATAAAATATTACGAATAACATGAAGCTGACTTTCATCATAATTTGACGGATACACAGGCTTTATTTGATAATTTAATAATTTATTTTTTTGATTAATATATTCTAAAAGTTTATACCATGTCTCATAAAACAATTTACGCTCATTAAATGCCAATTGCGCCATGCCGCTATTCTCTTTTACTTTACAACATTTTTTATATTTTTTCCCGCTGCCGCAGGGACAAGATTCATTTATTCCGATTTTTCTGTTGATTTTTATACTAGGTTCATCGGGATAACTATCCTTCGTGAGTACCATCATTTCTTCCGGTGTATATCCTTTGTTTTCCCAGATACGAGTATTATTCATCGCATCAAAAAGTATTTCAAAAAACTTTAGCCCATGGTCTTCATCAATAAATTCCAAATTATTTTCTTCCAATATTATGCCAATTTTATTAATATCATTTGAAAAAAGAGATAATGCCTTTATATCTTCAAATGCATTTGCAACATCGCTTTTATTTTTATATGATTCAAACATGAAATCTAAAACTTTAGACCAGTGATTATTTATAAATTTATATTCATCATACTCATATTCAATAAACTCCTCTTTTGGAGGAAGATATCTTGGTTTATCGGCTTGATTTTTTTGTAAATAATCTGCATAGTCAAAGTTCTTTAAAATACAATAATGTACAATGTAATTTTTATAAAACCCATACCATTTTCCGCTTTTTAATATTTTCGGAAGCAGTATTATAGAAACTTCATCTGCTGTGGTTTGTTCATCATTATAGTCATTAAAAATCTTTACAAATTCATCAATATTAATAATACCATAAAGATTTACAGCAGCCTGTGCATATACATCCAGTATTTTTTTTAACTTAGCTTTGCCGTTTGGACAACGTACCAGTTTATTTTCGGGGTTATATTTATCAAAAATTGCTTTTGCTTGCTTTTCTGTCATTTGATGATTATATCATTTTACTCTTGTTTAATAAAGTATAAAATTCTCTTTATTAAAGTATATAAATAGAACTTATTTTCTAAACGAGCCTATTTCGATCAAGTTCCCTTCCGGGTCTGCGACATAACTTGTGCGTTGTCCCCATTCCATTGTTGTCGGCGGAAAGATGCCTTTTACACCCAAGTCCACTAACCTTTTGTACTCTTTGTCCACATCATCGTAAGTTTTCATTTCAAAAGCTATTTCCATTGTACCATTGTTACCCTTTGGATAGCCATATTCCTGCGACGTCATTTTTTCAAAGTCCTTTCGTCCGTACATAATCAGTTTACATTCACCTGTTTGAAACTCGGCGTTTGGTTCACCTTTTTTCCAATTGGTTTCCAATCCGATTATGTCGCGGTAGAATATTACCATTTTTTCTATGTCGGTGACGAATAGTCCGATGGCTTGGAGGTGGGGCATGCTGGGCTCCTTTGTTGTACATATAGTATAACAGAAAAGTAATTATATGGCAGGAAGAAAACAATTTAATTATCATCTATGTGATGCTATTCTCTTAAAATATTCCACTTCTTCTTCAAAATACTTTAAATTTGGTTCATTGTAAAAGCTTTTCTCAAATGAGATACTATTAAATAATATCAATTGTTGTGGTATATACATTAATAATTTAGAAAATTTCGTATACTTCTTTTTTTCATATATCTTTTTAATATTGGCGTAATATTCATATACACAAGAAATATTAGTATAAAAGAATTCTGGTCTTTCTGAGTTGTTTGTTAAAGCTAACCATACTTCTTGATGTAATTCTTTTTGAAAATTATATAAACTAATAATATTATCCTGACCAATTATAAATCTTTCCTCATTATTGTTGCCAAAATGTCCTTTCTTGCGATATTTAACATCGATATAAAATATTCCTTTCTCGGTATGTATAATATAGTCAGGTCTGCGAATGCTTTTTTCTTTTAGTTCCTCAGCCTGTGTATCTTTACTTTGATCAATCCGATAAAATGGTATTTTTGGGTTCCTACTGTTTAAATATTGTTCGAATAATTTCTCAGCCTTTATTCCGTTATCAATATTTTTTTGATCCATGTTTATCTCCAATTTGTAAATAAAATTATACTTTATTATTCAATAACGGCAAATTATTTAAACAAATTTTCATTAAAGTAATCCATTATTGCCACAATGAATTTTTTTTCACGTTCTTCAATATCATCTTTTATCCAGTCATTTTTAGGTAGAATACTTAATTCTTTTACTACAGCAATATTAGAATCTGCATATTTAATTTTCTTTTTTCCAAAATATCCATTTCCTGCTAAAATATTTAATTTTTGTTCAAATACAACTTTATTACCAAATAATTCCAGATATTCTTTAGCATCTTCTTCATCCCACCCATTATAATTAGTATTTTGCCATTTACGCGGAAATATATGTTCTATGTGAAAATCTATCGGTATGAGATATTTTTGATTCTTGTTTAAATAGGCAAATAAAAGCAACAAAGCTCTTGTTATTCTGGGAGAACTATATTCATGAAGACGTTTCTCAAGAAGTATCTTATCAAAATCAAAGGAAAATTTTATATCATTTGTTTTATTAATGGAAATATAAACATTATATATGCCATCTCTAATAGCATTAATTGTCGGAGTGATTATGAATTGTGCAAATAAATATGCTATCTCTTTCTTTAACAAATCACAAAATCTTTTATCAAAATCATCACTCTTTCTATTTTTAAGAAAGAAAACGCTTATCGGATATCTCCAATAATCATTTGGATACCATGATAAACAATGAATCCATTTTTTTGCTTCGAGTGAGATAATATATCCATCAGATTCGTCAGGATCTTCTCTGGAATTTACATACATCCAGAAATTTGCCAAAAGAATTATTTCATTAAGAAGTTCTTCATTCTTCAGATAAAAATAATTCTTTTCTGCATAGAATCTTCTTAATCCTACTTCTCGTTTATTATTATTTTCTCGGCTTCTAATAACATGCATATAATATCTAAAAATGTCATCTATTTCCAAATCAGCTTGTTTGCAAATATCCGTAAGATCCTTCCATATTTCGGTAAATTTATTTTGTTCTTCTTTTGTCTTCTTATTTCTATAAAGTTTTGCTTTAAAAATATCAGAATCAGAAAGCGGCAATCCTCTATCATTTAGTGTATTAAATATAGTTAATGCGGTATCTTCAAAATCACATTCAATCGGCAAAATTATACATTTTTCTAGAATGAAAAAACATAACTTCTCCCATTCAGTCGGATTTTCCATTGCGTAGTCATCACATTTACTTTTAAAATAACGGTAATTAACCGAATAATTATCTTCTGCATTATTATTACAATTGCCAGTAATTAAAATATTATGAAAAATATCATTATCAGATTCTATTGCGACCTTTGATTCAATATGGATTAATGAGAAATCAGTAACTTCTTGTGATATATTATCAGTTTCCCAAATACATGGAGCAACTTGATTCATTAATCCTATTACATTTTTAGAAGCCTGATCAGATCTCTCAAGTTTTTTATAAAAAGCTCTCAATAATAAATAAAAAGATGTTATACGCTGCTGCCCATCAATTATTTCATAATTGCCTTCATCATTTCTATACGTAACAATCGTCCCAAAAAAATATTCGTCCGTTAATGTCGAATTTTCTATAATGTCATTCCATAAAACATCACATTTATCTTCTTCCCATTTATATGGTCGTTGATAATCAGGAATTATAAACTTATGTCCTTTAATTTCCTTTAAAAGGGTTGAAATGCTCTTTTTATTAGCTCTTAGACTTGTAACCTCATTTGCCATTATTACACCTCTGAAATATTATACAATAATTTAGAATACTGTCAATAATAATATTATAACTATAAAAATAATAAATAATCCTACCTCAAAAACACCCTCTCCCTGCCACCCCAAGAAAAGTAAATGTTGCTTGTCGAGCCAACTAAGCGCCTAATTTTTATCTCCGCCTAAACTGGGAATTTTACTTTCACTCAATTTACTGGAATACATGATTTGCTCTTTATCATCAAAAGTAATTAAACCCTTGTCGAAAAGAGCGTCGTAATTGGCTGATAATAAAAAACCATTATAAATATAAAAATTTTTAAATTAATACTTAAAAAAGTTCATGGTTCGGTCTAAGGATTTCATTCTTGGTTAAAGACCACCTGTTATAAAATATCATTGATATACGGAATAGCGCCGTATTTTCCCTGCAAGTAGTTTTTATTATATGAAGAATCTTTACGAACCGCATCTTGGGATTCTTTTTTATAATCAACCAAAGAATACATATAAGTTGCGCCATATTCATCTTTTTCACAGAACCATATTTGATCACGGCGGAAATTCTTGTTTGTCATGATATTTACAGCATGACAGGAAATAATAAGCTGTGCATTATTAGGATTTGTTATTGAAGAATTAAAAAGCTTTATTATATTCTCGATAATAAGAGGATGCAGCGTAGAATCAAATTCATCGATAAAAAGAGGTGTTCCAAATTCTAATGCTTCCAAAATATATGTGGAATAGAAGAAAAGCT
>Ga0209755_10003778_pt1 | contig 18568 bp, 17 predicted proteins | sample TergutCo191P1_FD_187301 | JGI IMG/M metagenome (GOLD analysis project Ga0209755, IMG submission 187301) | Cornitermes sp. P1 segment gut microbial communities from Petit-Saut dam, French Guiana - Co191P1 (SPAdes) (version 2) | ecosystem: Host-associated > Arthropoda: Insects > Digestive system...
GTGGATGACTGCGAAAGAATAGGCGCTTGTTTGAGTCATAGTGTATGGGTTGGAGTAAATGAAATACTGAAAGATTATTTGTCAAAAATAACCCTGGCTTCCATTTTGGAACAATATCAAAACACAGTTCCCGCTAATCCGGAAGCTGAAATACATGAATGAGCGACGGGGTGCTGTATATTTCTGAATATGTGGCGCTGTTTATCCCGACGGCGGTAATAAACAGCGCCGCGTAGGTATAATGCCTCTCTTCCGCCGTAATACCGCTTTTATTAACCACATCGGCGTTTATCATGCTGGTTATATTTTCCACTCTGGAAAGTTCCGGGCGGTTGATAAAGAGACGATTCGGCTGGGGACTAAAAATTCCGCTGCCGTCGGATCTCCACAACGTGTATGTGGTGTAATTGGCAGTCATTGTAGGCGCTCTGGATGATGAGAAATCAAATTCTACAATTGTTCCAAGCACTGAAGTTCCCAATACTGAAAAAATATTTCTATCCTGCAATGCAAGATATTTATATCCCCTGCCCTGAAAAAGCGAATCCATGTTTACGTTGACATGAGTAGTGCTGTCGATATAACCGCGGAAGGAATTATAGTCAGAGGCAAGAACGGAATTGATCGCAGAAAAGGTATTTTCTGGTGTTGAAGCCTGCGGGATATTGCTGACATAAATACGGTAAAATACCGCGAAATGCGAAAACGGAGAATCCGAATAATTATTCGGAATCCGCACTGTCGCGCGATTATTCATAACCTGGATAATATTGGATTGGGGAATGGCGTTAATCACCGGGTAATCTTCAATTCCGCAGGTCAAAAGGAACGAAGATGAAAGAAGAACCAAAAACAGGGGTTTGAAGATTCCCGAAGTCATTCTATCTGGATAACGCCAATATGCGGCTTTGGGCAAGATTTGACCAAACCGGATCGTCAGGCCAGGTGCTCAACAGGCTTCTGTAGGCGCCAAGAGCGGCTTCCGTGTTGTCCCTTGATTCCTCAAGTCTGCCCACCGAAAATTGCGCTCTTGCCGCTGACGGGAAGACGTTTCCGAAACCCAGCGCCATTTTATAATGCTCAATTGCCGAGCCGATATTTCCCTGTTCCTCAGCGGCTACCGCGGCGTTGTAGTATGAGACCGGCGCCAGATAACTTTTTGCGGCGGCTTTTGCCGAGTTAAGCCATGCCTTCTCGGCTTCCGCATATTTTTGCTGATCCCACTGGATATCGGCATAAAGGCTGTAAGCTTTTGCGGAAGCATAACCGGAATTTTTGGAAGCAAACGCTGATACCTCTTCCATGAAAGCGGCGGTTTCAATAGCTTTGAATATCATGTTTGGATCATCGGCCGAATCGGTAATTCGTAATGAATTGTAAGTGCGTATGAATTCTTCCACTTTGCTGAGAGCTTTTGACCTGAGGTTGTCCCTTACTGTAGTGATGATAATTACCCCGGCAAGAATTACGAGTAAAATAGCAAACCCAATTAATATGGTTTTGCGGTTTTTCTGGATAAAATCGCTTAGTTTTTCACTAAAGTTCAAGTCTTCGCTTTTCTTCTGCGTATCCGGTGCTGCTGTCATTCTCTCTTACTCCTTGGAAACGAAAATATCCAGTTCTTTTATCAACCTGGAAAGATAAGTTCTTTGTATATTCAAAGCTTTGGCTGTTTCTGTCTGGTTACCCCGATTTTCTTCAAGCACTTGTTTAATATAACGGGTCCTGAAAATATTCTCCGCCGCTTTTAAATTTCTGCTTCCGTCTTCCGACATTTCAACAGACAGGGACTGCTTCAAAAAAAGATCCTCCGCCTCAATTGTTTTACCTTTTCCTGTTATGCAGGCGCGCCTTATGCAATTTTTTAGCTCCCGGATATTTCCCGGCCATGAATAGGATAACATCGTTTCCATGGCTTCCGAAGAAAAACCTTCAAACTGGTTACTGCTGTCTTTATTGTTTATTCCCAGAAAACAGGCGGCCAGATCCGGTAAATCCTCAAGCCGCTGCCTCAAGGGAGGAATGTATAAGGGGAACACATTCAGTCTGAAGTAAAGGTCTCTGTTAAACTCGCCCTTTTCTATTTTACTTTCAATATCCATTTTGGTTGACGCGATTATTCTGGCATCCGTTGAAATGACGGAATCGGAAGACGGTTTTTTGAAGGTTTTCTCCTGAATTACCAGAAGCAGTTTCGATTGAATTGACAGCGGAAGTGCTCCTATTTCATCAAAAAAAACAGTACCGCCGCCGGCAAGTTCAAACCCGCCCTGTTTTGAATCAACACCGCCTCCGAAAAGAGCGCATTCCAAAAGTTCTTCGGAAAGGGCCGCGCAATTTACCCTGAAAAACGGTTTTCCCCGTCTTTGGCTTTTGCGGTGTATGAGTTCCGCGAAAACGCCCTTCCCTGCTCCTCCTTCTCCCTGGAGCAATAAGAAGGAATCCGTCTTCGCCACTCTTTCTATTATTTCCAGCTTCTCCAAAATGACGGGGTTTTTTGTAGTTACATCAACAAAACCAAGTTCATACTTTGACAGCATATCAAAAGGATTAATCCTTCTTACATTCCAGCTTTATTTAATCCGCCGAACCGGATTCTGCGGAATTCTTGTCAGAGTTTTCCTTACTCCCCATGCTCTGGTTCACGGCGGGAGCTTTGGATTTAAGAAAGTCTCCAAGGGTATAGGTGGAATCATCCGACTCATCCGCCGACATGTAGCGGGATAGTTCTTCCTGCTGTACTTTCTTTTTATAATCCCTTATTGAGAAAGCTACCTTCTGCTTATCCGGCTGAATTTCAAGAACCACGGCCTGGATCTTATCGCCTTCGTGATATCTTTTCAGCGCGTCCTCAGGACTTTCGTCACGGTTTTCCGAAAGATTGGATTTGTGGATAAGTCCCTCAATGCCTCCCGGAACCTTTACAAAGATGCCGAAATCCGTTATCGAGGAAACTTCTCCCTCTACCTGGCTTCCATGCCTGTAGGTTTGCGCAAAGCTCTTCCACGGATCCTCAGAAAGCTGCTTAACTCCAAGGCGTATGTTGCGGCTATCCTTATCAAGGCCTATGACCATTATTTCAACTTCCTGGCCTGTATGGAATTCACTGCCCGGATGTTTTATTTTCTTTGTCCAGGATATATCATCCGCGTGAAGGAAACCGTCTATACCTTCTTCAAGCTCAATAAAGACACCCGCGTTGGTCACTTTGACTACTTTTCTCGTTAATCTGGTTCCCACAGGATATTTTGCGTCAATGTCGAGCCAGGGATTGGCGTTTACCTGCTTAAGCCCGAGAGAGACACGGCCGGCCTGGAGATCATACCCCAGGATCATGCATTCGACTTCATCGCCGATATTTACAATCTCTCCGGGTTTCTGGATTTTTTTAACCCAGGAAAATTCCGATATGTGGGCAAGTCCCTCAATACCTTCTTCAAGTTCAATAAAAGCGCCGAATTCGGTGAGCTTTGTGACTCTGCCTTTCACGATGTCGTTCACATGATACTTGTCTTCAAAGTGAACCCACGGATCTTCGGCGAAATGCTTTAGAGAAAGGTTTATCCGTTTTTCCACCGGATCGATGCGAATAACCTTGAGGCGGATTTCCTGCCCCTTCTTTACAAAGTCCTTAGGCCTTGTTACATGGCCCCAGCTCATGTCGTTAATATGCAGAAGTCCGTCAAATCCGCCAAGGTCAATGAACGCTCCGAAAGAAGTAAAGCTTTTTACCGCTCCGGTTACATCGTCGCCTATTTGCGTATTGTTGAAGAAATCGTTGCGTTTCTGCTCGGTTTCTTCTTCCATACATTTGCGGCGATTAACAACTATATTTACCTTGCCGTCGGAATAAAGGCGCTCAACGTAGAATTTGGTTTTCAGGCCCAGGAGTTTTTCCGGCTTGTCGACTTTTTGAACATCCGACTGGCTTATGGGGAGAAACGCGTGCGCTTCCACGCCAAGGTTGACATCGTAGCCGCCCTTGATGAGTTTTTCGATTACTCCCTCAACAGGCAGATGGTCCTGAAAAGCCTGACGCAGGTTTTTCCAGAATATTTTCGCGTCCGCTTTCTGCTTGGAGATGATAACTTCTCCATGCTTGTTTTCTTTGGTTACCAGTATGACCTGGACCAAATCCTCTTCCTTGGGGATTTCAGAAAATTCCTCAATCGGGATTTTTCCTTCCGATTTGTAGCCGATGTTAATGAAAACCTGATCCTGGGTAATCTGGATCACATGGCCTTCCACCATCTGCCCTTCTTCAAGCTGTTCCAGGTTTTTTAAGTATTCTTCCTGTAATTGAGTCTGGGTATTACTATCCCCGGCAGGCGGATTTTTATGCCCATCGGCTCCCTCCCTCAGATTAGTGTCCGAATCCACTTCCAAATGCGTCATGCTTTTTCCTTCCATCAATAAATTCCGAAGTTTCTTTATTAATTTGTCATAAACTTGCTCAACAGTCAAGTCCGATGAATCAAGGTAGTCAACCCCCGGAGCATGGATCAGACTGCCTTCAATTTTATTTTTATCAATCTCGTCCCGCTGCTGAATGGAGTCACGAATCTCTTCAATGCTCAAATTCGAGACGCCCTGTTTGAAGCGGCGATTCGCACGGGCTTCCACCGAAGCGTCAAGATATAGGCGGTATTCCGCGTTGGGGAATACAACAGTCGTCATGTCCCTGCCTTCAACAACCGCGTTGCAGCCCTCTGCTATTTTTCGGACTATATTGTTTATTACATGCCTTAAAGGAACAATTGCAGATAACGGTGCCGAGAGCTTGTCGATTTCATCTGTATGCAGCAACTGCGTCACATCTTCACCGTTAAGAAAAACCTTGCTTGAGCGGTACTCAATCCTGAGTGTTTTCGCGAATTCCAAAGTCCGATCCTGATCGCTGATGTCGATCCCGTTTCTGACGCAGCCAAGGGTTACTGCCCTGTACAGGTTTCCCGAATTGATATAGGTAAAAGCGCTTTTACCGAGTTCCTTTCCCAGTCTTTTGGCCAGTAATTTGGCGATTGTGCTTTTCCCGGATCCCGCGGGTCCGTCGATGGCTACTATCATATTTTACTCCTGAATATATTCAGCTCTTCCATGGTGAGCGGCCGTGATTCCTTTTCCTGTAAAGAACCTATACTTACCGGGCCAATGCGTACCCTTTGCAGTTTATCCGGGTGAAGATGAAAATGGGAAAAGACCTTCCGTATTTCCCTGTTCTTCCCTTCGACAAGAACAACCTTTATGGATTTTCTTCCGGTTCTTTCAATGCTCCTTGCTCTGTATAAAATCCCTTCGATCAGGAGTCCTCTTGAGAATTCCTCAATTGCCCTGTCGGGAATCGGTACTGTGGAATCTACCAGGTATTCTTTTTCGATTTCTACTCTGGGATGCCCGATGCGTGCGGCAAAGTCTCCGTCATTTGTAAAAATGATTAGCCCGGAAGACAGGTAATCAAGACGGCCGACATTGTAAAGCCGCAGCTGGTATGGAGGCAAAAGATCCAGCGCCAGAGGTCTTCCCTGGGGATCATGGGAACTGCAAATATATTGCGGCGGTTTGTTCAGCACCAAATAGACAAGTTCGCTTTCTGCCTTTACCTGCCTGCCGTCAAAGCGTACGTCGTCTGCAGGCAGAACCTTTTCTCCGGGCGAAGAAATCTTTTTACCGTTTACGGTAATCCTTCCCTGTGCGATGAGTTTTTCTGCCGCCCTTCTGGAAGCTATCCCCGCGTGGGCAAGGAAAACCTGGAGCCTCTGGGTCTTCTCCGCGGCAAGAACAGTCTCAGCGTTCTCCTTCAAGCTCAAAACGCTCGGCCTCACTTTCATCGAGTTTTGGAAGATCCGCGATACTTCCCAGCCTGAAAACTTTTAAAAATTCCTTTGTGGTTCCGTACAGCGAGGGGCTGCCCGGCACATCCTTTTTGCCGATTTTATCGATAAGCTTTTTCTTCAAAAGAAGCTGCATCGCGTTATCCACCTGAACTCCGCGAATCGCTTCCACTTCGACCCGGGTAATCGGCTGGGAATAGGCAATAATCGAAAGTGTGTGCATAGCCGCCCTGGAAAGGCGGTTTTCCATTTTTTTCCCGTACTTTTCCCTAAGGTTATCCCAGTAGGCTTTCTTCGGCGAAATTATGATTCCTCCGCCTATGCGTGATAACTCAAGTCCGCATTCCTCAGCGGCGTAACGGGAAGTCAGGTTTTGAAGAGCTTCCTCAACTACTTCCCTGGAAAGACAGGAGAGTCTGCAAAGAGCTCCCTCGTTAACAGGTTCTCCTTCCAGGAAAAGGATGGCCTCAATCAGCGCTGTCTCTTTTGCCAGTTCCATTATCCAAATCCTTGAAATTTTTGTCCGTTTTGTTTGTCTTGTCAGGGTACCATCGAATGATTATATCGCCAAACATGCGATTTTGAAAAACCATGATTATGTGCTGTTTTACAGCTTCAAGAAGCGCGAGGAACGCGCATATAGAATCAAGAAGAGAATCCCTGCGAATGAGCAGATCCGTGAAACGGCATTCCTTTCGATCCTCAAGTATTTCATAAAGAAGAGCGGTCTTTTCGTTTATCGATACTTCTTCATATAGGTTGATGATTCTCTCATTTGAAAGGCCGCGGGTATATTCGGAAAAAATCTTGAGTAAATCCCATACGTCAACTTTCTCCCACAATTCTTCATCAGCAAAAGGCAAAGGACGCTCAATGCGCTTACGCTCAATAACCCATTCGGCTTCCTTTTCTTTTTCCTCCATCAGGAGAGAGAGCTTTTTGAATTTTTGATATTCAATGAGACGTTCAACCAGCTCCTGCCTTGGATCTTCCTCTTCATCGTCTTCGTTCAGGTTCATCGGAAGCAGCATCCTGGATTTTATGAGCAGGAGCGTAACAGTTATGGATTGAAATTCGGAAATTTCTTCCATGTCCAGTTTCGACAAAAGAGAAATATAATCCAAGTATTGCTCGGTTATTTTTGCGATTGGAATATCATAAATATTTATTTCGTTTTTTTTGATTAAAAAAAGCAGGAGATCGAGGGGACCTTCGAATTCATTTACCTTAAAATTATGAAACCCTGAGGGACTTTCGTCCATCATTACGCCGGTTTCATTGGAATTAACCTTTACTTCCATCGTGTATATTCTACATGTTTTCAATACGCTCGGGCAATAGTGTTACCCCCTGATCAGACAGAGCTTCACAGACGCTGCGGTAGGAAAGGCCTGTACAAGGTTCTGAAGCGTCAGGCAAGAGTTCCAGTAGCGGCTGGAGAGCGAAGCGCCTTTCCTTTAGACGGGGATGAGGAATCTCAAGAGCGGCCTCGCGGATTTTTAAATTTCCGAAAAGAAGTATATCAATGTCTAAAAGCCTTTCTCCCCATCTCCGCTCCCGGGATCTGTCCCGCCCGAAACGCTCTTCTATGCGGTTTATGCTTTGAAGCAGCTTTCCGGCTGAAAGGGAATCCTCAGATCCCGTATAATAACCAGCTACGGCGGTATTTACAAACCTGTTCTGATCCTCAACATAAAGCGGTTTTGTTTCATAGAATGAGGCGGTTCGAAGCTTTGTCAAAACCTCTTTCAGGTCAATAATTGCCTCAAAAATAATCTGGCGGGAATCGCCCAGGTTTGAGCCAAGCCCAAGAACCACCTGTATCTGAGAGGAGCCATTATTCACCGGAGCTGCTGCGTGGATTTCCTGCGGGTTTTTCCGGCGGAGATTCCCGGCCGGGGAACATAATTTTTCTGAGTTTCTTCTCAATTTCCTCGGCAAAAGCGCGGTTTTGAATCATGTATTCCCTGGCACTGTCCCTGCCCTGCCCTACTTTTTCTTCGCCGTATGAATACCACGCGCCTTTTTTATCGATGATTCCGTGCTTTACTGCCGCGTCAAGGAGGCTTGCCTCGGCCGAGACCCCTTTCCCGAAGAGGATTTCAAGTTCCGCCCGTCTGAAAGGAGGCGCTACCTTGTTCTTTACAACCTTGACCTTCACACGGTTACCAATGGCGTCCGTATCCTTACCAGCCTCAATTGTTTCGGTTTTGCGTACTTCCAACCGCACAGATGAATAGAATTTAAGGGCATTGCCGCCTGTCGTTGTTTCGGGATTTCCGAACATAACTCCGATTTTCATACGGATCTGGTTTATGAAAATGATAATGGTCCGCGACTTGCCTATGATGGCGGTTAACTTCCTCATTGCCTGACTCATAAGCCGGGCCTGAAGGCCCATTTGCGCGTCTCCCATGTCGCCGTCAATTTCCGCCTGCGGGGTCAACGCCGCAACGGAATCCACAACGATCACATCCACCGCGCCTGATCGAACTAGGCTCTCCGCTATTTCCAAGGCCTGTTCACCCGAATCGGGCTGGGAAACCCAGAGATTGTCGATATTTACCCCAAGATTCTTTGCGTAAACCGGGTCAAGGGCATGCTCCGCGTCAATAAAGGCCGCTATTCCCCCAAGTTTCTGGGCCTCCGCCACGACATGGAGGGCCAAAGTGGTCTTGCCGGACGACTCGGGGCCGTATATCTCGATGATCCTCCCCCGCGGATAGCCGCCTATTCCCAGAGCTTCGTCCAGAAGTATCGAGCCCGATGGGATGACCTCAATTCCCGGCGCTGCCCCGCCAGAGCCAAGTTTTATCAGCGAACCGGAGCCGTATTGCTTTTCTATCTGCAATCTTGCGGCTTCAAGCGCCTTTTCTTTTTCTTCAACGGAACTCAAGGGTGTTCCCTTGGGTTTTTCAGATTCGGTTGACTTTGCCATATTTTCTCCCCTCCCTATACTGCACCCAGATGGATGGCGCTTCGATTTTTGACAATAATTATTTAACTTCTCACAAAAATATCATACGTTGCTTGCTGCCCTTTGTCGATAGGCTGCACAAATATCACGAACATATTGGTGTGTTAAGACAGCTATTCCAATTTTTAAATTTATGGTATAATTAAACATCTAACGGAGGATCCCGTGAATGATTTTGTCATAACCGCCACCCGGTCCATGAGAGGTTATGCTCTGAGGGTTGTGGAGCAATTGACAAAGAACCCTAATTTCAGCCAAATGGCTGAAGAAATCAATGGGGTAGAATATCTTAGTACGGATCGTTTTGCCGACGGCGAAATGGAAGTGTCAATCAAGAAATCCGTACGAGGTAAAAAAGTCGTGCTTTTTACCAGTTCCTGCCGGAATGACACCGGTGTGGAAGTTGAGGTCGCAAAGATTGAGCTTTACCACGCTGTTGACGCGATAAAGCGTTCGCAAGCGAAAAGCATCATTGTCTTTGAGCCATATATCTCCTGCTCGCGATCTGACAGAACCACCCGCCGTAACTCGGTTGGACTCTGGATTCACTTCAAGACTCTTTCCAGCCTGGGTGTTAAACAAATTGTTACCTACCAGCTCCATTCCAATAAATCTCAATGTATGCTTGATCCCGCGGTATGCTACATTGATGACGTTCCCGCTTTGAACCTGCTCGCGCGTTATATCTGCAATGTCTACATCAGGGATATAAAAACCCTGGAAGAAGAAGTCAGAAACACATGGGCTTTCTGTTCCGTTGACGCCGGAGGTGAAAAACTGGCCAGAGAGTTTGCGAACGCTTTCGGAGCGCCTCTTGTTGTTGCTCATAAACAACGGGACTATTCCGTATCCAACAAAATAGAATCTGTAAGCGTACTTTCCGCCGTATCTCTGGAAAACAAGGTTCTGTGGATTGTTGACGATATGATTGATACCGCCGGTTCTGTGGAAGGTCTGATCAAAGCCCTGACCGTGTTTAAACCAAGAGAAATAAACGCCGTTGCTGCCCACGCTCTTTTTTCTCCGCCGGCTGTAATGCGTTTGAACAGGCTGTCGGAAGAAGGGCTGCTTCAGCGTATAATCGTCTCGGATACGGTGGGAACTTCCGCTTTTACGGAATCAATTCCCTTCCTGGAAGTTGTTCCCTCGGCCGAACTTTCCGCGAGGGTGGTAGGCAGTATAATCAGAAATGATTCCATCGGGAAGATGATGCGGCCGTTCGATGCTGAGAAATATCTTAAATCGCCGAATTTGTTTAGCTCTCAGTAAAAGCTATTTCATGAAAAGCGAAAGGATAACCTGAAAGAAACCGATTAAAGCGCCCAGTACTCCTCCAAAGAAGTTGATCCATTTTAACTGACCGGCCATTACGTCAAGGACTATTTTTTCCACCCTGATCATGTCCAGTGAATTGATGCGATCCGAGACGAGAGTTTTTACGTCTACAGAGGAGAGCGCGGCATCAATATTTTCATCAAGAGCGCCTGTACCCTTTTCCGTCAGAAATGAATCCACGTTTTGTTTTTTCGTTTTTCCAAGGGATATAAATTCTCCAAGGGTTATTCCCGGATATCTTTCAACGATTTTTTCGAGAGCAAGCTTGTAAAGAGACGGTTCGCCCTGGGCTTGTTTTTTCATGTCCCGTCTGAGACCGCTTTTTATCAAATCCCTGAGCATGGGAATGAAGGGTTCGCTTATATCCCTGAAACGGGATTTCAGCCATATTCCGGGATCATTGGTCGAATATGAATAGTCCGCTTTTTTTATCGCCCAATTTCTGAGGATCTCTTCCAGGAACGAATTGAAAACATCCGAGTTGATAAAATCACCGATTATTTCTTTCATGGGCAAAGTATCCTGCCTTTCTTCAAGCAGGAAAGAAAGCGGCTTTGAAAGCATTTGCCCTGTGTAAGCGCCGATTGCGCCGTTGATTTTTTCGCGCACTTCCGGCTTAGCAAGCCTCTCCCTGAGAACTTCCGACGTGAGCAGTTCCATTTGTACCATCTGGCCTATGCTTTCCGCCAGCTTGTGGCGCTCTCTCGGGAGTATGCCCGGAGTAAAGGGGAGGCGCAGGCCAAAGCATTTGACTTCCGTGAGCGGTCTGAACAGCATCTTAATTGCAACGACATTTGTTACATAACCGATGAACGCGCCGACTATGGGCGGAAGAATCCAAAATAAAATATCTTTCATTATTGACTCTATTGACTCAAAGTTCTTGAAGCGGTTATTGCCCGGTTTTCGCTGTCAAAAATTTCCAGGGATGATTCTTCAAGCCAACCCTGCGTTCCGCTGCCCTGCCCCAGATAGTTGCCTTCCGCCAGCACCCAGGATTCGCTTCTGTCCCGGGTGATTTGCTGCCTCCTTTCGATTATGCGGACAACAGTCCCCCGGCGCAGATAACCTATGGAAACGCCCGCCTGCCCCATTTCATCCAGAAGGTGGGTAAACGAAACATTCACTACGCCGTAACCTATGTAGGTTCTTGCAAGCGGATGGGTCGCCGGAGGCATAACAGGCAGATCTTCCTGATTCCGCTTGCAGGCTGAAAACGACAGGGAGATGAGCGAAAGTAGCAGCAAAAGAGAGAGCCGCCGCCTTAGAAATGAGTGTTGATTACATACGCTATAATACCGTAATCTCATGTTATGCCAAGTATAAAAAAAATCTGCGTTTTAGTCATTATCACAATTTTCTGTCTGAGCTCTGCCTTCGCGGAAAACGGTTCGGAAGCAAGCGGTTTTTCCCTATCGCCTCTGGTAGGTTTTTTATACGGAAAGGCGGACGAGATTGTTTATCGGGACGCCTTATTGGATTATTATGTCAGCCATCTAATTTGGGATTTGAAACCGCTTTCGTATGTGGGCATCAGCGCGGGCTTCGGACCGCTTTCTCCCTTCAGCAAAAACGGTTTTACCGCAAACCTCTCTCTCAAAGCAGGACTCCCTTTTGTTACCGGAAAACTGGAAGACTGGGACTGGATGAATTTCGACTTTGATTTTCCCACCCATTTTTCATTTCATGATACGTATTCAATGGGCACCGTTCTGGCAGATTTAAGCGCTGGTTATTCCTTGCGTTTTAACAATTATCTTTCTCTCAGTGTTTACGGAGAATTTTCGTACATGTATTTATCCTGGGTCGCGCAGAACGGTTACACGCAGTACCCGGATATAAAACTTCAGGCTTCCTATCCGCCATGGGATGACAGTTTGGAGAAGTATTACCTTAACGGCAGAGTGATAGAATACCTGCAAAACTGGTTTATTTTATCGCCGGGCATTTCCCTGAAATTCCGCGCCGTACCTGTCTTTTCTCTTGAAGGGGCCTTTAATTACACTCCCCTTATCTATTGCGCGGACAGGGACTGGCATATACTCAGGAATGTTGTCTTTTTTGATTACCTTTTCTTTGGGCATTATTTTTCCGGAAGCGGCAAGTTAACAATCTTTCCGGACAAAAACGTCAGTTTTTTCCTTTCCGCTTCATACAGGAATATAAGCGATTCCCGGGGATTTACGACAATTGGATCTGATATCTACACCGACACCGCAGGCGCGGGATACAGCGCCTATAGTTTTGAGATTTCCTGCAGAATCCGCATTCCCGGCAAAACCGGCACTCGGTAAGTTCGTTGGCGATGTTTTCGGAGGACTAAAGTAGCAACACTCCGGGGAAGATGAAGTGAAGAACCGCCGCTACCATTGCCGCTGCCGCGATGAGCTTCCTGTTACTTGTCAGGAACTTGTTTACTTTTTCGCCGCTTTCCGAATCGTTAGTAGATGAGCGGCTTCGGTAATACTGAATAAACAAAATGAAACCGCAAAGCAAGCCCGCTACGGCAGGAATAAAATCCCCTATTACGGGTACATCCCCCTGAACCGGAGAAAGAATTTTGAAAAAGCCGGTAAGCGCTGAAAGAATGCCGACCACCAGCCTGAACTTATCTTCTGTCACGGAATATCCGCACTTGAATTCTCTAAGGTCGCTATCGCTGCCGAAAAAGAGAAGATAACCAGCTATAGCGTTCATTAAAATCGATAAAAAATAAAATTGCAGCATGATATAGTTCCGTCCTTGATTAATAATAGCTTATTATATGATTTTTGAAAAGCTACCCTGGATTCATTTCCCTTTTACATTAATACGCATGAACTTCTGTTCAAAATCTGTATTTAAAAAAACGAAAAAAGATTCTTCCGCGAACGGCAGTATAATCGTGTATGTCTCAGAAACAACGGGATTAAAATATATGCGGTGGGCGAATATGGGAGTATCGCCGGTTTTTTCAGGTTCATTTATTACCGGAGTAACTGAGATATCCACCGCTCCTGAATAGAATTCTCCTCTCTTTGGCGTGTTCTTGACAATATGCATAACCGGCATTCCTTCTTCCCGGTTTATGGTCAGCATGATTGTATTTTCTCCCAGTTTAGTATCGCCGTCATTCCGATGAAAACGGGTTACAAGGAAGAACAACGCGCATATGAAAGCAATCGAGAAAAAAAGGATTTTATTGCTCTGTGTTGACAATAGAGCTCTAAAAATACCCCGCTTTAACGGCTTTTCATCGTCAAGGTCCCTTACTGCCTGTGACGCCCTGCTCAGCCGATGTTCCCGGCTGTAATGGAATACTATGTCCCTTTCAGGTTCGTTATCGTAATAAGAAGACTTTTTTTCGCTATTCTCGTTATTCATTGATATAATCCGTTTTTTGCAAAAGCCAGGCTTCGCCCGCCAGATTCGCCGCCGCGTCAGCCAATTCCAGAGGGTCGGTGAAGCGGGCGGCCAGACTTTCACCGGAAGCGATGAGCAGCGCCGCTCCGGCTGCCGCGCAATTATAAGCGTCGAAGGTACCGCCTTCCCGACGCATCCTTGCGGCAATGGCGGCGCAAAAACCGGCCAAAAGATCGCCGCTTCCTCCCGACGCGAGTCCGCCGAGCATTCCGTCCAGAATTCCTACCCGCCCGTCAGCCGATACGATGAAAATAACATGGCTCTTAAAAAGTATGGTAACGTTGCTTTTTCGCGCGAATTCCTTAAGAACGGGAAGCGGACGGCAAAGCAACTCTTCCCTGCTGAGATTTGTGAAAACGCTCAATTCTCCCGGATGAGGGGTGAGTATTACATTCCTGTGAAAAACCTTGTCTTTCGCGAGTTCGATCGCGTCCGCGTCCAGAATGAGCGGTATGCCCGCTTCCTCAAGAGAAAGCGCTTTCTCGAATGTTTCCCTGCGATTTTCCGTTTTACCCCAACCCGGTCCAAGCAATACAGCGTCCGGCTTGAACCTATTATCTGAGTCTTTCTCGACAGATTCATCAGCACGGGAAACCATGACGCCTGATGCCCTGGAAGCGATGATGGGGTAGATCTCGCTGTCAACCACAAGACGAACGAGACCCGCTCCTGCCGCCTGCGCGCCTCTTCCCGCGATTATTGCCGCGCCTGTTGTTCCGGTAGAGCCGGCTCTTATTTCGACTGTTCCCCTTTTGTTTTTGTACGCCTCAGGCCGGATTTTCGGAATCCTTTTCCGATGGTGTTTCCAATCGAGAATCTCTGCGCCCTTATATGACGAACACAATTCATCAGGGAAGATTCCGCTCACAGGAATAACATTTCCGGCGTACGGCCTTGCCGCAGGTGTATATAAACAATACTTTTGAACTTCAATCGCCAGCGTGATATCCGCTTCAATTACCGGCATTCCCGGTTTCCACTCATCGGAAATTCCCGAAGGGACATCAACAGAAACAACAAGAGGTTTCGGCTTTTTCAGGGAGTTTATCGCGGACGTCATTTCCTGTGCAGCTCCGCGCAGAGGGCCGGAAATGCCTGTCCCCGCTATACCGTCGATAATGATGCCGGAAGCGGCAAAGGTTTCAATGCAAACCGCTGACGGCCTTCCCCCGGTTTCGCCGGTATCAACAGACCATGTTAATACGGCGACTTTCATTTTAATCAAGGAGCGTAGCAGCTCTGCCCAGGGAGCGGCTTCACCACTCTTTGGCATACGGCTTACAACAATAGCCGATGATGAAGCTTTGACAAGACCCGAAAGAATAAAATGCCTCAGCATTATCATGGCGTCGGCGCCGTTGTTGCCTGTTCCCGCGGCGACGCTTATTACAGGCTGGTTTTCAAAAAGCCCGGGATTTCCCCGCTGCAAAGCCTGCGCGCAGAGGCGTCCGGCTGCTTCAATCAGACCAAAGACGTTAAAGTGCCATTCTCGCTGGGCTTCCAGATCCAGAGCGCGTGAATCTTCAGTAGATAAAAGCAGCCCCATCATTGGGAAGGTTCTCCAAGAAATCTGTCTGTCCTCCACCATACCAGCTTAACCTGCCAATCATCCACAAGAAGCCCCGACAGAATTCCGTCTTCGGAAAGATCAAAGGCGTTAAAATGCAGCTCGTCATTATCCACCCTGATGAAACTCCGGCGCTGTTCGCCTGAAAGGCCTGATTCGGAAGACATGATAAGAATCGAATAACCTTCTTCAACAGGCGAGTAAAGAAAGATGCGTCCGTTTCGCATAACTCCGAGCAGCGAATAAAAAACCCTGGATGTGACTTTTCTGTTCTGCTCCATGGAGGTGTATTCAAAAAAGGGAACGTCAATGTATTTATCCCAGATTCCGTCCTCGGCGTTCATAATCCAGATGACGGAGCTGTCCGATTCAATGCCGGTTCTGGTATTTGTGGACTCATCGATAATATCACGGTAATAATCGATTTTTATGAAAAGCGTACGCTCATCCGGCCCAACAGCAATCATGTCCAGAGAAGGGATCATGTTTTCCCTGTCTACAGGTATGGGAAGAAACTCGGCTTTAATATGAAAAAGAAAAAGAAAAATCCCTTCAGGATTAAACCAGTACACATCCCAGCCGTTCAGAATCCTGCAGACCACCGCAAGCTCGTCTCTGACTGAGGTATAGATGCCTTCGATTTTCGGAAAGGGACTTCCCCCTACCCCTTCTCTGCCCAGAGAATGTATGAATTTTCCGTCTGCGTCAAAATGAAGAATGATATTATTAAGGAGTACACGGCTTTCTGTATCGTAACTGTGCCGTTCGTAAGGAAGGCGATCTCTCACATAGATATGTTTTCGGGAATCTACTGCAATCTCCCCGGGTTCAAGCAGCGGGTATGAAACAGCCCAGCGTGTAACGAGACTCCCTTCCACAAGCGGCTTTAAGCTCATGGGAGGGGGATTTGTTTCCTCGTTGTAAATCATGAACAGGAGATCCCCGTAAGAATTGTATCGCAGTACTTTTGCGCCGTTTCCGTCGGATATATAAAAAAGCCCGTCTCTCATGGCAATATCCGCACGTCGCACGCCGCCTTCGCCTTCAAAACTGAAAAGGGCAATCTGGTCTTCCAGCCTGCCGATTTGGAGATTAAAAAGGTTTTCCCTATCCACCTGGGATATTTGTACGTCACGGTTACATCCGAAAAATAATATTCCGGCCAGTATTACAGGAGCGAAAAACCTCAGATTCATACCCATAACATTAGACAGGTCAATTAGCGCTGTCAACCACCGCAAGGGTCTGAACTTCGTAACCTTGAAAACCTTTCCAAATAAAGTTAAATTAGGACTATGTTGGATGGTTTGATAAAATTTCTCTTTGGCTCGCAGCACGAAAGAGACTTAAAAGCGCTTTTACCTGTTTTACATTCGGTGAACGAAAGAGAAATCTGGGCCAGAGCCCTTCCTCCCGAAGAATTTCCCAAAATGACGGCGCAATTCCGGGAGCGCTTTGCCAGCGGAGAGAACCTTGACAGTCTGCTTCCGGAGAGTTTTGCAATGGCGAGGGAAGCGGCCCGGCGGAATTTGGGAGAGCGTCCCTACGATGTCCAGGTTCTGGGTTCAATTGTGCTTCATCAGGGAAAAATCGCGGAGCTGAAAACCGGTGAAGGCAAAACGCTCATGGTTGTCGCCGCGGCCTACCTCAACGCGATTCCGGGCAAGGGCGTTCATGTTGTTACCGTCAACGATTACCTGGCCGGCCGGGACGCGGACTGGATGAGGCCGGTTTTCTCATATCTCGGGCTTACGGTGGGAACCATACTTTCCGACATGGACAACGAGAGACGCAGGGAAAATTACGCCTGCGATATTACCTATGGAACCAACAACGAATTCGGTTTTGATTATCTCCGCGATAATATGTGCAGGGATCTGCGGAGCCGGGTTCAGCGCGGACACAATTACTGCATCATTGATGAAATAGACTCCATCCTCATTGACGAGGCAAGAACCCCTCTTATCATTTCCGGCGCGGCTGAAGACGACACCTTCAAGTTTGCCGAGGTAAACCGTCTGCTTGGTTCTCTGGAAGAAGTCAGAAAAAAGGGAAACGGAGATTATCCTGACGAAGCTCAGGGTGAAGAAATCATCGGAGATTATAAGCTGAATGAAAAAAATAAAAACGTGTCTTTTACCAACCAGGGTCAGGGGAAAATTGAAGAACTCCTTAAAAAAAGGGGACTTATAACCGGTTCGGTTGTTGACGAAGAAAACTTCGAGTTCATTCACTATTTTACCCAGGCTCTACGCGCGCACAAACTCTTTCACATTGATGTTGATTATGTGGTTCAGGACGGACAGGTACAGATAGTCGATGAATTTACAGGCCGCATACTTCACGGTCGGCGGTATTCTGACGGCCTTCACCAGGCTATTGAAGCGAAAGAAAAAATTAAAATCGCCCAGCGGAACCGTACCCTGGCTACCATTACATTTCAGAATTTTTTCAGACTCTATTCAAAAATATCCGGCGGTACCGGCACAGCCGATACGGAAGCTGTTGAGTTCGGAAAAATATATAATCTGCAGGTTGTGGTAATTCCAACCAATCTGCCCGTCGCAAGAGATGACGAGCACGACGTAATCTACATGAACGAAAAGGAAAAATTTAACGCGCTTTGCGACGAAATAGCGGAGGCCCACCGCAAGGGCCAGCCAATACTGGTCGGTACCGTATCCATAGAGAAATCGGAAATCATGGACTCCCTGCTCACCCGGCGGGGAATACGCCACGAAGTGCTCAACGCGAAAAACCACGCAAGAGAAGCGGCGATAATCGCCGAGGCCGGCTCCAAAGGCGCCGTGACAATTGCAACTAACATGGCTGGGCGCGGAACTGATATTAAGCTTGGCGGTAACCCCGAACACCGGGCCCGCAAGAGAGCTGGAACCGATGCTGCCCAGGGTGAAAGCAAAGAGGCCGCCGAAAGATACGCGGCAATTTACAAAGACGAATATGAAAAGTGGAAGAAAGATTACGAAGAGGTGAAGTCTCTGGGCGGCCTCTACGTAATCGGAACTGAAAGGCATGAAAGCCGCCGTATTGATAACCAGCTCCGCGGACGTTCGGGCCGGCAGGGAGATCCCGGGAAATCCATGTTTTTCATTTCCCTTGATGATGACCTCATGCGGCTTTTCGGCGGCGACAGTATCAAGGGCTTCATGTCCAAAATCGGCATGAACGACGGTGAACCAATATACCATCCCTGGCTTAACAAGAGTATTGAGAAAGCCCAGACAAAAGTGGAAGAACGAAATTTTGAAATACGCAAACACCTTCTTGAATATGACGATGTCCTGAATCAACAGCGTAAATTTATTTACGAACAAAGGGATGCCATTCTTGAAGACAGGAATTTAAAAGAAAGGGTGAACATAGCAACTAACGACATGGTGTTTTCGTATTTGGATAAATACAAGGATAGTTTGCGCAGAGAACCGCAGGCTGCGC
>Ga0209755_10003779_pt1 | contig 18563 bp, 16 predicted proteins | sample TergutCo191P1_FD_187301 | JGI IMG/M metagenome (GOLD analysis project Ga0209755, IMG submission 187301) | Cornitermes sp. P1 segment gut microbial communities from Petit-Saut dam, French Guiana - Co191P1 (SPAdes) (version 2) | ecosystem: Host-associated > Arthropoda: Insects > Digestive system...
CAGGTTTTCGGCGGTGTAATTCAACACAAGTTCGTTTAACTGTCTTGCATCCGAATCGATGCCAAGGTTGTAATTTCCGATGTCGGGACCGAACAGGACAAATTCAATTGCAAATATTTTTACCAATTTGACAATTTCGGAAGGAGGAAGCGTTCTGATTATTTCCCTGTATTCTGTTTCCGTCATGTATTGCGTCTTCTGCGGAAGCGGGAATTTATATCCTGCCGTCAGGCTGAATCCGAACATATGAGGATAACCGCCGCGGACCATGGGTTCGATATGCCATCTCGGCGAAAGCGGAATTGTAACGCCCAAACCGATGTCCGCCATTATCGAACCGCGGGTTCTTGTCACATCGTCAAACGGCGACGTCCAGCCTCTGTATGCCGCAAGCATCCCCAAACCGCCCTGAATGAAAATATTTACGGGGTTTTCGATATCGCCCGGGCGCAGAAAATTCCAGCGAATGTAAACCTGACCTTCAAATGTCAGAATGTCGTGATGATCCGTTTCGCTGCTGTAGTTAACTCCCAGCCTGCTTCCGACCATTAACGGAGGTGAAAGCCAAAGCTTTGGGTCTATCACCAACTGAAAGGAATGCCCGTCAACCAGGACATTGCTCAATCCGATTCCTGCGTCCAGCGACCAAAAATCGCCTGCGGGAAATGTTGTTTGTGCGTATAAAGTGCAAGCGAACGCCGTCAATGCCAAAAACGCAATGAATCGTTTCCGATTAATATATTTCATATTGATCCCTTTTTTATTTGCATATATTGCTAAGTATAGATTATAGGGTATTAATTAATTATTCAAGTATATATTATGTTTTTTTGTAGTTATTTCATAATAATTTTTGACAATTCTTAATAAAATGATATAATTAATACCAAAATCTAATTATAATTGGAACATTATGAAAATAATCAACAAGTTTATATTTGCATTTTTTTGTTTGTTTCTGACAACCTGCCAAAATCCGATTATGGACAGGTGGTGGCCCGATCCTGATGACAGGCAAATCGAAGAAACCCCAAGTTCGGGTGGAAGCGGAGATAATTTTGGAGTTGTTGTTTTTGATACCGACGGAGGAACTCCGCAGCCGCGCGGACTAAAGATTGCATGGGGCGGCACTGTGGGAAGACTTCGCCCAATCAGCCGGGGAACCGACGGATTTCTTGGATGGTTTGACGAAACCGGCGCGCCGTGGAATGTTGAAACACGCGCTGTCAATCAGGCGGACGATGTTGACGGTGACGGATTTATCACCATAACGGTAAAATGGGTAACTGTTAATCCCATCTACATTGTAAGTTTCGATCCTTTGCCGTCTTTAGTCACGATACCAAATCAATATATTGCTCCCGGCGGATATGTTGTCCGTCCTGTCGAGCCGCCTGGTCTTGAAGACGGAAGAGGTTTTGCAGGATGGTTTACAAGCCAAAGTTTAGAGTCGTTGTGGGATTTTAATCTTCCCGTTTCGTCTGACATTACGTTATACGCAAAATGGGAAGAAAATACGCGCATTGTGCAATTTGAGACAAACGGAGGAACGCGCCCGGACGGCGTTACGCAATTAACGCATCAATTTACAGTGGCGTTAAGTTACGGTTTGGTTCAGGATCCGGGTCCTATTGTAAAGCAGGGTTATTCGTTTGACGGCTGGTATTACGAAGATCAGTTTATAACGCCCAAATGGAATTTTGCGGCAAAGAGAGTTACAGATTCGGAAGTGGAAAACATGATACCGCTAATCCTGTACGCAAAATGGAATCAAAACAAATATTTTGTCAATTTTTCGATTGCTCCGTCTGCCGCCACCGCGCCGCCTCAGCAAACGGTAGTACATGGCGAAATGGCTTTGCAGCCTGTTGATCCTGCGTCGCTTGGAGACGGAAGAGGTTTTGCAGGATGGTATACCGAAGATTCGTTTTTTAATAAATGGGAATTTGCCAATCCTGTCACTTCCACAATGACACTGTATGCAAGGTTTGCGCCGCAAACGCGAACCGTTCATTTTCAGGTAAACGGCGGAACTACGTCGGGCGGCATGGATTTTCTTCCAAACAGAACCATCTCGATGACTAGCGGCAAAATTTTTGATCCGGGCGCTCTTGCAAGAACGGGATACGTTTTTGGCGGATGGTTTACGGATCCCGAGTGTACAAGACAATGGAATTTTACAACAGACAAGATTACGGAGCCTGACGAAATTATCGGTATGGATCCAATGTATCTGTACGCCAAGTGGACTCCCGACAAATACAATGTAACTTTTAACGCAAATGGAGGAACTCCTAATCCTGCCGTGCAAAATATCGCTTATGGAGAAAGAGCTGCAAGACCGAATGCTCCAACTTTGGCTGGTAAGGCTTTGATTGGCTGGTATAAAGATATATTAGATGAAAGCACAAGATGGGATTTTAACAACGATAAAGTATTTTCCAATGTTACCCTGATTGCAGAATGGGAGGACATTGCCTACACGGTTACCTTTGATTTAAGGAATCCTCCCGGAGGAGTTCCGTCCAATTACACTGCACCCGGTGAGCAGCAGGTTTTAGACGGCGGAAAAGCGATTGAACCTTTTATGCCGCAAAGCGCCGAAGCCAATAGGTATTCATTTTATTGCTGGAGCACCGACATAACCGGTAACAGTCCAAGTACCGTTAATGCTTTTGATTTTGATACTGCAATAACCGGCAATTTAATCCTTTATGCAAGATGGGTTGAACCTCCGCCCGACATGGTTTGGGTTCCACGCGGAGGTTTTATCATGGGCGATTCAAGCGTATCTGGAAGTCCTGCCGCATATCATTCATACCCGACACGGCATGTAACGCTGGACGGTTTTTTCATTGGGAGGTATGAGGTTACGCAAGTTGGAAGACAGGATACAAATAGATCTTATTTTGACGTAATGGAAGTTAATCCAAGCCAATTCTACAGAAACGATGTTCGTCCTGTTGACAGGGTGTCATGGTACGATGCTGTTGAATATTGCAACAGGCTTACCGTTTTGGAAATGGGAGCGGAGCATCAGGTTTATACGATACTAAGTCCTGTAAAAGGTTCCAATTTGGCGGGAACGGGAGGAGTGCGTCCTGCCGCGCAATCAATTATCAGCGCGACAGTTACCGCAGATTTCACCAAACGCGGCTACCGTCTGCCGACAGAAGCGGAATGGGAATATGCGGCAAGAGGCGGGAACAACTCACCAGGTAATTTTACATATTCGGGAAGCAATGACGCGACAATTGTCGCATGGTATAACGATACCATTAAAACAAGCGCCGATGCAGGCTCTACTCAAACTGTCGGAACAAGACAGCCCAATGCGCTGGGTATTTATGACATGAGCGGAAACATTACGGAGTGGGTTTGGGATTGGTTTGCTTCATACAAGGATGCTTATTATTCGTCGGAATCTGCGATTGTTAACCCTTCAGGTCCTGCTTCCGGAACCGAACGCGTAAGACGCGGCGGCGGCTGGAGCAATGCGGTCGGCAATGTGCGAAGCGTTGTGCGTAACAGTCAGGCTCCCGGGGAAGCCACTTGGGTAAACGGCTTTAGAGTTGTACGGGGCGCATCGGCGATTTGGTAGTGGTTTTTGAAAAATAAATATGCTATAATGTACTACCATGCAATATGTTAATTTTAATAAAACCGCCATCTATAAAAAATTGGCGGATTATGCCAAAAACGCGGCTTTCGATTTTCGCAAATCTCTTGATGCAAAGAGGGTAGGCGCCTGCCTTGTTCCGATGGCGGCAGGTCTTAATTACTCGTGGGCGGCAAAAGCTGCGGACGACGGATGCGTTAAACTTCTTGCGGAACTTGCAAATGAAACGCAGTTAATCGCAAAGTACAAGGCTTTGCTTAATGGCGAAATGATGAACACAGGCGAAAAACGCAAAGTGCTGCATCATCTCCTTCGCGGCGAGCAGGGTCAGCCTGTAACGGAAAACGGCAAAAATATCGGCGATTTTTACCGTAAGGAACTGGAACGCTTATGCGCGTTTGCAACCGATGTTCACAGCGGCAAATACAAAGGCTCCACAGGTAAGGCATTTACAACTGTAATTCAAATTGGTATCGGCGGCTCGGACCTTGGTCCCCGCGCAATGTACATTGCTCTTGACAACTGGGCGCAGACACAGGGCAAAAAAAAGCTAAACGCAAAATTTATTTCCAATGTAGACCCGGATGACGCATCCGCAATTGTCGCGTCTTGCGCGCTTGACGAGAGTTTGTTTATTCTTGTATCGAAGAGCGGCACAACGCAGGAAACTCTTTCCAACGAACTTTTTGTAAAGGACAAACTGAATAAAGCGGGTCTTGATTCCAGCAAACACATGATTGCAGTTACAAGCGAAACAAGTCCTCTTGCGCGTAACAGCGCCTATTTGGATTCGTTTTATATCGACGATTATGTAGGCGGACGTTATTCGTCATCGTCTGCGGTAGGCGGCTGCGTTTTGTCTCTTGCGTTCGGCGCAGACGCATTTAAAAGTTTTCTTTCCGGGGCTGCAGAAGCGGACAAACTTTCCCTTAACGAAGACATTTTTAAAAATGCCGCTCTTTTGGACGCGCTTTTGGGAGTGTGGGAAAGAAACTTTCTAAAATATCCGTCTACAGCCGTATTACCGTACAGTCAGGCGCTTTCGCGTTTCCCTGCGCATCTTCAGCAGATGGACATGGAATCAAACGGAAAGCGCGTCAACAGAAACGGCGAAGCAATCGATTACGAAACAGGCCCTGTAATTTTCGGAGAGCCTGGTACAAACGGTCAGCATTCTTTTTATCAGCTTTTGCATCAGGGAACGGACATCACTCCGTTGCAATTTATCGGCTTTACGGAAAGCCAAAGAGGCGACGATGTTACTGTTGACGGTTCTGTAAGCCAGACCAAACTTGCCGCAAACCTTGCCGCCCAGATAGTAGCTTTTGCAAAAGGGCAGGACTCAAGCGACAAAAACAAGGAGTTCCCCGGCGGACGCCCGTCAAGCTTGATTTACGGAAAGCAGCTAACGCCTGCGGTATTGGGAAGTCTTCTTGCGCATTACGAAAACAAGGTAATGTTTCAGGGTTTTGTATGGAACGTAAACAGCTTTGATCAGGAAGGCGTACAGCTTGGTAAAATTTTAACAAAGAAAGTTTTATCGGGTAACTTTGGCGACGATGCGCTGGAGGCTTACAGCAAAACGCTTTTATAGTTGTAGAAACAGGTATACATAATAATATATAAGGGCATGCCTAAAAAGCCCTGTGTGCTAGAATGGCTCTGGCATTTTTCTACACAGCCGCTAGCTGGCATTTATAACACAGACCATAGACGCACACAGAACTTTTTACCCATGCCCTTTCATGTAATTATACACATATGTTTCAATAACTGAAGATATAGTAGCGTTCTCGAACATAGTTTGATATCTTCTCTCTGTTCCCAAGATAATTATTTTATACTTTATAACAGTTAAGTTAAATACTAAAAATTTATCACTTTTTTCAGAATTCTTTCGTTTTCGCTAAAGCACCACGTACGCTCATGCCATATATAGGTGGAGAATTTTCATGATTTTTAAGGTTTTCTGCCGGGCATCTTTTGACGCCTCGGGAAAATTTTTCTTTAGAGGTAAATCTATGAACCCAAACAGAACTTACAAGGACAGCGTCTTTACTTCGCTGTTCAGCGACTCTGACCTTCTTCGGGAGTTGTACGGCGCGATCGGAGGCATCTCGCTTCCCGATGATGTTCCCATTTCCATTAACACGCTGGAAAATGTGCTTGTCAGAGATATCTACAACGATATCTCATTTATGGTAGGCTCCAAACTTGTTGTATTGATAGAGCATCAAAGTACTGTTAACCCCAACATGGCTTTGCGTCTCCTGATGTACATGGCAGAAACCTACAAACAAATGGTCAAGGAAAAAAATATCTATTCGGGGAAAAAAGTTTTCATTCCCTATCCTGAGTTTTATGTATTGTATGACGGTGTCGATTCTTATCCCGACAAGGCGACATTAAAACTCTCTGACCTATTTGAGAACCCAAAGGAAACTGGTCTTCCTGAAAAATCGCATCCTTTATTGGAGTTGGAAGTCAAAGTACTGAACATCAACGAAGGCAAGAACTGCGAAATTGTAAACCGCTGCCGAAAACTGTCCGAATACAGTATCTTTGTTTCCAAAGTTCGGGAGTTTATGGAAAAGTATAATGACCTATTAAAAGCGATAAAAGAAGCGGTGAAATATTGTCAGGAACATGATATACTTAAGGAGTACCTTGAAAGACATGGAACGGAGGTAATTAATATGCTGTATTATGAATATAACCAAGAACTGGAAAGAGAAGTTATTCAAGAAGAAGCTTTCGAAGACGGTCTCAAACAAGGGCATGCTGAAGGTCACGCTGAAGAAAAACAAGCCATTGCGCGTAACTTGCTTGCTGAAGGTTCCACGCCTGAGTTTGTACAAAAAATTACCGGGCTTTCCTTGGATGAAATCGCAGAGCTTTGATTGCTTTTCACCGATAATCACAAACTGAAAAAAGAAATTTTACCACGAAACTCACGAACCTGTACCTTTCGGTACAGTCACGAACATAGTCCGATGTCTTCTCTTTTTTCCCAAGGAATATTTGTTTGCAGTCCGGGTTTTCTTAGGTTAAGAAAGAAAGCGAACAACAAGTTCGGTCTTGTTAGTGAGGTTTGTGGTAAAGGTCTTTTCTTCTGCTGTGAAGGGAAGAAACAAGGAAATGAGCCCGTCCAAAAGTGCCGTCTGTTTAGGGTTTTTATTGACAAAATATTAAAACCATTATATATTTACTGTAGCTGAGCATATTGTTCGGCGTTCAACCTTTGAACAGAGGGAAGAGACAGGGAATTGAGTCCGTCCAAAAGTGCCGTCTGTTTAAAGGTTATTTTTTATCCTGTATATTATTTCTTCATTTTCTTGGTTTCTTGGATTATACTTAAATACAGTACATATTGAGTTAACCTCTAATCCCTGTCTTACCGTCTTTTTGTTAATTCCAATTGCAATAGGAATCACACTTGAATTAATTAATACATATAAACGGTATCCTTTATCAAATTTTGTAATAATAATTGGATCAATTATTTCTTTTTTAAAATCCAGCCAGTTTTGTTCTGTTAGATTGTGATCTAGATCTTTTCCAAGATGACGAGAAATCACGCCATACCTTATACTGAAAAAATCGCCTGAAAGCCCCAATTTTTTCATAAAATCCGGTGTATCGGCAATATGGAAGAAGCGTCCCCTTATCTTTTCTTTTTCAGTATTGCTACCATAAAGAATGGTATGAATATTATCTTCCAGAGAAGCTAATCCATGAGTTGTTTCTTTACTGTCTTTTTCCAATGCCACATCGCAATCCGGTTCAATGTTTTAGTTAAAATTGGCTGAATAGTCTTAATAAATGATAATTTTGACAAAAAGTTAGAAGCTGATTACACATTTTAATATAAATGTTTAATTTAATCAATAATATTTATATGTATTATTTTATAAGAATTTAACCACAAATAATTATTCTATCATGTTTTAATAAATATACTGAATAATTACTTATGAGGGTGAGGGTAAAAGGCTTTGTGGGCCTTACTATTGCTGCGCAAGCAGCTTGGTCTGCGTTGAAAATGCCAGCTAGCGGCTGCGTAGAAAAATGCCAGAGCCATTTAGCCCACGAAGATTTTTACCCTCACCCTTTTAAATAATTCTTTAAGTATACTTAATTACCTGATTAATGCCATTATAAATTCCAAAAACTGATCAAAATGCTGCGGCGTTAACCTGTCAGGGGTGTCTGCCGGGGTGTTCATGTTTTTCCATGTTGCAGGAAGGGATTTGCGCTCGGCTGAATTTTTGATGCCGCCCGAGATGATTATTTTTACGAATTCGGGACGGCTTCTTATAAGCGCTTCGTATTGCTGCGCTTCGTCACTTGGAAGAATGCTGATGGTCTGCGCGGCAAGGCCGGAGCGGAGAAATCCCATGTCGTCGCAGAATGGGATGGGAGCCAATAACAGTTTCTCCATGCGAAGATTGTGCGTTGTCTGAAGAACATGCGATCTTATCTGCATTATTTCGTTTTTTAATTTCATGATGTTTGGGTTGTCGCTGTTTCCCAAAATTGAATCGGCAAGCGTGGAAATAATATAAGTGTCTCCTGTGCCGCACGCGTCAAAATTGAATATTTTTGCCTTTTCAAAACCCCATGCCTTTAATTGTTTTGCAAGGGTAAAGGACCCCTGTTTTTCGAAACTTTCACCGGGTTTTAATTCTTCCTTGTCCGTAAAAATGATTATCCAGTTGTCAACATACTGTTTGTCAAGCTGAAGGGCTGCGCGAAGAAGATGAAAAACCGCGATACTGTTGTCGTTTGCGCCAAGGCTTCCGTCCACGCGATCATAATGCGCGACAAAAATATACGGAGTTTTTGCAATTACGGGAAGCGCGCTTCCAAGGGGAAGCGGTATTTTTTTTCCTTGCGGAAAAACAAAGAAGTGACGGTTTTTTTCTACAGTGTAAACTGCCGAGTTCAGTTTCAGTTTTTCGATGGTGCCCAAAAGCATTTTGAACCTGTCCACTTTGGACGCGATAAAATAGGAAAAACGATCATAAGGGCTTGTTTTTTGCCAGTCTTCCGGTTTCATAAAATTTCCTCCGCCTTAAATTGATGAGAAGGAGAAACAAACTGCTCCTGCGCTTCGATAATTTTCAGTTCAATCAATTCGCCGTTTTTTTGTTCCAAAAACAATTTATAACTAGATTCCAATACGCTGAAAACGCCGGATGCGCAAAGTTCAAGCGCCAATGCAATGTTTTTTGTTTTTAGGAAATGCGACAAAAAAACGGCAGTTGTCATGTCTCCTGTTCCCGCAGCGTCGTTTCCAAGAGGAAGAAACGGCGTTTCAACCTTAAAAAATCTGTTTTTGTCCGAGGCAATCATGCAAATGCTTTTTTCATTTTTTAAAACGCTTGTAACAAGCACAACCGAAGGACCTTTTTCGTGAAGCAAGTTTATGCTTTTCTTTAATTCTTCAATATTTTTTACGCTGTTTCCCGTAAGAACTTCCAGTTCAAAATGATTGGGGCATATAATGTCAGCTAACGGAAGAAGCTCTTCCTTGAACATTTTTGGTATGTCGGGTTTGACGTAAAACCCCCTGCCTGTGTCTCCCATTACGGGATCGCATGCATAAAGAGCGGCGGGGGAATGTTTTTTTGTTTTTTTTACGGCATCGATAACCGCTTTTCCAACCTCTGCGTCCCCAAGATACCCCGAAAGCACTGCGCTGCAATTTTTTAGGACGTCTCTTTCCTCAAGACCGGATACAAGATCGGAAACAAGGTTGGAACCAAGAACTTTTCCCCTCCATGTGCCGTACCCTGTATGATTTGAAAACTCGACAGTGTTAACGGCCCATACCTCGTTTCCAAGACGCTGCAAAGGAAAGACGGCTGCGGTGTTTCCCGCATATCCGTAAACAACATGTGATTGAATCGATAAAACCGCCAATTTAGACCTTCCTGCCGCCCGATTTGAAAATCCTGCCAAAAAATTCTGATAATAACCTTATGTTTTTTCCCTTTTCCTGTCCGTATCTTTTCGTAAAATCGTCTGCTGCTTTTGAAAGAGAATATTTGCCGTATTTCTTTTTCAAAAAATCCCAGTGTTTTATAATCCACACATAAAGATCGGCTTCTGTTCTGCCGGGAAAATTAACAAGTAACCATTGTTCCTTGATTATCGTTATAACGGGATTATATACATTTTTGTACCATGATACAAGTGCGTCATTAAACGGAAGCTCGTCTTCCATTTTTTCGTTAAGGAAATATTTGTGTACCAATATATGATTGTATATTACGTCGTATCTTCCGGGAGAGCTGAAATCAAGTTCCGTATAACCGGTAAGTCCGCCAAAATCGGTTTTTTCGTAAAAAATAATTTTTTCGTAAGAGATTAGCGCGTCGCGAAGTTCGTCGGTATTCATGGAAGGTTCGATATTTATTTCCGTGGAAAGGCTTATCACTTCCGCGTCTATGAATTCAACTCCTTGCGTTTTTGCGACCGATACTCTGTGATTTCCGTCGCGGACAAAATAAACGCCGCCTATTTCATAAAGCAGAATGGGAGGCAAAATAATATCCCTGTGATGGGCTTCATCGACCCTTTGCCATCTGGAGCGCATGTGTTCGCGCTTTGGAAGAAAGAATTTCGTAAAATCGTGATAACGTCCTTCGCTTCCCACAACGAGTTTTATCGGTACTGTTTTGTTTCCCATGTACACTTCGTTTTTCGGTTTTAAAATATCCTTTACATCGCCGAAAGAGAGAAGCCTGTCGCGATCCGTGTTTAGAAAATGCTGAAGCTGCGAAAGAATCGCCCTTCCTCTTGCGCGTGAAAAATCTTCTGTTGCCCTCTGCGTAATTGCGTCGTACTCCATTTCAATCTCCAAAATTTATTACATAATGACTGTAAGCGTTGATTACAGTCGTATCTTTCCACTTTGTACAGCGTACATCCGACAAATCGTACAAATGAATATGTCCGTGAACAAGGTACTTTGGCCTAAATGCCTTCATAAACCACAAATAAGACTTGAATCCCAAATGACATTTGTCTTTTTTATCATGGATTCCCTTTGGCGGAGCGTGTGTCAAAAGAATGTCAACATATCGCCCCTTGAAAATTCTGTTCCATACAAGACGCGGAAGGAGTTTTAACATTTCCATGTACATTTGAAAATCCGTAAATTGATTTTCTCCGTTATTGTATCGCATGGAACCGCCAAGACCCGCGATGATAAACTCTCCCTCGTTCCATATTTTTGTCCCCAGATGAACTGCGCCGCAGCCCATGTATTCCCTGTCCTCAAGGGTCATCGGGTCGTTCCAGATTCTTCTGTAATATTTCAGGTCGTCAAGATGATGGTTGCCAAAGACAAAAAGAAGAGGCTTGTTCAAAGTGGAGATGATATAATCAAAATAATCAAAGGGAAGGTCGCCTGCCGCAAGAACAAGGTCTATATCGGCAAATCGTTCCTTAATCCGAGGCGAATATACTTGCGGATCTATCTGATCTGAAATACAGAGTATTTTCAATGCCAAGCCCTTTTTGCCGATAATATATAGTATATATCATTCATTTTAGTGTATATTAACTATAATAGAAAGGAAAAAAGAATGAAAAAAATTACAATGGCGGGGACATTGCTATTTTTGACGGTTTTTTGCTACGGACAGGCGAATTTTACCAGGGGAGAGGAGCTTTTTATGCTGAACGACCCTGCTCAGGCGCTTCCTTTTCTTGAAAGGGCGCTCGGAGAACATCCTTCCAATGTCATAACTTATATTTATCTTGGCATTGTCTATGAACAGTTAAACAGACCCGACGAGGCGATTGCGGTTTACAGACGGGTTTTGCCAATGGCGGGGAATCAATCCGCGGCGGTTGCCAACAATCTGGGAAATGTTTATTTTTCCAGAGGCAACAATGATCTTGCAGAGCAGTTTTATACGCAGGCGATCAGCATCAATTCGGTTTATCCGAATGCATATCTTGGCAGGGCGAATACCAGAATCAGGGCAGGGCATCTTTTGAATGCAGTTACCGATTACGAACAGTATTTGGTGTTGGAACCCCGCGCAGCGCAGCGCGAGAACATTGAAAGGCTTATCGGTTTGATTCGCTCGGATATTGCGGCCGAGGCGATGAGAAGGGAAATTGCCGCAGAAGAGGCGCGAAGGATCGAAGAAGAAAGGGCAAGACTTTTGGAATCGGTTTCGGCATCGCTTCAATCGCTTTCGGATGCCAGCAAGGGTTTGTCTGCGGGAGCGGAAAACATTGAACATTACGAAGGCGAATTTGAATTGGAATGAAATTAAAATAATTGAGGGGAACTAAATGACGGACAAGCAAAAAATACTTTTGTTTTCGGGCATCGGATTGGCAGTCATAGGTATTGTTACGGCTATTTTAATAAATACCTGCAAAGAAGAAAATGTTGACGATCCTGCGCTTTCGGGCACTGACGCAAGAAGAATGAACATTGTTCGTCTTGCTGCGGATTATGCCGCGGCAGGCGAGTTTGACAGGGCGCTCAATCTTTTGGACGGACTTCTAATCGATAATCCGGATGACGAAGAAGCGCGTGAGCTTCAGCGAATTATTCTAAGCATGGACAGAAGCGGAACAAGCGGCGCGGATGCGGCAAACAATGCGTTAATCGACGAACTCAGGCGGCAGTATCAGGCGTTGGCTTCCAGCATGAACAGGCCTGTTATTGTGCAATCTTCGTCATCGAATTCTTCTTCGTCATCCGCCGATAACGATGAGGCGGCGGCTGCGCGAAGGGCTCAAGCGGAAGCCGAAGAAGCGCGAAAAAGAGCGCAGGAAGAAGAATTGGCAAGGGCGAGCCGCGAGATGCAGGAAATCATGCGTCGCGTCAACAATTTAATCGCAGACGGAAAGGCAAAACTTGCGGCAGGTGACACTGCGGGAGCTTCGCGCGATTTTAACGAAGCGACAAGATTGATACCGTCGGGTGAAACCCGTTTTGAATCCCAAAAATACGCCGATATTGCGGATGCATATTACGAACATGGAGCCGCCAACAGAAATGCGGAATCGACTGCAAACTCGGTGCGGCATGCAAACACTTCAATACAAAGAGACGCTACACAGGCGCTTGCGCACTTTACTCTTGGACGCGTTGCGCGTGACGCGAATCAAAACGCTAACGCGATATCTTCGTTTCGCGAAGCTGCAAGATTGGATCCCAATAATTTTATGTATCAGCATGAATTGGGAAGGGTGCTGTTTATCGGAAGACGTTATGCCGAAGCGCGTGACGCTTTTCAAAATGCAACCAGGTTAAATCCCAATTATGAGCCGTCGTGGTACAACCTTGGCGGAACTTTCCGCGCGCTTAACCGTCTTGACGACGCGATTGCGGCATACAGGCAGGCGGTTGCGATAAGAGCCGATTACTTTGCGGCTCACAGGGAAATTGGAAGACTTTTAATTGCCAAAGGAGACGCCAGAGGAGCCGTTCTGGCATTTACTACAGCCTTGCAGCACAATCCAAGCGATTATGCGACATTGGTAGAACTTGCGGCGGCTCAAAGTCAGGCAGGTAACAATATAGAAGCCGAGAATTTATTCACTCGCGCCTTGAACACAAACCCGACAGATCCGCAGACTAATTACAATATGGCGCTTGTTAAAATGGAACTTAGAAAAAACACCGAAGCCATAAATTTTGCAAGGGTTGCGGTGGATGCGGCTCCTACAAACGCAATTTATGTTTATACATTGGGTCAGGCGCTGGAAGCTTCGGGCGCGAACGATTTGGCGATTACCGCATACAGGCAAGCCGCGACTCTTGACGCAAGATACATCCGCCCGAGGATTAATCTTGGAAACCTTTTTTTGACAGCCGGTAATTTTACGGAAGCGATTCATTTTTTAAATGAGGCGTATGCGATAGAGCCTGCAAACTTTGAGGTAAACAATAATCTTGGAGCGGTTTATACAAGACAGGAGAATTGGTCGTACAGCATTGTTCATTACGAACGCGCATTGACCACAAGACCAAACGATGCGACAGTGCGTTTCAATCTTGCAAGAGCTTACGCAGCCTCGGGCGATCATCAAAAAGCGCAGGCTTCGTATCAGCATGTTCTGCGTCTTGCTCCCAACAATTGGGACGCAATGTTCGAGCTTGGAAAAACCTGCATAGTGCTTCAGCAGAATGCGGAAGCGCGCCAGTATTTGCAGGACTTGCTTCAGCGAAACCCCAATTATTCAAGCAGGGCGGAAGCGGAGAGAATTTTACAAAGCCTATGAACGCAATAATAACAGTCGTAGGAAGCGACAAAGTTGGAATAATCGCAAAAGTTTCCGCGTTTTTGGCGGAGCGCGGAATCAATATCGAAGACATTTCGCAAACCGTATTAAGCGGAAACTTTGTAATGATGATGATGGTAAACTTAAGCTCAAGTTCCAAAGCGTTGGAAGATATAAAAAAAGAACTTAATGGTCTTGGCGATACTTTAAATGTAAGCATAAGCCTTATGCACGAAAAAGTATTCTCCGCAATGCATAGGATTTAGATAAATAAGAAATAAGAAATAATTTATGAGGAACTTGGATTAGAAAAAGCTTATGTTGTTTACTCCATTTGAAATAAAAGAAACTGTTGACATGTTTTTGCGGTACAAACTTGATATCCGCGCAATTACGCTTGGCGTCTCCCTTTTGGATTGCATTTGCCCAACTGGAAACGCGACAAGAAATAAAATACGCGAAAAACTTTTGCGCGTGGCAGGCCCGCTTGTAAAAACAGGCTGCGATATCGAAACGGAATTCGGCATTCCGATAATCAACAAGCGCATATCCGTTACTCCAATTTCCATTGTCGCAGGTTCAAGCGAAGAAAACGATTATGCAGTTTTTGCAAAAACACTTGACGAATGCGCAAAAGAGCTGCATGTCGATTTTATCGGCGGGTTTTCCGCTCTCGTTCAAAAAGGCATGACATCGGGCGATGAAAAACTGATTAACTCTTTGCCTGCCGCATTGTCTCAAACAGGACAGGTTTGCGCGTCTGTCAATGTCGCCTCCACAAAGAGCGGTATCAATATGGACGCAGTCAGGCTAATGGGAGAAACGATTAAAAAAACAGCCGAAGCAAGTGCCGCACAAGATGGTATCGGCTGCGCAAAACTTGTCGTTTTTTGCAATGCCCCCGAAGACAATCCGTTTATGGCAGGCGCTTTTCACGGCGTTGGAGAAGCGGAAAGCGTTTTAAACGTGGGCGTTTCGGGCCCCGGCGTAATAAAAGCCGCGCTTGAAAATTGCCGCGATCAAAGTTTTGACGCGTTAGCTGACACAATTAAAAAAACCGCGTTTAAAATTACGCGCATGGGGCAGCTTGTCGGAATGGAAGCCGCAAAGCGGATAGGCGTACCGTTCGGCATTTTGGATTTGTCTTTGGCACCGACGCCTGCTGTCGGTGATTCTGTTGCGCGAATACTGGAAGAAATGGGCATTGAGACTTGCGGCACTCACGGAACAACAGCCGCGCTTGCAATGCTAACTGACATGGTAAAAAAAGGCGGCATAATGGCATCGACGCATGTCGGCGGTTTTTCCGGGGCTTTTATTCCCGTTTCGGAAGACGAAGGAATGGTAGAAGCCATAAAGAGCGGATGTTTGTCTCTTGACAAATTGGAAGCGATGACTTGCGTTTGTTCTGTGGGGCTGGACATGATTCCTCTTCCCGGCGACACATCCGCTTCGACAATTGCCGCGATTATCGCAGACGAAATGGCAATCGGCATGGTGAATAACAAAACAACCGCAGTGCGCGTAATTCCCGTTCCCGGAAAAAAAGCGGGCGAGTGGGCGGAATTCGGCGGCCTTCTTGGCGGCTCTCCCATCATGGCGGTAAATTCTGCAAAGAGCGATGCGTTTATCAATCGCGGCGGAAGAATACCCGCGCCTATACACAGTTTCAGGAATTAAACGAAGAATTATGAACAAAAAAATAATGGCAGCCGCTTTACAAGCACAAAAAAAAGAATTAAACGAATATCATATTTACAACAAGCTCGCGAAAATTTGCAAGGATTCGCACAATGCGGAAATTTTAAGAAAGGTCGGAGAAGCGGAAAAACATCACGCCTTGTTTTGGCAGAAATTAACCGGAAAGGAAGTAAAACCTTCCCGTTTTGCGATATTCAAAAACATTTTAACCGCGCGCATATTGGGGCTTACATTCACCTTAAAGCAAATGGAAAAAAACGAAGGAACCGCCTCGCTTAATTATTTGGAATTGTCAAAAGAAATTCCCGAAGTTGCGCAATTTTCCAAAGACGAAGCAGAACACGAAAAAGAACTTCTTAATATGCTTGATGAAGAAAGACTTCGTTACGCAGGCTCTGTAGTATTGGGGTTAAATGACGCTCTTGTGGAACTTACAGGAGCTTTGGCAGGTTTTACTCTGGCTCTTGGAAACACAAAACTTATAACGCTTGCAGGGCTAATTACAGGCATTTCAGCTTCTTTTTCCATGGCAGCTTCCGAGTACCTTTCCTGTAAGGCGGATAACGACCCAAAAGCGCTCAAGTCCGCGTTTTATACGGGCTTTGCCTATATTATAACAGTCGCGCTTCTTATTCTGCCTTTCCTGCTCATTTCGCAAAAATTTATCGCGCTTGCAATCACATTAGCCGCCGCAGTTTTTATTATTTTTATTTTTAATTATTATCTTGCCGTTGCAAAGGATTTGAATTTTAAAAAGCGTTTCGCCGAAATGGCATTTATTAGCCTTGGAGTGGCGGCATTGTCATTCGGCGTGGGATATATTCTGCAAAAAGTTTTAGGTGTGGAGATATAGTAGAAAGAATTTTACCACGAACCACACCAACCAACGTAAACCTTATATTATAATTTATTTCAACAAATTAATAAAATATTATACAGCAAGTTCGTAATGTTCGTGTGGTTAGTGGTTGAACTCTTCTGCTTTTATGTCTATAATTAAAATTAATGCTTACAATCAATTACGGTAAAGATTATACAAAAACAACTTATGATACTCTTACAGCTTCTGATATAAATCAACACATGCAAAAAAATATTTCTGTTTGCATAAAGCCAAACCTAGTTGTTGAACGTCCTGCCTCGGGCGGAGCGACTACGCATCCTGAAGTAATAGAAGGGATAATACAATTTTTAAAAGATTTTGGAATAAAAGATATAAAAATAATTGAAAACTCCGCCTGCGGACACAGTACAAAATTGGCGTTCAGGGCATGCGGTTATGAAACATTACAAAAAAAATACGGCGTTATGCTAAAAGATTTAAAAGACGACAATTTTATTTCTCTTGAACATGAAGGCATTGATATTAAAATAAGCGAAACATCGCTTAAAACCGACTTTTTAATCAATGTTCCGGTTTTAAAAGCGCATTGCCAGACACGCCTGACTTGCTGCATGAAAAATTTAAAAGGCTGCATGCCGCAAAGCGAAATGAGACGTTTCCATGCTCTTGGGCTTCACAAACCAATCGCTTCTCTTAACGTATTATTGAAGACGCATTACTGTGTCATTGATGGCATCTGCGGTGACCTCAGCTTTGAAGAAGGAGGAACACCAGTGGAAGCAAATCGAATTATCGCATGTTCCAATCCGCTTTTGGCGGATTCTTATTGCGCAGGTTTAATCGGTTACAATCCCGATGATATTGGCTATTTGAAATACGCAAAACAATATGGAACAGGCGAGTACTATTCGAATAAAACCAATGTTGTGGAACTTAATGCAGAACAAAAACCCGCTTACGAACAAAAAAGTAACAGGATTGCAGATAAATACCTAAACTTTATCGAAGAAGAATCTGCATGTTCTGTTTGTTATGCCGCGTTAATTTTCGCGCTTCACCGCAAAGGCGTTTCTTTACGAGATAAAAAAATCTGCATAGGACAGGGCTTTAAAGGTAAGAATAATGCTGTCAACATTGGAATTGGAAATTGCACTGAGGGGTTTAAAAATTATGTGAAGGGATGTCCGCCCAAGGCTGTTGATATATTGGGGATGCTGTAAAACCGGCGGAGGCTTACATCGATTGCATCATAACATCACGCAGTGCTTTGTTGATTTTGGTTTGATAACCCTTTCCTTCTGATTTATACCAAGCCAGTACATCAGCGTCAATTTTAATTGAGATTGGCACTTTAACAGGTTCTATTTTCCAATATTCTGGATGAGCAGGTTTCATGCGGGCGATTTGCTCTGCCGATAGTTTGGGTGAATCTTTATCATAAGTGATGGGAAAGTTTTTAATTTCGTTTAATCGTTCAAGACTTAATTTTTTTGAAGTAATCATCGTATTCCTCCTGTTCTTCGTTGTCCGCCTGGCGCGCGGAAATAATTCTAATTCGCTCTCTGTAGGTGTAAAAAGCAATTATGTAAAGGACTCCATTCAAGCAGCCAATACCATAATACCGATCTTCTTGATTGGAATGTCCGAGATCATAACCTTCCAAAAAAGCAGGATCATCAAAGATTTCCAAAATTTCATTGAATGAAAACCCGCGTTTTTTAATATTAAGCAAGTCCTTGTTTTCATCCCATTCAAAACGTCCGTCTTCGCTAATAATCGTTTTGCCCATATTTTAGTATAGCTATAATAGTATATATTGTCAAGTATATACCAAAAAATAAAAAAATGTGATTTTAATTGTACAATATTAAGAAATAATATACAATATTCATATCAAAAATTACCATGATAATCCCCTTTCTACCCACTTGACAGTCCTTTAAAAAACACAATAAAATACCCCCATGTGGTTTAAAGCAGAGAAATCTACACAAACATGCCCGGGCGCGCCACTCAGGCTAAAGCCTTCGCGCATTTTTAATCTCATTGACTGCGTTAGTGCGCCACAACTCGCTAATTTTTTAACAATCAACACTGCTCCACGCAGTGCTTTATTTGTTGCCCTCCCCCCCCCCCCCC